>JAEEGL012078259.1_pt1 | contig 10207 bp, 10 predicted proteins | sample 9134231 | NCBI WGS metagenome assembly JAEEGL01 (sample SAMN16246548, study PRJNA631951) | gut metagenome | biome: gut microbiome; feature: rumen; material: fiber-attached | host: Bos | place: Iran: Karaj | collected 2018-10 | reverse complement strand
TTGACGGGTGGTGTAGCCTACATTATGACTAAGCTACTTCCGCTTCGTGCCGTAGATAACTCCTTCCTAGCTACCTTCCCGAAGTTCCTTGCAATTACTGCCGTCACCGCTATATTCTATATAATCATCTGTTCAGTCTTGCGCATTGAAGAAGTTAAACCAGTCATTCAGAAAATCAACGACACATTATTCAAGAACATCAAGCGCCAATAAAAAATATCTCGCCAAGTTGCGAGATATTTTTTAAGTCTAATTATTTTTTCTTGTCGGCCTTTTTGGCTTCTGCTTTCTTCTGCTCGACTTTCTTTTCGACTTCTTCTTTGACTTCTTTAACTTTTTTCTCAACGTCTTCTTTTACGTCTTCGACTTTTTCTTCAATGTCGCCACCTTTTTTAAAGCGATCAAAGAATTTTCCGGCACCTTTTTTGCCATCTTTGATGGCCTTGTCGGTGGTATTCTTAATGTCTTTGCGAGTTTCTTCACCGCTCTTCGGAGCCATGACAATACCAGCAATTGCGCCAGCAACTGCGCCTAGCGCAGCGCCAAGGAAAAACTTCCCGCCTTTGCCTTTTTCTTCACTCATTTTTTATTCCTCCTCGTCCTTTACTTCTTTAGCTTTCTTCGCCTTTTTCTTCCTGGCTCCGTCGCCAGTGTAATTTTCGACGAAGGTCTTTACTAAACCACCCACGGTTGTCATATCGCGGACGTTGCCAGCAATATCGTCTGCTTTTTCCGCAATACCTTGGCCCTGAATCATAATCTTCTTGGCCTCTTTTGTGACGCCGATTAATTTGACTAATAGGATGATAAAGAGCAATAAGAACAGAAAGAGCATTCCTGAAAGAATAAATACTAATATCCAAGCAGGAGTTTCCATGGTTTATGCCTCCATTTTGTTAAATTCTTCGTAAGCCTGGTAATAGTTCTTTGGGTCACCCGTCGTGAGCCATTTACCTTTACTTTTAACGACGAAGACGTCGCCAGACTTAGCAAGTTTAGTAATAGCGTCGACGGTCCAGAGTTCGTCATCAAGACCAGTATTTTTTGGAATCAGATGTGCAAATACTTCTGGAGTCAACAAATAGCGACCATAAGAAGTCAGATTGGATGGTGAAAGTTCTGGTTTGGCAGGTTTTTCAACGATGTGACTCAAAGTTTGTTTCTTTTCGTCCTTCATTGCAATCATGCCATATTTGTTCCAAACTTCCTTTGGCATTTCCTGAGCAGTAATAATTGCTTTTGCATCAGGATGCTTCTTGTAGGCTGCAATCAAAGTTTTAACATCACCTTCGCCGAAGATTAAGTCATCGCTGTACATTGCGATGAAAGCCTCGTCATCATTAAGATATGGCTTAGCGGAAGCAATTGGGGAACCGTTGCCGTAAGGAAGGGAAGGATCCTGCTCAATCACGGTAATATTAGCAAGCGAAAGTACTTCGCGAACTGATTCGAAACGGTCTAGCTTGCCTTGAGATTCGAGCTGGGCGTAAATCTTTTCGCATGGGTTATTAAAGTAGTCCTCATAAATTGGTTTGCCCTCATGGGTTGCTACGATAATAATATCCTTAATACCACCTTTTACGCATTCTTCGACCACATATTGCATGATTGGCTTTGGGCCAAGCGGAATCATTGCCTTTGGAATTGTTTTGGTAATTGGCAAGAAACGGCTTGCGAAACCGGCGTCAGTGATGACGGCTTTGGTTGGGGTTTTATAGGACATTGTCTTAGTGCTCCTTTCGTTTACGACACTTTCTTCTTGATTAACTCATTCACGGTAGCTGGGTTGGCTTTGCCTTGAGATTTCTTCATGACTTGCCCAACTAGGAATCCAATCGCCTTCATCTCACCATTACGGACGTCGTCGGCCGCTTTAGCGCACTCTGGCGCAGTCAAAACTTCATCAATAATTGCCTCCAGAGCACCTTCGTCGTTTTCCTGCAAAAGATTCATTTCTTTTGCAAGCTGGTGTGGGGTTTTCTGGGTGTTTTTCTTATCATACATTTCCATCAGAACTGCTTTAGCGCCGGTGGAAGATAATTCTTTCTTTTCGACCATTTCAGATAATTCAGCTAGCTCATTTGCGGTTGCAAGTGAAAAATCTTTATCAAGGTTTTCTTCGGCTAGCAAAATGCTCGAGAACCAGTGCGCAACACGTGGCGCAAGCTTGATTCCCTTGTCGCAAACCTCATTCAAACGCCTGGCAAGAATCGGATAATTCAAAATTGCTTCACGCTCGCTAGGATCCAAATTCAAAATATCAAACTTTGAGCGATATTCATCCGGCATCATTGGCATGCTTGCCTCGACTTTGTCGACATAACTCTGTTCTAACACAATTGGTGGCACGTCTGGTTCTGGCATGTAGCGATAATCTTGGGCTTCCTCTTTGCTGCGCTGTGCAGTAGTTTTGCCAGTCGTGTCGTTCCAACCGCGAGTTTCCTGAATAACTTTCTCGCCTTTTTCGAGCAGCTTAACTTGACGGTCAAACTCATATTCAACCGCACGTTCGACGCTACGGAAAGAGTTTAGGTTCTTAACTTCGGCGCGAGTGCCTAACTTGTCGGTTTTTGAGCAGGAAATATTTACGTCGAAACGCATATTACCTTGATACAAATCGCCGTTTGTCACTTCGGCATAAAGCATCAAACGATGTAATTCTTCGCAATAGGCGCGAGCCTGTGCGGCTGAATGGATGTCTGGCATCGAGACAATCTCAATCAACGGTGTACCGGCGCGGTTAAGGTCTACCAAGGAATAGCTACCGAAGTGGGTGAGCTTACCGGCATCTTCTTCCATATGTGCATGTTCAATCTTTACATAGGAGCCATCCGGCAGATGAATCTCGCCGGCGCCAATAATTGGTTGATACATCTGGGAAATCTGATAACCTTTTGGCAAATCTGGATAGTAATAGTGCTTACGATCGAAGCGACTGACCAGATTAATTTTACAATTCATTGCCAAACCGGCGCGTACGGCCTTTTCGACAGCGGCTTTGTTCAAAACAGGCAACATGCCTGGAAGTGCGTAATCAATTGGGCTTACGCAGGCATTTGGCTCTTTATCTACCGCATCATTATCTACGGCACTAAAAAGCTTGGTTTTAGTATTGAGCTGCACGTGGCATTCAATACCGATTGTCATTTTATAATCACTTTTACTCATCTATATTGCTCCCAAATCCTTTAAAGCCTGCTTGTAGGTCGCTAGGGCATGTTGTGCTTGACGATACTCTGGTTGAAAATCACTTTCGTGGGCAATTTGATTGCGGAGTTTATGCGCATGCCAAACGGCATTTAGTTCGGAAAACTTTTCTTTCCCAACTTTCTTTAGACGGTCACCCATCGTGCGTCCTTGTACTCCCATTTCGCAAAGTGCCTTATCGAGCAGTTTGTCGCCCTGAATAATTGCCATTGCGTAAGTAGCCTCATTGCCTTGTTGTAGGGAATTTTCGATTCTTAGAAAATCTACTTGGTAGTTCTCTTTATCGAAAGTGTAAGCGCGTTTCTTAGTGAGCGAAATCATCACTAGTAGCAAAACGCCTACGGCTACAATCGCAATCAATAGCGTAAGTAGCGAGCTATCCATTAGGCGGCTTCCTCCACGCTCTTGGCGATATTAATTAGCATTTGATCACTCTTGCGCGGTCCAATCAGCTGGATACCAATTGGCAATCCTTCTTTTGAAGTTCCCGCCGGTGCGGCCAAAGCTGGCAAGCCAGCCATGCTCGGCGGCACGCTCATTACGTCTTCCATATACATCTGAAGCGGATCGTCGGTTTTCTCGCCGAACTTGAAAGCTGGCGCTGGAGCCACAGCGCAAAGCAGAGCATCGTATTTTTCAAAAGCTTCATTATAAGCATTAATTAGTAATGTGCGGGCTTTTTGCGCTTTCAAATAGTAAGCGTCGAAGAAGCCAGAGCTTAATACGAAGTTACCAATCATAATGCGGCGTTTGTTTTCTGGCATGAAACCCTCATCGCGCGACATGCTGTAGATACTATCTAGATCTTTGGCCTCGTTCGAGCGATGACCATAGCGAATGCCATCGTAACGACTCAAGTTCGAAGCGACCTCGGCTGGCTGGACAATGTAGTAAATCGCCAAGCCGTATTTCATGATTGGCATTTCGACTTCTTCAACTTCGAAACCAGCTTTCTTCATTTTTTCTGCATAATCGCGTACGGTTTTGATAACCTCTGGGTTTACGCCGTCACCCAAGAAATCTTTGATAATACCAATCTTTTTCTTCTTTGGTTTAGCGTCTTCAAGCTCGCGATTCCAGAAATCGTCCAAAGTGGTCGAATCTTTTGGATCTTTTCCGGCCATAATACTCATTACTAGATCGACGTCGTCTGCATTATTAGCAAAACAGCCCATCACATCAGTCGAAGACGCCATGGCAACTACACCATAACGACTAACTGTGCCATAAGTTGGCTTCATTCCCCAAACGCCATTATAGCTAGCTGGCTGACGAATCGAGCCACCCGTATCAGAACCGAGTGCGAATTGTACAATTCCTAGCGCTACGGCGGATGCGGAACCGCCGGACGAGCCGCCTGGGACGCGCGTTTTGTCGTGTGCGTTTAGTGATGGTCCAAAATAAGAGTTCTCAGTACTGGAACCATGCGCGTAAGCATCGAGGTTGGCGCGGCCAATCATAATTGCGCCTTCGGCTTCTAGTTTAGCAACGGCCGTTGCGGTGATTGGTGAAGGGAAGTTGTCGAGCATTCTGGCGGCCGCCGTCGTTACGCCTTCTGGACTGAGATAGTTATCTTTTAGGGCGTACGGCACGCCGGCCAAGCGACCAACTTTTTCGCCGCGTGCAATTTTTTCGTCAATCTCGCGCGCCTTGTCTAGTGCGCGGGCTTCGTTCATTGAAATAAAACAGTGATAGTCCTCGAATTCTTTTGCTTTGTCGAGCGCCGCGCGGACTAAATCTACGGCTTTGGTGTTTTTATCTGCAATAATCATAATACTCTCGGTACCTTTATCTGATGATCTTCGCTCTCGACCGTAAGGTTCAACAAATCTTCGCGATTTGCCTCGAATTCTTCAATTACGTCTTCGCGCCAAACGTTCTGCATATCGAAACACTGATAAGTTGGCTCGACGCCTTCGGTATCCAACTCATCGAGCTGAGAAATATAACCGACAATATTGCCGAGGTCCTTCATTAGTGGCTCTATCTGCTTTTCGTTCAACGAAATATTTGACAGCTTTGCCAAATGTGAGACATCTTCTCTAGTAATAGCCATGAATCAATTATAACAGATAGGATAGAAGTAATAAACTAGATATCAGACAAAGGCTCGATGTCTGCGCCGAGATTGCGTAGGCGATTAGCGAAATCTTCATAGCCGCGCGCTATCGAATAAACGTTGCGTAAAATTGAAGTACCCGGGGCGGCTAGCATTGCTAGCATGATTACAACTGCTGGACGAAGCGCCGGTGGAGCCATCATTTCGGCCGGACGCCAATTTGTTGGTCCGCTAATAAAGATGCGATGTGCGTCTAGCAGTTCTACCTTTGCATTGAGGTTTGTCAGCTCCGTTGAATAGACGGCTCGATTCTCGAATACCCAATCATGAATCAGAGTTCGCCCTTCGGCGGTAGCTGCAATTAGTGAGAAAAATGGCAAACTGTCGATATTTAGGCCAGGGAAAGGCATTGGATGAATCTTGTCTGCCGGCGCCTTTAGGGTTGATTTCTTTAACTTAATATCTACTAAACGCGTGTGTTTATTGACGCTTCGATATTCGTCGCTGATCTGCATTTTTTGACCCATATTGCGCAAGATTTCGAGCTCAATTTCCAAAAATTCAATTGGTACACGCTTGACTTCGATCTCGGAATTCGTCGCGATGCCAGCCGCAATGAAGCTCATTGCCTCGATTGGGTCTTCGCCTGGCGCATAGGATATTTCCTTGCTAATGCGCTGAACGCCATGAACTACTAGATTTGTTGTTCCGATTCCTTCAATTTTTACGCCTAGCTCTTTTAAGAAGAAGCAGACGTCTTGCACCATGTAATTTGGGCTAGCACCAACGATTGTGGTTTTGCCAGGATAGAGTGCTGCCGCCATCACGGCATTTTCGGTCACCGTATCGCCACGCTCGATTAGTACAATTTTCTTATCTTCCGTTTTAATATTGCGCACGGTGGCCTCATAAAAGCCGGGGTTGCATTTGGCGTCCACATCCAGGCCGAAGCTCTTGAGGGCATGTAAATGTGGCTCAACCGTACGGGAACCAAGCGAGCAACCGCCAGCATATGGCAATCGAAATGTCTTAAAGAGGTGCAGTAGTGGCCCCATGAACATAATAATAGTACGAGTACGTCGTGCCGCCTCGATGTCTAGATGGTCTAAGTCTAATTTCTTTGGCGGTGTAATTTCTAAATCGCGCCCATTATTAACCCAGTCGGTTTTTACGCCAATTGACTCCAATACTTCTATTATGCGATAAACCTCCTCGATGTGGGCTAGATGCTTCAGGGTGGTTTTTTGCTCATTTAAAAGTGAGGCGCAGAGCAAGCCTACCGCGGCATTCTTTGAGGTATTAATCGTGACCGAGCCATGCAACTCTTTGCCGCCATTAATTCGGAAGCTTTTTGCGGCGTTGTCGTTTACGGTGACAATTGGTGTACTTAAGGCGCGGCTAATTTTGCTGATTATCTCTAACGAAGCATTTTGCTTGCCATGCTCAATTCGATTAATTGCAGATTGGCTAGTACCAATCTTTTCGGCCAGTTCGGCCTGAGTAATATTTTGGCGAGTGCGAGCAGTAGCAATAATTGCTCCTATCTCTACCATGTAATCAGCTTGTTTTTTCATATCTCTAGTATATCATGAGGCGCATATATGCAACACGTGATATAAGAAAATAGCGCATCGACCAACAGATCAAACGCTATATATAGCGTTTGATGGCTAAAAATCTCAATCCGTTAGTCGTTGTATTATTTACAATTTCTATTGAAAAAACTCTACATATAGCGTTAGTATAATACCAACAGACACTAAATATAGTGTTTCGGGACAGAAAAATTCAAAATTGATTCAGAACTACGGAGGTAAAAATGTTCAAATCAATCCGAAAGCGTGACGGCAAGGTAGTCCGCTTTAAAGAAGAAAAAATTACTGAGGCAATCGCTAAAGCCGGTGCGGTGACGGGTGAATTTGGTCACGATCGCGCCGAAAATATTGCCGACAAGGTTGTGCGTGTTGCCCAAGAAGAAATAAAGAGTCGCATTCCAACCGTTGAGCAGATTCAGGACATCGTGGAAAAAGTACTGATGGAATCGGCATTCAAGCGCACTGCAAAAGCTTATATTGAATATCGCGCCGAGCGCACTCGAGTCCGCGCCGCAAAGAGTAAGCTTATGCAGACTTATGGTGTCATCTCGGTTATTGATTCGTCTGACGATTCGTCCGTCAAGCGCGAGAATGGTAATATTGATGGCGATTGCGCAATGGGTAAGATGCTTCGCTTTGGGTCAGAAGGAGCAAAAGAATACGCGAAGCTATTACTCTTAAAGCCGGAGTTTGCAGCGGCGCATGATAATGGCGATATTCATATTCACGACCTCGATTTTATGGCAACTGGCACGTTAACTTGTTGCCAAACTGATCCGCTAAAATTTTTTGAACGCGGTTTTAATACTGGTCATGGCTACCTTCGTACCCCGCAATCCATTGGTACCGCCGCTGCTCTTGCTGCTATTATTCTCCAAGCCAACCAGAATGAACAACATGGCGGCCAGTCTATCCCGAACTTTGATTATGCTCTTGCGCCAAGCGTCAATAAGACCTTCCGCAAAAGCCTAAGAACAAACATAGAGAAATACAACGACTTCACTGGTAAGAATTTAAAAGTCGAAATCAAAGACGATATTACTCTTGGTGACGACAAGAAGCTTAAAAAGCTGAAAATCCCAGAAAAAGTTATCGAAGACGCGCATAAAGACACCGAGCATCAGACATTGCAAGCCATGGAAGGTTTCGTTCATAACCTAAATACAATGCATAGTCGCGCTAGTGCACAGGTGCCGTTTACCTCGATTAATTTCGGCACCGATACTAGCCCTGAAGGTCGTCTGGTTTCTAAAATGTTACTAGAGGCCACTATGAACGGTCTTGGTCATCATGAAACCCCGATTTTCCCAATATCCATCTTCAAGGTTAAGGAGGGTGTCAATTATAATCCAGGAGATCCAAACTACGACCTCTTCAAGCGGTCAATGGAAGTTTCCGCCAAGCGTCTATTTCCAAATTTCTCATTTATAGATGCGCCATTTAATCTTCAGTACTACAAGCCGGGCGATCCGAATACTGAGATTGCCACCATGGGCTGCCGTACGCGTGTATTTGGTTCTTGCTTCCCAGAGACTGACGGTAAGACTTTTGGGCGTGGGAACCTTTCCTTTACTTCGCTTAATCTAGTTCGTATTGGCATCAAGCATGGTATTTGCCTTGGTCAGCGCAAAGAGGCGGATTGGGACGGTTTCTATAAAGAACTCGATGAAAAACTTCAGCTTTGCGCCGATCAGCTATATCAACGATTTGAATTCCAAGGAAACCAAAAAGTTAAAAACTTCCCATTCCTCATGGGGCAAGGTAACTGGGTTGGCAGCGAAAAGCTTGGCCCAAACGACAAACTTCGCGACGTTATTAAGCATGGCACTCTTTCTATCGGTTTTATCGGGCTAGCCGAGACGCTCGTGGCAATGGTTGGCAAGCATCATGGTGAAAGCGCCGAAGCACAAGAACTCGGCTTGGATATTGTTGGTCACATGCGTGAATTTTGTGATGAAATGACAAAAAAGCGCCACCTCAATTACAGTCTTCTTGCCACTCCGGCTGAAGGTCTTGCTGGTCGCTTTACTCGTATGGACCGCAAAGAATTCGGCACCATCAAGGGCGTAACTGACCGCGATTTCTATACCAACTCCTTCCATGTCCCAGTCTATTATCCGATTTCCGCTTTCGAAAAGATTGACATTGAAGCGCCATATCACGCCCTTTGTAATGCTGGTCATATTACTTATATTGAAATGGATGGTGATCCCTCCGACAATATCGAAGCTTTTGAAGCGGTTATTCGTCATATGAAAGAGGCTGGTATCGGCTATGGTTCGGTCAATCACCCAGTCGATCGCGACCCAGTCTGTGGCTTTTCCGGTATCATTGAGGGCGATGTTTGCCCAAGCTGTGGACGACATGAATCTGACGGCGAGTTTGGCTTTGAGCGTCTCCGCCGCATTACTGGCTACCTAGTTGGCTCGCTCGAGCGTTGGAATGATGGCAAGAAAGCCGAAGAGGCTGCTCGCGTCAAGCATGACGTATCGGTGGGGCAATTCGATCAAGCCACTAAGGTAAAACGTGAGGAAGAGAAAGCTTTAGCAGAAGCCGCTCTCGGTAAAAAATAAGCAAATCCCTCGAGTGCCGCGCGAATAGGCGCGGCATTTTGGGCTAATTAAGGAATCATATGACGACAAAGAAGAAGACTAACTTTCTATGTGAACCACAAATGGATGTTCCAGATGGTTATATAATGCTTTCTGGCGACCTCGAACATGACTCTATCGTAAATGGCCCCGGCCTACGCGCCGTCCTCTGGACGCAGGGCTGTCGTCAGTCGTGTCCAGGTTGTCAGAACCCAGAGACTTGGGCCGAAAAAAATGCCGGCATTCGTGTCTCTATCGATAAAGTTAAGGAAGAACTTGCCAAACTAAGAGGGCAGAGCGGCATTACTTTCTGCGGCGGCGAGCCGCTCCTTCAGGCTAAAGCGTGTCTCGAAATTGCCAAGTATTGTCGCGAAGAACTCGGTTGGAATATCTGGTCCTTTACGGGCCTCGTCTATGAGCAAATTCCACACGATTCTGTCGCCTGGGAATTTGTCAAAGAACTCGATGCGCTTATTGACGGTCCTTTTATTCAATCTCAGCGCGACTTAACCCTCAAGTTCCGTGGTAGTCGCAATCAGCGTATCCTCTATCTTGATCATGGCAAAATTATTAAGCAAGAATAACTACATAATTTAATTATATCATATGAAGCGTAAAAAGTCAAGCATAACGTATTAACTCAGCACCTTTGCAACATTTGCATAGGCGTCATATACTTTAGTCCCAAGTGTATACGTCTATGGTTGTAATAGTCAAGGTAATTGGAGATGCGCATATTGAGCGCATCTAACGAT
>JAEEGL012053623.1_pt1 | contig 10207 bp, 5 predicted proteins | sample 9134231 | NCBI WGS metagenome assembly JAEEGL01 (sample SAMN16246548, study PRJNA631951) | gut metagenome | biome: gut microbiome; feature: rumen; material: fiber-attached | host: Bos | place: Iran: Karaj | collected 2018-10 | reverse complement strand
CCATCGGAGATTTCCATGATGCCGCGCTTGATGCCCTGCAACTCATCGCCTGTTACAGCAACCTGAATCAGAAGGAAGAAATCGACCATCGAGTGGCAGGCCGTCTCGCTCTGACCTACGCCTACCGTCTCGACAAAAATCTTGTCGAAGCCTGCGGCCTCGCAGAGGATGATGGTCTCACGGGTCTTACGGGCCACACCTCCTAAGGAACCTGCCGATGGGCTGGGGCGGATGAAGGAATCGGGATGCAGAGCCAGCTTCTCCATGCGGGTCTTATCGCCCAAAATGCTACCCTTCGTGCGCTCGCTGGAGGGGTCGATGGCCAGCACGGCCAACTTGCCGCCTTTCTCTTTCAACACATGAATGCCAAACTCATCGATAGAGGTGGACTTGCCGGCACCAGGAACGCCGCTGATGCCCACTCTGATGGATTTGCCGCTATAGGGCAGACATTTCTCGATAACCTCCCGGGCCTTGGCCTGATGGTCGGGATTGACACTCTCTATCAGCGTCACAGCCTGTGAGAGGATGGTCACGTCGCCTTTGACGATGCCTTCCACCATCTCAGCCACTGTGAATTCGCGACGGCGGATGCGGTTGCGCTTCAGATAGGGGTTGATGATAGAGGGCTGCTCTACACCGCTGTTCACTTGCAGACCAGCATATTCTGAACTGTTCTCGGGATGTTCCATTTTTTTCGTATCTAGGGTTATTTTACGCTGACATTGATGATGATCTTTGCCTTGTCTGGATCGTTGGTGATCATGAGGATGCGGGGACGCGTCTTCGACTTCAGCAGTTTTTCGCGCTCGGCAGTAATCTTGAGCTTGGTCTGCTCACCTGGCTGCAACTGTCGTTTGCCTAAAGTGAGCTGTAAGCCAGGGGTGAACATGCGAAGCGAAGAGATGTCGAGGGCGAGGCGACCCTTGTTGGTGATGACGATGGTCTCGCTCTTGTGCTTCTTACCGTTGATCAAACCTAAATTCACACTCTCTGACGAGAGGTCGATCTTGGGCGCAAACTGCTTGTTCTTCTCTGTATAGACCTTTACGTCGGGCAGCAGCACGATAGACACGGGCACCTCATTGTCACTCTGCACCTTTTCGCCTAACTGGCTGGCCAGATGGACGGACGACTGTGTGAGTCCGAAGTCGTGGATGAGCTTCGAGTTCAGTGTCACGGTGACCTTGCCTTGTTCACCAGGACGTAGTTTCTGCGGCATCACCTCGGCTGTGAGGTAAGAGGGCAGATGCTGCACGTTAGGCGTCATCTCCGTGGTACCGTTGTTAAGGATATGAATGATCTGTTGAGGCTCGTCACCTTGATTCACATCGTCGAACTCCAGCACATTCTGGTCGGCAAGCAGTTCGCCCATGGCGTAGGGGTAAGAGCCGCTGTAGTCTTTCAACTCAGCCAGTACCACACCTTTCATGGTGAGATAGACGGGTTTGCTGTCAGCATTGGTGAACACACCCACCTGCTTGACGTAATGTCCCAGCTGGCGACCATCGTAGGTCAGTTCGATGGTAGTCTTCTCTCCAGGCCCCAGACCTTTCTTCTCAACGGTAGCCTTGGTACAGCCACAGTCGGGCTGCAGGCCTGTGATGGTGAGACGGCGCAGACTTTTATTCTTTACCTCGAACTTGGCTGTAACGGGCACCATGTAGGCTGACTTTCCACAATCTACCGTCTCTTGGCTGATGGTCATTTTCTGTGCCCTGGCAGGACTGAAGGATAAATGACAGAGCAGCAGCGTCAGGAGTGCAGGGGTGCAAAGGTGCGTGAGTGCAGATATTCGTTTTGCGATCATAATTCTCAATTCTCAATTATCAATTCTCAATTTAACCGAGTGTGTCGTGCCACGGAACTCTGGAGCGTAGGCACACTGGGCAGTACAAGTGCCAGTTTCGTAGGTGCCGGCACGATCGATGTAGTATTCTGTCTCAATGACATGCTTGCCCTTCGACAGCATGTTGAAGAAGAAATGGGTGGCATTGTCTTTCGGAGCGCAGTAGTAACCGTAGTGGTAACCGCTGAGTTGGTTGATGGGCTCCATGCAGGCAGCGCGTCGGTCAATCACCTCCACAAAGTCCAAATCGCGCTGGGCTGTGATGGTGATGCGAACTTTGATGCGGCTCCCGACCTTTAAGGATGAGCTGTCACCTCCGATGATCTCGCGCTTTACGCTGATTTCGCTCGACTGGTCTTTGATGTCCTTTGTGTCTTGCATGAACTGTGCATAGACTGCACCCCAAGAGGTACCCGTAGAAGTCTTTTCAGCGGTGAAGGTGTTTTGGCCTTCAATAGGTAGAGCCGTCTTCACATAGCCGATGCCAGCTGTGGCTTCGCTCGTCGGAAGCGGTTTGCCATCGATCTTCAGCGTGGTCTTGACCTGTGGCTGTAAGGTCTGGCTGTTCTTGCCGTTCAGGAAAGCATAGATGGCATCAGCGCTGTTGATGGGGGTGTCCCATGCCTGAGCTCGCTTCTCCTGCAGGAGCCAACGGCGCATCTCGTCGATGGTCGTCGTGTCTTTGGGCATCAGTCTCTGTATAGCTTCGATGGCCGCTACCTGCGTGGGAATACGGTAGTCGCGCCAAGAATAGGAGGCTCGGGGAGTGTCGTAGTAGCGACCCATATCCTCCTTATAAACCGTGTATTCCTTGAGGCTCTTAATATAAAGAGGTGCGTTGAGGATGATGGCCGAAAGCGCTTTCTCATAGATGGTCTGACGCTTGATGTCCTTCTTCAGCAGATTCTTTAAGTAGGTCTGCGCCTCGCTCACCTTCGTAGTCAGTTTGCGTCCGTCAAGTGTGGAAATGTAGAGATATTGCAGGGCTCTGTAGCTGGGGAAGGTCTGTTTGATGCCTTTCTTCTCCAGTTTCTTCATCTCAGCGACCAGTTCGAGTATCTCCTTATCCATGAAAGAGAAGGCTTGGCGGAGCATTTCTTCGCTTTCCTTCTGTCGCTCTGTCATCTGGTTGAGACGTACCAACAACTCGCTGATTTCTACGGTCATGTAAAACGAACCGTCCATGCCGGGCCACCAGCTCCACGAACCGTCTGTATTCTGGAGTTTCTTCAGTTGTTCGACGCAGGTGTTGAGACGGTCAGTCATGAGATTCGCGTCGAAGAAGTCGCTGAGGCGCTGCTTCTGCTCGGCCTCGTGGTCGGCATCCATCACCCAGGGTGTCTCATTGAGCAGGAGGTCTTTCAGTTCTTCGTTCTTTTCGAGTGAAGAGTGGAGAGAGGTCTCAGCGCCTTTCTCCTGTTTCCATAGTTCAAAGACGTGCTTGGCCTGCGGGTTCTGGTCGAGAATGTACTTGCCGATGCTGTTGGCATAGAAAGCCGATGCCTGACAGATGGCGCAGTTGTCATGAGGATGGGCCACCGTGGGCAGGGCTTGAATCATGAGCCAGGCAGGGTTGTTGGTGTATTCGATGGTGTACTTGCCCGATGGATCACCATCGGGAACGGTGGCAGGGACGATGGAGGTCAGGTCGATGGTCTTCGTGCCAGGCTTCGTCTGGGTGAAGGGCACGGTGACGGTGACGCGCTCGCGGTTGGGCAGGATGGGCAGGTAGTGCTGTTCGCCATCGGAGAAGTTGTCACCGCTGACGCTCATCTTACAGACGAGCAGCGAATAGGCGCTTAACTTCGAGGCATCGACATGGAAGGTGACGGGAGCCGTCTTGTTCGCTTCCAACAGGCATAACGCCTCCTCCTTGAAGACGACTTGGTTGCTCTCTGGGTCAGACAGAGTGAGACGGACGACGCTGTTCAGTCCTTTGTCTGTCATGTTGAAGATGCGGGCTGAGATACTGCCCTCGTCACCCATGCGAAGGAAACGGGGCATATTAGGTTGAATCATCACATCCTTCTGTGCCACAGCCTCGCCGTCGATAGAACCGTACATCATGTCTTTGGTGTGGGCAATGCCCATGAAACGCCAGGTGGTGAGGCTTTCGGGCAACGTGAACTGGATGCTGACCGTACCTGTTGAGTCGGCCATCAGTCGCGGATAGAAGAAAGCGGTTTCCTGCAGGTTCTCGCGTACCTGTATCTCTAATTCAGCTTCTTCATCTGTCGGAAGACCGCTGCCAGTCAGCCTTTTCATGTTTGCGTTGTTGTCGTCATTGCCAACAATGTCCAGACCGGCAATGCGTCCTTGCAATGATGCTTCATCATAGGATTCCACATCGGCAACTTCCGGCATGGCTTTCTGGGCCCCAACCGCTACCTCCTTTAAAACCATATTGCTTTTGGCCTTCAGGCCTTTCAGACTACGTGTCGTGCTATACAGACGTCGGCGTGATGACCAAGGGGTGGGGAAGATGTCGTGGTCGAAATGGGAGAACTGCAAATCATTCACCTCAGGATACTGGATGGGTTGGAAACCGCTGCACCCTGTCGCGAACCACATGCCATAGCGCCAGTTCAGTTGGGCCATCGGCAGTTCATTTATAGGTGTGAGCGTCCAGTGGTGCGCTGTGATTTGGTCAAGGCTCTTGTCGTAGAGGTTGGCAAGCAACTGAATGTTGGGCATACTGCCTCCCTTGCCAGCGTCCTTTGACTGAGCAGGGCGTTGGGTGTCGGGAGTTTCAATCTTCAGCGTCCACTCTTCTTGCTGACCAGGCGTGAGGCGGTCGCGGAAGGTTTCCCATTTCATGCGAAGCTTCTTGTCGGGCAGGGGTCGCTGAATCTGATGACTATGTTTGTAGGTTTTGCCGTCGCGTACCCAGATGTAACTGAGAGTGAGACCATTACCGTATTCCTCTTTGTAAGTGAGTTTGCGGTTGATGAGATCGTTCCGCAAATCAACGGCTCCCATTTCAATGATGTCTGTGCCGGCCACAAGCGTATAGATGACATGCACATCGCCTGAGGCACCTGCCTGCAGGGTGACGGGTGTGCCGTCGTTGGGGAACTGCCTGTCGGACACATAGAACCAGTCATCGGTCTCTGTGGCAGGACGTCTGTCGTTGAGCGAGAACACAATAAATTCCTGTTCTTCTTTCTTGTCCTCGTACTCTACATTCAGTTTGTGCTTTCCACTCTTCAGCTTAGGCAGTTCAATGGGGGTGTTAGATGGTGCTGTCAACCATTTGCCTCCGTCAATCTGATAGCGTATGGTGACGCTCACGTCATTGCCGGCAGTGTTTAGCAAGTGTAATTTCATCTTGGGCATGTCCTCGAGAAGTACTTTCTCAGCTAGGTCGATGGTGATGACACCGTCACGGTTGCCTAAGGGCAGAGACAGTTGGCCTTGATGTGTCTCTCCTGCCAGGTCGGTCACATCAGCCACCACCACGAAGTTATAGAACTGAGGATAGTGACTCGGTGGGATGATCATGGGCATTCTGACTTCAAACATACCGTCATCGCCAGTCGTGACCTCACCGCTGAATACCTCTTCGCTCTGCTGGCCGTTGCTATAGGCGACTCCTCCCCAGTAGCGTGAGTAGGAGAACCACCAGAAGGCTAAGCGGCGTTCCACCTTGTATTTCACGTGGGCATTCTGGACCGGCACTCCGCTATAGGTGCGGGCTGTGGCTCGAACGGTAAGCGTGTCGCCGGCCTTGTAGTTCTGTTCCACCTTGGGAAACTCGACTTGGAAGGCAGGGCGTTTGTATTCCTCCACGTTGAACCATTGTGAGCTTTTCTCCACAAGGACGGAATAGCGACCTGTCAAGCCTGAGGTGGGCAGCGTGAAGTCGGCACTCACCGTACCATACTCATCAGTAGTGAGCTGCTGCTCGCCGATGGTTTTATAGTTAGCATCGCGTAACGACACGGTGACCTGCTTGTTGCCAAGTACCTCATGCTCAAAGCCGTTGCGGGTCTCGTAGCAGATGGCTGCCACATGCACGGTCTGGCCTGGACGGTAGATTGCACGGTCGGTATAGATGGCTGTCTGTTCATGTACACGCTCGTTGGCGTAATAGTTGAAGTTGCCATAGACATTTACCTCCGGACAGAAACGGTCGTCATCGGTCGTGGCAAACACGTAGTTCGGACGCTCCTGATTCTTGCAGCGATAGATGGCTTCGCCCTGTTCGTCGGTGGTCAGCGTGGCATAGATCTTGTTTTTGCCGAAGCCTCGACGGCTTGCCAGTCGCAACTGTGCGTCACGAATAGGCTTTCCGGTAGTGGCATTGACCACCACATAGCGCAGTTGGTTGTCGTGTTCGTAGGGTAGGGGCTGCATCATTACTCGCACGTCGCTGATGAAAAACAGCATGCGTGCAACCTGTGTACGTGGCTCACTCTCCACCTCCATCATATAGACACCTACGGGCAGACCCGCCATCTGAATTGTGTCGGCGTGTATCTCATATTCTTTCTTGCCGTTATAGGTGCGCATCAGCTTCTGTTCCGGCAGCAACTTGAGCAGCGGCTTCAGCTTCTTGTAGTCTGTCTCATCTTCAGGATTCAGTTCGATGTCACCATTGGCGTCCACCTTATATATATTAATGGTGAGACGGTCAACGCCGCGCAACCCTTCGAATCGGAGCTCTTGCTGGCGGTTGGGTATCCATACCCTATGCTCCAGTGTGGCATTAAACTGGCGGGCTGTGAGACTCTGACGGGCATTGCGCAGGACGGTCATGCGTTTCCAAGAGCCACAATGGTTAAGCGCCTCGTCAATGTAAGCAATCTTTTGCCCGGCTGTGGCATCAGTCTCCTCGTCCATAAACTCATAGCGGGTGATGGCCACCTCACCGCATTCTTGCAGGTCAGCGTAGGCATTGGCCAGTGAGTCAAGGCGACGGACATAGTCGCAGTCCTTCAAAGGGATGCGTCCGCTGGGCTCGTCGCTGGCCAACAGACGGAGCTTGCTCATCAGCTGGGCACGACGGTTCGTGGTGGTCATGTAGTAGTCGTACATGGCCTGATACTGTTTGGTCTCAATACCAATGAGGCTCAGCAGGTCATCGTTATAAATCTGGCTGTCAGCGCCTTTCAGCATGAAGGGCACGTAGTCGGTGGCTTTGACGGCTGCCAGCTCCTTCGGATGGCTGACGGCTTTCTGGGCGTAGGACTTGGCGATGTCTGCCGAGTTCTCATCGATCGATGGGTTGGTGTCGTAGATGCGTGACAGCACAGCCTGATAGACGGCCTGCAAGGCAATGTCCTTTGCCTGCTGTTCGCGCTGCTTCAGCCGCTCGACGGCTGGAGCCAGTGAGTCGGGCGATACCGCAGCAGCTGCCTGGGCATCCGTGAGCAGCGCCTTCAGCAACTGGCCGTAGGCTTTCTCCTTTTCAGCTTTGGCAATGATCTTCTTCAGCTTCTCGCGCTGGGTCTGTGGCAGATCGTCATTCTCTGCTATCGTTACCTCTTTCCAGAGGCTGCTGTATGTCTGTGCATTCATTGACATTGACATAAAGAACAACGCTATCGATGCAATCAAAAATGCTTTTTTCATATACATTATTATTATATTGATTGCAAAGATAACGAATATTTTCAATAAATGCCTCTAATGAAAGTGAAAATAGAAAAGTTTAACCCTATTTAGGTTTCAGAGCCTGCCAAAGTGGGTCGGAGGGTAGGGGCGCTTCGATGCAGATGGACTCTTTTGATACCGGATGGGTGAACTCGATCTTGTGCGACTGGAGCGAGATGCTGCCGTCAGGATTGCTGCGCTTGGCTCCATATTTTAGGTCGCCCTTGATGGGGTTGCCCATAGCCGACAGCTGACAGCGTATCTGGTGGTGGCGACCTGTCATCAGTTCTACTTCTACCAGCGTGTAGTGGTCGCCTTCGTTCAGTATACGATAGCGCAACTGCGCTTTCTTCGAGTGGGGCACCTCATGGTCGTAGGCATACGACTTGTTCTGTTGCTCGTTGCGCGTGAGCCAATGGGTGAGAAGTGAGGAATCGGGCATCTCGGTGTCCAATCTCCTTTCCATTCCCTCCTTTCTCTTTTCCACAATCGCCCAATAGGTCTTATGCACCGCACCTTCGGCAAACATCTTGTTGAGACGGGTCAAGGCCTTTGAGGTACGGGCGAAGACCACCAGTCCGCTCACAGGACGGTCTAACCTGTGAACGACACCCAGAAACACTTCGCCAGGTTTCTGGTATTTCTCCTTGATATATTGTTTCACAAGCTCAGAGAGCGGAGTGTCGCCCGTCTTGTCGCCTTGGACGATCTCTCCGCTCTCCTTATTGACGATAATGATATGGTTGTCTTCGTAAACTACTTGCATATCGTATAAGTAAAAAAGCCCCTCTCTTATCGAAGAGGGGTTGGGGTGAGGCTCCCTTTCTCTCTTCGGAGAGGGGTTGGGGTGAGGCTTACATATTCATGCCACCATCGACCTGAATGACCTGTCCGCTGATGTAGCTCGACATGTCAGAGGCGAGGAACGTAGCGCAGTTGGCGATGTCCTCCACGGTGCCGCCGCGACGGAGGGGAATCTTGTTGCACCACTCCTTGCGCACCTCTTCGCTCAGGGCCTGTGTCATAGCGGTGTCAATGAAGCCTGGGGCAATGGCGTTGGCACGAATGCCCTTCGGTCCCATCTCCTGGCCGATAGACTTTGCCAGCGCAATGAGGCCAGCCTTTGAGGCTGCGTAGTTGGCCTGACCGGCATTTCCATGAACACCTACGACAGAAGCCATATTGATGATAGAACCGCCACGCTGACGCATCATCACAGGAACGCAGGCATGGATGAAGTTGAAAGCCGACTTCAGGTTGACAGCGATAACGGCATCCCACTGCTGTTCGGTCATGCGGAGCATCAGGCCATCCTTGGTGATGCAGGCATTGTTGACGAGGATGTCGATTGAGCCGAACTCTTCCTTCACGGCCTTGACCACTTCCTCAGTCTGAGCGAAGTCGGCAGCGTTTGAGGCATAGCTCTTGGCTTTCACACCCAGAGCGGCAATTTCCTGTTCAGTCTCTTCGTTGACAGCCAGGTCGGTGAATGCGATGTTTGCGCCTTCGGCGGCGAACTTCAGTGCGATAGCTTTTCCGATACCGCGTGCTGCACCAGTAATGAGCGCAGTCTTACCTTCTAATAATCCCATGTTTCGTTTTGTTGTTATAATATTAATAATGTGTGATTCCTAATCTTTCCTACGTTTGCCCAAGGCACCATAGACAATTTTTGCTACCTGTGGCTTCGTGGCTTCTTCGGTCATGCCGTGTGCGATACGTCCGTAGATGTAGGGCACTTCCAGTCCCTTGATACAATAGTGGGTGATATCGGCCACGAGATCTACGTTTTCGAAGTCGAATTCGCCGTCCTCCTTGCCCTCAGCAAACACTTTGCGGAAGAGCTCAATTTCAGCATCGTCGAAATGCTTGCGCACTTTCTCCACCATCCAGATGTTACGGAAGAACTCGGCGCGCAGGTTGCCATTGCGCACCACTGTCTCACGAATCATGTTCAGATGAGTGTAGATCAATTCGATAACCTTCTCCTGCGGAGTGGTCTTGCGGGCAGCCACCTCGTCGAGCTTGTCGCTCAGTCGTTCCAGTTCGGTTTCAATCACAGCATAGTAGATGTCATCTTTCGACTTGAAATAGGTGTAGAGCGTACGACGCCCTTTACCCGACGCCTGAGCAATGTCGTTCATCGTCGTGTTTTCTAACCCGTTTTTTGCAAATAACTGGCGAGCGACATCTACCAGCAATTGTCTCGTCTTTGAAATTGACATATAAAAGTCCTCCTATGCTTTTTTTTGAGTTGCACATTTCGTTGCAGTGTGCAAAATTAAGGTTTTTATTTGGAATGAGCAAAGTTTTTGCGCAAAAAAGTGCATAAGAAGAAAAAAGTTGCAAGAAAATTTGCATATTATGAAAAATAGTCGTACCTTTGCACCCGCTTAACGAGAAACATCGCGGAGTGGAGCAGTTGGTAGCTCGCCAGGCTCATAACCTGGAGGTCGCACGTTCGAATCCTGCCTCCGCAACTAACGAGGAGATGCAAGCTGAAAGGCTTGCATTTTTTGTTTGTATCCCTTCCCCCGACTTACTGCCAGATTAAACAGCATACAAAAAAAATGATCCGATCGTCAGGACTAAGGCCCTCGACAATCGGATTATCAGATTTAATTTTTCATTCTTGCTATAACCTTTCGGTAGTAACTGTTAGTAGCTTTTACTCCGTAGCTCATACCACCATTCCAAGAACGTATAGCCTTCTCGACGTTGTTCTCCGGGTTAAAATAGCTTTGAATCAGAAGGAACATCTCT
>JAEEGL010271139.1_pt1 | contig 10207 bp, 12 predicted proteins | sample 9134231 | NCBI WGS metagenome assembly JAEEGL01 (sample SAMN16246548, study PRJNA631951) | gut metagenome | biome: gut microbiome; feature: rumen; material: fiber-attached | host: Bos | place: Iran: Karaj | collected 2018-10 | reverse complement strand
GTATTTGAATTTTTCGCTTTAGGAGGCTCTCATGATAGAAGAACTTGTTCCGCGTGAATTTAAATCAGTCAAGCCTGAAGATTTCGGTCCCAACGGCGGAAATCTTTATGACGCCGCAAAAGTTGCCTGCGAAGTTTATAATTTCAGCGATGTTCATCTTTGGAAAGATGAAGAAACAGGCGAAGTTTTGTTCACCGAATATTGCAATTTTGAGCCCGGCATGCATTATTTTGATGACGGACAGGGCGAGTGGGTTTCTTCTTATCAGGCTCACTTTCCCTTAAAACCCGGTCAAACCGCCGAAGAAGCTTTTCATGAAAGACAAGCTTTAGATGAGCAGAAAAAGCTTAAAAAAGAGGCTTTAGAAAGCCTTTCTCCCGAAATGCGAGAAGCACTTGAAGCCGGAATTGAAAATTTGAAAAAAGTGGCAAAACAAAAATTTGATGAGGAAGTAGAACCTTTGAAAAGAAAGGCGCTGCATAAGCTTAATGAAGAAATTAACAGCCTCATGAAAAAGACAATCGCCGACGAAAAACGCAAACAAATCGAAAAGAACAAAGAACAATTCCGCGAAACACAAACTTCCCAAAAAGATATTCTTGTTCAAGCGCAAGTTAAAGCAAAATCATCTCATTGTATGTAGAATCTTACTTTTCCTTTGAGTTTCTTGCTCTTTTCATACAAACTTGAGCGGCGGATGTTTTTGGATCCGTATTACCGTTTTCTCCTGATTTAACAGGTTGCCTGCTACTTTCTGATACTTCCTGTTTTGCTCTTTTTTTAATTTTTCTCTGAAGTTCTTCAAGTTTTTCTTTTGAAGATATCGTTTTTTCTGCCATAATTTTTTGAGCAACTTGCAAAATTTTCAAGACCTCAACCTTTGTGGTTCTTTCCGGGCTAAACGATATGGCGGGTATAATTTCATCTGCCGTTGCTCCGGTAAATTCTATTTCTTTTAATTCCTTGTTTTTTAATTCTTTTTGAAAATATTGAAGATTTTCCGGCGTTTCCAAAACATCGACCAAATATTTCGCCCGCAATTCTGTTGTTTTGTTCTTTTCCTTTTTAAATTTTTGCCCCAAAGAATATGCCCTGTCGCTTGTTACGGCTCGTTCAAAGCTTATTTGTTCTTGATTTAACCCATATAGTTTTGCAAATTCCTGCCCGTTTTCCCAAGTCGTTGCCAATATATACGGTATACAATCACACCCCCAGCCGTCATAATAAGCATTCCATTCTTCTAAAATCTCTTGTGTTTGTTCTACCATTTCTTTGGTTAGTTCGTGTTTTGGCGATCTTCTTATTTCCTCTTCCATATACGCACCCCAAATTTGGGCGGTTTCCCAAATTTGAGCTTTTAATAAATCCCCGTCTGAAAACGTCTCTTCTATGCGCTTAAACTCTTCCAAATGATCAACGGCATACCCCGGCTCTAAAACATCCGCGGGACTGACTTCTTCTTCCACTATCTCCGGACCATAATCAAAATCAAACTTTTCAACTTTTTTTGTAAATCTTTTTGGTTCGTAGCCGCTCATTCTTGTCTCCATTTTTTTATTGTCTTACTACCTTATATTATCTCTTTTCTTTACTTTTGTCAATATTCATAAATTCCTCATTTACAAACAACTAATCACACAAAAAAAGTCCGATAACTTATTATTCTATACCATTAAAAAAGCCTCCATAAAGGAGGCTTTTTAAATGGTGTGCGATACTATGCGATTATCGGACTACTTAAGCGTAAGATTGTAAAGCGCTGGGAGAAACTTTATTTTGTATTTGGAGTGCTATTACGTGATAATGCTCTTTTCTCTGCAACATCTGTGCAATGTTCGCATTGTGAAATATTATTACGCATAACTTCATAATTTCCTATTTCTCCACGGGTTCTTCCGAGTTTCTTCTCAATAATATCACCTATACCGTCATCCCAACTTACATGCATAAATGTATCTATTGCTCTTTGAGCAGGCCTACCTATATTGATATTATAGCCAGGAAATCCACTTTCCCTACGAGTATAACCAATGCCCTCTTCCTTTGGCGAATAACCAATATCCAACAAAGCATCAGCTAATTTATTTTTGCAAATATTTTTATCAACAATTCTTAAATCTAATCGCATTTTGGCATCAAAATCATTCTCTCTGGCATAATTTTGAAGATTTTCACCACCGTCCTTCAAAACATCTTGGATGACACACGCTAAATGATTATTATCAGAATAACTGCTTTCATAACTATCTGTAACTTGTCTTTTGTACTCAGAAATAAAACTTTCTTTTGTTATTCTGCCGGTTAAGTATTCACAAACAACTTTCACGTTATCTTTTTCCATGACTTTATGCTCCCATGTTTATTATGTTTTTATTTTATTATCTCTCTTATATTTTGTCAAGTTTTTTTACAACATTTTATGTTTTTTATCAAACATGCTATAATTTTCTAAAACGCTTGGTTTTACTATCTTTTATACAAAAAGTCCGATAATTTTTAAAAAAATGCTATTTCTAAAAACAAAACAATCGGACTTTTTACAAATCAACCCCATAAAAGCAAAAAAGCCCCCTTTAAGGAGGCTTTTTTATTAATGGTGCCGCTAGACGAAGGTGCACACGCTTCGCACAGTGCATCTTTCGCTATCGCTCAAGACCTCGGACGATTTTCAATCGCCTCGTCCAACTTCGCAAAACTTGCGCTTTGCTCGTTAGTCGGACTTACGTTACCCCCGTAAGTCCGATAACTTATTATTCTATACCATTAAAAAAGCCTCCATAAAGGAGGCTTTTTTAATGGTGCCGCTAGTAAGAATCGGACTTACGACCCCGTCATTACCAATGACGTGCTCTACCACTGAGCTATAGCGGCATAAATTTTCCTTACCATACATAACATTCAAAAAAAATCAAGAAAAATTTTATGTCAGTTCAAATATTTTTTGATATCTTCCTTTTCAAAATCCACATTTTCAAAAAATCGCTCTCCCTCAAAATTTTCGGGCATATTCATATAAATCTTCGGACAAACCTCATCTTTGCAAAGCGCCTCTTTGATTTTACTTAATATTTCCTCATCTGTCTGAAATTCGTCCGTAAACTTCATTACCACCACATCCGGCCGAACTTCTTTTGCAATCAATAAAAACTGATAAATATTATCCGTTTGATAACAGTCAAAACCAAATTTACTTTTATCGTCGTCGTTTGAAAAAATCATCATCATTGCCATATTCCCTCTTAAATATGGCTTAAATATAATCTTTTTTTTATCTCTTTTAAGCGTTTTGCTTTAAATAGGCTTCCAATGTGTTCTCAAGAAGCATTGCAATTGTCATCGGGCCGACCCCGCCCGGCACGGGTGTGATAAACGAAGCAACCTTCTTAGCTTCCTCAAAATCCACATCGCCGCAAAGCTTGCCGTTTTCGTCTCGGCTGATGCCCACATCAAAAACCATCGCCTCTGTTTTGAGCCAATCCGCCTTCACAAGCTTGCCGCAACCTGTTGCCGAAACAACAATGTCCGCATTTTGACATAAAGACTTCAAATTTTTGGTGTGCGAGTGAGCAATCGTTACCGTGCAATCCTGTCTCAACAAAATCATCGCCATCGGTTTGCCCACAATATTCGACCGACCGATAACCAAAGCATTTAAGCCTTGTAAATTCTTGCCTGTTTCTTTTAACAGCCTTAACACCCCTTTAGGCGTTGCCGCAATTGTCCCGCCGACACACCCGTTTTGCAACAGACCGACATTATAGGGATGAAAACCGTCCACATCTTTTAACGGATTAATTTTGTTTAATAGTTTTTCGCTTTCAATATGCCACGGAAGCGGCAATTGCAACAAAATGCCGTTAACTTTCCTGTCTTCGTTCAAGCGGTCGATTAAATCTTCAAGTTCTTTTTGACTGACTGTTTCCTCAAATGAAAACAATTGTGTTTCAACCCCGATTTCGGCGGCGGCTTTCTGTTTGTTTCTCACATATATTTCGCTCGGACCGTCATGCCCGACCAAAATAACGGCCAGCTTCGGTTTTTTCTCAAAACGGCTTATCTTTTCTTTTAAGCCTTCTCTAATTTCTGCGGCTATCTTTTTACCGTCAATTATTGTTGCACTCATTTTTGCATTTCCTCTAATTTCTTTTCCAAATCCGCCGTTGTTTTAACCATTATTTTTTTATAGCGATCCGTCTCGCCGCTTATGATTTGAATTGAAGATTTTGAAATATCAAGCATCTTTGATAAAAAGTCAAGCAATTCTTTGTTGGCTTTCCCCTTTTCGGGAACGGATATCACATTAACTTTTAAATATCCCTCACCTTTGGCGTCTTCCATTTCCCCGCTTATTTTAAGCAAAGAAGAGTTAGGCGTTAACCTAACTCTTATTAAATAGCCTTCTTTTCTTTTTTCAAAAAAGCTCAAATCAGATAACCATCTCGCATAAAACGTTTAAAAGCTGACCGATAAAATACAAAATCAACAGCAAAATAAACGGCGACGCATCAAAATCGGCAAACGGCGGAATTTTTGCACGAATCTTGCTGTATACCGGTTCCGTTAACTTTTTCAAAATCTCCACAAATTTTTCAGCATATTTGTTTTTAACCGTCAAAATTTTGAAATGTATCAACCAATGAACGATAATTTCAACAATAACGATTTTAACATAAATATCCAAAACCAAAGCTATCGTTTTGAAAATCGGCAACAATAAAACCATATTTATTCTCCTTAAAAAAATAACAAACTTCTGTCTCAAGTTTATCGCAGTTTATCCGAAATAAATCTCAACGTCCAGTAAATTCTTTCATTTTATCCGAACTTTTATTTTTCTTTTGCCTTTGCCTTTCTTCCACCCCTTTTGCCACCTCTTCGTCCAAAGCCGCCATTTCATCTAAAACTTTGTTTAAGAGATGCTTGTAATAATCATAATCCTGTGCCAAATCATTATCATTTTCGTGGCTTATTCCGAGTTCTTTTCTTTTTTCGACAGACGCATCATAACCGAAAGGCAAACCCTGAAGATTTTTAAAATATTGATAATAAGGTTTGGCCGCATCAAATTCGGATTTTGTTGTCACCACCGATGATTCTTCTCTTGTTAAGAACAATATTGCCGAGCGGATTTCCCTTAATTTTTGCACTTTATACCGCACAATATTCATCCTGCTCTGTGATGACGGCGCATTGCTTTCTTTATAAAGACCGAGACAAGCCATCAATGCATATTCCCGAAGTTCGACAAGAGATAAAAACGCCTTGCGTTCATCGGCGTCTTCCTGTGTTACATATCCGTCATTTAAATGCTTTAAAATGTTTGTTGTCTTTTTCAGCCATTCGAAATATTCTTTAACATCGCTTTCCTGTTTAAAAACGTTTACTTCTTCAAACGGACATTCCAATTCACGCGCAATCATAAATCTCAAATCTTCCGCGCTCAATCTTTTTATTTCGTTTATTTTAATCATTCTGTCCGAAGGGGCGAACACAAGCTCACGCACAATCGTTTTCATACGCCGAGCGTCAACATCCGGATATCTTTTAAATACGGTATCCGCGAATATTTTTTGAATTCTGAAATCCGGATTATCGCTCATTTCTTATTCTTCTTCAAAAATAATTTTTTCCTGTTCTTTCCATACGATATAATCAACAATCCAAGTACTGATTTGCTCAACTTTTTTGATTTCAATACCCGTTGCCGCTGCAACTCTGCCGATAAACAAAATTTCTTCGTCGTCTAAATCGTAGTCCGTATGTCCCAAACGGAAAAGTTCTTTAATCAGCTCCATGGCAACCCGTCTTTCGCGTAAAATCCGAAGCTCCGACAATATTTTCTGTTCGCTTGTCGGCTCAAAAATCTTTTGTATGTCGTCTACTTTATATTTTGTTGCCATTTTTTTGATGAATTTGACTTCGCCTTCTTCAACTCTGCCGTCTATTTTGGAACCATAAAGCAACGTTTTCAGAAAGACAATCTTCTGCTCATCGCTTAATCTGTCCATAATTTGTTTGTTTAAAATTCTTTTTTCTTCAATCATGTTATATCTCCCTTGTTTTTTCATTATCCTCCTTTTTTGTTTAAATTTGTTTAAATATATCAACATTTTTTTTGCTCGATAAACAGATGCTTGAATTTTTTTAAGATGTGTGATAATTTTTCTTTTAGTTTGTAATTTTAATGCACTAAAATGACTGAAAACAAAAGAAAATTAGGCATTGTCGCCGGCGGGGGAGATTTACCGAAACTGCTCATTGAATATTGCAACGCGCATCATGTGCCGTATGTCGTTGCAGCCATCCTCGGCAATGCCGATAAAGCTTTTTTTGAAAATATGGATTGCCTTAAAATCCGTATCGGGCAAGCAGGCACAGGGTTTGAATACTTTAAAAAGCAACAAGTTTGCGATGTCATCATGATCGGCACCATTCGCAGACCATCGCTTTCCGATTTGGTTCCTGATTTGCGCACGGCCGCTTTTTTTGCCAAAGTCGGCTTAAAATCTTTGGGTGATGACGGTATTTTGCGTGCTCTCATTCAAGAAATCGAACAAGAAAACATGCGCGTTGTCGGCATTCATGAAATTATGCCTGAAATTTTGCTCCCATGCGGCGTTTTAACCAAAGCAAAGCCCGACAAACAGGCCTTAGCGGATATTCAACGCGGCGTTCAAGCGGCTCTGAAACTCGGTGAGCTTGATATCGGGCAAAGCGTCGTCGTTCAACAGGGGCTTGTTTTGGGCGTTGAGGCCATTGAAGGCACGGATGAACTGATTAAGCGCTGCGAAACCTATAAGCGCAAAGGTGTCGGCGGTGTTTTGGTCAAATTGAGAAAACCTCAGCAGGATATGCGTATTGACTTGCCGACAATCGGCATCCAAACAATTGAAAACGCGCATCGTTCAGGTTTGAGGGGGCTTGCCGTTCATGCAGGCAATGCTCTTATCGTTGATGAAAAAGAAGTTGTTGCTTTGGCAAACAAATATAAAATGTTTCTTGTTGGCATCAATCCGGCGGAGTATTTATCATGAAAATTTATCTCATTGCCGGCGAGCCTTCGGGCGATTTACTTGGTTCCAGATTAATGCGTGCCGTTTTGGCCAAAAAACCCGACACTTTGTTTTTCGGTATCGGCGGTGAGACAATGCAGCGCGAAGGCTTGTCTTCTCTCTTTGATATCGCGGAGCTTTCCGTTATGGGTATTTTTGAGGTCATTCCGAGTATTCCGCGCATTTTAAAACGTATCAAACAAACCGTTCAAGACATTGAACGTATTAAACCGGACGTTGTCGTTACCATTGACAGTTGGAGTTTTTCGGCGCGTATTCATAAAGCTTTGCGCAAGAAAAAACTTTCCATTCCTCAAGTGCATTATGTCGCACCTCAGGTTTGGGCATGGAAGAAAAAACGTGCGCGCACGATGTATAAATATATTGATTGCCTGCTCACGCTCTTTCCTTATGAGCCGAAATATTTTACCCCCTATCATTTGAGAGCCGAATTTGTCGGTCATCCGGTCATTGAAAGCCCTATTATTTATGGCAATAAAAACGATTTTCGACAGCGTTTCAACATTCCCGATGATTCTAAAATCATGGCTGTTTTACCCGGATCACGCAAAAATGAGGTTTCTCGTTTATTGCCCGTCTTTTTGAACGCCGCACAAAAATTTTACAAAAAACATCCTGATTTTGTTTTTGTTATTCCGACTGTTCACACCGTTGAACAAAAGGTTCGGAACATTACCGCACAATCAAATTTACCCATCATTGTTTTAAACACCGAAAGCGATCGGCACGATGCCTTTAAAGCTTCAAGCGCTGCCATTGCGGCATCGGGCACCGTCGCTCTTGAATTGGCCATGATAGATGTGCCCCATCTTATCGCTTATAAAGTTGCGCCTTTCACGGCGTTTTTACTCCGTCATTTTTTAAAAATCGAATTCGTCAATCTTTCCAATATTTTACTCGGGCGCGAAATTGTGCCTGAATTATTACAGGAAAATTGTACTGAAGATAAAATTTTGTATTACATTTCCGAGCTTTTGAAGAAAGATGATTTGTATGACAGACAAATTCAAGGTTTTCAAAAAGTTAAAGAAATTCTCGGCATGGGTGAACAAACACCCAGCGCAAACGCTGCCGACATTATTTTCAACATCATTAAAGAAAAGGATCACACATGTTCTTAATCAGCCGCCTTACACAAAAGTTTTTAAGCGAACAAGATCGCTGGTTTCTTTGGACCCCCGTGGTTTTAGCCCTAGGGATTGCCTTTTATTTTCTATTGCCGTCCGAACCTTCGCTGATTGCTCTTGTTTTGATTGTTGAAGCTTTCTTATTCTTATTTTATCTCTGCCACCAAAACGGTCACCTGTTTTTCATTTTTCTCACACTTTTTATTTTTTCTCTCGGCACACTTAACATCAAGCTTCACACTTATTTCAGAGATAAAAATATTTCAATGATTGCCGATGAGGAAACAACTTATCTCCAAGGCCGTTTGTTTAAAGTCGATTATAACAACAAAGGCAAAATGCGTTTATGGCTTGAAGACGTTTCCGATTTTGATAACCCGCGCTTGGGCTATTACCGCGTTACTCTTCCTTCAAAACCGGACCTTCGTTTAGGCTCCTGTTTTGAATTGGTTGCAACTTTAATGCCCCCTTCAGCGCCCTTAACGCCTCATGGTTTTCAGTTTGACAGACACGCTTTTTATCAGGGAATTTCGGCGACCGGCTATGCGGAAAGCTCTGTTTTCGAAACAGATTGCCTTTATGAACCTCATTTTAAAGATCGTATCTTAGATTCAATAGCTGTTTCTCGGCAAAAAATTGCAAAATACATCAAAGAACATCTTTCAGAACAAAACGCCGCCATTGCTTCGGCTATTTTAGTCGGAGATAAGAGTCTGATTGACGAATCTCTTTATGAACAATATCGAAATTCCGGCTTGGCGCACTTTTTAGCCATTTCGGGTTTACACATGGGTTTTGTTGCCATGTTCGTCTTTTTTGTTATCCGGCTTATCCTTGTGTTTTTCCCTTTCATGGCCTTAAATTTCTCATCTAAAAAAGTCGCTTCGTTTTTCGCGATTTTGTTTTGTTTGATTTATCTTATTCTTTCCGGCGTATCAATTTCAGCCACCCGCGCCTTTATCATGACATCACTCGTCTTTTTGGGCTTTATTTTCGACCGACAGGCCATATCCATGCGAACGGTCGCCGTCGCTGCTTTTGTTATTTTAATGATTGAGCCGCAGGTTTTACTCTCGCCGTCTTTCCAAATGTCTTTTGCCGCGGTTACGGCGCTTGTGGCTTTTTATGAAGTTTTCCGCCGAAAATTTAATTTTTCGAAAGTCAAACCGCACCTTTATGTTTTGTATTATTTCGTCGGTGTTCTTATCACAACGTTTGTTGCCACTTTAGCCACATTGCCGTTTACTTTTTATCATTTCGGCACATTTGCGCCTTACGCTCTTTTAGGCAATCTTTTGGCGGCTCCGCTTATTGCTTTTATCATCATGCCGTTTATCTTTCTTTCGCTTCTTCTTTTGCCGGTCCATTTAGGTTTGCTTCCATTAAAAGTTGTCGGTTTCGGTCTGTTTCTTTTAAATAAGCTGACGGCTTTTGTTTCAAGTCTGCCACATGCCGGCATTTTGATTCCTCAAATGCCTTTTTGGGGCTTTCTGCTCATCACAATCGGCGGCTTATGGCTTACTTTGTGGCGTCGAAAATGGCGTTTTTACGGCTTAATTCTTATTTTTGCCGGTTTTTTGAGTTTTTGTTTTCTCAACAGACCTGAAGTTCTTTATTCTTCAAACGGCAAAAACGTAGCTCTTAAGGCGCCGAACAATCATCTTTTCATTTTTGCTCGAAAAGAAAACAACTTTATTAATCAAATCTGGGCTCAAAATTACAAAGGTTTTACTTTTTCCGATAAGCTTCAAACCGTCCAGCCCGCAAACATCAAATGTAAAAACGGGAGCTGCACTTATCTTAACGTTTTTGAATTTGATTTGAATAAACATTTAAAACTTAATTCCGAAGCCATTGATTTTGAAGCTGATGACGGCGGCGCAATCTATTTTCACGAGGGGAAAGCAAAGAAGAAAACCATCAGAAGCATCATCGGACATCGCCCCTGGAACACATTAAAACAAAAAAAAGAAGAAGAAAAAAGCCTCTGAAAATCAGAGGCTTTTC
>JAEEGL010116578.1_pt1 | contig 10207 bp, 12 predicted proteins | sample 9134231 | NCBI WGS metagenome assembly JAEEGL01 (sample SAMN16246548, study PRJNA631951) | gut metagenome | biome: gut microbiome; feature: rumen; material: fiber-attached | host: Bos | place: Iran: Karaj | collected 2018-10 | reverse complement strand
GGAATCGGCCATACAGAGCCCACAGTGGAGCAGGCATGCGAGGTTCTTGGAACAGGCCTGCAGAAATCCAACAGACCGGCGCCGGGAATCGTGCGTACAGAGCCTCCGATGGCACAAGACTGTCAGAAAACAACAGACCTGCGACAATAGTACCGCAGGCCGGCACCAGGAAACGGCCATACAAAGCCCACAATGGCGCAGGCATGCGAGGTTCTTGGAACAGGCGCCTGCAAAACTCTCAGCGCAGGCCCACCGAAACCCCGCCGAAACCCCGCCGCCCCCACAAAAAAGTGCAAAAAAGGCTGCCCCACCCAGGACAGCCTCATTCAATAGGCCACAACCCTTAGAAGAACGCCACAGTCCGCTGCTCCACGGCCGTGAGGAGTTTGTTGGCCAGGCTGGAGACACCGAAGCACCCCCCTTAGAAGAACGCCACAGTCCGCTGTTCCACGGCCGTGAGGAGCTTGTTGGCCAGGCTGGAGACACCGAAGCACCCCCTTAAAAGAACGCCACAGTCCGCTGTTCCACGGCCATGAGGAGCTTGTTGGCCAGGCTGGAGACACCGAAGCGCCCCTTAGAAGAACGCCACAGTCCGCTGTTCCACGGCCGTGAGGAGTTTGTTGGCCAGGCTGGAGACGCCGAAGCGGAAGAGGTTCTTGTTGAGCCACTCTTCGCCCAGGACGCTCCGGACGATGGACCAGTAGCACACGGCGTCCAGGGCCGAGGCAATACCGCCGGCGGCCTTGAAGCCCACTTTGCGGCCGGTGGCCTCGTGGAACTTCTTGATGCACTCGCACATCACGTAGGCGGCCAGGGGCGTGGCGTTCACCTTCACCTTGCCGGTAGAAGTCTTGATGAAATCCGCCCCGTTTTCCATGGCCAGGAAAGAAGCGTCGGCGATGGCCTCGGGCGTCACCAGCAGGCCCGTCTCCAGGATGACCTTGAGGACCACCGGACGGCCCAGCTCCGCCGCCACCTTGTCGATGCATTCGCGGGAAGCGCGGATTTCGGCACCGGCCTTTTCGTAATCCCCCACCAGGAAACTATTGAGCGCCAGCACGATATCAATCTCGTCAGCCCCGCCGCGGACAGCCAGTTCAATCTCCCGCAGCTTCACCTCCAGGAAACTCTGGGACGTGGGGAAGCAGCCGGCCACGGTGGTCACGTGCACCTCCTTGGAGGCGCGGCCGGCGGCCACCACCGAAGCGAAGTTCGGATACACGCAGATGGAAGCGGGCAGCGGATAGGAAGGGAACTCCCCGGGGAAGGCATTCACCTTGTCCACCAGCGCCTTCACCGAAGCGGGGGTATCGTCATTGGCGAGCGTGGTCTGGTCCATGATGCCGAAGCAGGCCTTGTACACCTGCTCGGAAGCCACCTCCTCCAGGTTTCCGGCAATCAGCTCCAGATGGCGGGCGATGGCCTCTTTGTCCGGCGTGTAGCCGTATTTGCTTGAAATAGACATAATTTTATCCTTTAATTTGAACATTGAATCCTTCGTCAATGAGGGGCTGGACCAGCGCGCGCATTTCTTCCACGCTGTACTTGGCCAGCTCCTTCATGGGGGTTTCCCGGTCGATGGTATACACCATCACCTCCCGTGGCCTCACATCCCGCACAATCTCCATCCAGGGCTCCACCCACTGCTCCGTGGCCCAGCCGGGGCCCTTCAGGAACATGGTCTGCATGATGAAGTTGCCCTGGAAACGGCGCATGCTCCGGACTACTCGCTCCACGCTGTATTCCCCCACAGGCCGGTTCACCAGCGCCACCTGGGCGTCCGTGGGCGCATCCAGCTTGAGGATGGGATTATCCACCTTCCGGAGCGCATGGAAAACGGGCTCCATCCAGGCGCGGGTGGCATTGGTGAGCACCGACACTTTGGCCTCCGGATAATACTGGTTCCTGAGCCGCAGCGTATGGTTGATGATCTTGGAGAAATGCGGATTGAGCGTAGGTTCCCCGTCGCCGGAAAAAGTAATGGAGTCGATGGGGGTTCCGGCGGCCCGGCAGGCTTCCAGCTTGGCGGCGAGCGCCAGGCGGACATCCTCTGCGGTGGGCAGCCGGCGGTCCTCAAGACCGTCTTTGTTCCAGCCGCATTCGCAGTACACACAGTCGAAATTGCACACCTTCCCCTCCTGGGGCAGCAGGTTGATGCCCAGCGAACTTCCCAGCCTACGGCTGAAAATGGGGCCGAATACCGTCGTTTCCCGCATCATAGGCGCCTGGATTTACTGTCAGCCGTGAGACGGCCCTCTTCCGACAGGCCGGAAAGGAACACCAGGCCGGGCTTCTTCCCCGGCTCGATGCTGCCCAGGACATCTTCCTTCCCCAGGAAACGGGCGCCGTTGAGGCAGGCCCAGCCCAGGAGTTCGCCCATAGGCACTTCCGGGAAAGCTTCCTGTAGGCAAAACAGTTCCGCCACCATGCAGAGCTGGTCGTTGGACGATAGGGAATCCGTTCCCACGCAGATGGGAATGCCGCTTTCCCGCATGACGGGAATGGGCGGTAAAGTATTATGGATGAAGAGATTGGACAAGGGGCAGACCGAAAGATAGGGCTCCCGGAGCACGCGGCGTGCCGCGGCGACGCCTTCCGGGGTAAGGCAGCATTCGTGTACCAGCAGCACATGTCCCTCCACCGGTGCGGGGAGCGCGCCCTGCAGGCGGTCCAGGAAGTATTGCAGGCTGGTGGTGCCGGTCACCGGCGGCGTAGGGATGCCGTTGGCCACGCGGTTGTCCCACATGGGGCCGCTGCCATGGAGCAGCATCTGCTCTTCTTCCTCCGATTCCTCGCTGTGGTACGACAGGAAGCCGCTCCGGAGGCCCTCCACGGAAGCCGCCGTCAGGAGCTCCGGGCTCATGGTATAGCAGGCATGCGGGGTGGGCGCTGCATCCAGTCCCAGGGACAAAGCCTTCTGCTGCAGCTGCTTCACCTCTTCCATGACCGCAGAACAGGCGGAAGGCTCGGCGCCGAACACCTCCAGGAAAGTGCGGGTGTAGAGCGGATGCTCCGCTTTCACCGCAAAGGAATCCGGCCCGTTGGAAATATCCGCCATGGCCACCACGCCCTCGTCCCATAGCTGGTCCATGGCCGCCTTGAGTGCCTTCACGCGTTCCTCCAGCGGAGTACTGTCCCGGAGGGCATTGATCTGGTCGATAAAACCGGCCATCCCCGTCCCCTTCCGGAAAAGCCCCTTCATGTACGACAGCTCCACATGGCAGTGGGTATTCACAAAACCCGGGACGATGGCTCCCTCCGGCACCGCTTCCCCTTCCGGGCAGGTGCCGGTACGCACCACCGTACCGTCTTCCTCCACCTCCACGAAGCCGTTCCGAACGGGCTCCGCCGAAGTGAGCGTATAGAGATATTTTGCCGATAAACGCCTCATCGATTTACATATAGCAAAGAATCACGGGGAACCAGGGACAAGGAGTCCAGCTCTTTATGAAGGTACACCGAGTCTTCCTGGAACCGTACTTTCAAGGTATCTGCGGCCCTGACGCGGGGGCGCGGGGCCGTGGTGTCCGGCTGCATGCCGTAGATGCGGAGCAGCTTCTGCTGCCACTGCTGCAGCTGCAGCGTTTCGCGCATGGAAGCCGCCTCTTTCTCCAGCCGGCCGGCCGTCTCCTCCATCACCTTTTCCATGCGTTCGGGTTCGGCCAGATAATACTCAAGGCTATAAAGGAAGTCGTCCGTATCATAGCCATACTTTTCAAAGATGCCCTCGTACACCAGGACCGTATCCAGCCGGGCCCGCGGAATGAGGTTGGAGCGCACCTGCTGGTCCTGCAGCAGCATTTCCCGCATCACCAGCGCCATGTCGTCCTTGGGGATGACACGGGGTCCCCGGCAGGAAACCGCCAGAAGGACCAGACAGAGGATATGCAGGAGGTACTTCCGCATTATCTGAGCACGGCGCCGAATTCTGCCTGCAGCGCGCCCAGGACGCGTTCCATGGTACCTTCTACCTCTGCATCCGTAAGGGTGCGTTCGGGGTCCTGGAGCACGAAATTGAGGGCATACTGCTTCTTGCCGGCGGGAATCTTCTCCCCGCGGTAAACGTCGAAGAGCGTGACGCTCTTGATGAGTTTCTTCCCTGCCTTGAGGGCCGATTTCCGGATATCCGCATAGGCCGCCTTTTCGTCCAGCAGGAGCGCGAGGTCCCGGCGGACCTCCGGGAAGCGCGGCAGCTCCTTGAAGGAGAATTTGTCGCGGCGCACCAGCGAGAAGAGCACCTCCCAGTTGATTTCCGCGGCGAACACGGGCTGCTTGACGCCGAAGCGCTTGCACAGGGCCGGTGCCAGGCAGCCCAGGGTGGCAAGGAGTTTGGGCTCCTTGCCGGGGAGGCTGTAGGTGAGCCCCTCGGAGAATAAGTCGGCCGGGGCAGGGCCCATGGCCATCGAGGTGACATCGATCCGATAACGGGCCATCAGGGCCTCCACATATCCCTTGAGCTGGAAGAAGCTGGACTTGGCGGCGGGGCTCCGCCACACTTTGTCCGGCGTACCGGTAAGGATGAGCGAGAAGCAGCGGTGCTCCTCATAGCCCTCCAGGGTGGTGCCGTCTTTCTCCGGAAGGCGCTGATACACAGAGCCATATTCGAAGAATTTAAGGGACGATGCCTGGCGGTTCAGATTGTAGGCCACCACTTCCAGGCCGCTCAGCAGGAGGGTCTGGCGCATGACGTTGAGGTCTGAGCTCAGCGGATTCACAATGTGCACGCAGCGCTCTGCGGGGAAGGTGGTGAGCGGGGTATAGTAGTCCTCCTTGGTGAGGGAATTGTTCATGGTTTCCACGAAGCCGTTGGCCGCCAGCCAGTTGGAGATGGCGTTACGGATGGCTTCCGGTTCCGGCTGCTGCGAAGGGTTCACGCTCATGCGGAGGCTCTGCGGCAGTTCAATGTTGTTGTAGCCGTAGATGCGGAGCACTTCCTCCACCACGTCGCATTCGCGGGTGACGTCCACCATGTAGGTAGGAGCGGCCACCAGGGCGCCTCCGGGGCGTTTTTCCAGGAACTGGTAGTTGAGCCCTTCCAGGATTTTCTCAATGGTGGCATGGCCTATCTGCTTGCCGATGAAACGCTCCATGCGGCCATAGTCCAGGTCTATCTGCGCCCGGCCGATGGGCTGGGGATACACTTCCTGCACCTTCCCCACCACATGGCCGCCGGCCAGCTCCTGGATGAGGAGCGCGGCGCGCCGGGCGGCATAAGGGGCGGCTTCCGGGTCTGCCCCGCGCTCGAAGCGGAAGCTGGCGTCCGTGGAAAGCTGCTGGCTCTTGGCGGTCTTCCGCACGGAACCCGGGTCGAAATAGGCCCCCTCGATGAAGACCGAGGTGGTGGCCTCCGTTACGCCGGAATCTTCCCCGCCGAACACGCCGGCGATGCACATGGGACCGGCCTCATTGGCGATGACCATGTCCGTAGCGGCGAGCTTCCGCTCCACCCCGTCCAGCGTACGGATGGGCTCCCCTTCCGCGGCGCGGCGGACGATGACCTTCCGGCCCACCTTGGCGGCGTCGAAGGTATGCAGCGGCTGCCCCGTCTCGAAGAGAATGAAGTTACTGATATCCACCACATTATTGATGGGCTTAAGGCCGATGGAGCGGAGGCGCTCCTGCAGCCATTCGGGGCTCGGCCCCACCTTTACGCCCTCTACCGTAATGCCTACATAGCGCGGAGCGCCGGCGGTGTCCAGCACCTCCACGGGGATGGCCTGGCCTTCGCCTTCGCGGAAATTCGCCACGGAAGGCAGTTCCAGGCGGCAGGGGATGTCCCGGCTGCGGAGGTACCCGTACAGGTCCCGCGCCACGCCGATATGCGAAGCCGCGTCAATGCGGTTGGCGGTAATCTCGTATTCGATGACGGCTTTGTCCTCAAGCCCCAGGTACTCCTTGGCCGGGGTGCCCGGGACGGCGTTTTCCGGCAGCACCATGATGCCGGCGTGGTCCGTGCCAATCCCCAGCTCGTCCTCCGCACAGATCATGCCGAAGCTTTCCACGCCGCGAATCTTGGACTTCTTGATCTTGAAATCTCCGGGGAGCACCGTGCCGATGCGGGCAAACAGCACCTTCTGCCCGGCCGCCACGTTGGGGGCGCCGCACACCACCTGCACCGGCTCCGGGGAGCCGTCGTTGACGGTGGTCACGTGCAGGTGGTCACTGTCCGGATGGGCCTCGCAGGTGAGCACCTGGGCCACCACCACGCCCTGCAGGCCGCCGGGAACGGCTTCCTGCTGCTCCAGAGCATCCACTTCAATACCGATGGAAGTCATGGCCTCCGCCACCTGTTCCGGCGTGAGGTCTGCCTTCAAATACGCTTTAAGCCAATCGTACGAAACTTTCATTTCATGAAAATAAAATGTTCAACGTTACCCCCTCCCGCCCCCTCGTCCGAACCGAGCGAAATGGAACTTGTTCCAATTTCCGAGGTGAGTAGAGGGGAAAGCCCTTGGGCTTAAACCCCTCCCCTCGGGGGAGGGACTTCACTATTTCTCTATATCTTCCAATTTAAAAAGCGATTCTACAAACGCCTTTTTGTCAAATACTTTCAAATCGTCCATCCCCTCTCCTATGCCCAGGAACTTGATGGGGAAGCGGAACTGGTCCACGATACCCACCACCACGCCGCCCTTGGCGCTGCCGTCCAGCTTGGTGACGGCGAGGGCCGTGACGTCCGTGGCACGGGAAAACTCCTTGGCCTGGACAAAGGCATTCTGCCCGGTGGAGCCGTCCAGCACCAGCAGCACTTCGTGCGGGGCATCCGGCACCACGCGGCGCACCACGTTGCGGATTTTGGTGAGTTCGTTCATGAGGTCCACCCGGTTGTGCAGGCGGCCTGCTGTGTCTATGAGCACTACGTCCGCCCCCTTGGCCACGGCCGATTTTACCGTGTCGAAGGCCACCGAGGCCGGGTCTGAGCCCATGGCCTGCTTCACGATGTCCGCCCCGGCCCTTTCCGCCCAGACGGTGAGCTGCTCCACGGCGGCGGCGCGGAAGGTGTCTGCGGCGCCCACCACCACTTTCTTGCCCTGGTCCGTGAGCATGGCGGCCAGTTTGCCGATGGTGGTGGTCTTCCCCACCCCATTCACGCCCACGATGAGCATCACATAGGGTTTCCTGGAAAAGTCGAAGGGCACCACCGGGGCATCGTCCTCCCCGATGAGCTTTCCTATTTCGTCCCGGATGAGGTCTGCCAGCTCTTCCATGCTCACGTACTTATCCTTTTCCACGCGGTCCTGGATGTTGTCCAGCAGCTTGAGGGTGGTGTCTACGCCCATATCCGAGGAGAGCAGCGCCTCCTCCAGTGCATCCAGCACTTCATCGTCCACCCTGGACTTTCCCACGATGGCCCTTCCGAGCCGCTGGAAGAAGTTCAGGTTGGTCTTCTTTACACCTTTGTCGAATATTCCCATATCATGCAAATATACACATTTTGCGATACAAATAAAAACAAAAAGCCGCCCCGTATGAACGAGACGGCTAAACTGGCACAGACTCGGCGCCCAGGGCGCGGGCGCACGGCCTGACGGACCTTCAGAGTTTCGGGAATTATTTCTTCTCGAAGAACTCTTTTTCCTTGCCCTCTTCCACCAACTGCTCCACGAACACGTAGGCGCCGGTCTTGGGGCTCTTTTCCATGCGGATGACCTTCACCATGTGCTTAGCACCGGCTTTTGCATCGAAGGTTGCAACTGCTTTCTTTGCCATAGTTCAAACTGTTTATTTAATTTCACGGTGGAGGGTAACCTTCTTGAGGTACGGGTTGTACTTCATGCGCTCAAGACGGTCGGGGGTGTTCTTCTTGTTCTTGGTGGTGATGTAACGGGACATGCCGGGAACACCACTGGCCTTCTGCTCCGTGCACTCCAGGATGACCTGCACCCTGTTTCCTTTCTGTTTCTTTGCCATAATTCTTAAGGATTAAAGGGTTAGACGAGGCTCACATAGCCTTTCTCCTGGGCGGCCTTGAGGGTGGCATCCAGACCATTCTTTTCAATGATGCGCATGCCCTTGGTGGTCACCTTGAGGGTGATGAAACGCTGTTCGGATTCTGACCAGAATCTCTTGGTCTTGAGGTTGAGGGAGAAGTCGCGCTTGGTGCGCAGCTTGGAATGGGCGACGTTGTTGCCGATCATTCTCTTCCTGCCGGTTATCTGACAAACCTTTGACATAACTGTATACTTTTTTATTTGTTTCTTTCTAAATGTTGGACACGATTTTGAGGAACCGTTTCCAGCGGATGCTGCCCGGGAAGCTTTTGCCGGCGTCCGTAGACAGCCAGACGATGGATGGCGTACCCACTATATGGTCTTCCGGAACGAATCCCCAGTAACGGGAATCCAGGGAATTATGACGGTTGTCACCCATCATGAAATAATAGTCCTGTTCAAACGTGTACGTGGTTGCGGGCGTTCCGTCTATGCGGATGCTTTCCCCTTCCACCTGCAGGCTGTGGTGTTCGTAGTCCCGGATGATGCGCTCGTAAAAAGGCAGGCTTTCCAGGTCCAGGGCGACGGTTGCGCCCTTTTTGGGGATCCACAGCGGGCCGAAGTAGTCCGAGGTCCAGCGGGTCTTTCCCGTGAAGGGGAAGATGCCGGTATCCTGTCCGGAGGCGGGGAACTGCTCCAGGTTGGGCGTTACCTCCACCACGGTCTGCATGGCCTTCACTTTCTCCAGCATGGACTCCGTGAGCGGCATGGCCGGATAGCCGGGAAGCCGGGAGTCGAAGTAGAGTTCGTTCAGGTTGAGACCCATCTGCTCCAGCTTGAGCTGGTTGATGCGGGAACCGCCGGTTACCACCTGATAGGTGAGCTGCCGTCCGGGATAGTCCGGTTCCTTTTCCCCGTTCACCCACACCAGGCCGCCGCGGATGCAGAGCGTGTCTCCGGCTACGGCGACACAGCGCTTCACATAGTGGTCCTTCTTGTCGGAAGGCCGGACGATGATGGGGCCGAACTGGGCGATGGTCTGTTCCCGTCCGTAGGTGCGTACCCAGGCGTAATAGTCGTCTGCAGGACGCTTGGTAAGGACGGTGTCTCCGTTGGGGAAGCCAAAGACCACGATGTCTCCCCGCTGCACTTCACGGAACCCCTTGAGCCTGCGGTATTTGTTCTGGATGAGCGTGGAGTACGACTCATGCGAGAAGATACGGTTGTGCGTAAAGGGGATGGTGAGGGGCGTCTGGGGAAGACGCGGACCGTAGGTGAGCTTGGACACGAAGAGATGGTCTCCGGTGTACAGGCTGCTTTCCATGGACGAGGAAGGAATCTTGAAGGCCTGGAAGAAGAAAATATTGATGAACGTGACCACCACGACGGCGAAGATGATAGCATCCAGCCAGTCCAGCCATACGTTGTGCTTTTCGCCGGGCGCATATTCTTTTTTCCAGAACAGCCACTTCACCTTCTTGGTAATGAAAAGGTCGAAGAGGATGCCGAGGCCCAGGAGCCACCAATAATTTCCGAGCCAGACCACCCACGCGATGTAAAGCAGGGACCAGAATCCCAGCTTAAGCCAGCGGTTGTGGATGAGTTCCTTCCAGCTCACGTCTCACACGATTTACTTGACGGACTCGACGATGGCGCGGAACGCCTCGGGGTTGTTCATGGCCAGGTCTGCGAGCACCTTGCGGTTGAGGCCGATGTTCTGCTTGGCCAGGCGGCCCATGAGCTGGGAATAGGTGAGACCATACTGGCGCACGGCGGCGTTGATGCGCTGGATCCACAGGGAGCGGAATTCGCGCTTCTTGGCCTTGCGGTCGCGATAGGCGTAGGTGAGACCTTTCTCGTAGGTGTTCTTGGCTACCGTCCAGACATTCTTGCGGGACAGGAAGTTGCCGCGAGTCTTGCTGAGAATCTTCTTGCGGCGTGCCCTTGAGGCAACAGAGTTAACTGATCTAGGCATAAATCTTTTTTACTTTTTTGGAGGCAGTGGCAGGCGGCGAGGCCGGCACTTTGGACTGCATTCCAGTTAAACAATAATTACATGACCAGGAGTTCCTTCACGCGGCGGATATCGTCTTTCTCCAGGATGGCGAAATGATCCAGGTTGCGCTTTTGTTTCTTGGTCTTCTTGGTGAGGATGTGGCTGTGATAAGCGTGCTTCCTCTTGATCTTTCCCGATCCGGTAAGCGTGAAGCGCTTTTTGGCACCGGAGTTGGTTTTAAGCTTTGCCATTGTGTTAAACAATTAATAATTATACATAT
>JAEEGL017369938.1_pt1 | contig 10208 bp, 7 predicted proteins | sample 9134231 | NCBI WGS metagenome assembly JAEEGL01 (sample SAMN16246548, study PRJNA631951) | gut metagenome | biome: gut microbiome; feature: rumen; material: fiber-attached | host: Bos | place: Iran: Karaj | collected 2018-10 | reverse complement strand
GTTTATCTCGAAGTAGTCTTCCAGTTCAGCCTGAGCCTGACCTTCCTTGTTGTCGATATCCCTGATAATTACTCCATGTTCCAATAATGCAATCCTTGGGCAGATATCCACAGTGTGTTGCAGGTTGTGGCTACTAACCAGAATGGTGGCGTTAGTTTCTTCGTTGTATTTCTTTAGCAAATGCTTTATGGCGCTCTGGCTACTGGGGTCAAGGAAGTTAAATGGCTCGTCAAGTATCAGAATCTGAGGCTGTAAAAGCATTGCAGCCATAATGCCTACTTTCTGCTTGTTTCCTGCAGAAAGGTTTCTGATGAATTTCTTCTGTCCCAGAATCTCATCTGCCATGAAGTGTTTGAACTTATCCAGAAATACCTGTAACTCTTCAGGTTCCTTACCGCTGATTCTTGCTATGAATTGGAAATATTCGTCAGGCGTAAGATAGTCAATCAGGAAACTGTCATCCACGTATGCACCCGTCCAGTCTTTCCATTCTTCTGTCTCGGCAACGTTAATGTCCCTTGTGTTGTCCGTCATGTGTACTGTCCCTTCATCAGCTTTTATCAGGTCCAGTATGAGTCGGAATAGTGTACTTTTACCTGCACCGTTGTTACCAACGAGTCCTAATATCTCGCCGCTGTTGATTTTAAAACTGTCAATATTGACTGCAACCTTTTCTCCAAAATTCTTTTTTAAGTTTTGTATGATGATATTCATTGTAATAGAATTGATTGTTAGTTATGAATTTCTTGTTGCTCTGAAACCTTCCATGTTAACGTACCGGCGAACCATGAATCTCTGGTATATATTCTTGATCCATAGTTTATGTGTGGCAACACCGATTATGCCCGAGCACATGAGTAGGATATATCCCCAAGGGTCACCTAATAGCAATGTTGCCAGTTTTTCAACGCCTATTGGTACGAAAAGAATAACGAAAGAAATAATCTGTTGCGTAGCATTTCCTTGTTTACCAGTTATTTTTTGGTTCAATGGGAAGGTGTCCTTGTTATATACTGCTAATTGGAACAGAATGGGGTAGAGGACTCCTACCGTAAAGAAGAGGTAGCCTAAATTCATCCATACCGACATCTTTCCTGATATCATCAGCGGCAACATGATAATGGGCGGGATGATAAGCAGAAACGAGTTGAAATAGTATTTAGCACGTAGCAACTGATAGATGCTCTCGCGTCGGCTCATCAGTCCGTCTATGTAGTTTCCCTCGTGGCACATAATGCCTATCAAGGTTGTCACTCCCAGGAAGATATAGTTATATAGGCAGATGAAGCTCTTCATGAAACCACCGCTGTAAGCATCCGTAAAATACATCATCAGGCTGAAGAACAACATAAAGCCGATACCCATAACAAACTGCATCTTGGGAGTCTTGTTACGTATTTTCATGCGCACTTCCAACTTCATATACTCGCCAATTCGTCCGTATCTGTTCAGGTAAGACATCTTAGCTGTATTCTTAACCTCTACTTCTTCCTTTTTGCTTATCTCGTTATAAACCATTGAGTTTTGCAACAAGAAATTTGCATAATAGAGGATGGCAATAACGGCAAATACGGCAAGGATATACACAATCTTCCAGTTGGCAAATCCGTTAAGAAGTAAGGTGCAAGGCATGTCTAACCAGCTGTGTTCCGGAACAATCATTGCCGCTATTATTGCCCCATGTATTATAACGGGTAATATGAGCCATGCCATGTGCTTGGTAAGCAAGGTACGTACAAACAGGTAACAGAAGCCGTTTGCAATGCATAGCAGCCACCAACCAAACAGCCAGCCAATAAATGATATCCATCCGAATGGAACGGCAATGGCAATGAGTCCGAACGGTATAAGCATAAAGCCCCAATACAGATTGCCGAGGCTGAACCCTGAACGTATCAGATATACATTCATCAGGAACGACCTGCGGATGGGAAGCAGCGTGTATGGTTTTGCCTGATTCACAGGTGTATCCTGCATAATGAATCTTATCCAAAAGTCTACCATGAGTACTATTGGGAACCAACCATCAAAAACATGGTGGGCAGCTACGCCATTGTAGGCTCCCTTCAGTCCTATGGCCATTGTTACGCCTAAGAAAATAAGGATGGCCGCATAATACAGCCACATGAAGATGAGAAGGAACTTCATGAAGCGGTTCTTATCGAACATCGGGTGGCGTCTTTCCTTCAGATTCTCGTTTTTCCGAAGCAGTCGGTAAAGTTGATATTTATTCATTTTCTTTTAGATATTTTTCAGCTTCCATTGCAGCCTTTGCACCTGATGCAGCTGCTATTACTGCCTGACGATAGTTTGAGTCGGCAACATCGCCTGCTGCATAAACTCCAGGCAAGTTTGTGCATGGTGTATCATCTTTTGTGATAATATATCCCTGTTCGTCTACCTTAATCCACTGCGAGAACAGTTCGCTATTGGGGTGATGACCAATGGCCAGGAAGAACCCGTCGATGGGCAGGTCGTACTTGCGTTCTTCGGCTTCACCTTTCTTATATATAAGGTGAGCACCTTCAACGCCATCTTCTCCATATAGGCCCAAAGTGTTGGTCTCAAAGAGTATTTCTATCTTCTCGTTGTTCATTACCCTTTCCTGCATGATTTGGCTGGCACGGAGGAAGGGCTTTCTGACTATCAGATAGACTTTGCTGGCAAGTCCGGCCAGATAAGATGCTTCTTCGCAGGCTGTATCACCGCCTCCTACCACGGCAACAACCTTTTTCCTGTAGAAAAAGCCGTCGCATGTGGCACATGCACTAACGCCTTGTCCCATATACTTCTGTTCATCAGATAGTCCCAGGTATTTAGCACTTGCACCGGTAGCGATGATAATGGTTTGGGCTTGTATCTCCTCACCGTCATCCAACCATATTTTATAGGGCTGCACACTAAGGTCTGCTTTGGTAACAATATTGCTAAGAATCTTTGTTCCGAATCGTTCTGCCTGCTGTCGCATATTGTCCATCAGTTCGTTGGCATCAATTCCCTCAGGAAATCCCGGGAAGTTTTCAACTTCGGTAGTTGTCGTAAGTTGTCCGCCTGGCTGAATACCTTCAATCAGTAATGGTGCGATGCCTGCACGTCCTGCATAAATACCTGCTGTATATCCGGCAGGCCCGCTTCCGATAATAAGTAGTTTTGTCTGTACCATTTTCTTCTTTGCTGTTTATCTAAGATCTATAATTTCCACATTGGGGTATTCGCTCTTTGGGAATTCAAAGTCGGATTCCGTAAAATGCTGGTTTCCCTGTAAAGAATGAATACTGATTCTGTTCCAGTCATTATCTTGTCGTACACGAATGCAGAGTGGTGTATAGTCGTTCTTCGCTACATCAATGTATATTTCCTGGTTTATATTAGTTGTTTTGTTGGCAATCAGATGAACTTCATAGGCATCCTTTCCGCGAAGCTTAGTTTGCCTGACTTTCATTTTATATCCTTTCTTATAAAATCCCAGGAAGGAATACGGATTCATGTTTGACATCTCACGTTCCGTTGGTGTACTCACATTCACCTCACCGCTTTCAGACGCCAGGCTCCATTGGGTCTTTCCGTTATACCAGATTTTAAAGTCATCTGCCGAAATCTGCATCTTCTTTCCTTGTATTAAGATTGTTCCCTGGGTGCTACCCTGTTCTGTAGTCCCATTAAAGACTGTGGCAACGAAGTTTGCCCTGACATCTCCCATCTGCCTGATTTTTTCAGCAGTTGCATCCAAGATGTTTCGTGCATTCTGTGCCGCAACAGTTATCGAAAGCATACAAAGTATGCATGTGAGTACTTTTCTCATATTTTATCCTAAATTATCTAATCTGAACTGTAAATCTTCCTCGCTTACGCAAAGTACCTCACGTGGTTTACTGCCTTTCGCAGGCCCCACGATACCCACTTTCTCCAATTGGTCCATCAGTCGTCCGGCTCTGTTGTACCCGATGCTGAACTTACGCTGGATCATACTGGTGCTGCCGCTTTGCTCTAATACCACCATACGTGCCACCTCATTAAACATCGGGTCTAAGTGGTTCAGGTCAACGTCGGGCCCCTCTCCTTCTTCACCGCCTTCAAGAGCTACCTCAGGCAATGGGAATGGCGCGTTGTAGCTTTGCTGGCAAGCAATATATGATGTTATATCTTCCACCTCTGGTGTATCAACGAAGGCACACTGAACGCGCACAGGGTCGTTACCGCTGAGGAACAGCATGTCACCCTTACCTATCAGTTGGTTGGCTCCAGTTCGGTCAAGGATGGTTTTGCTGTCAATGGAGCTGGCCACCTTAAATGCCAGTCGGGCAGGGAAGTTAGCCTTGATGGTTCCTGTGATGATGTTGGTGGTAGGACGCTGTGTAGCAATAATCATGTGAATACCAACGGCTCGTGCCAACTGAGCAATACGTGCTATAGGCAATTCTATCTCCTTGCCTGCCGTCATAATCAGGTCGCCGAACTCATCGATGATAACTACAATATACGGCATGAATTTATGTCCGTTTTCGGGATTCAGCTGGCGATCCTTGAACTTTTGATTATATTCTTTCACATTCCTTGCTCTGGCTTTCTTTAGAAGGTCATATCGGGTGTCCATCTCAACGCAGAGACTTTTCAGCGTCTGGATTACTTTGTTTACATCTGTGATGATAGGTTCTTCCATACCCTCGTTCCCTTCCACCTGTGCCAGAAAGTGGTTAACGATAGGATTATACACGCTGAATTCCACCTTCTTGGGGTCAACCATCACAAATTTCAGTTCAGCAGGATGCTTCTTATATAATAAAGATGTGATGATGGCGTTAAGACCTACTGACTTACCCTGTCCCGTAGCACCAGCTACCAGCAGATGGGGCATTTTGGTTAAGTCAACCATGAATACCTCGTTGGTAATGGTTTTCCCTAACGCCATAGGCAGTTCAAAGTCTGTTTCTTGGAACTTACGGCTATTGATGACGCTTTCCATCGAAACCATCTGAGGCTTGGCATTAGGCACTTCTATACCTATGGTGCCTTTGCCAGGGATAGGAGCTATGATACGTATCCCCAATGCGCTCAGGCTCAGGGCTATATCATCTTCCAAACCGCGTATCTTGCTAATGCGGATACCAGGGGCAGGCGTAATCTCATACAGCGTAATGGTTGGCCCGATGGTTGCCTTAATGCTGGAAATCTCTACGCCAAAGTAGGAAAGAACCTTTATGATTTTGTTCTTGTTGGCCTGTTGCTCCTCCATGTCGATGTTCGACTGGATATTATCATAATGTTTCAGCAAGTCAAGGGTAGGGTATTTGTAGTGCTCCAGATCCAGTTTCGGGTCGTAGGGCTCTAATGTTCCTTCACCTGAGATATCGGCTTTTTCCGGCTCTTCACCTACCACAACTTTCATGTCATCAGTAGAATTAGCGAACTCCAGAGGCAATGCCTGCTCCCCAATTTTAAGTGGAATCTCCATTTCTCCTTGGGTATTGCCAAAGTCAATGGTTGTGGCAGTCCTTGACGGTTCATCCTCAAAGGGTATCGTCTTTTCTGTTTTCTGTGCTACCTCTTCTCCTGTTGTTAATGGAATTCTTGTATCCTCATCTTCTGTGTTCTCTTCCTCATCGCCTTCCTCTATTTCATCCGTTTCAGACAGATTTTTCTTGGCGTTTCTGTTGACAATATTTCTGATGGTGGTAATAACTTCGTCACTCAGATAGAATATGTAGAGTAGGGCAGTAACACCTAAGGTTATGATAGCGCCCAAGCTACCCACTTTCTCTATAAGCAAGGATATTTCGTTATCTCCAATCATTCCGCCCCAATTGATGTAGCCCTTCTGCATCATCTCAAATTGCAGTTTCAGAAAAGCCATGAATGCAGAACCCCATATCATCAGAATCATACAATTCAGGAACCATTTGTGCAGTCTGATCTTTACAGTTCCCATGATACGGATTCCTGTTGCTACAAGTAATACAGGAATGAGTACTGAAGTTATTCCGAAGGTGTTTTCTATCAGCCAGTATGCAATCCAGAATCCGAACTTACCCAGCCAGTTTGTGGCAGGCAGTTCAGGATGGCTTAATAATTTCTGGTCTTCGGCCCCAGTAAAGAAGTGTGAGATAAGTGCCAACAAAAGGCAGAGTGAGATGCAAGCCAGGATAAAACCCCATACAAATTTGAGGTTGTCGCTGTGTTCACCCTTCTTTTCTGCATCCTCCTCGTCCTGGTTCTTTATACTGGTTTTAAACCAGCTAAAGGCTTTCTTTAGGGGGCTGGGTTCTTTGCGTGCTGATCGGTTTTTATATTTTTTTGTGCTATTCTTTGTAGTCATTTTTTCCCTTGATGTAAAAACGCCTGCAAATTTAATGCAATTTCTTCAATTATTCCTGAATTTAGGTGATAATTTATTCTATTGAGAATAATCTTTAACTTTCTAACGTTCGGAAAAAACTATTCTGACGCTTTCAGTGTGTTGTTTTGTATGGTGATGTTGTCACAGTTCTTTTGCTCTATGCCACTACCTCCGATGAACTGGTTGTCTGTGATGCTGACGTTCTCTGCGTCTTGCAGAAGGATACTTACGGGGCGTTCGCTCTGAAAATGGTTGTCGCGAATGATGATATTCCGGTTAACCAGAGGTGGCGTTTTTGGAGCTTCTGTAGTAAGCATGATACATGAAGCACGGTAGCTGTCGGCTGTACCAGTATGCTGGATTCTGTTACCCTGAATGAGCACATTTTCAACGGGACCTGCCTCACGCCAACTGAGTTCAGCCCCTAACTTGATGGCAGAAAGGGTACAACGGCTGATATCGTTACCTATCACGCTGACATCACGTGCTTTCAGGAGGAAGGCTCTACCGTTATTGTAGTCCACTTTGTTATTCTCAATGCGTACACGGGGGAACCGGCTGTGGTTGTATAGCAGGCAGTCTTTGCTCTTATAGCCTGTTATCGGTCTGTCCAGGGTAACCAGCACACGCCAGTCTGCCCATGAACTGTCTGCTGCTGTAACTACCACTTCTGCCAGTTTCTTCATTTCCTGCCTACTGACAATGTGCAGGGTGTCGCCTACACTGGGAATGTCCAGTGACTGGGCGTGCAAGTCGGCATCCTCTACACGAATTTCCACCTTATTGTCGTCTGTTTGTGGCAGGAATGTCCAGTAATAATTGTGGATGTTTGTACAATCGTCTCCATTCCCGGCAAAATAGGAATTACGGATGGTAAGGTCTCCACTGCAAGATGTAAAATGCGTGGCATCTGTGCTGGTCGAACTGAATCGTCCCTGCTCTGGCTTTACACACAAGCCATCAATGCAGATATTCTGACTCAGATGCCCCACAACACCCATTCCCGAAAAGCTACGCAAGGATACATTGTTTAGACTGATGTCTTGGGATTCCAGAATTTGGATACAAGGCCGGTAATGACCACAATAACGTATAATAAGGACATCATCTACAGCGGGATGCGAATGAGATTTGAAACGGATATGCCCTGGACTGAGTTGCCGGCCCTCACCTACATGTCCGTAATAGAAATGCTGCCTTTCACGACTGTAAAAGTAATACCGTCCCTGTACAATGCTGTCTATGTAACAATAGAGTTGTGGGTCGAAGGTGATGTCGAAGGTGGAATCTGTACTGGCTGTAATTCGTCCTTCTGTAGCTGCTGGTCGGTGGTTGGTGATAGTGAGCCCGTTTAGGCTCACATCCTGACAGCGGATGAAGGAAATTACTTGCATCCATCCGCCCACGCTGAGAGTCGCACCGTCAGCTTCGATGCACAACCCGCGACACCCCGTAAAGTCAAGTCCTTTCACATAAGGCTTCTGAGGCTGAAACAATTGCCACTGCACCTCTAAACCGCGACCTAATGCACCACTGATGGCTCTACGCTCTATATCAATAGCAACTGGGTCATCTAGCTGATAAATGCCAGCAGGGAAAACAAGGGTTGTGTTTGGGTGTTTACGACAATAGGCCGCAGCACGTCGTAAGGCTGCTGCATCGTTCTTCCCGTCGTCTGGAACAGCACCAAAGTGAGCCACAGAAACACTACGAGCAGACACCGAAGTGATGATACAAATCAGTGCCATAAAGATTATAAATCGCGGATTATCTTTCACCAGTCTCGTTTTAAGTTCACATTACAGTTATATATTTTCTGGTCTCAAAATTACGAATAAGTGAGATAAGAACAAAATAATTTGTGTATTTATTTCTTTAATCGTAACTTTGCACACCAAAAAGTGGTAATGTACTGATGAAGAGTCAAACAGAGAATCCCATATATTCGCATAATACGCTCGAATTTGTTACGGTTTCAGCGGAATTTTGCGCCTATCTTGAGCAACTCGAGGGTAAAAATAGGCACGAATTCATCGAAACCATGCAGAAGCTCCTGCCATTACTTTACCTGAAGGCTTTGCTCCTCCCACAGGTGGACAGCGAAGGCGATTTCCTGCCAGACGATCAGGTAACAGAAGCAGATTACAACTGGATTCGAAATGCCATATACCAGATTATGAAGGAGTCCGACGAGTATGAGGATTTGGTATATGACGAGGGTATGCAGACTGAGGAAAGTAAGTGGAAAACCATTAGTGAGGGCTTGGCAGATATGTATCAGGCACTTCGTAATTTTGTTTCTGCCTATCAGCAGCGTGTTGAGGCTTGTATGTTGGATGCTCTTTGGTGTGTAAGGGATAATTTCGAATTATATTGGGGACAGAATCTTGTGGATACGCTCAAGCAGTTGCACAAGATTCGTTATGTATTGAACAGCGGTTCTGATGAAGAAGATTTATAGTAGATTTGACAAACAGCGCATCCCAAAGCTTCCTCTGGCTCAATTCGAAGGAAGAATAGAAACTATTATTAGTGAGACGGAGGCAGTGAAAGCGGTTGATTACTTGTTAAGTCAGGATATCATAGGTTTTGATACAGAAACCAAGCCATCTTTTAAGGCTGGGCATCTGAACGAGGTTGCTCTATTGCAGGTAAGCAGCAGAGACATTAGTTTCCTGTTTCGCCTGAATCACATAGGCATGCCTGCCTGTATTATTCGTCTGTTATCTGACAGCAGTAACATTAAGGTAGGCCTCTCCTGGCACGACGATATCCGCATGCTGCGGCAACGAGCCGCATTTAATCCAGGCCATTTCATCGAACTTCAGGAAATGGTCAGTGACTTCGGCATCCAGGATCTCAGCCTGCAGAAACTCTATGCCAACATCTTCGGCCGGAAAATCAGCAAGTCACAGCGCCTTTCCAACTGGGAAGCCGATGTCCTCACCGAATCCCAGAAACGCTATGCCGCCACCGATGCCTGGGCCTGCGTCATGCTCTATGAGGAATTCATCCGCATGAAAACCGAAGGCTATGATCTGGAAGTAGTCCCCGAACCGGAACCCAAGTTTGAAGATGCATCACAAAAGGAAGAAAAGCCTAAGGAAAAGCCAAAAAAGCCAGGAACGTCACGAAACCAAAGAAAATCACAAAAACCAAAGCGATTCTATAAGCCAAACCAAAATAAGATAGACAAACAGTCATCTTAACAATGAACAATGAACCATTGTCATTGAAATAGAGGTGGTAGGTAGTACTTAACACACAATCTCCTCTAATCATGTAAATAATTTTCCAAACTCCATTTCTTCTCTCTTTTTTTTCCCCAGTTAGAGAAAACTTATTGCCTAACTGGGAAATTTTTGCCGCCACGTTAGGCGTTAAAAAATCTTATGCTAAAGAACATGTTTTGTCCTTTCTTCCGACTTTTCGATTGTCAAAATATTTCCAATTTTACAGTCACAAAGACAAAAAACGTTAGCGTAAAAAAAGACAGTGCATTTTTTGCACGTTTCTTCAGTTGACAGTTGGCAGTTTCTGTTTCAGGAAATGTATACAGTATACAGTTTTGTTTTTCACAAAAACGTCTCAGATATCAGTTATATCAGATATCAGTTTCTTTTTTGAGTTTTAGACATGTATTGACCAAAGTGCACACGTTACTTACTATTTAATATACACTATTATAATATATATAAATACATTAGTGTCCAGTTAAAATTGGGACGAGTTAAATATTAATCAAACAACCCCGGAATAAGGGGACCAGATTGCTCTTTGACATCATTGGAATAAGTCTTATCGAATAGTTCTCTGAGTGGCGTGTTGTCCGTGAGCGACATGCTGAGGATTTGCAAAACCTCATAGGTCGAGC
>JAEEGL016168664.1_pt1 | contig 10208 bp, 6 predicted proteins | sample 9134231 | NCBI WGS metagenome assembly JAEEGL01 (sample SAMN16246548, study PRJNA631951) | gut metagenome | biome: gut microbiome; feature: rumen; material: fiber-attached | host: Bos | place: Iran: Karaj | collected 2018-10 | reverse complement strand
TCGTCATCGCGGATTCCCTGCTCGGCGAGATCACCCCGCGCATGGCGGCCGCCGTCGCGCAGTCCGCCGCGAAGCGCATCCTGATCCCCGTCAACCACTGCGACAACATCGTCGTCGGCGTTCCCGACGCCTCGCCGGCTCACCTGATCCCGGAGGTGGTGCGGGAACTGAAGGCGGTATGCGGACAGGGCAAAGCAGAATAACAGACAGCAGGACGGTCCATTCACACGGATCGTCCTGCTTCTTCATTTGTTCGCTTCCGCGTCCTGCGCGTAATACTGCGCCTGCGCGTGCCAGAGCTCCGCATACTTCCCGCCCGCTTCCGCAAGGAGGGCTTCATGTCCGCCGGTCTGAACGATCCGGCCGTGATCGAAGACGGCAATTTTATCGCAAAAGCGGCAGGAGGCAAGGCGGTGACTGACGTATACCGCGGTGCGGTCGCCCGCGATGGCGGCAAAGCGGGTATAGACGTCGTACTCCGCTGCCGGGTCGAGGGATGCGGTCGGCTCGTCGAGGACGATGAACGGCGCGTCCCTGTACAGAGCGCGGGCGAGCGCGATCTTCTGCTTCTCTCCGCTGGAGAACAGCACGCCGCTCTCGTCAAATCCCCTGCCGACGTAAGTATCCGCGCCGCCGGACAGTTCGCCGATCCGCTCCGAAAGTCCCGCCTGCGCGAGACAGAGACTCATCCTGTCCTTGTCGTACCCGACCGCCGCCGCGACGTTCTGCGCGACGGTGAGATCAAACAGGCAGTAATCCTGGAACACCACAGAGAACAGTTTCAGGTATTCGTCATAGTCGTACTTCCGGATATCGACGCCGTTGAGCAGGATCTCCCCCTCCGTGGGGTCGTAGAGGCGGCAGAGGAGCTTGATGAACGTCGTCTTGCCGGAGCCGTTCTCGCCCACGACCGCCAGCTTCTCACCGATCCTGAAGCGCATACTCACATGGCGGAGCGCCCAGCTTTCCGTGTTCGGGTACCGGAAGGAAACGTCGCGGAACTCCACGCAGTATTCCCTGTCGTCCCGCTTCTCGACGGTGAGCGTGCCCCGATACATCGTATTCGGGATATCGAAATAAGAGAAGTAACGCTTCAGATAGCGGTCGTTGTACAGCATGTACGATACGTCTTCGGCGGCCTCGGACGCCGCTGTCATCAGGGTCAGTAAGCAGGAGGCGTATTTGAGGATCGAGCCGGCGCTAACTCCGCCCTGTACGGCGGAAGCGATCAGGACGATATAGACCACCGTATGCGACAGGACCTGAAACAAATCGGAAGGCAGCATCAGCAGCGCCGTCTTCCCCGAGTTCTCCAGTTCGACCGCAAGGGATACCGCGCGCCGCCGGCAGTTCGTTTCGACGATCATGCGGCCTGTCCCGTACAGCCGCATGTCCTTGCCCTCTTTCTGCAGGTACTCGTTGGTATGCGTGAAGACAAGATTCTCCCGCGCCCAGACGTCCGTCAGGCGGTTCGTGTGTTCGGAGGCGGCGCGGGAGGCGACGATATTGATCACAGCCGAAACGAGGATCACGGCGGAGGTCAGCAGTCCGGCAGGCAGTGAGAGGGACCCGCCGAAGAGCAGCGGCGACAGCATCAGCAGGGCAATGACGATCCGTATGATGTGCGAGACCATCCGCTCGGAGCCCTTCATCAGCCGCCACATGTTCTGCCCGGTCTGATTGTCCTTCATGATCCGTTCTTTCAGGAGCGAGGTCTCTCTGTCCTCGATGCTCTGATAGGCGAGCGACATTGCCTTTTCCGCGAATGCCCACCGCTCGCCGTAATTCTGACGGCTGTCTCTTTTCTCCACATCGTTTTCCAGCCACGTTCTGAGGAACGATACGGCAAAGGTCAGAGCAACGGTAAGCGCGGCGCAGACAGCGGCTTCGCGCAGTCTGTTTCCGGCAAGGATCAGATCGACCAGCACCGCCGACATACAGATCGGGATATACGGCGCGGCCGCGCCGACCGCGGAGGAGACCAGACCCATCACGAAAACCTTCCCGTCGAAGCTGTGAAGCATCTTCAGTCCGCGGCGCATGAGCGCGGCGTGTTCCTTCCACGTCATGCGATCTATGTTCTCAGTGCTCTTCTTTTGCTTCATCCGCCGTTCCCCCTTCCCTGTACCACACGCTCTGCATATCGAACATCCTTGCGTATCCGCCGCCGAGGCGCATGAGCTCTTCATGGCTCCCCGATTCGGTGATCCTGCCGCCGTCAAGGTACAGTATCCGGTCGCAGAAGCGGCAGGACGCCAGCCGGTGGGAGATGAATACCGCCGTTTTCCCCGCCGCCATCCCGTTGTAGTTCCTGTATACGGCGTCCTCCGCCAGCGGGTCGAGCGCCGCCGTAGGTTCGTCGAGCACCAGCACCGGGGCGTCCTTGTACATCGCGCGGGCGAGCATCAGCTTCTGCAGTTCCCCGCCGGAAAGCTCTGTCCCGTTCTCGTTCACCTGCTTGTCGAGCGGGGTATGGATCCCGAGCGGGAGGGCGTCGATCTTTTCACCGAGTCCGGCTTTTCTCATGCAGTCTTCCGCGCGGGCGAGATCGGTCTCGTCCTCCCACGCACCCGAAACCGTTTCGGCAAGGGTAAACACCGAGGTTCGTATATTCTGAAACACAGGCGAAAACAGGGTGTAATAATCGGCGATACGATACTCACCGACAGGATGACCGCCGACCCTGATCTCGCCCGCAGTCGGACGGTACAGACCGCAGAGCAGTTTGACCAGCGTCGTCTTGCCGGCTCCGTTGGCGCCCACAAGGGCGATCTTCTCGCCCGGTCCGATCGTCAGCGAAAGATCGCGGATCGTGTCTTCCTCCGCGCCTTCATATCTGTAACACACATGGTCAAAGACGATCTCGGGACCGGACGTGACGTCGGCCGCCTTCGCCTCACCCGAGCCGTCTCTTTCGGGGAGGTCGAGATACTCCCGCAGGTCGCAGATGATAAGCGACGTTTTCCGTATGCTGCCGAAGGCGGAAACGATATCGCCGATGAATCCGGCGAAGGACGAGATCGCGCCGAAACAAAGGACGAACCGATCAGGGGGCATCTCGCCGCGCGCGGTCATGAGGATCAGTAGCGCGTATGCCGCGCCGTCGCGGATCAGGATCAGCAGCAGGTCGGCGAGACGCACAAGAAACGAGCGGTTTCGCTTCTTGTCGTTCCATTTCTGACTCTGACCGGCGGCATCACGGTACAATTCCCTGAACCAGCCGGCGAGGCCGTAAACGCGGATGTCCTTGGCGGCGGTGAAATCGCCGGGCAGAGCGGTAATGTATCTGACCTTCCGGTCTGCTCTCGCCGCTTCTTCGCGGATCGAGTATTCCCACCGCTGATACAGCAGATTTGCCAGCCAGTTGACAACGGGTGCGACCGTCAGTACGGGGATCAGCCACGGTGAGACAAGAGATACGATGCCTCCGCACAACACCCACAGGACGACGTTCTCTATCAGCCGCAGCGCGTGATCCGGCAGGTCTGTGGCAGGAACAGCACCGTTCCACATCTGCGTCGAGCGGTCGGCGCGCTCCCGCAGAACGCGGGTCCGCTGAAATTCGGTCTGTTCGTAGAATATCGCGGCCGTCTTGGCGTCTACCCGGTCAGCGAGATAATTGCGGTATTTCTGTTTGTGACACTCCCGGCGATACCAGAGGAAAAGCGATATGGCGCTGATCAGCTGCCGGAGCATCACAAGCCCGCCGACGGTGAGTATCGCATGGTACAGCGTAAAACTGCCGGACGCCTCGCGGACGACAGCGGACGGGATCACGATCCCGAGCATCGTCGTGACGATCCGCATGGCCGAACGGGTCATTCCGGACAGGAACGACCGCGGCGCGTGATGCAGCATCTCGCTCCATGACCACAGCGTATTGGAAAACACGGACTTGTACGGCTTCTTCTTCGGCGCCTTTTCTTTTTCCGCGTCTTTCTTCACAAAAGCACCTCCCTTCGCGTTTTGTCTCCAGTATACCACAGAATAACGCGTAATAAAGAAAATCGTGCACGAATCGTTCTCCGTCGTGCACGAAATGCGTTTTACGGCAATGCCGGTACCAGAAACTCGGTCGTGAAGGCGCCCTCCTCGCTGTTGACCTTGAGCCAGCCGTTGTGTGATTCGAGGATCGAACGGGCGCGGTGCAGCCCGAAGCCGTGGAGACCATCCTTGGAGGAGAGGAACAGGCCACCGGTCTTCGTACGCTTCCCGCCGGCAGAGTTCAGCATGGAAAAGTACAGCATGTTCCCCTTCATCGTCATGTACAGACGGATGAACCGCCCGCCTTCGGCGGCCTCACATGCTTCGATGGCGTTGTCAAGCAGATTGGCAACGACAGAACACAGCTCCGCGTCCGTGAGCGTCAGCCGGTCCGGGACAGCCGCTTTGACGTTCACGGCGATCCCCGCCTCCTTCGCCTGTCCCAGTTTGGCTGACAGGATCGCGTCAAGCGAAACGTTGCCTGTCCTGACGAGGGTGTCCACGTTCTGCAGACCACGGTCCAGTTCTTCGACGTAACGCAGAGCGCGCTCGGTATCGCCGGCTTCGAGGTATGATCTCAGAAGCTCCAGATGATGGTGAAAGTCGTGCTTGAAGGCGCGCATCTCGCGGTGGATGCCGCGGACCTCGTTCAGATGCTGTTCCGCAAGGTGCGCCTGCCACTCGGCAAGCTTCAGAAAGGTCTGTTTCCGCATCTCAGTTCCTCTCAATGAACGCCCGGTTGACGGCGTCATACTTGCCTCGCGCTATGGGGAGCACGTCGCCGCTGTCCAGCATCACGTCTTTCCGCGTGATGCGGACGATCCGCCGCAGATTCACGAGCACACTGCGGTGAACGCGGAAGAAGTCCGCCGACAGGCGCGCGGAAAACTCTCCAAGCCCTTCTTTGACCCGGTATTCCCGTCCTGCCGTATGAACAGCAAGATAATGAAGGAACACCTCGACGAACAGGATGTCCGCTTCCGCAAGGCGGACGGTCTCCCCATCCGACAGGATCACGGCACAGGGGGGCGCGGCGGCGAGACGTTCTGCCGCTTTGGTCAGCACGGAGGACAGTTTCTCCTGCGAAACGGGCTTGACGAGCCAGTGCAGCGCGTCGACGTCGTATCCCTCGCCCGCAAGTTCGAAATGAGAAGTCACAAAGATGATCTCCGCGGAGCATCCTCCCCGCCGGAGCTGTTTCGCGAGCGTGACGCCGTCCTCTCCGCTCATTTCCACGTCGAGAAGGAGAATATCGAAGCCGGAGGTCCCGCCGTATCCGAAGCGGAACGCTTCGGCGGACGGAAAGAGCAGTATCTCGGGTTTCATTCCGCGGTCTTCCGCCCATGACCCGGTCAAACGCCGGAGGGTTTCGAGGTCAGCCGGATCATCGTCGAGAATGGCGATACGCATGATATCCCTGTCCCTGCTCAGTCTTCGATCTTCCAGTGCGAGAAGTACGTCGCGTAGTCGCCGTTCAGTTTGACCGGAAGACCGATGCGCATGAGGGCGGCGCCGGTGCGGCGGGTACCGTCGTCGCTGACGTAGACGGCGCCGGGAACGAGACCGCGCATGCGCATGAGCGGGACCATGTCTCCCTGCCACTTGTGGATCGCGTGACCGAAACCGAAGACGCTGAATTCCTTCCGGTCGCGGCGGCAGTACTGCCAGACGCACCACGGGTCCGTCCGCGCCGAGGCGATGCGGTAGACGTAAGCGTCCTGCAGGCCCTCACGGATCGTCTTGAAACGGTCCGTCGCTTCGCGGAGACGGCTGAGCGTCGCCTCGTCCGCGGTCAGAAGATTGATGCCGATACTCATAGAGCCGGTCATGCCACTGAGGATGCGGAATTCGAGCGGCAGATCGCGCCCGTGGATCGACGGAGGCGCGACGTTCCCGGCGCCGCCCGCCATTTTCGGCACGAAGAGCGTCGTGTAGCCCTCGTGGAGGATCATCACGTCGACAGGGTCGGCGTTGTCGGAGCGGTTCACGCGGTCGGAATACGGGACCATGCCGAAATCGGCGCGGCCGCCGCCGCTCGCGCAGTTCTCCAGCAGCAGATCGGGGAACGTCTCGTTCATATACTGCCAGACGGCGTAGACGTTCTTCATGTACTTCACCGCGGCGCCTGTGTCGCGCCAGTTCGCCGGGACCTCCGTGACTTCGCGGTTCATGTCCCATTTGAGGTAGTCGAGCTTCGCTTCGCGGATGAGACGGTCGAGCCATCCGATCGCCCAGTCGCGGACCTCGTCGCGGGAGAAATCAAGGATATACTGATGCCGCATGAACGTATGCGGCCTGTCGCCGTCCGCGATGACCCAGTCCGGATGCGCGCGGAAGAGATCGCTGTCCGGGTTGCACATTTCCGGCTCGACCCACAGGCCGAAGAGAAGTCCCTGCCTGTGGCACTCGTCCGCGATCGCGCCCATGCCGCGCGGAAAGCGCTCCGTGTCGATGACCCAGTCGCCGAGGCCCTTGAGATCGTTTTCGCGGCCGGGCATCCAGCCGTCGTCGATGACGAAGAGCTCCGCGCCGATCTGCTTCGCCTTCGGGATCAGCCCGAAGATGTTTTCTTCATTGACGTGGAAGGTGTACGGATACCACGAATTATAGATGATCGGACGGACGGCGTGCGCCTTGTCCGTCTTTCCGCCGCGCGGGAGGATGTGGTCGAACTGCCAGTCGTACAGGATCTCGCTCATGCGCGAGAAGCCGGCGTCCGCGTAGCCAGCGGTAAACTCCGGCGTCGTGAAGGTCTCACCGGGCGCGAGCGGGATGCGCGCTGTATCGGGATTCACGCCGCCCGTGACCGTGACCGCCTTGCCGTAGCGGGATTCGACCGTAATGCGGAAGTCGCCGCTCCAGGAGAGCAGGCCGAAGAAGACCTCGCCCGCCGTTTCCGTCGAGGCGCCGCCCTCGTCGAGGGCGAAGAACGGCATCTGATGGAACGCCGCGTCCGTCAGCCGTGCGGACTCGATCAGTACGCGGGATTGCGTGAGCATCTCGCGCTGGAGCTGATACTCCGCGCCCCACGTGCCGGAGAAATGCGTCAGCCGCCAGTCGCGCGCCCTGCCGAAAGCAAAGGCCGCGCTGCCGGCGGAGACCAGCGTGACCGGCGCCCCGCCGTCGTTCGTGATCGCCGCGGTGCGGCCGACGAGCGGCAGATCTCCCCACGTGCGGTACGTCAGCGTGACGGTCAGCGGATAGTTCGCGTCCCTGAGCACGACGGTCAGGACGCTGCCTTTTATCTCATGGGAAGCGACGCGCAGACGGACGTTCTGGTTCCCGTCCGCAAAGAGGACGCGCAGGCACGGTTCGCCGTAATCGAACGCCTCCTCCGTCGGGTACTCGTACGGCGTGGGAACGCTGCGGGGCGGATTCCGGACGCCCTCGCGCAGCGACGCGAGAGCGGCGGCGTCATGAAGCTCGCCGCCCCAATACAGATGACGGAGAGACCCGTCGTTCGCTTCGCCGAAGGCGTACGTCATGCCGCCCGCAGTGATCGTGTATACTCCGTTTTCAAAAGAGAACATGTTTCGCCCTCACTTTGTGTCTTTCTTGTAATTCTCGAACGCTTCAAGGATGGTCTTGTAGTAATTGATCGCGGACGCTGAATTGGCGGCGTAGTAGGAAGCGTAGTCCGCGCTGCCGGTGCTGACGATCTTCTGCAGCCAGAAGGCGAAGCCCTTCTGGTTATCGTAGATCAGCCCGAAATCGAGCAGGCGCGTAGACATCACGAAGTCGATCATCTCGATCGTCTCCTCATCCCGCGCGGCCTTCTGCTTCAGGACGTACTCATAGTACGCGGGCACGACCTTGCGGTAAGATTCCGCGCAGAGCGCTTCCGTGATGATGCCGGAGCGTTCAAGATCGCGGACGCTCTTCGCCATCGCCATGGACTGGAATCCGAGGTCGAGCGTGGAATGATACTCCGGCTGCTCCTCGTTGTACTTCGGATACGGCAGGATGCCGTAGTCGTGCTGCATCTCGCGGAGATAGTCGATGCCGTTCATCAGCATGCCCGTGGCAAAAAGCGTAAGTTGTTTCTGCATGACCTCCGGGCCGATCCACTGTGATTTCCCGTCGGCGTTCTTGTAGCTCGCGTCGTAGAGCGTCCCCTTGTTTTCCCGGCAAAGCTTGACGACCTTCTCGCACGCCGCCTGCATCCTGTCGTTGTCCATGACGATCTTCCCGTCCCGGACGAGCTCGATGCCGAATGCCTGCTGCCAGACGCTCACGTTCGTCCCGACATCGGTGGTGAAGCCGAAGAAATCGACCATGGTGTCTTTCGAGCCGTTGCCGTTCAGGTCGCGGTATGCGGTCTCCGCGAACTCCATCAGCCGGTCGATCGTCCATTTGCCTTCGCGGACGAGCTGATACATATCGGGCAGGTGATTGTCGGCGGCTTCGTCCTTGTCGAACAGCATGCAGCAGGTGCGTCCGATCGTCTGCAGGGGGTAATCCCCCACCGCAAGGAAGCAGACTCCCTTGTACGTCAGATCCGTCTGATTGCCCGGCAGCCACCACGGGTTGCCGAAATCCACGTACGGGACTTCATACCAGTTGAGGATGATCCCGTTCGTGATCCAGCCCGCGGCTGTCGCGGTATGCTGCGGCAGCAGATGCCACGCGTCGTCGCCTGCCGCCACGGAATTCTGGACGGTCGTGTTGACGGTCGCGTTCGCCTGATCCGTGTAGTTGATCCTGATCTTGAAGCGGTCTTCCACGGTGCGGTTCCGTTCGTAGATCGCGTCGTTCAGGATGTCTCCGTTCAGCCCTTCGCTGCGGAAGCCCTTGTCGCCGGGCGTATTGTAGATGATATTGAAGTCCGCGTCGCCGTAGTCCTTTTCCGGGAGCGTGTCCTTCGTCTGCGCTCTCTGCTCCGCAAGGGAAAGCGTCCTCGCGGGCTCGGTCGCTGCCGGCGCGGAGACAGGACCCGTACCTGCCGGAGCAGTCTCGGCGCTGCTTCCGGAGCCGCAGGAAACAAGAGCCGGCAGGAACGAAGCGGCAAGAACGAAGGCGAGGAGGCGGTTGTGCTTGGACATAGTCAGTTATCCTTCCGACTGTATGGTCTGGAATATCACGCGCCCTTGGCGTCGGCGATCGCCTTGTCGATCGTCGGCATGACGGACGTAACGGTGGAGACGTAATCCGTGCGGTTGTTCTGGAAGAGCGGCTGAGTGATCTTTCCCACTACGTAGTCGCAGAACATCGTATTGCTGAGGTCGTAAATGACGGAATCGAGGATGATGTCCAGCATCTGTGCGGAGACGCTGTCGCGGCTGTACTTGCCCTTCAGGACGTTCTCGTAGTACGCCGGGACCACGTTTTCATAAGACAGGAAGTTCATCGTTTCGATGACCGCGCCGACCATCGCCGGATCCTTCGTCGTCTTCGGGATCGCAAGCACGTTGCCGCCCGCTTCGATCATCGTCCCGTAGAAATCCTGGTCCGCCTTCCATTTCGGATAGGGGATGATCCCGTAATCGGATTCCATCTCGCGGAGATAGAACATCGTGAAGAACGTGTGCTCCGCGAACAGCGCCTGATTCGTCTGGAAGTACGTGTCTTTCAGGAAATAGTTGTTGATGTCGGTGGATTTCGTGTACCAGAAGCCGGGCTGCCAGAAGTCCGCAAGGATCGTCGAAAAGATCTTTTCGATCTCCGGGTCGGTCAGCAGGTTGACTTTGACGTCCCCGCCGTCGGTGGTGATGACCGTGTGTCCGGACGCGGCAAAGAAGTCTCCGGGCAGCGACCGCGTTGTGCCGACGATGCCGTACACGTCGCCGGTTCCCCACGCGCCGTCGCCGTCCTTGTCCGCCACGGCGGCGGATGCCATCGACTTGAACTTATCATACGTCCAGGTGCCGTCAAGCACGAGCTTGTAAGGATCGTCCAGCTTCAGATCGGAGATCATCTGCTTGTTGAAGACAAGCACGTGGAGATAGTCGTAGTACGTCAGAACCGCGGAACCGTAGGCGAGATACGTGTGCTTGCTGAAATTGATCGCCTCGTTCACGTCTTTGAACCAGTACGGTTTCTCAAAATTGAAGTGCGGGATATCCTTCATATCTTTGAAGTACCCGCCGGAGGTCATGGCGAAGCCGGTACGCTCCTTCGGAGTAGCGGCATCGTAAGTATCGTCCCCGGCAAGGACGGCGGCGGCGAGCTGTTCGCCCATCGTCGTGAAGTCCTTGGCGGCATCGTCCTCTTCAAAGACGATGTTG
>JAEEGL016009738.1_pt1 | contig 10208 bp, 10 predicted proteins | sample 9134231 | NCBI WGS metagenome assembly JAEEGL01 (sample SAMN16246548, study PRJNA631951) | gut metagenome | biome: gut microbiome; feature: rumen; material: fiber-attached | host: Bos | place: Iran: Karaj | collected 2018-10 | reverse complement strand
GACATACTATTTCATAACGCCTGACCCCAGGCGGGAGTATCAGTTGATTCCGCGGATCTGACGCAATACAGCCTGTACGATACGTTCCATCTCATCCGAGCTTACGCTGCTGCCTTGATAGTTTTGAACGGGAGCGGAACAGGCAGAACAGGCACCGGTTTCTCTTGCAACATCTTCCGGTTCAATCAGTCCGTATGCTGCGCGCCTGATCTGATACAGATGGTGTACGGTCACATTGTCACTGGTCGCACTGCCTCCCACGGCACCGCATCCAAGCGTGAAGGAGGGGTTGATGCCTGTCGTGGCACCGATACCGCCCTGTGTAGACCCTGTATTGACCAGCAGACGGGAAACGGGCTTTTTCATTACAAAAGTGCGTACCAGCTCCGGATTGCTGGTATGGATGGACAGACTGTGACCGATGCCGCCGAAACGCAGAAGTTCCAGACAGCGCTCACAGGCATGCTGCCAGTCAGGCTCTGTATAGAAGGCAAGCAGCGGCGAGAGCTTTTCAATGGAGAAAGGATAATCCTTGCCTACTCCATCCTGATGACAGAGGATGACTTTCGTATCCTGCGGGACCTGGATACCAGCCATGGCAGCAATCTCCAGCGCGCTTTTGCCTACGATGCGGGGATTGACAGTATCTGCACCGGGGCGCTTCATGATGGCTTCCAGCTTTTTCTGTTCCTCGCCGGATACGAAATAGCCACCCTGACGCTTAAACTGAGCAATCACTTCATCCCGGATGCATTCCTCAGTAACAACACTCTGTTCTGACGCGCAGATCGTACCGTTATCAAAGGTCTTGCTGGCGATGATTCTGCGTACAGCATTGGGAATGTCTGCAGTACGTTCAATATAAGCAGGGACGTTGCCGGGCCCGACGCCCAGTGCCGGAGTGCCGGAGGAATAAGCTGCCTTGACCATTGCCGAACCGCCTGTAGCGATGATCATGTTGCTGCGTTTCATCAGTTCGGCGGTGCCGCCCAGTGTTGGCAGTGTCATCATGGTCACTAATCCGTCCGGACCGCCTGCCTCAATGGCGGCGCTGTTCAGGATACGCACTGTTTCCCCGATACAGTTCAGAGCGGAGGGATGCGGAGAGACGATCAGCGCATTACCTGCTTTGACTGAGATAAGCGCCTTGAAGATTGTTGTGCTGGTCGGGTTCGTACTGGGTACCAAACCAGCTACTACGCCAACGGGTATGGCGACTTCCAGCATCTTCTTTGCTGTATCCTCGTTGATGATCCCGATTGTCTTCTTATCCTTGATGGAGCGGTAGACAGTACAGGCAGCAAAGAGATTTTTGACGACCTTGTCTTCTTCCTTGCCGAAACCGGTATCCGCAACTGCCATCTGAGCAAGCTTGCGCGCTGCATTTTCTGCCGCGTGCGCCATTGCTGCTACGATGCGGTCCACTTGCTGCTGATCCATTTCGGCAAGCACAGTCTGTGCCGCCTTGGCTTTTTTAACCAGATCACGCGCCTCTTGGATGGAAGCAAGGTCTTTGTCCAGTTCCATGGCATTCACTTCCCTTCATATACGCCTGTCACTGGCGATGATAGTATTCTTCTAATGCGGTAAGCAGCATTGCCTTTGTGGCATAACGGATTTCAGCCGCTTTCAGAGAGAAGCCCGGCAGACGCCGCACGAAGCTGCGCAGGCGGACGACCTTCCAGTCTTTCAGTTCTTCCAGACTCGGCAATGTGGGAACCTTATTCTCTGGTATCTGTTCGACGGGGGTCGATTTCTCTGCAGAGCGTGCCTGGCAGGCGCGAAGCTCACGCATACCGCCTTCGCATCCGCCGCAGGAGGCACAGCCACCCTGGTTCCGTTTATTGGGTCCCACACCGGGATCACTGGCCAGCATACAGAATACTTCCGGCATGGCGCGGGGGATCACATGAGAACTGACTACAAGTCCGACTCGCTGTGCGGCCATTGTACCGGCATCCACAGCCGCCTGGACTGCTGCGACTTCTCCTTCAAAACGAACCATGACCAGACCGCCGCGCACATAATCTGTGCCCAGCAGACGCACTCGTGCTGCCTTCAGACCTGCGTCCGCTGCTTCGATGGCCGACAGCAGTCCGCTGGTCTCGATCATGCCTAAGGCAGTAATCTCCATGATCGTTGTCCTTTCTTCTGATGATTAGCGTTCCAGCCATTCATATGGGCGTGTGGCCACATCGATCACAGCCCTGGCAAAAGCTTCACAGGCGGCTTTGCAGTCCGACTGAGAGCCGGTCAGCAGTCCCCCGCCAAAATTGGTAGGAGAGGGAGGCCCATAAAAATCCACAATGCGTACTTGCGCAGCCTTCAGCGCTTTATCCATAGCATAAACGCTTTCAAGCGGCGGTGCGATGAGATATGCCAGCGGGCTTCCTGCCGGGATACCGCACTGGGCAGAGAGATAGCTTCCAGTGCGGCTGATGCAGTGTGCATAATAGATGACGCTGTCATCGGCATTGGCAGAATAGAAGCTGGCTTCGTGCTCTATCATGTGGATCGCAGCCTGCAGGCCGCTTTCAACTTCATCGGGAGCAGGTCCGGCTAGAATACCGAGAAATTCACCGGCCAGTGCTGTGTTGGCGTTGGCGGCACCGGCATACATGGACTGCGCATAGCAGACGGATACATCGGCTTTCTTTGTCGCTTCATCCAGTGCCGTGTATCCTACATCGTCGCTGTCACAGGTGAGCAGGCCAAGCGAATGGATACGGGGATCCAGCTTGAAGCGTTCCCGCAGTCCCGCGTCTACACGCGGAATCATGCGCACAGCCAATACTTTGGCCGGCACGCGATCACCCTGCAAGCTGACTCCCTCCTCCCGATGGATTCATAAGTTTAAATCGGCAGATCGGTTCCGCTGGCCTTTTTCTGAAGGATCAGCTGGATCAGATCTACTATATGCGCGCCGGCTTCAACAGCCGGTGTGCCGCCGCGGTGGATGTTTGCAAGTACTGTACGCCGTGCTTCACTCATACCTACCGTGGGACGATAAGCGATGTAGGCGCTCATGCTTTCCGCCGTTACCAGACCCGGACGTTCGCCCAGCAGCACGCAGACTACCTCAGCACCGGTGACTTCACCGATCTGGTCCTCGGTCGCTACGCGGCCGAAACGTACGAAAAACGGATCGCTAACGCGGAGGCCTGCGGCTTTGAGACCTTCGCTTATGACAGGCAGGATATTGAGTGCATTTGCCTGTACAGCACTCGAGGAAAGGCCGTCGGCTACGTAAAGTACGACTTGTGTATCCTGCGGTACTGCTTGACGGATCTGCTGAAGAACATCGTTGGAAAAGACACGGCCTTTATCAGGGCGGGTCAGAAATTCCTCACGGTTCTCGCAGGTCGTCTGGAATACATGCCAGCCGGCCTGACGGATGAGTTCTTCCGGGACATCAGAGAATACGGCGTCCTGCGCAGCAGCATGGTCGGCCTGGAAACGCAGCATTGTTTCAGTGCGGTACCGTGCTCCTGCGTGCCCGACGCCGATGCGTGCGGGCGTACGCTCTTTCATGGCCAGGAAAGCTGCCTGGTCATGCGGGTTTTCAACCAGATATTGTTTACGGATATCAATTGCGGAGATATCCGGAAGCGCATCAGATGCTACCGGCGCAGCTTTTTCAGTCTGTGCCGGAGTACCGGCCTGCAGCTGCCGGAGTACCTGTTCCACCACCTGACGGATCTGTTGTTCAGTCATGTGTTATTCATCCTCCGCATGCCTACAGGAAGACCGACGCGTCTCCCGCGTTTCGTCCCAGGTGTCCATCCTGCCAGAAGCCCCATTTTTCCATCCATTTTTCAAAGGCGCGGATAGGTTTCAGGTTCATGGTCTCACGGATTGCCGCGATATCATGATAACCGGTGGACTGATAGTTGAGCATAACGTCATCGCCGTGAGGTACACCCATGAAGTAATTGCAGCCGGCTGCCGCAAGCAGCATGGCAAGATTCTCATTATCATACTGGTCTGCACGCATATGATTTGTATAGCAGCAGTCACAGCCCATGGGCAATCCATGAAGTTTGCCCATGAAATGATCTTCAAGACCGGCACGGATGAACTGGCGGTTATCATACAGATACTCTGGTCCGATAAAGCCTACCACGGTATTGACGAGGAATGGCTTAAAATGTCTGGCAAAACCGTAACAGCGCGCCTCCATGGTCACCTGGTCCCAGCCGTTATGGGCGTTGGAAGACAGTTCGCTGCCCTGACCGGTTTCAAAGTACAGCTGGTTCGGTCCTGCGGAGGTGCCTTCACGGGCCATCAGGTCTTTTGCTTCCGCAATCATGGAATTGCTGATACCGAATGCAGCATTGCCTTTCTCTGAACCTGCGATGCTCTGGAAGATCAGGTCGCAAGGAGCGCCCTGACGGACGGCTTCCATAGCGGTCGTTACGTGCGCCAATACACAGTTCTGTGTTGGGATATCATATTTAGCTTTGAGTTCGGCAAAACGGCTGAGGATTGCTTTTACGCTGTCTGTGGACGCATCAACCGGATTAAGACCGATTACTGCGTCGCCTACACCATATGTCAGGCCTTCAAGCGTTGAAGCAGTAATACCTTCTACATCATCGGTCGGATGATTGGGCTGCAGGCGTGCGGACAGCGTACCGGGCTCGCCGATGGTAGTAACGCATGTAGCTGTTACACGCATTTTCTTGGCAGCATATACCAGGTCAAGATTGCTCATCAGCTTACAGACCGCAGCAATGACTTCACTAGATAGGCCACGACGCATTACAGCGATTTCTTCAGGCGGGCATGAAAGGATCCGCTCGCGCAGTGCACCGATGGTCAGATCCTGATAGCGGCGGTATATCTGCATATTCAGATCATCGAGGATTAGGCGGGTCACTTCATCTTGTTCATATGGTACAGCAGGATGTTCACAGATATCATGAACAGTCAGATGACTCAGCACAACACGAGCTGCCACGCGCTCCTGCGGCGATTCCGCAGCAACGCCTGCCAGCCGGTCCCCCGATTCTTCATCATTGGCCTTACCCATTACCTCACGGACATCGCGGAAGGTGTAGGTATGACCGCCGAGGGTTACGCTCAGATGCATGCTGTCATCCTCCTGTGTTCTGAGAAAAAGCAAAAGTTTTAACAATGACCGGTACGACTCTGTTTCCGCTCAGAGGAGCGCCAATGTCTACCGTATCGCCGTAAGCCAATTCGATCCCGTCCAGGCAGAGGAACGGGGTTCCTGCAGGCCAGAATCTGGAAAGTGCCTGTCCAAGCGCTTTTGCCATGTCCTCACGTAGGATAATCACCTTGGGATCGCGTTTTTCCATTGCTGCTGCAATCTCGCGGGCCGCTTCCTGGACTGTATTCCAGTCCGGGGAGAGAATGCCCTGCATATAAACAGCGCATTCTCCATCAAAGACCTCAAACTGTGATTCGATGGATCGCCGGAGACGGCTGATATCGCTGGCAGCAGAGAAGGGGACAGTGCACACTGGAAGTGAACGGAGCGGAAGCTGCATACTTTGAAACTGGATGGTGCTTCCGGATACAGTGGCGCTGTAGGCACCTGCACCGATTACAGTGGCATGGCTGGTTTCAACAGGACGGAGCACGCGATGCTGCTCGAAGAATGCAGAACGCGCAATAGCACGGCCGAGCATCTTTCCAAGATCATGAAAAACCTGTAGATCCTGAATGCCATAAATACAGTCTGCAACTCCGCCTGAGAAAGTGAACAGTTCGGGTCGGATGTCATCGGGTAAGCTGTGCTCCACAGTTAAAGCATCATGAAGCGGAGTGCGTTCACGAAGCCCGGCAGCTTCTTCGAGAACAAATGACATGCGCTGCGCAAGGCGTTCCTGGTCTGCATCACTCAGATACCTTCCGACTTCAAGATGAATGGAGCACGCTTGAGCGACTTTTTCCATTGCTGCGCTAAAAGAGAGCACGGTATGGTCATCTTCCTGAAAACGCAGGAGACGGCCGCCGATATCCAAACACCCGTTACACGAGGGGGACCCGCCTTCAAAGAGAGCCATATTCGTCGTTCCGCCGCCAATGTCGAGATTGAGCACGGAACGGCCACGCTGCTGGGAAATTTCCGATGCTCCTGAGCCGCGGCCTGCCAGAATGCTTTCCAGAGCCGGCCCTGCAGTGGCGACGACAAAGTCCCCTGCCAGTTCTGAAAGAGCCTGTGTGACAGAGCGAGCATTGGCTTTCCGAGCGGTTTCACCAGTGATGATGACTGCACCCAGCCGGATATCCTTTGGAGAGATTCCGGCATCCCTGTAATCTTCCCTGATCATGGATTCCAATGCAGCACTGTCGATTGTATCTGCCTGGAGCAAGGGGGTCAGACGCACGGGAGCACGGTAGAGCACCGTTTTTTCTGTAATCTTGATACGAGGTACGGAAAAAGCGGAAGCTGTGTTGCTGAGAGTCAAACGACTGAAGACACACTGCGTTGTAGAAGTGCCTATATCGATGCCCACACTGAGCAATTGCTCCTCGCGCATCGCTGTCTCCTTTCAATAAACGCAGATTTCCAGCATCCTACATAAAACAAACAATTACCTATCCTAATCTTTATAACACATACCGTGCTCCGTGTCAATGCGGAGATAGAGACAATATGCAGGAAGGGCATTCTTGACAAGAAGAAATAGCTTTCCTATAATGAAATCAGTAAATAATCAGGAAAGGAGCGCTCTTCTTGCACCTGAATACAATAATCGAAGAAGCAAATAAGGCCGCCGTGAGACGTGCACTTCTTTGTGCTGACAGAAATGCGTTAACTTCACTTTCTTCGACATTGGACAGGAGCACGGTTGTTGCATGGAAGAACGCTCTGCTGAATGAGATAACAGAGGAATACATAAAAGGGAATGTACCCTTCTGTCAATTGACTGCTGTATCATATGCCGCACAAGCACTAAAAACGAATAGTGAAGATCCCGTTGTATGCTGCGGTGCTCTGTATGGCAACACAAGCGCCGCAGGGAGCGATCATATGATGATGCTACTCAAAGCATGGGGCATTCCGTGCATAGACCTTGGATTGAATGTTGCTCCTGAAAAGTTTGTGGATATTATATCGGAACATGAATTAAAGTATGCAATATGCATGGCCTTTAATGAAGAGAACGCACAGGGAATACGGAGAGTGGATGAACTTGCTGTCAAACAAGGAATTAGGAAACAATTCTCACTGCTGCTCTGCGGAATAATGCTTCCTGAAGAAAAAAAAAGAGAGCTTCGACTGGATTGTGATGAATACCGTACTGCGACAGCAGCAAGATGGATCGGAATGCAATGGAAAAGATAAAAATGTTTGGAGCGGAATACTTCAGGCTGATCCCGAAACAGGAAGAGGTGTTCGGGTGGTTGCAGTGTACATCGAACCTGCCCTGCCGCGGTGCTTATGAAGCTGCCTGGGAAGAAACAGTCGCATTATTGCAAAAAGAAATCAGTCCGTCTGTTGTGATCCTTTTTGAGAAAAACCAATGGCTGGATGTTGTACTCACGCTGGGCCCGGAAGCAGAAATAGAAGCATCAGAGCTTTTTAAAAAAGGAAAATGCATACATGGAAGCCTGATGAACGTGATTTGTGATGAAATCCTATTTCAGCTTGACGGCCAGGCGACAGTTCTGCTTGAACAGGAGCTTGCAAAAGAAGGACTGTTTATGGGAGCACACTTGGAGCCGGGTATCGGCCTTGACCAGGAGGAACAAAGAAAAGCACTGGAACAAATGCATGATGCGCTACCGTTTCTTGGCCTTTCCAGCCATGGTGTCCTTTCTCCTGCCAAATCAATGATGTACCGTGTAATGCTCTCTTACTCACATTGTGCGCATTCGGCACTGCATGATTGCTCACAATGCAATCAGTTAGACTGCCTTTACCGGACACCGGGTGCCTGAGCGTTCCTTTAATTGCATAAGAAAAGAGCCGCACAAGTCCAAAATACTGGCAGTGTGCAGCTCTTTTCCTATTGCGATTAGAGGCCGATAACGAGGTCTTTCTTCATGGCAGCATAAACCGTATCGCCTTCACCAAAGTCCATCTTGTTTTCGTAAACAACGTCGGCATTGAGCACAAGACCATCCAGATCCACACCAAAACGTACCAGGTTACCGTGGGAAATATGGCTGACAATCTTGCCCTGGCTGACGAGAAGCCCTTCAGATGCTTCAATCGGTGATTTGCTGATCGTGATGATCTCGGGACGTACGGCAACATCCTCACCGGCAATGTTGGCATTGAATACACGGTTGAATTCAGCTGCACTGGGCAAATTGTAATTGCCGATAAAGGTAGCAGCAAACTTGGTCGCAGGACGGGTATAGATTTCTTCCGGCGTACCGGACTGTTCGATCTTGCCTTCATGGAACAGATGGATCATATCAGACATGACCATTGCTTCATCCTGATCGTGCGTGACAAAGATCGTTGTGATGCCCAGCTTCTGCTGAATACGGCGGATCTCGATCTGCAGATTCTTGCGCAGCAGCGCGTCGATAGCGCTCAGCGGTTCATCCAGCAGAAGTACTTTCGGAGCAGTGACCATGGCACGGGCCAAAGCTACACGCTGCTGTTGGCCGCCGGAGAGCTGAGCCGGATACTGGCTGATCTTTTCGCTCAGACCGACGATATCCAGCATTTCCTCAACTTTCTTGTTGATCTCTGCTTTGGGCAGCTTTTTCAGCTTCAATCCATAAGCTACGTTATCGCGTACATTCATGTTGGGGAAAAGTGAATACTGCTGAAATACCATGCCAATGCCGCGGCGGCGTGGGATCACATCAGTGATTTCCTGTCCGTCCAGATAGATATGACCATCTGTTACCTGTTCAAGACCGGCTAGACAGCGCAGCAGGGTGGACTTGCCGCATCCGGAGGGACCGAGTAATGTGACCAGCTGGCCCTTTTCCACCTCCAGATCGATATCCTTCAGCACATGGTTGGTGCCGAAAATCTTGTTGATTTTTTCAAAGCGGATATACGACATGTCTTACTTGCCCCCGTTTCTGATCTTTTCGAGCGTGCTGCGGCTCTGCAGCGTGAGCACGATAGCTGTGATAATGAAAGTGATCAGCATGATGACCACGAAGACTGCAGAGGATTCTGCGCTGGAACGTTTCATTGCCTGATACAGGAATTTCTGCATGTTGTTGACGTTGGAGCTGGACAGGTTGCGGATGATTACATAGTCACCGAAGAGCAGGCCGACCGCCAACAGGCTGGATACCGTAATGCCGGTTAGAATGTTGGGCACGATGACTTTGAAGAAAGCTTTCAGCTTGCTTTCTCCCAGCATCTCTGCCGCTTCCAGCAGCATGTTCATGTTTACAGCGCGCATACCGTTCCGAATGCCATTGTAGATGTGCGGCAGGATGATGATACAGTAAGCGCCGATCAGCATGACCATGCGTCCGCTGAGCAGTGAGTTGCCTTTTGCGTACAGGATCAGTATGGATACTGAAAGAATAACACCCTGAATCGTATAGGGAATCATACACATGATCTGGACGTATTTCTCAAGCTTCGGGAAATATACCGTAACAACGAACAGCGCCAGCAGCACGACGATGATAGTAATGGCAATCGGAATGACGCAGACAATCAGCGTCTGGTACATAGAGGTAAGGAAGGCTGGATCGGAAAAGATCTTCTTGTAATTTGCCAGCGTAAAGCCGCGCGGAATGATTCCCGTCCAATCTTCGAAAAGGCTGTAGATGATCGTTGCCAGCAGGGGGATGAGCAGCCAGACGATGACAATGGTCATGAAGATGTTGGCAGATGTTTTCGTACCTTTTTTCATGCCGCTCACCTGCTTTCCCATTTGGTCGTCTTCTTGGTTATGAAGTTATTGATCAGAATGACGACGCACATGATCAGCATCATTACCACAGACAGGGCGGCACCCAGCTTCGGTTTTGTCCTGATATCACCGACGAAGGAGGCCGAGATGTTGATTGGCAGCAATGAGAAGTTGTTCATTAGCAGAGCATAGGCTGTAGCATATGCGCACAGGGCATTTGCAAACAGTACGCTCAATGTGGAGAACAGACTGGGCAACAACACTGGAATACCGATACGCAGCCAGAAACGTGTATTTGTGCCACCCAGGAGCATGTTTGCTTCACTCCACTCCTGCCTGATTCCATTGAAAGCAGGAATCAGAAGAAGTGTTGAAAGCGGGATCTGGAAATAG
>JAEEGL015544234.1_pt1 | contig 10208 bp, 9 predicted proteins | sample 9134231 | NCBI WGS metagenome assembly JAEEGL01 (sample SAMN16246548, study PRJNA631951) | gut metagenome | biome: gut microbiome; feature: rumen; material: fiber-attached | host: Bos | place: Iran: Karaj | collected 2018-10 | reverse complement strand
TTAGATCCGTCGTTTACACCAACAAATGCAACGGTATTGGCCGCCATATTTGTGTATTGGGCACCGGCTCTATCGAATTCATTAAACATCATGGATTCGTTACCGTTTTCCGACGTGATTCTATAAATCGTACGATTATCGACAGAAATTATTTCGTCTTCAATTATAATACCGTCACCAGCATTATATACCGTATCTTTATCTTCTCTGTTTTCTAAAGCTATAATACGGTCTTCATGATCGGCTAAGTCTCGTCTTGCAAGAATTTCATCATCTGACGTAAAGGCTGCGCTATTTGTAAGTGTATAATAGGCGCCTGTCAGATTTAAATTAATTCTGGCACCAGTATCTGATGTTTTATCCAGCGCATAGAGCTGAGCATTAATATCATCAGAATCATTGCTTACACCGACAAATGCTATTGAATTGTTGGCATCGCTTACATATTTAACGCCGCCGCCATTTGATTCATTGAAGACTAATGATTCATTACCGTCATTCGTTATGATTCTACGAACTGTACGGTTATTGACAGAAATAATATTGTCTTCAGAAATTAGAATGCCATCGCCAGCACTATAAGTCGTATCATTGTCTTCTGCAGCTTCTAACTGTTCGATGCGATCATTTAGTGCTTCTACGGCTTCAATACGATTTTCAAAAGCCTCTACAGCTTCTACTCTTGGAACTAAATCTTCAACAGCGTCAATACGAGACCCAAAAGCTTCTACAGCATCAAGACGATTTCCATAAGTTTCTACTTGTGTCAATCGTTCATTATAGCTTCCATCTACTGAAATTACGTTTTCATCGGAAATGATAATACCATTGCCAGCCGTATAAGTTATACCTTCAACGGTTGCATTTTCAATGGCAGAAATGCGTTCATTAAATCCGGCTATATCACTCTTAATAACGATTTCATTGCCGGAATCATAAGAATCACTATTCGTATAATAAACGCCATCACGATCAATGATAACGTGAGATCCAAAACCAGATGTTTGATCAGTTACAGAAAGTTCGACTGTATTGCCTACGTTAATAACAGATTCTTTATCGAATATTGGATCCGCATAACGTAAGCCAGCCCCGTCTTCTTCGTTAAATATCTGAGACGCAGTTCCTTCATTGGATACTGTCAGATTTTCAACTTTAGCATTTAATAAGTCTTGAATCTCATCTTTATTGTATACGTCGTCAGAATCAACTTTTTCTTCTAGTGCTTCCTGTAAGGCCTGAATTTGTTCATCACGCGTATTTTCAGCTTCAAGAACTTCATTAAATATTTCCTGAGTAACGTAATTTTCGAGCTCTGCAGATTGAACATAGTTCTCTAGAACTTCGTTTTCTACGTAGTTTTCTAATGTTGAAGCTTGTACGTAGTTTTCCAGCTCAGATGATTGAACATATCCGGCAAGATCGGAAATCTGTACATAATCTTCTAGTGTAGAAGTCTGTACATAGTTAGCTAGCTCATCGTGATTTACCATATCTGGCAAATCAATTATAGTTGGTTCAGAATCGTCGTTTGCCGCAAATATTAATTGACCATTTTCTAATGAAAGTGTATAAGTCGTATTAATATCCGGATCTAATTCTATTGGAATAGCTAGTGTCGGATCCCCATTTGGAATCAAACGGATTTCATTTCCAACTTTTTCCAGGGAATACTTAGTATCGGTATCAACAGCCAGCTGAATACGAGAAACCGTTTCACCATCTTGTAAGAAGAGAAGCTGATTTGTTTCTTCATTCTTTAGAAGTGAATAAGTATGCCCTTCTCCACTGGAACCGCCAGCATTATTTTCAAGAAGCTCGATACGATGTGTTAATTCATCATGAACGTGTTGAATGGCCGTTTCTGTACGGTCTTCACTATTTGCAATAGCCCGATAAATTTTATCGCCGGTTACGATACCTACGTTACCTTCAACAACAGAGCCACTTACCTTGGCAGAAATAACGTTAGTATCGGATATTCTAATATAATCTCCGGCACTATATTCCGTATTGGAAATACGCTCAGCTAAGGAATCAAGTTCTCCAACAAGTTCATCGTGTGATGCATTTAGAGAAGCAATACTTCCATTAATTTCAGCAAGTTTAGTATCAGTTTCTTCTTTTGTGTAAACAGAATTAGCATCGACTTTTCCATTGACTGCTTCTTCAGCAGCTGCTATTCTTTCATCAAAAGAAATAACGCTTTCATTTTGTTGTTGGATAGCTTCATCATAGGTGCCAACTGTTTCAGATAGAGCAACTATGGCTTCGGCATTTGCTTTTATTTGAGCATCTAAAATGCCTAAATTTGTTCCGGTTGTATATTTAGAAGCAATATAATTTCCATCTTCCGGACGTACTTCCCGATAAACAGTTTGGCCCGTAATAATACGTCCATCACGATCTGCGATAGCGCCAGTTGCTCGTACATTGATCGCATAAGTCGTTTGACCGTTTTCACTGCCTAATGTGGCTGTTGTATGATCGCCGTTAATAATTTTAATAGAATTATTTTCGACGAGGGATCGGATTACATTTTCGCCTTCTTCAGAAAGATTAGATAAATCCTTGTTGGTAACTGAATCAGTTAAAGTTTCCACGGATTCAGTTAATTCGGCTACGTCTTCTTTCAGATTATTAACATCAGTTTCAAGTTCAGTAATATCAGGAACTTCACTTATATTTCCCGAAAGTGTATGCAGCGCATTATCAAGAGCTTCAATGTTTTGTGCTGCTGTGTTATTTGCAAAAATTACGTAACCGTCATTCTCAAAACGGGTTTCTGCATATACAGTATTACCCGTAATCAATCGTCCGTCATTACGCTGAATAACGCCATTTGCGCGGACATTGATCGCATAAGTTTGTTGGCCATCGGTTTCGCCAAGCATGGCAGCCGTATGGTCACCATTAATAATTTTTACCTGATTTTGTAGTGCTGCTTCTGATAATTCTTCATAAGAAACTTTGTCAGCAATTTCATCTGATAAAGTAGAAACAGCATCCTGAATCGCGTTATAAATTTTGCCGCCGGAAACAGTTTCTGTACCGTCTTCTTCAACTTCTCCGACAGGTGCTTTAACCGTTACTGTAAACGTCTTAACGTGATTGTCATCAAGGGAACCAGTTACAACAATCCCGTCTCCGCCAGCGACATTAATAAGATCGGTAATTGCATCTTTATTCTCGTCGGTCAGATTTTCAAGCGGATTTCGAGTCTGTTTCAGAAGATCAATTTCAGCCGCATTTGCTGCAATGTTACGAGCCGCAAGTGCTGACATATTGACCATGTCTTGTTGCGCACTCCATAATTGATGACCGGTTACAGCATCAGAAGATCCCTGTTCTACGGTGCCATTTGCTACATTTGTAACAATAGTGCCATTTTCTCCTAACAGGGAAAGTTTGGCTTTTGTTCGGGAATCATAATAGACTGGCGTTACGGATTCAGTTTGTTGACGTAACGCAGCTAATTCATTCTGAACAAATGCCGTTGTTGCAACCTGAGTTGTATTTGTACCTAAGGTTGCAGTTGGCGCTGTTGGACGTCCTTCCAGTGCAATACTGTCGGGAATTGTATCCATAGCTAGCGCTTCATATTTACGTTCAGACGTATTATAGCGATATAAATTACCGGTTGAAATGTCGACATAAATTGTAACAGAAGTATCACCGGAAGCCGGAAAACTACGTTTTGTCGGATATTCTTTAATTTCCATTGTCTGAGTATCAGCAATGGCTTGAAGCTGCTCACGGATATCAGCATGTGCTGTATCACTTTCATTATGAGCATGGATCAAATTCTTAGCTGTGGCTATATCAAGAGGAGTATCGTCTGATAGTTCATCCGATTCGGCGATGATAGATAGCCATAAATCATCTCTTGCATCTGCCATCTTACGATAACACCCCTTCCATAGTTGTTTCTTCTGTTTCTTCTTCGTCACCCATGAAATCTGTAACAGCGATTACGTACCAGGAATCTCCACCGTCAATCGTCATCAACCGGACGCAGTTAATTCCCGCATTAAGCCGATAGTACTTTTGACGGTTTTCATAGGGCCACTTAATATCGCCACCACAATTCAACCGATACGTATTAGGATGCCGCATCAGAAGAGTTAGGTAGTGCGCTTGCTCCGGATTTTGCAAACCAACAAACGTAAGCTTTCCTATATCGCCAGTTACATCCAGAAAGATCGTTTCTCCCTGGGATAAATCGACGATAATTGTACCTCGTGCGTTTTCGATTCGTTGAATCTTAACGGCGAGTGCATTTGCATCGGCGCCTTTTAAATTCGGAGTTGTAACCGTGCCCTTAATACTTTTAATCTGGAGACGGTATGTATCGTCCGTATTTTCTGTAACGGTTACGGTCGGCGATACAGCCGTGACTCCATTAAAGGAATCTTGGTTAGCCAAAGCGGCATTATCAAACTTGGTCTGAAGATCAACACCGTCATTAAAAATGACGCTGGAAGCCTTCGACCAAGGAGACATCTGCTCTTCGGTAACCGGTTGTTTAAGTTTTACTGATACGGTCATTTTTTCATTCCTTTATTGTGCATGCGCAAAGATATTCGTAATATCTTCATCCGTTATCTGATTAATATGCAACTGGCCGGTAACATTACTTGATCCGTCAATTGTGACCGGATTCATAGAAATATCATCACCAGTCAATGTTAATACGAATGCTTCCTTTAACTTAGAAGCTGAAGCTGCATTCGTATTTAGTTCTCCGTTACTATCCATATAAAGTAACTTATTTGGAGTAGGAACCGTTTCTGCTGCCGATTTATCGATTTTGGTTCCGGTCATCGAAGAAACGGAAACAGCAAAATTCGGATCGTTACCAATTGCTGTAGCTAATTCATATAGCGTATCTAAAGCTTGTGGAGAACCGTTAACGAGAGAAGCAACCTTCTGATCTACATATCTTTTTGTAGCTGCCTGTCGATCCGTAGTAACGGCATCGGCACTTAAGATCAGTGGACCTGTCATCGTATCGCCGCTCTGATTGAGCGGAACATATCCGATCTTGTCCTGTTTATTTTCAAAGCGTTCCTTTTGGCGTTTTGAAATAAACTGCTTTTCGTCGCTTTCCGTCACCAATTCAGATAACGTAGTAGGCAGCAGATGGTCATTCTCCAGCGTTGTTTGGTTTCTATATTTAAGATGTACTGGTATTTGTTGAGCCATTTATTCCACCTATATATATCATTACGAAAAATGACCCGCCTCTTTGTCGAAGCGGGTCATCCTTGCTTCTTGTTTTATATTACGCATCAGAACCAGGATAACATGCCGGATATGATAAATCCTATCAGACTTCCACACCAAGTTGTTATTGTATTTCTCCAATCAAATCTACGGTAAAATGTTTGATCATTATATTCTTTAAAAATACTTATTGCGATTGCCAAGCAAAATCCGAATTTTGATGTATATATGATTCCGAACAATAACGACAGATATAGCCCTATAATAAAATGAACACGTCTGCTTGTGATCATCTTGATTCCTCTCCTTTATAAGAATATTACCGGTAATACAGTAAACTGAAGGAGATATTACGTGATGATTTTTACTAATAAAATTGCCGATTTATTCAGCATAATTGTTTTCTTTTTTATTGAAATCGGATTCTTTTATTATATTTTAAAGAACAAATGAAAAATTTATTTATATTTTTAATCGGTGGCGCCGTATATATTTTAATAGAATTATTATATAGAGGTTATAGTCACATTAGCATGTTCATTTTGGGTGGCCTTTTATTTTTATTAATAGGCTTATTAAATGAATTTTGTTTTTCATGGGATATGGCATTAATCAGTCAGATGTTTATTTCCATGATAATGGTAACATTATGCGAATTAATAGCTGGTCTTATCTTAAATGTATGGCTTGGTCTTGGAATATGGGATTATTATAAACAGCCTTTTAACCTATGTGGCCAGGTATGTTTACTGTATGCTAATATCTGGTTTTTGTTATCGCTACCAGCCATATTATTAGATGACTTGCTTCGCGACAAATGGTTCGGAGAAGAACGAAAACAATACAAAATATTTTAAGTAAAAGATAAAACCGCCTCTCTAATATAGAAAGGCGGTTTTTTATTATATAATTATATCGCCATCTGTATCTGCTTTACACCAGATTTTATATGGCGGAATCCATGGTGGTTCTTTCGTCCCTGGCTGTTGTGGAAAGTAAGGCATAGGTGTTGGTTGTGGCTGTATCGGATAAACTGGTTGATCATTAAATGGAATATCACCAATTGACTCTTTAAGATTTTTAATGATTTCCATTGTTTTTTTAATATGTTCTAATTTTTCAATGATCTCATCCAGCTTCTCAAGATCTATAAATAATGTTTTCTTACTCATTTTATACGTTAATAACCCGTGGTATCTGCTTATTAGCTGTTTGTTCTGTCTGCTGTATGGCTTGTGGCTGTAAAATTGTATTACGTCTATCCAAAGCGACTAAAAGTTCTGCAATGATACGCAAAGTACGCTCAAAATAAATACGTTCTTCTCCTTCGCAAGAAATCATTTCAAAACGAAGATCCAGCATCTTTCTAACCAAAGTATCTTCTTCATTATATGGGAAAGAGAAAGTGTCATTTTCCTCTTTATTTAATAAAGTGATAATTGCTTGTCCTTTTTCTCTAGAATAATCAATTGTACCGGTTTGTCCTTTCATTTTCTCTTTTGAACTTAAACCGACTCCAATTTTCCATTCATCTAATTTCAAAAGCTTTTGCCATTTTGAAGCTGCTTTACTTAACGTGGTAATTTTATCTTCTGCCATGTTTATTCCTCCTTGCCGACAGCATTTATAGTTCGTTTAAATTGCACGAGAACACGTGCCAAATAATTTAATGATAATGTTGGCCGCCTAGATTCTAATAAAAGTCGCAATAAATTATGAACCATCATTACTTCCATGTCATATGGCAACGTTGGATTTAATTCTTTCCAGCGTTCTTCTGTAATGACTGGTAATAACGCAGTACCCGTACCGACATCATATGACATTTTCTGTTTAATGTTGTCTGTTATCTGTGCGATAACGGTCCATTTCTGCAGACCTAATACCTGTGCCCAGTATTGGCAATACTCTTGAATTTTTGCATTAACAACGAAACGTTCATCTTCTGTCATTTTATATATTTAAAAGCTCCGTATTTATTCTCTTCTGCAAGATAAAAAACTTCTTGTTTAATATTTTCAATTTGCTGTTTTTCTTTTGCCTTATATTGTTTAAAATATTCTCTGAAATGATCAGCATATTCAGGCTTTGAAAATAATTCATGTTTTTTAAACATTGGAGTCCTCCGATAAGAAATTAGCTTTGGCTGCCAGCGTTAATATAACATTTGTAATTTCTTCGATATTATCTTCTCTAAAACCAATATAATGCTCATTTTCTTTGTCTGGTTCTCCTAACATTTTGTGAAGTCGTGCAAAATCAATGAGCATAGCTACAATATGTTTTTCTGTAGCTTCCTTAGACAAGATAACCATAGTAACACTGCCGTCTTTACTATTCTATTTGAATGTTGACTCATTATCTTGAACGTCATCTCTTAATTCTACGGCAAACTTCCAAGAGCCAATTTTAAATAACTCGGCCCATTTATCACATACTTTTTGTGCGTCTTGTTTGTTTAATAAATTCATGTAATCTCCTAATTTAATTAAAATGGAATTTCAACTTTATTATCTTCTACTGGAACAGCATAGATACGGTTTAATAAAAACTTTGTATCTCCCTGTTTTTTTCCAGATATTAACAAATCCCGTGTAGGATTTAGATTCACATCAAACAGTTCAGAATTTTTACTATAAACAGAACTGAAAATTGTAACATCTATTTCTGAATCATGGCATAATAACTTAGCAAAACACATTAAATTATTATTTTTATCTAAGTGTTCACGATATGAAATAATGTGCGCTGGTTCTTTTCTGATCTTTTCACCGACCTGAATTATATTAATCCAACGTTTATAAGTGATTGCTGTTGATATCGTGGCTTCTTCCATTAAAATACAAATATCTGGCGTCCAATCTTCATAGTCTAGTATTTTTTCTAATTTTGTGCCGCCACGCGTATATTTTAATTTAATTGAATCTTTATCTTTTCGGATCCGCTGGATATCTTTAATTAACTGGATACGATTTTTGGTTTCTGTATCTGAAAAATCATCTAGAGCACCCGACATAGCTAATGCATTGATTACCCGTTTGTTTAAATATTTCTTTGGTACACGGGCAATTAAATCTTCGAGGGAAGTAAATGGTCGAGCAGATACTATCGGATCGATACTGGCAACGCCAACGCCTTTTATTGATGCAAGACCATATAAAATTTCTTTTCTATTGTCTTGCGTAATTGGCGTAAAAGAAGCTTCGGATAGATTAATATCTGGAACTTTAACCTGAATATCCTCGGATTCGGCTACTTTGATATATTTTTGAATCTTATCATCGTCTGTTTGTAAGGATAAGACAGCTGCATAAAATTCTGTCGGATAATAATATTTTAACCATGCTGTGCAATATGATAACAGACTATAGCTTTGCGCATGAGACTGATTAAATGCATAAGAACTGAATCCCATAATTTCATCGAAATAGTGATTCATTTCTTCAACGGTATAACCATTGACCAATGCGCCTTTTATTTCACCTCCATATTTGCCTTTCGAATCATACCAGGGAGCTGTATCATCGTTCTCCCAGCCCTTTGGGCCTTCACAATTTTTCTTTCCGTAGATATGACAACGTTTCATCATCGGAAACATTTCAACTTTTTTCTTGCCCGTAATTTTACGGGTAATTGCATCAGCTTGCATATCGTCAAATCCTGAGACTTGCTTACTAATAGCCATTAATTGTTCCTGATATGCGATAACGCCATAAGTTCGATCAAGAATATTTTCGCAGCCACGAATCGGATATGTTTTATTTCCGCTGTTTTTTCCTACCGCATATTGATGCGGCATTCCAACGGTAAGCGGGCCAGGTCTTCCAAGAGCTGTGATTGCTGTGATATCCGATATAGAACGTGGTTGAATCTCATCAATCAGTCCCTTAAACATATCAGATTCTAATTGAAAAACAGCATCTGTCTTTTTAGAACATAACATGTCAAAGATCTTTGGATCGTCTTTTGGAATCTCATGATAGAAATCTATGATATATTTACCTGGCATGGCATGATCTAAACAAATCTGAATGATATCTGTTGTTTTTAATCCAAGAATATCTAATTTAATCAAGCCAAGCTCTTCTACTTCCGGCCCCGTATATAATGTAACAGCAACACCGTCTACATAACGAATCGGAACCATATCGGTAACGGTTAATGGCATTGCCAAGATACCGGAAGCATGAACACCGAAATTACGTTTTAAGTGTTCAAACTTCCGGGCTAACCGGAAAATTTCTCTATTCTCTGATTCAAGCTTATGAAATTTTTCCCAGTCAGCTTTTTCTGCAGTGTTATTACTATTCTTCAGTTCGTCATAATCTTTGAAATCGGGCTGCGCTTTAATATTGATCTCGTCAATCTGCTTTGATAAAGCATTCATTGTATCAAACGGTATATTTAAAGCGCGGCCGACATCCTTTAAACCGGATTTAACACCCATTTCAGAATAAGTGCCAATGTGGGCTACATTTTCTTTTTTATAGATATCTTCCAGATGACGAATCACTTCATCACGATGTGCCCAGCTAAAGTCAGCATCAATATCTGGAGGCTCTTTACGGTCCTTCGTAAGAAAACGTGAAAACAATAATCCTTCTTTAATGGGATCTATCTCTTTAGTAATGCCTAATAAATATAAGCATAAGCTTCCGGCCGCAGAACCACGACCTGGTCCTGTTGGAATATGCTGCTGATCACACCAGGCAATATATTCATTAACAACAAGTAGATAACTGTCAAAGCCTTTGGGAATAATAACGTCTAACTCTGTGTTTAGACGTTCTAAGTATTCTTCATAATGATCTCGTACATATTCGTCTTTTTCAGATAAAGAAATCAAGCGTCGATGACATACTACGGTTAAATATTCAGCCGCCGTCCATCCATTCGGAAGATTTACTTGAGGGATCAACGGTTTTGGCGACTTCATTTGAATATCGCCACTAATACGTTTAGAAACCTCCACAGTTTCGTCT
>JAEEGL013103806.1_pt1 | contig 10208 bp, 10 predicted proteins | sample 9134231 | NCBI WGS metagenome assembly JAEEGL01 (sample SAMN16246548, study PRJNA631951) | gut metagenome | biome: gut microbiome; feature: rumen; material: fiber-attached | host: Bos | place: Iran: Karaj | collected 2018-10 | reverse complement strand
ATTAACCTTTTGCGTGAATTGCATCACATATTCATCGTTATCTGTTTCCTTTAATGTAGTCAAGTCTATACAATTAAACAGAAACTTCTTGACATCCAATGTGTTGTTCTCTGACAAATGTTTATTCAGCAGTTTCTCTACACTGGCCTTTACTTCGTCATCATTGAGTTCGGTTTTGTACTTCTTCAGTGTAGCTACATATTTACTCTCAGGCACTTGGTCATTTACCTTTTTGAGGATACTATTATGCTCCATGTTCTTGTAATTTAGGGTTATTAATATGTCTTGTATTATCTCTCATTGTCTTTTTAGCAATGCTTTGCTCAAAAGCCTGGGTTAAATCAACGCCTGTTTGGTTAGCGATGCAAAGCAACACCCAAAAGATATCTGCTATTTCTTCGCTGATATTCTCCTTTTCACCGGATTTGAATGACTGGTCGCCATATTTGCGTGCCATTACTCTTGCCAGTTCTCCTACCTCTTCAGTTAGTACGGCCATATTGGTTAGCTCGCTGAAATAGCGAACTCCATAAGTTTTAATCCAGTAATCAACCTTCTTCTGTGCTTCTTCTATGCTCATTATTCTTTATTTTTAGTGTCTATGCAAATAGTTACAGGTCCATCATTGAGTAGTTCCACCTTCATATCGGCTCCAAATTCACCTGTGGCGACATCTTTGCCAAGTACTTGGCTTAATGTTTTACAGAATTGTTTGTAAAGTGGGATAGAAACCTCATGACGCGCAGCTCTGATATATGACGGACGATTGCCCTTCTTGGTTGAAGCCATTAAGGTAAATTGGCTGACTACCAGTATCTCACCATCTTCATCCAAGATAGATTTGTTCATTATCCCAGCTTCATCTTCAAACACTCGCAAATTCACTATTTTCTTGCATAGCCAGTCAATATCTTCCTGTCCGTCAGCTTCTTCAATGCCCAACAACACTAAGAAGCCCTTACTAATCTTTGATTTGCAAGTATCCTCTATTGTAACAGAGGCATGTGCTACTCTTTGTATAACTACCCTCATATCTCGTTGCCAAATTTAGTCATTTTTTTTGAAATAGTTGCTTAAAATCTGTGCTTTTGCTTTTCCAATCACAGCTTCCCACTGTTCCTTCGTAGCATCCTTGATCCTTTTCACACTCTTAAACTCTCTAATCAAAGCCTGTTTAGTCTTTTCTCCTATACCCTTGATGGAATCCAACTCCGAGGCAATTTGTCGTTTGCTGCGCTTCTCTCTATGGAAAGTTATGGCGAAACGATGTACCTCATCTTGTATGTTTGTCAAGAGTTTGAATAAGGCAGATGTCTGCTTTATGCCGATTGTTTGTGGTGGGTATCCGAATAACAACTCCGATGTGCGATGCTTATCGTTTTTAGCAAGTCCAGCTACTGGAATTTGCAATCTAAGTGAGTCCAATGCTTCTTGGATAGCATGCATTTGGCCGATTCCACCATCGGCAATTATCAAGTCGGGTAGGGGAGTTTCCTCATCAATGGCTCGTTGATATTTGCGAGTTACCACCTCTCTCATAGAAGCATAGTCATCTGGGCCTACAACTGTCTTGATGTTATATTTTCTATAGTCATTCTTCGATGGTTTACCCTTGATGAACACTACGCATCCTGCTACAGGGTCAGCTCCTTGTATATTGGAGTTGTCAAAGCACTCAATTCTGATAGGAAGTTTCTCTAAATGAAGTAATTGCTGTAATTCCGTAAGTAGTCTTACAGACCTTTGTTCTGGGTTCAGCTTTTCTTCTTGTTTGAGTCTATCTGCCTTATACTCTTTAACATTCATTGTTGAAAGATCCAAGAGCTTCTTCTTGTCACCTCGTTGAGGGACGGTAAAGATGGCCTCATTCATCTCCATCTCCATTTCAAATGGTACGATAATCTCTTTGGCCTTACTCTCGAATCTTTCACGCATCTCACTGATACCCAGTGCTAAAAGTTCTTCCTTACTCTCATCAAGACGTTTCTTGTATTCAAATGTGAAACTCTGAATAATAGCCCCATTCTTGACATGCATGAAGTTGATGAAAGAAGATTTCTGATCCTCATCTTCTTCTAAAGAAAATACATCAATATTGTCAAGGTTATAGTTAACCACTTCAGATTTAGCATTATAGTTCTTCAGAAGTAGATAGCGTTTCTTCACTAATTCTGCCTCCTCGAATTCCATTTTATCTGCTAATCTTTTCATCTCATCCATCAACTGTTGCTCTAACTTACGCGTGTTTCCTTTCAGTATTTCACAGATTTGGTTAATGTTGTTTTGGTAATCTTCCTTGCTCTGTTTACCGATACAAGGTCCTTCGCAACGCCCCAATTGATAGTCTAAACAGGTCCTGTACTTACCTGCCTGGATGCTCTCTACTGTCAAAGGATACCGACAAGTTCGTATGGGGTAAAGGTGCTTGATAAGTTCCATCAATGCATACATTGTACTTACATGTGTGTAAGGGCCGAAATAAATAACAGTTTTATCGGTCAACTGACGGGTTTTATATACTCTTGGGAACTCTGTTTTCTCAACAGCAATAGATGGATAAGTTTTATCATCTTTTAGCAAAACATTGTACCTAGGCTTGTATTTTTTGATGAGCTTATTCTCCAAATTCAATGCATCCTCTTCCGTATTTACCGTAGTATAAGTAATGTTGGTAATTTTGCTAACCAACATTCGGGTTTTGATGGAATCATGATTCTTGGTAAAGTAAGAGCTCACCCTTTTTTTAAGGTTTTTCGCTTTACCTACATATATGATTATACCCTCAGCATCCCAGTATTGATAGCTGCCGGGTTTCTCAGGTAATCTGCTGACGATGTCCTTCAGATGTGTCAGTCGGTTTTCCTCTTCTTCCTTGTTCATTTACAATTATCTTCAAACAATCTCAAGCTTTTTAAATCACCATAAGGGTTGTGAGATCTATATCCTTAAACAGGTCTCGTCCATGTAATCCTTCATCTGTAATCTCAATGATGAAATTCATGTATATCTTTTTGGGGTGAAAGTTTTCCACCAACTTATAGGCAGCCTTAGCTGTACCACCTGTAGCGAGAAGGTCGTCGTGGATGAGCACCACATCGTTTTCATTAATAGAGTCTATATGCATCTCTATAGTATCAACACCATACTCTTTTGAGAAAGATTCCTTGATTACTGTAGAGGGCAGCTTACCAGGTTTTCTTGCTAACACAATTCCACACCCCAGACGTCCAGCTAATGCCGATGCCATTACAAAACCTCGACTTTCTATGCCAACAATTTTGGTTATACCCTTGTCCTTGTAAAGTTCTTCCAGCTCGTCAAGCATGATTTTTAAACACTCTGCATTCTTAAAAAGAGTAGTTACGTCACGAAAGTTAATTCCTTTACGAGGAAAATCAGGTATTGCTCGCAGATTTTCAATGAGTAATTTGTTATTCATTTTCAATGAGTTTTTATTAGGTTGTTTATAAATTGTTTCACGAGGAACATTAGCGGCTACTGCCTTGAGCCAACACTAACAACACATTTATATCGCTAGGCGAAACACCAGGTATGCGGCTAGCTTGCCCAATGGTCACTGGGTCGATCTTCGTTAACTTTTGGCGAGCTTCTGTTGAAAGAGATTGCAGGGAGTTGTAATCAAACTTCCCCTGAATTTTGATATTATCCAATCTACTCACTTTTTCAGCAATTAATTTCTCACGTTCAATATAACCATTATACTTAATCTGTATTTCAGCAGCCTCTACAATTTCTTCCTTTCTATCTGTAATTTGTTCTAAGACTTCTTGGAATGATGGTATCTGCTCAGCCATCTGTTCAATAGTAATTTGAGGACGTATAATTAAATCTAGCAATTTGCATCCATGTCTGAGTGGGGTAGTGCCAAGTTGCTCCAAAATAGGATTGATGGCATCAGGTTTCACAGAATAATCCTTTGCAAAAGCTAAGATTCTGTCGATTTGCTTTTTCTTTGAAAACATGAGTTCATAACGATGCTGAGTTGCCAAACCTATTTTATATGCTTTTGGAGTAAGCCTCATGTCTGCATCATCCATACGAAGCAGAATCCGATATTCTGCTCGCGAAGTAAACATACGGTAAGGTTCATCCACACCTTTAGTAACTAAATCATCTATCAGAACGCCAATATAGGCTTCATCCCTACATAAAGTTACAGGATCTCCACCATGACAATTGATGTGTGCATTTATTCCAGCTAATAAACCTTGTCCAGCTGCTTCCTCATAACCAGTTGTTCCATTTACTTGTCCTGCAAAGAAGAGGTTTTTAATTATCTTCGATTCCAACGAATGATGGAGTTGTGTGGGGTCGAAATAATCGTATTCAATAGCATAGCCTGGTCGATACACCACAATGTCTCTAAAAGCAGGTATCTTCTTAAGAGCAGAAATCTGCGTTTCCATCGGTAATGACGATGAAAAACCATTCAAATATAGCTCATTTGTAGTCTCTCCTTCTGGCTCCAAGAACAGCTGATGATGATCTTTATCAGCAAAAGTTACAATTTTGGTTTCTATGCTTGGGCAATAACGTGGCCCAATACTTTGTATCTGTCCATTATATAGTGGAGAGTCTGCTAATCCGCTTTTCAGGATCTCATGCACCTCTTCATTTGTATTGACCGTCCAACAGGTAAGTTGTTTCAAATGTCTGGTACTTGTATCTAAGAAAGAGAACTTGTGGAAATCATTTTCACCTTCCTGGATTTCTAAATCTTCGAAGTGTACGCTTCTTCCGTCTATTCTGACAGGTGTACCCGTTTTCATACGGGCAAAACTGATACCGTGTTGAGCGATGGATTCTGTCAGTCTATAAGATGCTGGCTCAGCAATTCTACCTCCAGGAACCATTTTACGACCTATATGCATCAGTCCATTAAGGAAAGTACCTGCTGTCAAGATTACACATTTGCAATGAAATGTTACCCCCCAGACGGTTTTCAGTCCTACTACCTCTCCATTTTCTACTAACAATTCTTCTACAGTATCTTGCCAAATATGCAAATTTGGGGTATTCTCTAGCACTTCTCGCCAAGCCCAAATGAACTTTCCTCTATCACACTGAGCACGAGGGCTCCACATAGCTGGGCCTTTCGAGCGATTAAGAATGCGGAATTGAATAGCAGTTTTATCCGTAACGATACCCATAAAGCCACCCATAGCGTCGATTTCACGAACAATTTGTCCTTTGGCGATGCCACCCACAGCAGGATTGCAACTCATCTGTGCAATCTTGTTCATATCCATCGTAATAAGACATGTCTTTGAGCCAAGGTTAGCTGCTGCAGCTGCTGCCTCACACCCTGCATGTCCTGCACCAATTACCACTATGTCGTAATTAAACTCCATTTCCCTTATCTTTCTCAGTTTGCAAAAATAATAAAAACTTCAGACTATTTATAGGTTTAGACCCAAAATGTGAGAGATAATTAATTCTGCAGATGAAACAGCTCATAATAATAAAAGTGCTTTATTTTCAGCTGCTTCCATTATTTCTCGTTCGCCTGGACCTTTGTCATTGATACCACAAAGATGCAGCACTCCATGAATGATAACACGATGCAACTCAGTATAATAATTTGTATCCAACATCTCAGCATTCGAGCGAACAGTGTCTAGGCTGATAAACAAATCTCCACTTAATCGGTTACCCTCACAATAGTCGAATGTAATGATATCTGTATAGTAATCATGTTGTAAATACTCACGGTTTACCTCGAGTATTTTCTCGTCATTGCAAAAGAAATAAGATATTTTACCAACTCTTTTCCCATAGGTAGCTGCTACTGCTTTCACCCAAGTCCGTACTTTCTCTAAATCAATAGCTGGCATTTCGATATGTTCTGTCTGAAATGTAATCATACGTCTTTAGGAAAAGAATAGATAACTTATAAATATACCTGCAATGATACCCGATAAATCGGCAAGTAATCCACAACTCACAGCATTCCGTGTCTTTGTTATGCCTACACTCCCAAAATATACAGCTAAGATATAAAAAGTGGTGTCAGAAGCTCCTCTTACCACACAACTCATTCGTCCTACCAAAGAATCAGCACCATACTGTTGCATAGTATCAATCATTAGCCCGTTTGCTCCACTACCACTAAGTGATTTCATCAAAGCCGTTGGCAAAGCTCCTACAAAGGTAGTGTCAACACCTGTTAATCCTATTAACCAGCCTATGCTATCCACCAGAATGTCCATTGCTCCGGAAGCACGAAAAACGCCGATTCCAACGAGGAAAGCAACAAGATATGGTATGATTCTAACGGCAGTGGTAAATCCCTCTTTTGCCCCTTCTATAAATGCATCATATACCTGGGCTTTCTTCCACAACCCCCAGATGATAAAAGTAATAATAATTCCAAATAATATGATATTAGCAACCAATGTAGAGTAGGTACCCATCGTTTCTCGACTTACTGTTAGGAAAAGCCACATTAAGGCACTAAAGAATATTGCTATACCTCCCACTAATGAAAGAATGGCTTTATTAAATAGGTTAATATGTTGCGTAATACTGACAATTGAAATACCCACCATCGTAGAGATTGTAGTGGTTATCAGGGTAGGAATAAAAATATCCGTAGGCTGAGCAGCTCCCATCTGTGCGCGATACATCATAATGCTGATAGGAATAAGTATCAACCCCGATGTATTAATAACCAGAAACATAATCATTGGATTGGTAGCTGTGTCCTTTTTAGTGTTCAAAGATTGAAGTTCCTCCATTGCCTTCAAACCTAATGGAGTAGCAGCATTGTCGAGTCCGAGCATATTTGCACTCAAGTTCATAAAAATAGAACCCAAGGCAGGATGTCCCTTTGGAATGTCAGGAAAAAGCTTACATAGTACCGGACTCAGGAACTTTGAGAGTGCATTGATCATGCCACTTTTTTCGCCAATCTTCATAATGCCCAACCAAAAAGCCAATAAACCTGTCAAACCAATGGCTATTTCAAAAGCGGACTTTGAAGAGTCGAAAGTGGAATTTACCAACATCGTGAAAATCTCAGTATCACCAGTAAAAACCAACTTTCCCAAAGCCACAAAAAAGGCAATTACGAAAAAGGCAATCCAAATGTAATTCAATACCATAATACAAATTCATTTCATTTCTGATGCAAAAATAGGAATTTTTCAAGAAAATATACTATCTTTGCCTGTTAAAGACACAGAAAAATACATGGAAGATAGTTTTAACATACGTGAGCATCAGTTATCAAGCTCAGAAAAAGAGTTTGAAAATGCTTTGCGCCCATTGCGTTTCGAGGATTTCAGCGGACAAGATAAGGTGGTGGATAACCTGCGTGTATTTGTGCAAGCGGCACGCATGAGAGGCGAGTCTCTTGACCATGTGTTACTACATGGACCTCCTGGATTGGGCAAGACTACCTTGTCGAATATCATAGCTAATGAATTGGGTGTAGGCATTAAGATAACTTCTGGTCCTGTGCTGGACAAACCTGGTGACTTGGCAGGTATCCTAACCAGCTTGGAAGAGAATGATGTGCTTTTCATCGACGAGATACATCGTCTTTCACCTGTTGTTGAAGAATTTCTTTACTCTGCAATGGAAGACTATCGTATTGACATCATGATAGACAAAGGTCCATCGGCACGTAGTATCCAGTTGGATTTGAACAAGTTCACCCTTGTAGGTGCCACCACCCGTAGTGGTTTGCTGACGGCACCATTAAGAGCACGCTTTGGAATCAACCTACATTTGGAGTATTACGATAATGCCGTATTGCAGAAAATCATTGAACGTTCTGCAGATATTTTAGGCATACCCATCCAAAAGAATGCAGCTGCAGAGATTGCCTCACGCAGTCGAGGTACCCCTCGTATCGCGAATGCTTTGCTAAGACGAGTTCGTGATTTTGCACAAGTTAAGGGTACAGGTAGTATCGATATGGCGATTGCACGCTATGCTCTGGAAGCTTTGAATATTGATAAGTATGGTTTGGACGAGATTGACAACAAGATTCTGCTCACCATTATCGACAAGTTCAAGGGAGGTCCTGTGGGGCTTAATACCATTGCTACGGCTTTAGGTGAAGACTCTGGCACCATTGAGGAAGTATATGAGCCATTCCTCATCAAGGAGGGTTTCATCAAGCGTACACCGCGAGGTCGTGAGGTAACAGACTTGGCATACAAGCATTTAGGACGTTTCCGTTTCTCCCAACAAGGAGAGTTGTTTGATTGAAAGTATATGGCTAATTTGAAATCATTGGCAAAGGATACAGCTATTTATGGAATTAGCAGTATCGTAGGCAGGTTTCTCAACTACCTGCTCGTGCCAGTATATACTTTGGCCTTGCCTGCTGCTGAGGGTGGCTATGGAGTAGTAACTAATGTCTATGCCTGGGTAGCATTGATGATGGTCATCCTGACTTGTGGCATGGAAACTGGTTTCTTTCGTTTTGCCAACAATGGAAAGGATGAGCCCATGCGGGTCTATTCCACCACCCTGCTCACTGTGGGAGGTTTCTCTATAGTATTTCTACTCTTAGGTCTGTCTTTTTTGCAACCCATTGCTGGGCTCTTAGGTTATGCTGAGCATCCTTGGTATTTGGGTATAATGATGATTGTTGTTTCAATGGATGCTTTCCAGGCCATTCCTTTTTCTTATTTAAGATATAAGAATAAGCCTGTAAGGTTTGCCTCACTGAAATTGCTGTTCATTTTCTTGAACATCTCCTTAAACCTTATTTATTATGTAGGAATGAAAGGTCAGGATGTAGGTAAGGCTTTCCTAATCAACCTGATTTGTACTTCTACAGTCATGCTTTGTATGATTCCTGAGCTGAAAGGTTTTAAGTATGTTTTTGACAAGGAATTGAACCGTAGGATGATGCGTTATTGTTTGCCATTATTGGTATTGGGCATTGCTGGTATCCTCAATCAGGTTGCAGATAAAATCATCTTCCCTTATGTTTATCCTGATGAAGCACAAGGAATTGTGGAATTAGGCATCTATGGTGCCTGTGTTAAGATAGCCATGATTATGGCGATGCTGACGCAAGCTTTTCGTTATGCCTACGAGCCATTTGTGTTTGGCAAGAGTCGTGATAAAGACAATAAACAAGTCTATGCAGATGGTATGAAGTTTTTCATCATTTTCACTCTGTTGGCTTATTTGGCAGTAGTGTTCTATCTCGATGTGTTAAAATACTTGATAGGTAAGGATTATTGGGAGGGTTTGAAAGTTGTGCCTATTGTGATGATGGCTGAAATCTTTATGGGTGTGTATTTCAATCTCTCTTTCTGGTACAAACTTATTGATGAAACACATTGGGGGGCCACATTCTCCATTATTGGATGTGCAACATTGGTTCTTGTCAATATATTTTTCATCCCCAAATACAGTTATATGGCTTGTGCTTGGGCTGGTTTCTGTGGATATGGTGTGGCGATGCTACTCAGTTATTCTATAGGACAGAAAAAGTATCCCATCTACTATGATTTAAAGGCCATTGGTACCTATGTATTGCTGGCAGCTGCTTTGTATGTAGCAGCTCAGTGCCTGGAAATAGAGAATTTATGGATTCGTTTGTTCTTCCGCACCATCCTCTTGATGATATTTGTGGCATACATCATCAAACGTGACTTGCCACTTAGGCATATACCTTTTGTAAACCGATTTATCAAATTATGAATATGGAAAATAATCAATCAGAGAAAAGTGTTTTTGTAGTCAAATCATTTATCGCAGAATATATGGATGTTCGTCGCGATAAAGCCGATGAGAGTGAAGCCATCAAGTCTATCCGCGAAGGAGTAGAGATGAAAGGTGCAACCATTTGGATCTTGATAGCCGCTATTCTTTTGGCATCATTGGGATTGAATGTTAACTCTACGGCTGTTATTATAGGTGCCATGTTGATATCTCCTCTTATGGGACCTATTATGGGTGTGGGACTTGCTATTGGCCAAGGTGATTTCGATTTGATGAAGCGTTCTTTCAAAAGTTATTTAGTAGTGACACTGTTTAGTGTGCTAACCTCCACTTTGTTCTTTTTGATCAGTCCGTCAGTATCAGGAGGACAGTCGGAGTTGCTGGCTCGTACCTCTCCTACGATTTATGACGTTTTCATCGGACTTTTTGGCGGCGCAGCTGGTTTTATTGCCCTTTCCACCACAAAGAAAGGTTCGGTTATTCCAGGCGTTGCTATT
>JAEEGL011630639.1_pt1 | contig 10208 bp, 3 predicted proteins | sample 9134231 | NCBI WGS metagenome assembly JAEEGL01 (sample SAMN16246548, study PRJNA631951) | gut metagenome | biome: gut microbiome; feature: rumen; material: fiber-attached | host: Bos | place: Iran: Karaj | collected 2018-10 | reverse complement strand
GGATTTTTTCATCTCCCTCAGCATAACCGGTAATAGAAGTTGAACTAATTACTGCAAATAAAAGCAGAAAACATAGTAGTGAATAGAAAAAACGTTTCTTAGGATTTAACATGTTGCATTATCCTCCGGTAAAAAATAAAGTGAGTCATTATTAAGCAATTAATGGTTATAGACAATTTTCGCTGCCATTTCCTTTGCTGCATCTTCGCCCTGATAGTGTGCGATGATGGCAAGGCCAAAGGGGATTGCGGTTCCCATACCTCTGCTTGTTATAAAATGACCGTCGACTGCAGTTTCTGCTGTCTGGACATCTGCGCCCAGAAGGTCTGCCTCTCTTCCCGGGAAGCAGCAGGCTTTTTTGCCCTTGAGAAGTCCCATTTTTCCATATACAGTGGGTGCTGCACAGATGGCACAGAGCATTTTATTCCCGGAATCAAACTCACGGATCTTTTCCTTCAAAGGTTCGCAGGAATCCAGGTTGGTTGTGCCAGGCATTCCTCCTGGGAGAATAAGCATATCAACATCGTTAAAATTAATATCGGCAAAAAGTGCATCTGCCTCAACAGTGATGTTGTGGGATCCAGTAACACTCTTTCTTCCCATGATCGAAACTGTTGTGATATCGATTCCTGCTCTTCTTAACAGGTCTACAACTGTCAGAGCCTCTATTTCTTCGAATCCGTCCGCCAAAAAGATTGCTGTTTTTCTCATAATATTCCTCCAATTGTTTATCGAAATTACCTATATGATACAATAAATTCTGAATAATTTTAATGATTTATGTAATTACATACAAAAATGTTAGAAAAATTTTATGATATTATTAGATGAGTGATGCCTTGAAACCACATTTTTATGCTAATGGAGGCAAAAAAGAATATGGGCGTAGAAATTGAAAAAAAGTTTACGGTAAAGCAAATACCATTTAATCTGGAGGATTATCATTACCATCAGATCGAACAGGGGTATCTCAATGTGCACCCTGCCATAAGAGTGAGACGTGAGGATGACACCTACTACATGACCTACAAGGGAACTCCGGGACAGTTCATAAAGGAGAAAGGGCAGCAGGACATCGGCCAGACGGAATACAATATGCCTCTTGATAAAACCAGCTATGATCATCTGGCAGCCAAGGCTGATGGCAATTTCATCAGGAAAAAAAGATATCTTATCCCGCTCAATGAGAACGCCTTTGATGAAGGGTACCTGACCAAAGATTTAGAACTGGCAATGGCGGTGGAATCAGGAAGTATAAAGATAGAACTGGACATTTTTGACAAACCCTATGAGGGAAGAATTCTTGCGGAAGTGGAATTCCCCAGTGAAGAAGCCGCCAGAAACTATCATCCTGCGGACTGGTTTGACCAGGATGTTACCGGGGACAGACGCTATAGCAACTCACAGATGAGTTTGGAAAAACTATGATATTGAACAAAAAAGTGTGGATTATTTGATTTCATTATGATATAATCTACAAGCGACTGCGCCTTCATGGCGCAAATCCTTATGGTTATTATATTTTTTAGGAGGAAATAAGATAAAAATGAGCGTAACAGTTGAGAAGCTTGAGAACAATATGGCCAAGCTCAAGATCACAGTACCTGCAGAGCAGCTTGAGAAGGCTATTCAGAAGGCCTATGAGAAGAACAGAAGCAAGATTCAGCTTCCTGGATTCCGTAAGGGTAAGGCACCTCGTAAGATGATCGAGCAGATGTATGGTAAGGGTGTATTCTATGAAGATGCAGCCAATGAACTTATTGAGGAAGAGTATCCTAAGGCAGTAGAAGAGTGCGGCGAGGATGTAGTTTCTTCTCCAAAGATCGACGTTGAGCAGCTTGAGGCTGGCAGCGACTTCATCTTCACAGCAGAAGTTGCACTTAAGCCTGAAGTTAAGCTTGGAAAATATAAGGGCGTAGAGGTTGAGGCAATGGACCTCGATGTTACAGATGAAGATGTTGATGCTGAGATCGACAAGCAGAGAAATACAAACGCAAGAACTGTAGAAGTTACAGACAGAGCAGTTCAGGTTGATGATATCGTTACTCTTGACTTTGAAGGTTTTGTTGACGGTGTTGCTTTCCAGGGTGGTAAGGGAACAGACTATCCTCTTACAATCGGATCAGGCGCATTCATTCCTGGTTTCGAAGAGCAGCTTGTTGGCTTTGAGATTGGCAAGGAAGGTGATGTAAACGTTACTTTCCCTGAGGATTATCAGGCAGAGGAGCTTGCTGGTAAGGCTGCAACATTCAAGTGCACAGTTAAGGCTATCAAGGCTAAAGAGCTTCCTGAGCTCAATGATGAGTTCGCTAGCGATGTATCTGATTTCGATACACTTGCTGAGTACAAGGAAGATGTTAAGAAGAAGCTCGAAGAGCGCAAGACAGCTGATGAGAAGGCTAAGAGAGAGGATGCTGTAGTTAAGGCAGTTATCGAGGATTCAGATATGGATCTTCCTGAGGCTATGATTGAGACACAGCAGAGACAGATCGTTAATGACTTTGCACAGAGACTTCAGATGGAGGGCATGACCATGGATCAGTATCTTCAGTACACAGGTAACACTGTAGACAAGATGCTTGAGCAGGTTAGACCTCAGGCTATCGAGAGAATTCAGGCAAGACTTGTTCTTGAGGCAGTAGCTGCAGCTGAGAACATCACTGTAAGCGACGAGGAGTTCGAGGACGAGATCAAGAAGATGGCTGAGCAGTACAAGATGGAAGTTGAGAAGCTTAAAGAGCTTATGCCTGAGTCAGAGCTTAAGACAATGCGCGATGACATGGCTGTTCAGAAGGCTGCTGATTTCCTTGTAGATAACGCTAAGGAAGGCGCTAAGAAGGCAACAAAAAAGGCTGCTCCTAAGAAGACAGCTGCTAAGAAGGCAGAGGAAAAGGACGGCGAGGAAAAGCCAAAGAGAGCACCTAGAAAGAAGAAGACAGAGGAAGAGGCATAATCTTTCATAGAGATTACAAGTGTTAAGTTTTTATACGCCATAGGTTTCAGAAATGGAGCCTATGGCGTTTTTTTATGCTCAACTGGAGAAACACTTGAATATGTTATGTGATATTATTATAATAGCAGTTTTTTGATGTTAATTCGTAAAGGTTTAAAGGAGACTTAGGGATTATGAGGAAAAGTAATCTTTTGGCAAGAAGAATTGCTGGCGCGACGCTTTCTTTTGTTGTTGCATTTACGGGTGTGCCCATGGAATCGTTTGCGGCCGAAAATGCTGCAGACGACAGTATTGAGATTGCAGAGGAAGTGCAGGAAGAGACTTCTTCTGATGAAATTGAAAAAACTGAAGACCAGGGACAAGCTGAGTCTAAAGAGCAGAACATTGGCAGCGTCAAAAAGTCTTTCTATGTTGATAATCTGACCGGATATCCGGAATATGGGTGCTTTAGTTATGAGGTGCTTGAGAATGAAGGAGCAGTCAGAATTATCAAATTCAATCAGGATAAGTTTCAGCTTGATGAACAGATACTGATGGAAAATGACGGATGGTATCCTTTAATTCCTGATGAGATCGATGGCTATCCGGTCAAATATATCGGCCCCGGTGCATTTAGCTATGCGTTTAGCGATGGAGGAGGGAACATCGGCCCGTTTTCGGTGAGGCTCTCTAAAAATATCCAGGTTATCGAGAGGGGAGCATTCTACGGAACAGCTGTTTTATTAGTAATTGGTTTCGCGGAAGGATCAGCCCTTACAACCATTGAAGAAGAGGCTTTTGGACAATCTTCTTTTATGGTTATTGATAATCTTCCTTCCACATTAACATCAATCGGAAATAAAGCTTTTTATCAATCATCTTTGATGGAAATTAGTATTCCTGCGTCGGTTGAAAGCATTGGTCAGGAAGCGTTCGCAGCAAGCCGGGTAATGAATGTAGAATTTGCTAAAGATTCCAAACTTGCATATTTTGCTGACGGTTTATTTCAGGAAAGCCAGATTGAATCTGTTACATGCCCTAATTCGCTTCAGAGGATTGGAAATTCTGTTTTTGCAAACTGCATGAATCTTCAGGAAGTTACGCTTAACGAGGGCGTTGTTGTTGGAGAAGGGGTATTTGATTGTTCGAGCCTGAAATCCGTTTATATACCTGAAAAAATAACTATTGAAGACGGCATCTTTAATTACACGAATTTGGAATCAATATATTTTGCCGGAAGTGTTCCTCAAAGAATATGTTACGAATTGCTTTCTCTTAGATATGTTACGCTCCAAAATCCAAGTTGTGATATTGGAGAGGAAGCTTTTTGCGGATGCGAATATTTGAGTAAAGTCGAATTCCATAAGTATGATGCAAAGTATGATCTCGGCTGTTATGTAATAATTGGGAACTCGGCTTTTTCAAATTGCCAGTTACTTAAGACCGAATTGCCTGAGAACCTGGTATTTATCGGGGACAATGCCTTTTGTGGATGTAAAGATCTGAAGATCGAAAAACTTCCTGATTGTTTGATGTATATTGGAAACTCAGCTCTTTGGACTGATTATGAAGCCGATGAAGTGAACGGCCAGTTTGATGAATCTGAAATAGGTGAAATACCTTCAAGCCTGTATTACGTGGGTGACAATGCCATTGGCAAAAGAAAATTCTCTAACAATGTTCTTCCAGAAGATCTTCAGCATGCCGGGGAATATGCTTTTGGAAATACAGATTTTGAAGAAGTGACCATCACTAAGAAACTTACGGAGATTGGTGACGGAGCTTTTTGGTCGGCAGAGAAGATCATCATTGAGGACGGAGTTACCTGCATTCCTGATTATGCCTGCAGCGAGGCAACCGGCCTTACAGAGGTGGTTATCACTGATACTGTCACAAAGGTTGGGGAGTATGCATTTTGTAACTGCAGCTCGCTGGAGACCATAGAACTTCCTGAGAATGTAGTTTCCATAGGGAAAGGAGCCTTTTCTGGTTGCAGCAGCCTGTATAGCTATAAATTCATGGATGATGATACGGTTTTAAAAGGCTTTACTCTCCCGAAAAAAGTCACAGTAATAGAGGATGAGGTTTTCAAGAACTGTACTTCAATTACGGAATTAATTCTTAATGATATGACTACTTCAATCGGTGATGAGGCATTTTATGGCTGCTTCGGTATTGAGAAAATGATCATTCCGGAGACAGTAGCATCGATTGGAAGAGCAGCTTTTGAAGGCTGTCTTACGCTTTCATCAATAAATATCCCTGATGGTATTGAGGCTATTGAAGACAATACCTTTGCAAGGTGTGAAGCATTATCCGGCATAATCCTTCCTGATTCGGTTGAAAGCCTTGGAGTACAGGCATTTTATGGTTGTAAATCGCTTAAGTCTATGAGGCTGCCTGGCGCAATCACTGTTATCCCTGATAGCGCTTTTGAAAACTGCTCAAGCTTAAGCAAAATAAATATTCCTAAGGATACCAAAACTATTGGGAAAAAGGCTTTTTTCAATACCAGGGTTTCAACCTTTACGATCCCCGGAAGTGTCCGGGGCTTTGGCGAAGATGCTTTTGGAACAGCAAAAAAGCTGATTTTTTCTGAAGGCATCATTGAAATACCTGATAAAGCCCTTAGGGAGAATTATGCGCTGGAGGAAGTAGTCTTACCGGGGACGTTAAGGACCATAGGAGACAGTGCTTTTTATGGATGCAGGGCACTGACTAAGGTCAATCTGCCTGAAGGATTAACCAGGATTGGTCTGGAGGCTTTTTATGACTGCAGCTCTCTTAGTAATATTAAAATTCCAAGTACTCTTACATCAATTGGCGGAGGAGCTTTTTCAGAGACAAGCGTTTATTCGGTTAATGTTCCAGCCAGTTTGACTATGGTTACCGGAAAAAGAAACGTATTTTATCAATATGTTTATAATTCTCCTTTTGGCTCTGCCCTGTCCATTGTATTTGAATCAGGATTAAAAAAAGTTCCTGACAATATTTGCAACGGCGCAATATACCTTGAAGAGGTGGTATTACCAAAGGAACTTAGACAGATTGGGTACGATTCTTTTAATTCATGCAGTTCCCTCGGGTATATATTCTACTCAGGTACTCAGGAAAACTGGAATAATGTCGTTATTGCTGAAGGTAATGATGCGATAACTAGAGCGAAGGTTTTATGTTCTGACGAAGAAGAATTAGAAGACATTCAGTCGATCACCATCAATCCGGCGTCAATTATGGTTTTTCCTGATGAAGAGGTTCAGCTGGGACTGAGCTATTCTCCGAGGAATGCGATAAAGAAAGCTGCTAAGTGGAGCAGCAGCGCTCCGGAGATAGTAGAAGTTGATGAAAAGAAAGGAAAGATAACCGCCAAAAAATACGGAAAAGCTGTCATTACCGCGGTGATCAATGACGGAGATAAAACCCATATAAGCACGTGTGAAGTTACTGTTACTGATGGCATTCCTGTGTTGAATGAGATTTCTCTTGGCTTTGGCAGTACGAGTATAAAAGTTGATGATGGGGTTCCTATTCTTGGCGGAAAAGAGTATACGTTAGATCTTCCGGTTTCGCTTCCGTTTGAGGTTGTTGTCGAAGATAACAAAGCGAAGGTTGGTTGGAATATAAAAAGGGATAACTTACATTCCTATAATACTAAGGATGGAGTTACTACTAAGCCTTATGAACGGAAAAGCATAAAACAGCAATTTGAGGACTTTAAAAAGGATGCCCAAAAAGGTTATCTTTTAGCAAAACATACAGACTGGATCAATGATGTAGAGGCTAAAAAGTTTGCGGGATTTGTTCCCGGATTCGAACAAAAATTAGATTTTGATGTTCTTGGCTATCTTGAAGGCGACTGGAATGGAGAGGGAAACCTCACGCAGATTCAAGGGTCACTTTTATTTGTTATTAGTTATTCCGCGACTGCGGAGACAGTATTCTTTGCTCCTGTTATTGAAGTGCCGGTTACTCTTAATTGCGAGATTTCACTAGATGGAACAGTTATTGGTACGGTGGGCTATGATTTTGAAAAAGCCACACTTTATGGTGAAGTGGAACTGGAATTAGGTTTTGGGCTGGAGCCTTATGTGGGAATTGGCCCGGGACGGTGGGCATCTCTCGGAGTATATGGTCACGGTCAGACCGATTTATCAATTATGTGGATTTCATCCAGGGAAAAAAGGGGAGTGAAGGAGTGGTCAATTAGTGGTGAAGCTGGAATTAAGGCTTATTTCGCTAAATTGTCAGTAAATATCCCGATTTTTAAGGGCGATAAGTTGATACTATATCCAAAAGACAAAAAAGCCATGAGTGAGACGAATTATCTGGGGCTGAATGAAGATGAACTCGAGAAGAACCAGGTCATAGTAAGGACATTAGCAGCTGCGCCGGGAATACAGATGCTTTCGGCGGATACGGACGGGACACTCGTAAGTAATGTATATCATGCTGCAAAACCTATTTTGGCAGAGGCCGGATCTGACAGGATGCTCTTGTATGTTACTGATGACAGTAGCAGAGAGACTTTAAACGGAACTGTTCTGGTTTATAGTTTATACGATGCTGTTACTGATACTTACAGCGAGCCGAAAGCAGTCCTTGATGATGGAACAGCTGACTACGCACAGGAAGTTTATACCGACGGAAAAGATATTTATACAGTATGGCTTGATTCGGATACAAAATATGCGGAAGGTGATGAGCCTGGACTGGACGACTATGAGAAGACTTTCAAAGTCCATGTGGCAAAGTATGATTCTGATAAAGATGCCTTTGAATCGCTGGGCGTGCCACAGGAATGCACCGGGTATTCTTCATGCCCTAAGCTGTTTGTAAATGATGGTAAACTGTATCTTGCTTTTGTGGAAGGCAGCGTCGGAACACTTGGAGGCCTTTCATCGGATAACAAAATTTACTGGGAATCCTATGATGCCGGTAGCAAGACATGGAAAGTGGAATCACAGCTTTCAGACCTGAATACCATTTCATCCTTGGAATTTGGAATGGATGAAAATGAGGTCGTCCTTGCATATATTACCGAGCAGGATATGAATTCCGAGACTGCAGGAAATGATGTATATCTTTGGGATGGAAGTCAGAACCTAAAGATTGCCGGCGGTAACAACGCCAATGTTAGTTATACTGAGCTTCCGGGAGTGGCAGGAAAGGTGCTGGCGTTTGTCAATAACGGAGCCCTTCAGTACATAAATGGTCAGACTGTAACTGAGGTTCTTCCTGAAAATACAATGAATCTCGGATCAGACTTCTACAGTGGAGGAAATAAGGTATACTTTGTTCGAAGCGGCGAGAATACCAGAAATCTCTATGTTTCAACCTATGAGGACGGAAATTGGGGTCAGACCCAAATTACAAACGAGGAGGGCTATGTAGACTTCTTCTCCGGCGAAAATGGAAAGCTGTGTTATCTTGTAAATAATGCAACATCCCTGGGGGATGGCACCTTTGATATGGTTTCCGACATCAAGGTACTTCTGTCAGAAGACCAAACCGATGCTGAACTGGAAGATGTTGATTATGTCCCTGATGAGGCGTATCCGGGGGTAAACCTTCCAGTGGAACTTTACATAAAGAACATTGGAACTACCAGGATTACCAAAGCCCACGTGGAAGTGGATTATGGCGAAGATGTGATCAATCCGGTGGACATAGATGTTGATATCATGCCCGGAGAGATTAAGTCTTACAGTTACTCTTTTGATATACCTGCAAACATGGTCTATGGTGGAGACTTCACTGTAGTAACTTCTGCAGAAGGCGATGAAAACAGCGATAATGACGGCAAGATCATATCTCTCTTTAAGGCAGATCTTGAGGTTACTGCCTCCTATGACGACAGCAGCGAAGTACCTGTGATAAGCGCTTTGGTTGAGAATAAAGGTAACAGAGCTGCCAATATGGAGCTTATCATAACCGATGCGGAAGGTCAGCAGCTGTATAAGGAGAGCGGAAAAATCGAAGCAGGCAACAGCCTTACCTTTACGAAAGAGTATACGGATACTAAATACCAGGTATTGACCATAGAGGCAGTCAGCAATACGCAGGAATTCTATACTGATAACAACGTGGTGACTCTTACCGTGGGCAAAGATTCCGGTACCCCTGACCCGGGACCTGGTCCTGATCCCGACCCAGATCCTGATCCGGACCCTGATCCTGAAGATGAGGAGGAGTTCAGCGTAAGATTTTCAGAGACTGTATCGGATCCATACGAAGGTCTTTTCCTGAATAAAGATTATGGAACTGATGGCCGCTACGAGGTGGTTTATACAGGAGAAGCTATAAAGCCTTCAGTAGTTGTTACCGGCTATAAAGGCCAGAAGCTCGTTGAGGGCGTGGATTATACCATTAAATACAGTAACAATGTTAAAGCTTCTGCTAATGGCAAAGCTGCAATTGTGACAGTATCAGGTAAAGGAAACTACGCCGGAAAGCTCAAGGAACCTTTGAAGTTCACTATCCTTCAGGCTGATCTTGGAGTTTTGAAGGAAAGAGGAAGGCTTGATGCTCCTGAAGAGATCAAGATCCAGAGTGGCAAGAAGGCGAGCCCGGTTCTTGTCTATGACAGCTACACCTTAAAAGCTTCGGAAATGATAATCAGTAACACGAAGGCTATTAAGGAAGATACAACCATAAGCGTTACCGGTAAGGGCAACTTTACAGGTGAGATCAAGAACATTTCAGTAAAAGTACTTGATGCAGCAGCTGCAAAAGCTTATTCAATCAAAGTGACGCTTAAGGCTGGAAAGCATTTCTACGATGGAACAGAGCAAACATTGAGCTGTTCAACAGAAAGCACACCGGGAGAACTTACTGTTACCGCTGGAAGCAGCAAAGTACCACTTGTAATTGATAAGGACTATGTTGTTATCTACAGGCAGGGAACTAACGTAAACGCCGGAACAGCCAAGTTTACCGTAAAAGGCATCGGTGACTATACCGGAACTGTAAATAAGACTTTCAAGATCCTGCCTGATAAGGCCGTCAATGTGACCACGGAGCTTGCAGATAAGGATGAGGCAATAGCTTATTCCTCTGCGGGAGCGACCCCTTCAGTTGCTGTAAAAGCTATAAGGTCTGGACAGGAGCCTGTTGCGCTAGACGAAGGTGTTGACTACAAGATTACTTATAGCAATAACAAGAAAGTCAGCACAGCAAAGTCACAGGGCAAATACACAGTTACCTTCCTTGGTAACTACAAGGGACACAAGGCCATAAGCGGAACTTTTGCCATAACCCCTGCATCCTTTGCTGATGC
>JAEEGL011411688.1_pt1 | contig 10208 bp, 9 predicted proteins | sample 9134231 | NCBI WGS metagenome assembly JAEEGL01 (sample SAMN16246548, study PRJNA631951) | gut metagenome | biome: gut microbiome; feature: rumen; material: fiber-attached | host: Bos | place: Iran: Karaj | collected 2018-10 | reverse complement strand
CCGTACATCATCGAATCCGCAAGGAAGATCGCCGACGGCTACGATCTTGAAAAGCTACGGGATATGAGCCTTGAGGACGCGCGGAGGGAACTGCTGAAGTTCAAAGGCGTCGGGCCGAAGGTATGCGACTGCATCCTGCTTTTCTCGCTCGGGCATACCGACGCATTCCCGATCGACGTCTGGATCGACCGAGCGATGAACGAGCTTTTCTTCGACAGCGTTCCGCCGAAAAAGGCCGAAATGAAGGAAGCGGTGCTGTCGATCGGCAAATATTCCGGCATCATCCAGCAATACATCTTCTTTTACGCGCGGGCCGTTCAGCTCGGGAAAAAGTAAACAGAAACTATAAAATTGCGGCTGTCCTCATGGGGCGGCCGCTCTTGTTATTCTTCCGAGGGGACCGGCTTTTCACCGAACAGCCGCTCGATTCCGCGCCGCAGCTCGCCGCATCTGCCGAAACTGAAATCATAGACCGAGAGCTTCCCCGGAGCAAGGCCGCGCAGGAGGCTGAGGACGCCTTCGTCATTCCCCGGCGCGCAGTCGATGCGGAATTCGCCGGAATCCTCCTTTTGCCCGCTCAGCGTGCAGCTTCCGTCGGGATTCAGAATAACGGTGACCTCTCTTGCGCCGAATGAACGGGCGGGGAGCAGACCGAGGCTTTCCGCGAGCTCGGCGAATTCATCGCATACGAGCTGTTCCTCGGCGGCGGCGTCGACGAGCACGCTCCAGCTTTCGATCTCGTCGCGAAGACGGAAATGCAGGTAACCTTCAAGAATCAGCATTCGGTTTTCGCGGAGGTATTCTTCAAGCTTTATCGCCGCCTTTTCGCAGCCCGCACCGTCCGAAGAGCTATCAAGAACGCGGATCAGGATCCGCTCCTTATCGCGGAGCGAAAACGGAAGCTCCTCGACCATATCCGCAATTATAAAATGCCTGAGATCCAGCAGCATGACCTGTGTGAGCGCCTGAGCGAGCCCGGAAAGCTCTTCGCGGCTCTCAATCCCGACAGTGACGCTCCTTCCGTCCGCGCCGTTTTGCCGGACGGGGACTGAAGCAAACCCGCAGGAGGCAAGACGGCGTTCGATCAGCGGCTTGATGCAGACCTCAAACTCATTCGTGAGCACGGAAAATAAACGCATGACCGCTCCTTATGCACCGATTTTGCGGCAAATAAAAAACACCGCAATCCGTATTATGTGCGGAAAGGGTGATTTGGTGAATGCCAGTTTGTTGAAAAAACGGAAAAGGAAAGCAGCGCGGCGGTCTATTCGAAGAAACCGTTGAATTCGGGCGTATAAACGGACTCGGCGGAGGAAAGTTCCTGCGTATAAACGTTCGGAAAACCCAGCGCGAGCGCATGATCGACGGCGCGGGTGTATTCTTTTTTGAGCAGCCTGCGGTCAAGCGGTTTCGGAAGGCTTTCGCCCATGGGCGTATACTGGCTCATCAAAGAGATATGCGTTTCAACAGGCAGGTTTTCCTTGATGAAATCGAGAACTCCGCGCGTTTCGTCAACGGAACCGGGGAGCACGAGGTGGCGGATAATAATGCCTTTCTTCGCGATGCCGTTTCCGTCGAGTTCGAGAACGCCGCACTGCCGCTGCATCTCGAGAACGGCTTCCGATGCGATTTCAAAATAATCGCTCCTGCCGCTGTATTTCATCGCCGCGACAGCACTTCTGTATTTAAGGTCGGGCAGATAGATATCGACAAGCCCTTCGAGCCGTTTCAGCGCTTCGACCTTTTCGTATGAATTCGTGTTGTAGACGGTCGGGATACCGAGCCCTTCGAGCCGCGCTTTTTCTATGGCCGCCGCGATCAGCGGAACATGGGGCGACGGGGTAACGAAGTTGATGTTGTGGCTGCCGAGGTCCTGAAGGCGGAGCATGATTTCCGAAAGTTCGGAAACGCCGACGATACGGCCTTTTTGAAAATGGCTGATGTCGTCGTTCTGGCAGAAAATGCAGGCCATATTGCAGCCCGAAAAGAAGATCGCCCCGCTGCCGTTTTTGCCGGAAATCGGCGGTTCTTCGAAATAATGCCGGGCGGCTCTTGCGACAAGCGCGGAAAGATACGGGTCTCCGCTGCCGAGCTCAGGGCCGAAGCCTCCGACGCCGCAGGCGCCGCGGCGGACAGCGCGGTCCGCTCCGCATTCGAGCGGGCAGAGCGTGCAGCGCTGCGGAACGGTATTCTTCTTCAGGCTTATCTCGTGATTCATTGAATATATTCAGGATTTTCGCCTTCAGCGGGGGCGGGAGCGGGGGAATCGCCGTGCCATACCGGCAGCTCGGGATGCTTCCCGTCGCGGGGATCGCGCAGAACTGTGAAACTGAAGCGGATGATCCCGCCTTCGAACTGAACGTCAATGCTTTCGCCGAGCAGGTTCAGGACTTCGTGAACGATCGCAAGACCGAGGCCGGTGCCTTCGCCGGTATGCGCTTTGTCGGCTTTATAGAACCGCTCGAAAACGTGCTCAAGGTCGGCGGGATCGACATCGGCGGGATTGCTGACGGTGAAGATATAGCTGTCGTCGCTTTCATTAAGACCGAGACCGATATCGACGCGGCAGCCGTCGGTGCCGTGCTTGATCGCGTTGTCTGTGAGAGCGATCAGCACCTGTTCGATCCTGTCGGAATTCGTGTGGGCAAAGTATTCGCCCTCCGGGATCAGCAGGCGGACCGAACCGCCGTGCTGCATCGCCGTCTCGTTCATCCTGTCCGCAACATCGTAAACGATCTCGTAAAGCTCGACCCTCTCCTTCGAGAAAGCAACGCCGCCGCTCTGCAGCCTCGAAAGCTCGAGCAGGTCGTCGATCAGGTGCGAAAGACGGATCGATTCACGGAGAATATAGCCGTAATAACGCTTTTTATCGCTTTCATCGGTGATGATCCCGTCATTCAGCGCGTCCGCAAGGCTTCGGATCGAAGCGAGCGGCGTGCGCAGCTCGTGACTGACGTTCGCAACATAATCGCGGCGCGTCTGTTCAAGGCGTTCGGTCTCGGTAATGTCCCGGATCAGCGCGACTGCTCCGCAAAGGCTGTCGTTGTCCTCGTGGATCGGGGTGACTGTCGTGTTCAGCACGCGGTCGCCGAGCTTCATCGTGCCGGTCCTGATGCTGTTGGTTTCGAGCGAAGCGCGAACGAGCGCGGCGATCTCGTGATAGCCGGGAAGGGAAGTCGGCCGATCGTCCTCTTTGCCGCCGAGAAGATGCAGCGAAGCGGAGTTGAAGTGGGTCAGCTCGCCCTTTTTGTCAACGGCGACAATGCCTTCGCCGATGCCGTTCAAAACCGTTCCGAGGCGGTTCCTTTCGATTATCAAATCATCGATATTGCTCTGCAGTGCGCCGGCGAGAACATTGAACGATTCGGCAAGATGCTGCGCTTCGGCGCTGCCGGTGATCTCGGCGCGGACGCTGAGATCGCCCTTGGACATCTCGATCGCGGTGTCGGAGATCTTCCGGATCGGTTTTGTGACGGAGCGGAAGATCAGCATGCACGGGATCAGCGTGAGCAGCATTGCGAGGATGAGAGCGGCGCCGAAATTCAGCGCAAGGGTATTGAACCGCTGATGGACGCGGGCAGTCTTATGTATGAGCACGACAGTTCCGATCGCGTGCTCCTGCCCGTCGTAGATCGGAACGCCGACAACGACGCCGATGGGAGTGTTCGGCTTCGCGACCGTTTCACCGCTCATTACGCGCTCGCAGCAGTCATTGACGATCGGCAATGCGGCTTCCATATCCTTCGGTTCGTCGGATGATATCGGCGTATCGCCGGTAAAAACGACATAAAGCGAAGCTTCGGAAACGAAAAATTCATCGGAATAGACCTTGCGTGCGATCGTACGGCGGTCGGCGTTATTGCGATAAAGCAGCGTGATCTGCTGCGAGATCGACTGCGCGCGGGGAACGAGTTCGTCCACCTTGTAGCTCTGGTAAACATCCTGCCCGATGATCGTGAAGAGTATGGCAACGAAAGCAACGACGAGAATCATCATTGCGGAGATGATAAACAGTATGATCCTTAAAAGGCTTGAACGGCGCATATTCTTCTTCCGATGAAAGACGGCATTCCCGGATGGGGCAATGCCGCAGGTTCAAAGAAACAGCACGGGATCCCGATTATTCGTCGGTACCGTAATCCTCCGCTTCGTTTTCGTGCGAAACGGTTCCGTCTTCGCGTTCGCTGACGATCTCGAAGCGATAGCCGACTCCGTAAACGGTCTTAAGCGTCCAACCCTTCTCCTCGCGCTGGGAGATCTTCTGGCGGATGCGCTTGATCTGGGTATCGACGGCGCGTGTGTCGCCGTAATAATCATAACCCCAAACGAGGGAAAGGATCTTCTCCCTCGAAAAAACCTTGCCGGGATGGGAAGCGAGAAGCTGGAAGATCTCAACTTCCTTCGGAGTCAGGGGGAGGCGTTCTCCGTCGATGCGGACGTCGTAGTTATTGATGTTGATCTCAAGATTGCCGTAGCGGAGGACCTGAGCGGGCTCGGTCTCCTGCATGTTGAAGCGGCGGAGAACGGCTTTGATCCTTGCGATGACCTCGCGCGCGCTGAACGGCTTTGTGATATAGTCGTCGGCGCCGAGCTCAAGGCCGAGGACCCTGTCGATCTCCTCGGATTTCGCGGTGAGCATAATGATCGGAACGTTGCTCGTCTGGCGGATCGCCCTGCAGACATCCATTCCGTTTTTCTTCGGCATCATAAGATCGAGGATCACGAGGCTCGGTTTTTTGCGGTTGAATTCCTCAATCGCCTGTTCGCCGTCATATGCGGAAATATAATCGAAGCCTTCGCTCTTCAGATAAGCGCCGAGGGTTTCGTGAATGATGTGCTGATCGTCGCAGATCAGGATCTGTTGCTTCGCTGACATATTATTGCTCCTCAATGATTGTTTTCAATTTAATTATAGTGCTTTTAGGTTCAAGTTTCAAGAGATTTCCGAACTTGCCATACCATAAAACGATTTTTGCCACAATACGGTTTCGCGCCGATGACAAATTTAATCCAAAAAGAATCTCCCGGACTGCCCTTGTTTTTACGGCGGAGTGACACATTCGCCTGTTATAATAAGAGCATGAAAAGTTTTTCGGTCGGCCGGAAGAATACGGCGCGGAAAACAAACTCAGCAAGCGGAAGGAAGCGATTTTATGGAATACGGTTTTAATGAAGGACCGGAAACAAACACCGAGCAGATGTCGAACAGGATCGGTGAACAATATCTGAGCCGGGCGGCGGAAAGCAGCGAGCAGGCGCCGGCAGCAAAAACAAAGCATGAGAGAAGCTGGCCTGCATCCGCCGTGGTCATCACGTCGCTGCTGGCAGTGCTCCTCGTTTTCTCGCTGGTCGGCGCAGCGCTGTTCGGCGCAAGGATATCGAAGCTCGAGAACGCTGCCAATGACAGCGCGGAAAAGACGGCGGACGGCGATGCGAACAGTTCCTCCGGCAGCAGCGGCACGACTGCGTTTCCCTCCGGTGTGTCTTTCACAAGCAGCACCTCCGCCGCAAACGACAGCGAGACCGAAATCATTCAAAAAAGCATGAAGACCGTTGTGAGCATCGATATCATGGAGCAGACCTCCTATGGCAGCACTCCCTCGAGCTCGGGCTCCGGCGTCATTATTTCGGAAGACGGCTATATCGCGACCTGCGCGCATGTCGTCAGCGGCGCAAGCAAAATTTATGTTTATCTCAATGACGGAACAAGCTATGAAGCGGAGATCGTCAGCAGCGACAGCGTCAGCGATCTTGCGGTGATAAAGGTCGATGCAACAGACCTGCCGTATGCGGCATTCGCGGATTCCGGCAGCCTGCAGATCGGCGAGAAGGTTTTCGCGATCGGCAATATGCTCGGCCAGCTTTCCAACAGCTGCACCCGCGGCTGCATCAGCGGCATTGACCGCAGTGTTTCGATCGACGGCAACCGCATGACCCTTCTGCAGACCGATGCGGCCGTTAACCACGGCAACTCCGGCGGCGGTCTGTTCCGCTTGAGCGACGGCGCCCTTGTCGGCATCGTAAATGCGAAGAGCGACGCAAGCAATGTTGAAAACCTCGGCTTCGCGATCCCCTCTTCGGATGCCGCAAAAGTCGTTTCGGAGCTCATCGAGTTCGGCTTTGTGACCGGAAGGCCGTATCTCGGCATTGCCACAAGGGATGTCAGCCTCGGCGGCTACGGCATCTACTACAGCTACTATATCTATCCGAAGGTGACGGATATCGAAGCGGACAGCCCTGCGGAGAAGGCGGGATTCAAGGTCGGCGATATCATTCTCGATATCGACGGCGAGAGCGTCAACGGCGGCAATTCGCTTGCTTCGATCCTTTATACCCATGCGATCGGCGATACGGTCACGGTGACCGTCCTGCGCGGCAACAGCAATGTCGAGCTTCAGGTCACGCTTGCCGAAAGGACAGCCGACAAGAATTAACACTTTTACCGGCGCGGCGTTATTCCCCCACGCTGCGCAGATTGCCTGGTTTCTTCCTTAAATCCCGCCAAAGGCATGTTCCCGCGGCGGCGCGGAAGGCTGTGCCCGATTTGATGCGCACAGCCTTTTTGCGTGTTGAAAAACCTGCAAACATATGCTATAATAATATGATGATGATATAGGGAGGAGGTATGCGCATTGAAAAGACGTTCGATCATAGCGCTGCTCGTGCTTGTGCTGCTTGCTGTTTCGCTGACTGTTCACGGAGCATCCGAGCCGGAGAAGGACAGGATCTACGCCGACGGCGACACAGGCGACATGATCACGCGCATCCAGATCCGCCTTCGCGACCTCGGATACCTCTGCTACCGCCCGACAGGCGCGTACCGTGCGATGACCGCAGATGCCGTCAAGGCATTCCAGCGGCGCTCCAGCGACTACGGGAACAGCCTTGCCGTCGACGGAAGGGCCGGCCCCGAAACGCTCAAGTATCTTTTCGAGATCGGTGCGCCGCGCGTCCGCATCCCCGATTCGGTCCATATCCCCAAAGGCCCGGATTCATCAAAGCTGAAGGCCACGGGCAGACCCGATGAATGGAGCGCCGTAAAGGCGTCTCTGACTGTCGGAAGCGTCTATACCGTCACCGACTGCTACACCGGCGAAACCTTCGACGTTGTCTTCGCCGGAGGCGAGAACCATGCCGAAATGGAGCTTGCGGACGAAGACCAGCTTGCCGCTTTTATGCGAATCTGCGGCGGGGAATACAATTTCCTCAAACGTCCCGTCGTAGTCGAGATCGGCGGGCAGCAGATCGCCGCTTCCCTGCAGTGCTGGCCGCACGGCAGCGATTCGACGGAAACCAACGGTATGGACGGCCATTTCTGCGTTTTCTTCAGCGGCAGTCTCTCCGGCGTCGGGAAACTGCCGGATGTTGAGCATAATTCGAATATAATGAAAGCTGCCGGAAGATAATAACAACTGCGTATCCGGCGCGGCTGAATAAGCGGTTTCGTATCCTGCGCGGATGCGAACCTTGACCACAGGAGTTTGAGATGAAAAACATTCCGAACATTCTTTCCGGAATCAGACTGATTCTCGTAGGCGTATTCATTTTCCTCTTCACCAAATCGCAGTACCTTTGGTGCATGATCGTCTACATAGCGGCATTCTTGACGGATATCCTCGACGGCTATCTCGCGCGTCGCAACAACTGGATAACGAACATCGGCAAGGTCCTCGACCCGCTTGCGGATAAGCTGATGCTGATGGCGGTGCTGTCGTGCTTCTATTACGTCGGCGAGATCCCGCTTTATGTGCTCATCGCCGTTGTCTGCAAGGAAGTGCTGATGATCGTTATCGGCGCGTATCTCTATACCCGCAAGGTCGTCGTTTACGCCGACTGGTTCGGAAAGATCGCGACGGGTCTCTTCTGCCTCGCGATCCTTCTGACGTTCTGCCATCTCAACAGGTGTTGGGAAACCTACTATATCCACCTTCCGGTCTACTGGCTTGCCATTGCGACAGCGATCGCTTCGTTCTTCCATTACGGCATCAAGACCTTCATCAGGAAAGAGGGCAACGGCCGCATCGAGGAAGAAACCGGGAGTTCGGCAAAATAAGCCGAAAATCACAAAAAAGCGTCAACTGAATATTATTAGAGCAGGTAGTTCTTTAGGAGGTTTTCAATGAAGAAGATACTTGCTCTTTTTATTGCCGTCTGCTGCCTTGTCCCGCTCGCATTCGGCTGCGGCGGGGAGAAGAAAGCGCTCAAAAAGGTGACGCTGAATGAAGTTACAAGATCCGTTTTCTATGCCCCGCTGTATGTTGCCGCAGGCCTCGGCTATTTCGAGGAGGAGGGGATCGATCTGACGATCGTCACCGGCGGCGGCAGCGACAAAAGCATGACCGCGCTGATCTCCGGCGACGCCGACTTTGCTCTTATGGGCCCGGAAACAGGCGTATACGTCGTGAACGAAGGCAGCAGGAATCATCCGATGGTCATCGGACAGCTGACGAAACGCGACGGCTCGTTCCTGATCGGCAGGGAGCCTTCAGCCGGCTTTTCCTGGGAGGACCTGCGCGGCAGATCGGTGATCGGCGGCCGCCCCGGCGGAATGCCGTTCATGACGCTCAATTACGTTCTGAAACAGCACGGCCTGACTCCCGGCGAGGATGTCGAGGTCATCAGCAATGTCCAGTTCAACCTCATGGCAGGCGCATTTGAGGGCGGGACCGGGGATTACGTAACGCTTTTCGAACCCACCGCGACGCTGTTTGAGCGTGCGGGCGGCGGTTACATCCTCGCGAATATCGGCCTTGAATCGGGCGAAGTCCCGTATACTGCCTTTATGACGATGCCGCAGACGATCCGGAACGACCCGGAACTCGTGAGCGCGTTCGTCCGCGCTGTCTATCGCGGGCAGCTCTTCGTTTGGAATTCGACGGATCGCGAGATCGCGGAGGCGATGCAGGGCTTTTTCCCGGATACGGACGTCGAAACGCTGGAGCTCGTTGCAAAAAGCTACCGCGAGACGGATTCCTGGATGAAAACGCCGGTCATGACCGAGGATGCTTTCACAAGGCTGCAGGATATCATGGATTCGAACGGCGAGCTCGCAAAACGCGTTGCATTCAAAACGCTGATAGATAACTCCTTTGCGGAGGAAGCCGTCCGGGAGCTCGGAAAAAAGTAATATCGGAACGCAAGGCGGAAGCGGGGGAAAAGTCTCCGCTTCCGTTTTCGTTCGTTTATGCTATAATAGGATCGAAAGGAGTGCTTATGCGCGTTCTTGATATCGATCTCGATTTTTTCCTTGCCGACTGCTGTGAGCTTGCGGAGCCGGGGGAGAGACCGGCTCTTGCCGGACATGAGCCTTGGAGCAGGGAGGCGGTCCGTTTGTTTTTAGAGGAAAACTGCGGCCTTTCCGCCGACCGTCCGATCCCCGGAAGAGTGTTTGAAACGCATGACGGTGCGCTCGTTCTCTGGAAAGAACTGATCGAAAAGGGTCTGCTTACCGTGCCGTTTGCGGTCACACACGTCGATGCGCACAGCGATCTCGGAATCGGAAAGCCCGGCCCCGGCTTTGTTTTGAACTCCGTGCTGCCGCTGGCGCCGGATAAGCGCGCGGATATCGAACGCTATTATAAAATGAAGCAGCTCGATGAGGCGAACTATCTCCTTTTTACGCTCGCCTTCCGCTGGGTCAAAGCGCTCGAAAACGTCCGCAACCCGAGATCACGGCCGGATATCCCTTCGTTCGCAATAAAAAACGAGGCCGGCGAATATGCTTCGATCCGGCTCTCATCATTCGCGCAGGCGCTCTTCGAAAACAAAAACGGAAAGGAACCGACGATCCCCTTCCGTGTCTATGATGATTACAGAACCTTCCGCAGCAGCGGAGGATACGATTTCGTTTCCCTCGCGATCTCACCGCGCTATGCGCCGAAGGAGGCGGATGCGCTCGTTGAGCTCATCGGCGAATACATCAGGCCGATATGAGGCGGATCATTTGTTTTTGCTCATCTCGATCTTCAGATCGATGATCGCTTGCTGAAGATCGGCGATCTTGGACAGGTATACGGTTTGATATCCGGTCGGGAGGGTCTTTAGCATGGAGGTATCGAAAACCGCCTTGTAAAGCGCATTATAAGCGGAGTCTATTCCGCTGATCGCGCTGCCGTAATTCGGGTCCTTTTTTGCCTCGAAATACAGATCGCAGACCTTCCGATGAAGTGGGTCGACTCTGTTGAGTGCGCCGGTGGGGAGGGATCCTT
>JAEEGL011340730.1_pt1 | contig 10208 bp, 7 predicted proteins | sample 9134231 | NCBI WGS metagenome assembly JAEEGL01 (sample SAMN16246548, study PRJNA631951) | gut metagenome | biome: gut microbiome; feature: rumen; material: fiber-attached | host: Bos | place: Iran: Karaj | collected 2018-10 | reverse complement strand
CCTCAAAGCTTTTAAGGTATTCATCAAAGTATTTATATTCAAAATTCATCAAATCCGAAGTTATTTCCATAGCTTCTTCCTCACCATAGCCCGTAGCCATTAGGTCAGCTATGCATAAGCTTGCCGAATCATTGCTGTATAAATCCTCTCCTTCAAGTCCGTTGTCTGTATAAAGATTATTTAAGTCCAAAGCCAAATACGCTCCGCTTTTAGCATCCGGCACAACAATATCCGTTACCAAAAATGGCATAAAAGGAAAATCCTCTGATAGCAAAAGAGCGTTTAACTCCTCTATGCTGTTTACATTGTCAAGCTTATCTATATAATTCATAAGCTCTGCCTCGCCATAGTCCTCAGATTCGCAGACTTCCATTGCTTGACCGAAAAAAGTTCTCATCATATCCACCCTCGGATCCTTTATGGACTCATCCTCTATGAGACTGATAACGCTTTCCTCAAGATAATAATCATATTCTTGGCGCATACTGTAGCAGTTGGCGCCTTGATTTTCTTTTATAAAATCAAAATTAACATGAGTGAATAAATCGTCTTTAATATCCGGAGCCTTGTCACATAAATTTCCGCTTACGATTGATGTAAGCCAAGGTTTTCCCTCCAGCAAAGTCGGATAAAAGTTTATATTTATATTACAGCCGCTTAAGCAAAATGCCGCAAGCAACAAAATACTTACAAGGGCAAGGAAATGCTTTCTCATTTTTCTTTTCATTTTTTCTCCTTAATAAGTTAATAACTTACCTTTACTTTATAAAACCAAGCGTTTCAGACTTTCTTTGTCTGTGATTGTTATTTTTCCTCTTCCGAGTTCAACTGTTTTTTCGCTTTCAAATCGTTTTAACATTCTTGCCACTACTTCCCTTGCGGAATTGATTTGCACGGCAATTTGTTCGTGGGTCATTTGGATTTCGTCGGATTTGTTTTTAACGCTTTCATCAATCAGGAAAGAAGCAATTCTTTGATCTATCCTTAAGAACAAGAGTTGTTGCATTGCCCACATAACATCGGAGAAGCGCTCCGTTGCGGTCTCGTACATAAAGCATTTAACATATATATTGCTTTCGGACAGTTTAGAAAGTACTGCTGCCGTGATGATTAATATCTCGCATCTATCTTCCGCTATCATTTGTACTTCAAAACTTATGGCATCCATTACGCAAGCTGCCGAAAGTACACAGGTTTCACCCTCTCCGATTTTAAAAAGCGTAATCTCTCGTCCCTCGTCCGATACCATAAATGTGCGTACTTCGCCGCTTATGATATTAATAGCCCCAAGGCAAAGATCATCGCTTGAGTGAATAATTTCAGCTTTTTCATATGTTTTAATAACGGCTGATTGCGCCACCAAATCTTTTTCCTTTTCAGTTAAATTCTCCCAAAAGGGTAGCTTATCAAATAATTCTTTTTCCATTTTTTTAAAATCCTAATCTCAAACCGGTTTTTTACAATAAACACTTCAATCTAGTTTTATTTTACCATTTAAAAACACCCCGGTCACTTGTTTTTTAGTCTAATGTGACCAAGTTACTGTTCTTTATTTTTCTAAATGATAAACTCCAATCACAAAACAAAAACGCTATAAAACAATTTTTAAAGGAGAATTATAAAATGTCAAAGACAGTTATTATCGGTGGTGTTGCCGGTGGAGCTACAACCGCGGCACGACTCAGAAGAAGAAATGAAAACGAGGAAATAATTATTTTTGAACGCGGCGAATATATTTCATACGCCAACTGCGGTCTGCCTTACTATGTGGGCGATGTTATTAAGAGCAGAGATGCTTTGCTTTTACAAACACCCGAAGCCATGAAGTCAAAGTTTAACATAGACGTTAATGTTAAGCATGAGGTTATAAATATTCTTCCCGATGATAAAAAAGTGATTGTTAAAAATCTAAACACAAACGAAGAATTTGAAGAGTCCTACGACAATCTTGTTATTGCCACAGGTTCCTCGCCTCTCAAACCACCGATTCCGGGCATTGACGCAAACAACATTTTTAAGGTTTGGACCGTACCGGATACAGATAAAATAAAAGCTTTCGTTAAAGAGCATCATCCAAAACGCGCCGCAGTTATCGGCGGCGGATTTATCGGACTTGAAATGGCCGAAAATCTCCACGCTTTGGGTCTTGATGTAAGCATAATAGAAGCTGCGAACCAAGTTATGGCTCCTATCGATCCCGAAATGGCTGCTCTTCTACACGAAAATATCCATATGAACGGTGTTCATCTTTACCTTGGAGACGGCGTTAAGTCCTTCAATCATGATGCATCCGGGACGTCAATCGAACTTTCAAGCGGTAAAAAGCTTGAGGCCGATTTAATTATTCTTTCAATCGGTGTTCGACCAAACTCGGAACTTGCCAAAGATGCGGGCATCGAAACAAACAAGCGAGGCGGCATAGTGGTTGATGCTTCTTTTAAAACATCCGAAAAAGACATTTATGCACTTGGTGATGTTATAGAAGTAGAACATTTTGTTTCAAAAGATAAAACAATGATTCCTCTTGCGGGACCCGCAAACAAGCAAGCGCGCATCCTTGCGGATATTTTATCCGGTGATAATAAATCATACAAAGGAAGCATGGGAACAAGCGTTGCTAAAGTCTTTGACCTGCACGTTGCAGCTACGGGCTTAAACGAAAAGCAGCTTAAAGCTGCGGGAAAGGTTAAAAATGCGGAATACTTTACCGCAATTATTAACCAAAAATCCCATGCGGGTTACTATCCGGACAGCACTGCTTTAACTCTTAAATTGATATTTAATCAAGACGGAAAAATATTCGGCGCACAAGTAATCGGTCAGGAAGGCGTAGATAAGCGCATCGATAGCATTGCTTCCGTAATGGGCATGAATGGTACAATCTACGACTTGGAAGAACTTGAACTTTCCTACGCTCCACCATTTTCATCCGCAAAGGATCCCGTAAATATGCTTGGATTTGTGGCTGAAAACATAATAAACGGAATGGTTAAATTTACCGAAGTCGATGAATTCGACAAAGAAAAGATGACTTTATTGGATGTAAGAGAAGATCCGGAACTTATGGCCTTTTCCATAAAAGAAGCCGAGCATATTCCATGGAGTCGTTTAAGAAATAATTTGGGCAAACTTGATAAAAACAAACACTATGTGGTATTTTGCGCAATCGGAGTTCGCTCTTACAATGCAGCCAGAATACTTGCAGCAAATGGCTTTGAAAATGTAAGTGTTCTTTCCGGCGGAACTTCTTTTTACAAATCGCAACTTTGCAACAAAGATATTCTTTCGGGAAAAGCCGGAGAAGCAGGCACAAACTCATGCTGCGAGGGTAAGAAAGGTGAAGAAGATATGAACGACGGCACAATGAATTTAGCTAAAGAAATAAAGCAATTGGACTGCTCGGGACTTCAATGTCCGGGGCCCATCATGAAAGTAAATCAAACTTTAAAGGAAATGAATGATGGTGAAATCTTAAAAGTTGCGGCAACGGATATGGGCTTTGCGGCGGATATCGATGCTTGGTGCAGACGTACGGGCAATACTCTTGTAAAGACAGAACGCATCGGAAAGCAAAATATTGTTTTAATAAAAAAAGGAATCGAAGAAACAACAGCAGTTCCGGCGCCTGTTATTCCTCAAAACGATGGCAAAACAATGGTTGTTTTCAGCGGAGATTTGGACAAGGTCTTGGCATCATTTATAATTGCCAACGGCGCGGCGGCAATGGGACGCCCGGTTACCATGTTCTTTACTTTCTGGGGACTTAATGTCTTAAGAAAATCGAATTCCCCAAAAGTGTCAAAAACTTTTGTTGAAAAAATGTTTGGCAAAATGATGCCAAAAGGCAGTACAAAACTTAAGCTGTCAAAAATGAATATGGGCGGCATAGGAACATCCATGATGAAATCCGTAATGAAAGCTAAAAATGTTGATTCTTTGGAAATGCTGATTGACAAAGCAAAAGCAGCCGGTGTCAAACTTGTGGCCTGCACAATGTCCATGGACATTATGGGAATCAAAAAAGAAGAACTGATTGACGGCGTGGAATTCGCGGGAGTTGCTTCTTACCTCGGAGACGCCGAAGAATCAAATGTAAACTTGTTTATATAATCATAATTCACAAAATATTAATAATTTGTACACAGGATTGCGTTGAACAGATATTTGGAGTCGTGTTAGTATTAACTACGAACTCAACTCAATCCACTTATAAAGGAGGAATTAAAAATGGCTGAAGTAAATGTAAATTTTGATAATTTTGAAGAAGAAGTAATGAAAGCAGACTTACCTGTATTGTTAGACTTTTGGGCACCTTGGTGCGGCCCTTGCAAAATGCTTATGCCGGTTATCGAGCAGGTAGCCGCAGAAAGCGAAGGAAAAGCAAAAGTTTGCAAAGTTAACATTGATGACGAGATCATTCTTGCAAACAAGTTTAAAGTAACAGCTGTTCCTACACTCATCGTAATCAAAAACGGAGAAGTTACAGAACAATGCACAGGCGGCAAAACAAAAGCCGAAATTTTTAAAATGCTTGGTATCTAAATATTAAAAGAGTTAGGCTTAATGCCTAACTCTTTTTCTTTGTTGTTATAGCCAATCACCTTCACCATATAAATGTATAGTCTAATTTTTATACACTTCTTTTGATTGCTTCACACATAACATCGTTTGCAAGAGTCCCAACAAGATCAAGTGATGCCTCTACATCCCCCAAGGACATGGCATAAATGCTGTCTCCATCCATAGATGTGTGAATCGGACGAATGCATCTTGCATATGCATCATGTGTCATGCCTGCCAATTTGCAAAGTTCGGTTTTGTTAAATTTGGCATTTGTAAGCACTATTCCGATAGTTGTATTTGTTGCTGTATTCGCAGCATGACTTGAGTAAGACTCATATAACAGCTCTTCACAAGACAAATCGTTTAAAGTTTTTCCATCCTCACTCATTACGCCTGCTATACGTTGGTTGTTCTTATAATCATATACGTCTCCCAATGCATTTACCGCAACAATGGCAGCAACTTTTAACTCCCCAAGCGCAACTCCATAGCTTGCGATTCCCGCCTTAGAGCATCGCTCCATTCCGAGTATTTTTCCTACCGTGGCACCACAGCCCGCCCCGAAATTGCCTGATTTAAAGTTGCCCCTCTCAGTATTAAAGGCGTTTTCACAAGCCTTATGTCCCATTTCTTTATCCGGATAGATATCGGCAGATTTATATCCCAAATCGAAAATATCGGACTGGCATACAAGGGGCACAACAACATCACCCACAGGAAAACCTATCTTATTTTCCGATAAATACTTCATTACTCCGCCTGCGGCATCAAGCCCAAAGGCAGAACCACCCGCCAAAACAACTGCATGCACGATTTGTGCGGCAGCCAAAGGGTCCATAAGGCCGGATTCTCTGCTTGCCGGACCGCCGCCTCTGATATCCAAACCGCAGGGAGCACCCTTTGGAGCCACTACTACCGTAACTCCCGTGCCTGCCTCGCTGTTTTCTGTCTGTCCGATTTTAACATTCTCAAATTCCCACAACTGTATTTCTTTTATATTTGCCATATTATCTAACTCCTTTTACCATTATATTGCTATATTATTTAGCGCACGTCAATCAAAAAATCATGCGTAATTTAATGACATGGGTTATAATTTTTTATATTAGATTATGAAACGGACGATTGTTATGATAATTCAAACAGGACAAAGAACGGATATACCCGCATTTTATTCCGAATGGTTTTATAACAGAATTAAAGAAGGCTTTGTACTTGTAAGGAATCCATATAATCCCTTGCAAGTTACAAAGTATTTGTTAAATCCCGATTTGGTGGATTTAATATGTTTTTGCAGCAAAAATCCGGGACCTATGCTTAAAAACATAGATCTTTTAAAAGATTACGGCATGTTTTGGTATGTAACAATTACCGCTTATGAAAAAGATATGGAGCCGAATGTTCCAAATAAAGAAAAGGTTATTGATGATTTTATGCACCTTTCCAAAATTGTTGGTAAAAACTCCATGGGTTGGCGCTACGATCCAATAATCATTAACGACAAATACACTGTGTCATATCATTTAAAAGAATTTGAAAAAATGGCATCTGCCATGAGCGGCTATACGGATATTTGCGTAATCAGTTTTGTGGACCTATATTCCAAAGTCAGAATCAATGCACCCGAAATAGCCCGTGTCGAAAGAAATGATAAATTAATTCTCGGGAAAGAAATGATAGCGATAGCAAAGCAATACGGGATGAGTGTGAGACCTTGCGGAGAAGGCGAGTTTTTGGCCGAGTACGGTGCGGATTGCCGCGGTTGCATGACAAAAGACGTTTACGAAAAAGCCCTTGGCAAAAGCTTAAATATTCCCGCGTTTAAACCCCAAAGAAAAGAATGCGCCTGCTACTTAAGTGCCGACATCGGCGCATACAATTCCTGCATGCATCTTTGCCATTATTGCTATGCCAACTATGATGCCGAATCCGTAAAAAACAATCATGCAAAGCATGATAAGAATTCACCTTTCTTAATCGGCGACCATATAGAAGGTGAAACAATACATGTTGCTAAGCAAACAAGTTGGATAGATGGGCAGTTGAAATTTGATTTACGAGAAACTCAAAATAAGTCTCAGACTATTGTCTGAGACTTATTTTTTTATCCGTATATTTACCTACAAGCGCCGCAAGGGCCGCTGAAGGTACAATCCACAAAAGTGCTTTTAGCGGGAAGCATAGAAGCAACAACATTGAAACCGCCAAAGGTTTCTTTAAAGATACGCCCAATGTTCCTGCCGTAACTACCGCAGCCGCGAATATTGCGTGAGAAGCGTCTCCCGGGAAAAACAATAAGGATATGCCATATCCCATGCATACTGCCGCAAAAATCAGCGGGAAGAAATGTCCGCCTTTTAGTCCCAGCTTTATGCACATATTTGTCATTATCACCTTCAAAAAGGCTATTCCTATCATTGCAAGAGGAGCATAGTTTGCATAATCACTTATGAGTATTCCCATTTGTTCTTCACCGGAAAAACTAACCACGGGAAGGAAGCACACTATTGCGCCAAGTATAAGACCTGCCGCGAGCTCACCTATTATTGCGGGCATTTTATCCGCAATTTTTTCAAACAACTTTTCCGTAATTTGAAAGAAAAATCCAAGTATTATTCCGCATATTAAATACAATGTAAATAGTAAATAATCCCATTTTTCAAGCTTTATACTGTCAAAAGACGGAAAGCCTTCAGATGTTTTTCCGAAAATATTGTTAAGCAAGTAGAAGCAAAAAAATCCTGCGCCCGTTGCCAGGCAATAAAGTATTATTTTTGTTGTTTTGCTTATGGGCCTTCTTATCTGTTCTTTTTCAGCGTCGGATTCTATGTCTTCCTCAACATTCAAAATGCCGAATAAAGGCGACCTAAACATAACTGATAGGCTGACAGCCGCTCCGACTTTGGAATAGTAAGCGGATTGACTTCCCGCAAATTTTAAGTTGTCACCCGCCCAGCAGCACAATGCCACTACAATTCCTACCATTCCGGCCTCAGGGCCGACACTGCTTCCGAATATAAGCGGAAGCAGTGCGGCAATTAAAATAATAAGCATTTTCCTGTATGGATAAGTCTTATTCTTTTTTAATTTTCCGAAAACCGTCATCATATCTTCGGGATAATCACCGAATTTTTTTCTGAATAATCCGATAATCAAACCACCTATAGCACAAATAAGAAGGGGATACCATGAAAAGCCCAATGCTTTCTCGGGTAACAATTCCCATAAAAGCCATGTTCCTTTTTTCACGGCGAACAAAAACAACCAGAAGACAACACCCGCTACTGCACCTATGATGGTGCAAAACAGTATCATCTTTATTTCGTTTGATGCTTTGTTTGTATTATTCAGCATCTGCCTATTTTCGATATCCAAATTTATAATTCCTCACATTCTCCTACTATGGTTCAATTATGTTAAAGTCTCTTGTGAAGCTTACCATGTATTTTGTAAGTTTTTCCGGAACCGTTGCATCACCTTCGACAGTCGCATTATCCATGGCATTTTCAGATCTCATCATGAGTCCGAGTAAGTTCTCCATTGTGCCCGTAACCGTGCAATCGGCACCTTCCATAGTATAATCGTGATATAACAAAAGGACACCCGCTTTACGTTTCAAAAACAATTTTTCACCGGTATCGCTTAGAATAAGATTCATGGTGAAGTCGTCGTTTTGTGCTTGGATTGAATCCGTGCAAATATCAATATAATCAAGAATCATATCCGCTGTCATGGACTTATAAACATCCAATCCACCTTGGGAAGTCTTAGCATTATTTGCTTGGTTGCCCATTCTTAACTCAAGAGCACCTGTCAAATAGCAGTTTCTCCATGTTCCGCTTTCTGCTTGGTAACCCAACTGTTCCAAAGCATCCGCACAAAGATTTCTTGCTTCTTGATTTGTCGGATCTGCGTAAACCAATTCTTTTGTGATTTGCGCAACCCATTGGTATTCGCCATTTTCATAGTCTTTCTTTGCTTTTTCAAGAACTGCATCAACATCTCCCAAGTATTCAACCAATTTCTTAGCCGTATCTTCCGGTGACAATGGATTTAAGTTTACCGGATTTGCATCATACCAGCCCATATACTTCTGGTAAACTGCTTTTATATTGTGGCTTAAAGTTCCGTAGTACTGTCTCATGTACCATACTTTGTTTAAGTTATCAGGAAGAACAAGCATATTTGAAATTTCGGATGCTGTATATCCGAGATTAATGTAATGCAATGTCTGATCGTTGATATATTTATATACAGCTGCAGTGTTTTCCATATATTCTTTTATTTTAGCCGTTTCCCAATGTGGCCAGTTGTGTGACTGAAATACTACATCCGTCTGATCGCCGAATCTTTGCTCAGCAGCCAAGATATATGCTGCCCAATCCGAAGCATTTCTAACCTCGGCGCCGCGAAGTGTATATAAGTTATGCATTGTTCCGGTACAGTTTTCCGCAAGCCATAATCCGCGATATTTAGGGAAATATGCATTCATTTCGGCAGGAGCTTCCGTTCCCGGAGTAAGCTGGAACTGTATTTCAAGTCCGTCAATTGTTATTGTTTCATCTGTTTTTACTTCATATGTAGGAGCCAACAAACCTGTATTTCCAACTGACTGGCCAAGGCCGATACCCATAGCAAGGGTTCCGCTTTCACCCGGCTTTAACAAGGTTCCGTACTGGAACATAGCACGTCTTCCCATTGCCGATCCGGCATAAACGTTTTCACTTACGGCATGCTCCAAAAAACCTTCAGGTCCAAGTACAACTACTTTACCGCTTGCCAACTGCTGATCCAAAGGAAGTTTCGGATCTGCCGCATCTTCTCTGTTAATAAGACCGAAAATACCGCCATAATGGTCAATATGAGAATGGCTGTAAAGAACCGCTTTAATGTCAAGTTGTCCAAAATGCTTTTCCATAAGCTCTTTGGCTGCTGCCATATCCTGTTCGCACATTAACACATCAAACACAATCCAGCCGTTATCGGTTTTTATAAAAGTTGCGTTTGCCATATCATAGCCACGTACCTGATATATGCCTTCGCAAACTTCAAAAAGACCTGCATAACTGTTGTAAAGTGTGTTTCTCCACAAGCTTGGATTTACCGAATCCGGAGCTGTTTCAAGCTCGTTTACAAAGGAATAGTCGGCAACATTCCATACTTCGTTACCCTCTTCGTCGTAAATTACCAATGCTTCCGGTGCTTCAATAAGTCCCTTAAGTGCACATTCTTTTTCCGATTCATCATCAAAGTCAAGAACGTCATACCAAGATTGGTTTGCCTCTGCTGTATGACTTGTAGCAGCTTTTGATTCTGCTGTGGTTTCTGTTCCGGCAGTGCCTGCGTTTTTATCACAGCTTGCCAAAACAAAAGTCGATGCCAATAAGATGGCCATCGAAATGCCTAATTGTTTCTTTTTCATAGTTTTCCTATCCTCCATCTACATAATTTTCTTGATTCTATCTGATAGATCCGCCAGTTCTTCTTTTGATAAATCCTGAAGATGTTCCAATTTATCCAATATTTCTGCCTTGCCTGCCTTATATTTCATGGATACCAAATCGTTATAGAAGGCTACGATTACGCCTGTAACAAGAGCAACAACCAGTATCGCATAGATAGTTAATATAATAGATAGAATTCTG
>JAEEGL011163116.1_pt1 | contig 10208 bp, 10 predicted proteins | sample 9134231 | NCBI WGS metagenome assembly JAEEGL01 (sample SAMN16246548, study PRJNA631951) | gut metagenome | biome: gut microbiome; feature: rumen; material: fiber-attached | host: Bos | place: Iran: Karaj | collected 2018-10 | reverse complement strand
GCCATCGGTATGCGTACCACATAATCGGCCTGGGCAATCGTTTCCTTGGGTAGTCCGTCGCCTTCTGTTCCCATGATAATGGCCAGTCGCTCTTCGTTGGCCACAGTGGCTTCGTCGATAGCTACCGATTGGTCTGTCAGTGCCATTGCAGCTGTCTTGAAACCATGGTCGTGCAGCGTGTCATAATTGTCCAACCAAGTCCAGGGCACGAGAAACACACTGCCCATCGATACACGGACGGCCCTGCGGTTCAGCGGGTCGCAGGCATTTCTGGTCAGCAAGACAGCATCGATGTCTAAGGCTGCTGCTGAACGGAAAATCGCACCGATATTTGTCGTATCCACCACACCGTCGATTACTACGATGCGTTTCTGTCGATGAGCGGTCGTCAACTGACATAGCAGTTCGTTAGCGTCTTGTTCCTTAGGTCTGCGCATCGCACAGAGCACACCCCTCGTCAGCGTATAGCCCGTCAGTTGCTCCAATAAGGCTCTGTCGCCTGTATATACGGGTATCTCTCCGCATTGTCCGATTATGGTCTTGGCATCGCCCTCAATATGTCTTCGCTCACAGAGCAATGCCACGGGTTCATAGCCGGCATTCAGTGCCACTTGTATCACCTTCGGACTCTCCGCTATGAAGATGCCCTTCTGTGGTTCCACCTTGTTGCGCAATTGGGCTTCCGTCAGTGTGGAGAACATCTCCACACCGGGTTCTGTCAATGATGTTATCTCAATGATTGTTGCCATCGGATTGTTAGTTTTGGAATACCAGACAAGCCCAGTCGTTATCTTCCTTCTGCGCTATCAGGGTCATCCCTAAGCTCTGGGCCTTTTCTGTGAGCATCGGAATATCAGCGGTATAGAAACCGCTCAGTATCAGCCTTGCGCTATGAGCCATCTTCTGATGCATCATTGGCATGTCAGCCAGAAGAATGTTTCTATTGATATTGGCCATCACTATGTCGAAACTTCCTTCCACCTCTTTTAATATGCTGACATCGCCTAATAACGATCTGAAACGGTCATCCACCCGATTAATTACGGCATTATGGCGGGCATTGTCCACACTCCATTCGTCGATGTCATAGCCTATGGCCTCCTTCGCCCCCAGCTTTAGGGCACAGATGGCCAGAATGCCCGTGCCCGTCCCGCAGTCGAGGATTCTTAGAGGTAAGAGGTTAGAGGTGAGAGGTGAGAGATTACCGAAGAAGTCGAGTAGGGTGGCGCAGACCATGCGGGTGGTCTCGTGGGTGCCAGTGCCGAAGGCTAACTTCGCATCAATCTCAATCGCGATGTCCTGGTCAGAGATATTATCTGGCAGATGCCTCCCGTCGTGGATGATCACACCTCTTCCATCTTCCATCTTACCTCTTACCTCTGACCTCTCACCTCTAACAACTATCGGCTCAAACCCCTCTTGCTCCCATTGCTCATTCCAGTCTTTGTCTTCTGCCTCTTGCACATCATAACTGACCGTGATGCCCTCGAAGGGGAAATCCTCCAATGCTTCCTTTAGCGCAGATTCGTCGAAGAGAGTCTGTTGCACATAGCCTGTCAGACCGTTCTCCGTTTCCATAAACGTCTCAAAACCTGCTTCCCCAGCCAGCGCTGCCAACACGTCGCAGGCATCGGTAGAGTAGGGGCTCAGGGTGAATGTTACCTCGAAATATTTCATATCGTATGTTAAATTTTGGTGCAAATTTACAAAAAATAGGGAAAATCCTATCGCGGTTTAGGGTTTTTCCTTATTTTTGCAGTAAATTTGTTTGTAATTTTGCAACGTGAACAATTAAACTGTGTTGAAATATGAAGAAACTGATTCTTATCTCGTTACTCATCGGGGCGCTGCCTCTTTCGATGGTGGCCCAGGATGATGATCTCTACTTCGTTCCGAAAAAGAAGAGTGCAGTAGAGACAGTGAACGACCATTACGGTCTGCCTCGCGAGACGTACTATAGCGGGAGCAACCGTAGTGTTGACGACTATAACCGTCGGGTGAGTACTTACGAGCCTATCGACTCTGCTTCATCCGATATTATAGATTTCAATGGTGAACTGGGTGTCTATCCCGATTCGCTCGACGATTACAACCTGACCCGTAAGATGGAGCGTTTCGACGAATACCGTCTCTCCGACAATGCAGCTTTCTGGGCCGGTTATCAGGAGGGCCGTCACGATCTGTGGTGGCATTCGCCCTGGTACTATCGCACATACGGCTGGTATAACTGGTACGATCCCTGGTATTACACCAGCTATCACTATGGTTTGTTCGATCCTTGGTATTACGGTCCTGTAGGCTGGTATGATCCCTGGTACTACAACTGGTATGGCTATTACTGGGACTATCCCTATTATCGCTATGGTCATGCCTACTGGGGTGGCGGTTTGGTTAGCAACCACCGTTATAACGACCACGCAGGTACCATCCACATGAACAGTGGTAACATGAATGGCCGTATCTACTCTTCTGCCACAGCCGGTGGTGTTCGCAGCAGTGGTGGTAGCACCCGTCTCGGTGCTCAGCGCACCAGCAGCCTTCGCAACCGTACTGTGGGCAACCACAGTGCCTACTCAACCACTACGAATAGTCGTACGAGTCGTACTGCTGCCGAGACAACTCGCCGTGCTGCAACGACCTACACACCGACTACTACCAGTGGTGGCGGTGGCAGCATCGGAGGTGGTGGCTTCAGTGGTGGCGGTGGCCGTGCCTCAGGTGGAGGCGGTGGCGGCGGTGGACGCTCAGCCGGTGGCCATGCAGGCGGCCGTCGTTGAAAGTGAATAGTGAATAGTGAAAAGTGAAAAGTGAATAACGATATGAAGAAATTGTTTTTCGCAGCCTTGGCTATGGCAGTCGTCTTGCCAGCCGCTGCACAGGATACATACGAAAGCGCCCGCTTGTTGGGTAGCGACCTGAACGGTACGGCTCGCTATGTGGGCATGGGTGGCGCGATGGAGGCCCTCGGAGCCGATATCTCTACCACGAGTTCTAACCCTGCTGGTATCGGACTGTTCCGTCATTCCACCATGAGTGCTGGTTTCGGACTGGTGTCGCAGGCTGACGCCAAGGAGTTTGATGGCCGTAGCACCACGAACATGAGCTTCGATCAGGCAGGCTTCGTCTATTCCATGCGCATGGATCGCACGTCGTTCCTTAACTTTGCGTTCAATTACCACAAGAGCCGTAACTTCAATCAGATACTCTCTGTGGCCGACCATGCCATCCGGAATGCTTCCTCGAATGCCATCACGGCCGAGAAGGATCTGCAGGGCTATTACAGTCTCGGGATGAGCACCGATGGCTATCTGTTGGGCTACAAGTCGCCTACCAGTTCGCAGCGGTCACTCAATTTCAGCCAGCTTGACTATCTGAACGCCAATGTGCTGGCCGACGAGGTGCCCTATGAGGAAAACGGACGGCTCTATAAAGACCTGGTGCTCTACGGTATGAATGCTGATACTTATAACTTCGACCGTGCCCATCGTGGCTGGATCAATGACTTCGACTTTACCCTCAGCGGCAATTCCGACGATCGCGTCTACTGGGGTGTTACCGTAGGCATCCATGATGTCAATTACAAGGGCTATAGCGAATATGCAGAGGGTCTGCGGTTCAGTGACGGTACCGATGGCGGTATTGTCAGCTATGGCGACTATCGTAAGATCACGGGTACGGGTGTCGACCTGAAACTTGGTGTCATTGTTCGTCCTGTGGAGTATTCGCCCTTCCGTGTGGGCTTGTATGTCAACACCCCCACCTGGTACGATCTGACCACAGAGAATACCACTGCCCTCATCAACCAGAGTGCGCTCGGTTCATGTGCTGACGGCACCTATATCGAAGCTGGTGATATCGACAACTCCTACAAGTTCCGTTTCTATACCCCGTGGAAGTTCGGTCTCAGTCTGGGTCACACCATCGGCAAGAATCTGGCCCTTGGCGCTACCTATGAGTTCTCCGACTATGGTGCCAGCCAGAACCGCGTGAAGGACGGCTTCGACGACTACGGCAACGAGGACAGCTATAAGGACAACGTCATGAAGCGTAACACGGAGGATGTGCTGAAGGGCGTTTCCACGCTGAAGGTGGGTCTTGAGTTCAAACCTGTTCCCGAGGTGGCCCTGCGTGCAGGTTACAACTATGTCTCTCCAGCCTACGCTGAGAACGGTGTACGTGACCAGACGCTCGACTCATACGGTGTGATGTATGCCTCTACTTCCGACTATGTCAACTGGAAGGGCACTAACCGCATCACAGCCGGTATAGGCTGTAAGATTGGCAGCATGAATCTCGATGCCTCCTATCAGTACAGCACCACCGATGGTACGTTCTATCCCTTCCAGCCGAATGTGACAGGTGGTGTGTCAGCTGCTGACGTTAGCAACAAGCGCCATCAGGTGCTCTTCACCCTCGGCTACACCTTCTAAATAACACCGCCAAAAACATAAAATTCCCCCGCAGCATCTCTCTGCGAGGGGATTTTTGTGAATCATTGGGAAAGGCTACGGGTAGGCGCTCCTTAGAGCGCAATCCGTCTTTATTAGAGCGCAATCGGCCCATATCCCATACAACTCGTGGTTGTAATCGCCGTCAAAAATGCCGTGAGCGCAGCTACTACTACCTTCACCGCAATCTCAATAATCCTTTTCTTCATACGCTAATTGTTTTAGGTTAATTCATTCACTTAATGCTCTTGCAGGTCATTCTTTTTCCCCTCCTGAGTAGGAGGGGTCAGGGGTGGTCTGATCGCGCGACCTTCTGCTTCTGCTCTTGCGTCCCTTCTTTAGCAAGCGAGCTTCTGCATGCGCTCAGACCCCCTCTGGCTCCCCCTACTCAGGGGGAGAATTAGTTACCCGTATCAATCGGATTGTGATTATCCCCGCCACCGGTAGTGCCCGTGTTGATCACGAGCGTGCTTGCCTGCCCGGGCATTGCGAAGCTACCGGAATAGACACCTTCAGATTCGGTCAGCTCGATCTCCGAGCCATTGACACTCGCCGTCGGCACCTGACCCTCAGCTGGCGTAATACTGATCTCCACCTCGTCGTCCTCGTTCAGGCTTGCACCCGAAGTCACGGCATTACCGCCCTTGGTAACTGAGGCCGTACCCGTACCACTCTTACTAATCGTCAGCGCATAGCCGCTCGTCTGTTGACTCTGGCCACCATTGCCGCCCTGCGAAGAACCACTGTTGCCTGACTCTGATCCGCCACCCTGCGTAGAACCACCACCGCCATTACCACCTGACTCAGCTGACCTGGTGAGCGCCTCGATAGTGTCCTTGGCGGCCTTCGTCCAGCGGAAGGTGGCGTCGCTGTTCAACTCCTCGCGGGTGAATTCACCGGTGGCCTGTGCCAAGAGCTTGGCACTCTTGATGGCATACTGACTCTCCTTGGTGTAGTCGGGCGTACGACCGTTGGTGTTAGGCACACCGCCCAGACCACCTACAATCTTGTAGTCCGGCCCCATCACCAGACCATTGGCCTGTACCGAGCACTTGAAGATGGCCAGGTTGTCGATCTTCACGGTGTTACCGTTGAGGCACTGCTCGCGGGTACATGCTACGAAATCCTTCAGGATACCCGCGATCGTACCGACGCTGAACGGGGTGTTGTGCTCTGCCATGTGACGAGCCATGTCGTCAATACTCATGGTCTTCTTGTACTCTACTCGCGCGAAGTACTTTCCGTACGCCGACGACTGAGCGTTTCTGTTTTGAGAAATGTTTAGTTCTAACATAAGCTTTACTTTTTTAATGGTTAATAATTAAGTTCACTTTGCCTCTGGATCCTTAAGACGGTGCAAAGTTACAACATTTTCAGTCATGGATTGTGCCCTTTGATGCCTTTTAGTGCCTTTTAATGCCTTTCGCATCAGTGAAATGCATTTTTCTCGATTATTTTTCGTACCTTTGCATTGTAAACATATTACTAACCATTTCAATTAATTATTATGATGTATTCAAAATCTTCAAAGGCCATCGGCCGTTCAGAGTTAGCCCACCTCTATTTCCCCGACCTTGCACAGAAGTGCGCCTGGCAGAAGCTCCGTCACTGGTTCTACCTCAATCCGCGCCTGCGTCCGCTCACCGTCATCCGCCGTCACACCTTCTCGCCGCAGGAGGTGCAGCTTATTTACAGTGAGTTAGGCGAGCCTTGAAAATTTAGAGCCTCTTATTCTCTGATAACACGCTTCTGTCACTCTGAAAATAGCCTCCTGATGAAAATTAGGAGGCTATTATTTTTACACATGAATGTATCAATGTATCATGTATCATTTCGTTTCATCAAATCCGTATAATGAATTATCTATATATAATATATATCTATAAATATATATTATATATAGATAATTCTATATTCTTTGCTTCATCCTCTTACAGTCTTCTTCTAATCATCCAATTTTGATTTTAGTAAATGATTCAATGATACATTGATACATTTTGTACTACCCTGACATTTATTATTTGTATGCATATACAAGTCCATACTTTTCATGTAGCTTACGAAGTGAGCCATCTGACTTCATCTGACGAATGACATTGTTCACCATCTGTAACAGATCCTCCTGCCCTTTTTGCATGAGGACACCAATTTCACCATGAGTAAAGGGAGTGTTCAACAGTGGGGCTGCAAGTCGGGTGTCAGTCTGCACATAATAGGGAGCCTCTGTTATCTCTGTTATCATCACGTCGGCTGCACCTTCAGCAACAAGTGTCGGTATTTCTTCGTTTTTCTGGTGAACGACTATGTTAGCGTGAGTCAGGTTCTCGTTGGCAAACTTTTCATTCAGTCCCCCAGGATTCACCATCACACGGACTTCGGGTTTGTCGATGTCGGCCAACGACTTGTAGCGATCGGCCTCCGAAGCCCTGCAAAGGATGGTCTTACCATTAGCCAGATAGCCGTCGCTCATTAGCATGGTCTCACGCCGGGCATCGGTTATGGTTATTCCACCAATAGCGAGGTCGAACAACTGAGGCTCCGTTAATACATCGGCTGTCAACGTAGGCCATGAGGTCTTTCTGAACTCTGGTGCTACGCCTAATCGTGAAGCAATCTCCTTTGCAACCTCAATACCGAAGCCCCAATATGTTCCATCGGGTTCACAGAATGATAGCGGTCTGTAGTCACCAGTAGTACCAAAGAGGATAGTTCCTCGATCCAGAATCTCCGCTACTTTGCCATCGATGGGAACATCTGTATAGGTTGACAGGATGAAAACTGAGCATTGACCGTTCTCCTTCCCGAACTGGATAGCACCTTTCAGGTCATTCTCTGGGAACAGCTTTGTACTGTCGAAGTAATAAAGGCCATCCTCACTATTGTACCAACCGCCTACATAGCCTTCGTGCTGCAAGGCATGACTAATAACCCTGTCGAGTTGGTTACGCGAATGACTGTTCTGGCTAGCTGCATAACTGACGGCTATTCCCTCCGTCGGCTTCGTCATCGTGCGAATATCAAGTGTGAATCCGTCTGGATGGGTCTGACTGAAAGCCCATACCTTATCAGCAATAGTTGTTATGCTGCTCTGTTCTGTAGCGTTATCCTCATTTGAAGAACATGAGGCAAAACCGGCCGTTCCGCAAATGGTCAGGACAGCTATAAGAAACCAAGACTTAATTCTTTCCAATCGTATCATATCACAAATTCTCTTAAAACGGGAGCCAAAGTTAATCATTTCTCCCCGATATTTCGTAATTTTGCCCGCATTATTATGATAGTTTATGAAATTCGACTATGGCAGAGAATTATCCCTAAAAATATTTGGTTATTTGCTCGCTTATTCGTATCTTTGCAGAATCATATATAACTAAAGACATTATACACAAGGTTCCTGTCCCCTTGTGCACACGTTCACGTAGCACTATAGAATATTTGGGCGTGTGGGAGCAATTGCACAATCCAAATTTTAATCCCATCGAATTCGATGGGTTTAGAAACCAAGCCGGATTGCATTCTTTTAGTCTTACACCTAAGGAGTGGGTGCAAAAAACCAATGCGATAGGTATCTATTCCAAGGCTGGACGTTACGGCGGAACTTATGCTCACAAGGACATTGCCTTTAACTTCGGTATGTGGTTGAGTCCAACATTTCAACTATATGTAGTTAAGGAGTATCAGCAACTTAAGGAAGAGCAAAGCAATCCTCTATTACAGCATTGGGATGTTAAGCGTATCCTGGCTAAGGCCAACTATACCCTGCATACCGATGCCATCAAGAATATTATCATTCCCAAGCTTCCTATAGAAAAGAAGAAGGAAGGAATCATCTATGCCTCTGAAGCCGATATGCTAAACCTGCCCCTCTTTGGCTACACTGCAAGAGACTGGGAAGAAGCCAATCCGGAATTGGCTAAGAAGTTGAACATGCGCGATACAGCCTCTATCAATGAGCTGGTTGTGCTTTCTAACATGGAATCTCTCAATTCTGAGCTCATTAAGCAAGGCATGCCTCGTGATGTCCGCTACGAAGTCCTGCATCGCATGGCCGAAGAGCAGCTAAAGGTGCTCAATGATCAGAATGCAGAATATCGTTTCAAGAAACTAACGAGTGGAACAGAAATAACAGAATAATGTCTATTCGCCACCAAATATTTCTCGTATAACGACAAAGTGTTAGATGAGATTAGGAAAGAGAAAAAATTGTCACAATAATTATTTATGGAGTACATTGGTGAGAAAGAACTTAATCACAAACTGGATGATTTCGTACACAAGGTTCCTGTCCCCTTGTGCACACAACGTGCGCAGTTCTGTGGCATAGTCGCCATCCTTGCCCATTAGGATGTCCTGCACCTCCTCATACGCGTACCTTCTATTACTCTTTATGACAGTGTGGGCAATATGGTAGTCCTTGACATTAGCATCTTCGTCCAAAACGAAGATCACACTATAGCAGAGTTTTTCCTCGTCAGGACGTAACGAACAGATAAAGTTACACAGACGTTCAGGCAACATCGGGATGGTACGGTCGACAAGATAGACACTGGTGGCACGCTTTGTTGCCTCTTTATCGATGATAGAACCCTCTTTGACGTAGTGTGACACGTCAGCGATATGGACGCCGACCTCCCACAGTTTGCCCTGCTTGCGAATCGATAAGGCATCGTCGAAGTCCTTGGCATCCTTGGGGTCAATAGTACAGGTAAAAACATCGCGGAAATCCTCACGGCGACTGATTTCCTGCGGCGTGATGCCCGGATCTATCTTCTCTGCAGCATCCTCTACAGCCTTCGGATACTTGTAAGGCAGTCCGTATTGTGCCAAGATAGCATGCATCTCGACGTTGTTGTCGCCTTCCTTACCTAGAATGTCGACCACCTCACCCACAATATTCTTAGAGTCTTTCGACGGCCACTGCGTAATCTTGACCACCGCCTTGTCGCCTGTCTTACCGCCTTTCAGCTTCTTCTTCGGTATCAGCACGTCGTGTACAAAGATGTTTCCTTCTGTCACAAGGAAGGCGTAGTCCTTCTCGACCTTCAATTTACCAACGGCCTGGTCGCGCCTGTGACTCAATATCTCGACCACCATAGCCTCCTTAATATGCTTTTCACGACGTGCCATATAGGCTACCTTCACACGGTCGCCATTCATGGCAAACAGCGAGTTGCGCTCAGACACGAATACGGGCGTACCGCCATCGTCAGGCTGGAACGAGTTCTTACCATTGGCCTTACGGATAAACGTACCCTCTTGAACCTGTGTCTTCAGGTTCAGACGATACGAAGTTGTCTGACACCTTCGACAGAAAGTCGTCCCACGCCATTTCTTCCATCAGATCGACAGCCATCATCTTCGTGGGATGCGTATCAAGCTTTAGGGTTTTGAACACTTGCTTAAACGAGAATGTCTCGTTAGGATTCTGTTGGAACAGCGTCTGTAACATTTCCTGTAACATCCGCTTATTCAGTCGTTTTCCACCTTTTTTCTTGCTCATAGTATTGTATATTTAATAGTTTCTTTGGATTATCTGGTCGCCTTACGATATTCCGATGGCGTCATCTTGAACCGCTCGCGGAATAAGGTGTTGAAGTGGCTGCGGCTGACGAATCCACACATCTCCATGACAAGTCCTATCGAGTGGTTAGTCTCAGCCAGTAATTGTGCGGCATATCGCAATCGCCAGTCTTCTATGAAGTCGCCAATTGACTGTCCGTTGGCACATTCTCTTATGGCGTCAGCCAACAGATTGTAATT
>JAEEGL016892700.1_pt1 | contig 10209 bp, 10 predicted proteins | sample 9134231 | NCBI WGS metagenome assembly JAEEGL01 (sample SAMN16246548, study PRJNA631951) | gut metagenome | biome: gut microbiome; feature: rumen; material: fiber-attached | host: Bos | place: Iran: Karaj | collected 2018-10 | reverse complement strand
GCATTATTTTCTACTTTGAGATAATATAAACAAGTCGCCGCTGATACGGCGGCGACGAAATGAAAATGCCTCGTTGGTCAAGCGGTTAAGACGCTGCCCTCTCACGGCAGAATCAGCGGTTCGATTCCGCTACGAGGTACTAGCTATTAAGAATAGCCCAACCCGATTAGATCTGTATCGATACTGATACAGATTTTTTGTTGCAATAATGTGCAACCTGTGTTACTATGTCGATGATGACATTAAAGTATTAGTACTAGTTAGAAGTGGACTTTCGCGAGTCCACTTTACTTTTGCCCAAAAATGTAAAGGAGCCCATATGTCCAGAAAAGACGATATAGAGAAGAAGACCGAAGCTCTTTTGACACCAATAGCTGAAAAGTACGGCGTTTCAATCTACGATGTGGAGTATGTCAAGGAAGCCGGTGAATGGTACCTGAGAGCTTATATTGATAAGGAAGGTGGAGTCAATATCAACGATTGTGTTGATGTAAACCACGCATTATCCGATGCTCTGGATGAGGACGACTTCATTGAAGAAGCCTATACTCTTGAGGTTTCAAGCCCCGGGCTTGGAAGACAACTCAAAAAGGACAGACATTTTGCAAACAGTATCGGGCAGGATGTGGAACTTAAGCTTTTTAAGCCCAGAGACGGCGTCAAGGAATTTGCCGGAGTTTTAAAGAGTTTTGATGATACATCGGTTACCGTAACTATAAATGATAAAGATGAGACTTTTGTCAGAAAAGAGATTTCAGTGATTAAGCTTGCTCTTGATTTTTGATGATTTCAGAGCGGAAAAAGGAGATTACGATGAGTAAAGAATTAATGGATGCCCTCACTCTTTTGGAAAAGGAGAAGAACATCAGCAAGGATTCGCTGTTTGATGCAATTGAGAATTCACTTATTACAGCCTGCAAGAACAACTTTGGAAAGGCAGACAACATAAGGGTTGAAGTTGACAGAACAAACTGTGATTTCAAGTGCTACGCCGAGAAGGAAGTTGTTGAGACAGAAGATGATGTTATGGATCCTCAGCTTGAGATTTCTCTGGATGATGCAAAAAAGATCAGCAAGAAGGCAAAGGTTGGAGATATCGTAAATGTTCAGCTCAATTCCAAGGAGTTCGGACGTATCGCTACACAGAATGCCAAAAACGTAATTCTGCAGAAAATCCGTGAGGAAGAGCGAGGAGCTATTTATAACGAATACTTTGAAAAAGAGCATGACATCGTAACCGGTGTGGTTCAGAGATTTGTGGGCAGAAATGTAAGCATCAATCTCGGCCATGCAGATGCACTTCTTAACGAGAATGAACAGGTTAAGGGTGAGGTATACAGACCTACACAGCGTATCAGAGTATATGTTCTTGAGGTTAAGAACGGTTCAAAGGGACCAAGAATCCTTGTTTCCCGTACACATCCCGATCTTGTAAAGAGGCTTTTTGAGCAGGAAGTTGCAGAGATTCAGGACGGAACAGTTGAGATCAAGTCAATAGCCAGAGAAGCAGGAAGCAGAACAAAGATCGCTGTTTATTCAAATAATCCCAATGTTGATGCTGTAGGAGCCTGCGTTGGTGTTAACGGCGCAAGAGTAAATCTTATTGTTGACGAGCTTAACGGAGAGAAGATTGACGTTATCAACTGGGATGAGAACCCCGGTAACCTTATTCAGAACGCTCTTTCACCTGCAAAGATTGTTGCAGTATTTGCAGATCCCGATGAGAAGAGCGCGAAGGTTGTAGTTCCCGATTACCAGCTTTCTCTTGCCATTGGTAAGGAAGGTCAGAATGCAAGACTTGCTGCAAGACTTACAGGTTATAAGATAGATATCAAGAGTGAGACTCAGGCTAAGGATGCTCCCGGATTCCGTATGGAAGACTACCTCGATGACGAAGATTACGATGAAGAGTATGACGAGGAATATGAGGGCGAGTACGAGGAAGGTGAGTACGAGGACTCAGAGGCTGCAGAAGAATCTGAAGAGTAATGGATAAGGAGTTTTTTGATGCAGAAAAAGATTCCTATGAGGAAATGTGTTGGCTGCGGAGAAATGAAGGAAAAAAAGGATATGATCAGAGTTATAAAGACTCCGGAAAATGAGATTATCCTTGATGCCACCGGAAAGGCTAACGGCCGCGGGGCGTACTTGTGCAACAGCGCAGAGTGCCTTGCGAAGGCTTTGAAAAATAAAGGCCTTGAGCGGTCGCTTAAATCGCAGATTCCCGAAGAAGTCTCCCAGCGTTTGAAAAAGGAGCTTTGCTGATATATTGGATTCTAGTAAGATTTATTCGTTGTTGGGATTGTGTATGCGAGCGGGCAAGCTCAAAAGCGGTGAATTTGCCACGCTGGACGCCATACGCAAAAATACTGCACAGTTGGTAATTGTAAGTGAAGATGCTTCCGACAATACAACCAAGCAGTTTAATGATAAATGTAGTTATTATAAAGTTCCAATTGTTTTTTTTGGTACAAAAGAAGAATTGGGACATGCAATTGGTAAGGATGTTCGAACAAGTCTGGCTATAACAGACAAAGGCTTTGCGCAGTCGCTTCGGAAGAACTTACTTTCAGAAGAACACTAATCGAAGTACGGAGGAAATGTAATGGCAAAAATTAAAATATCCGATCTTGCATATGAGCTTGGATGTGAAGGAAAAGAGCTTTTAAGCTTTTTGCAGGATAATGGCGTTGAAGCAAAACGTTCGAACAGTTCTATAGAAGAGGCAGATGCTGAACTTGCAAGAAAACACTTCAAGGGAGGCAATGAAGAAAAGCCGGTAAAGGAAGAGCCCGCACAGGAGCCTAAGGCAGAGAAAAAGCCGGAAACAGCACAGGCACCTGTAAAGAAACCGGCAAAACCGGAAGGAACTGAGCAGAAACCTGCCGGTGAAGCGCCTAAGAAGAAGAAAAAGATCATTATGGTTACAAATGCCAGCAATTCTAGAGCCGGTGGCTTCAGCAGCCAGAATAATTCCGGAAATAACGCAGGCAATAACCAGCGCCGTGACAACAGAGGCAACAACAATAACAATCAGCCTCAAAGAAAGACTTTTGCACAGTCACAGAATGCTTATCATCCCATTAAACCTCTCACAGCTCCTTCACAGCTTGAGAGTTATGGAAATAATATAAAGAAGACTATTCCTGCACCCGCACCCAAGAAAGAAGAGCCTGTACAGGAGCAGCCTGTTGTAGTTAAAGCAGCAGAGCCGGTACAGGAGCAGCCTAAGGCACCTGTACAGGAACAGCCTGTTGCAGCACCTGTAGCAGCTACACCTGTTCAGAACGAGAATAAAAATCGTGATAACAGAGACAGCAGAGACAACAGAGATAACAGAAACTTCAATCGTCCCCAGCAGGGCGAAGGAAGACCTGAAAGAAACGACAGGGGCGACAGAAACGACAGAAACAGAAATAATGACAGAACCGGAGACAGAAACGGTTCATTCCGCAGAGACAACAATAATCAGGGCGGCGGATTCCGCAAGGATAATAACCAGGGCGGATTCGGCGGACGTGATTCCAAGGATGGTCAGAGAGGCCAGCAGGGCGGTAAATTTGCCGGAAAGAACGATAAGTTCGGCGGTAAGTTTGATGGTAAGAAAAACGACAGAGGCGGTTTTGCCGATGCTCCCGTTAAAGAGGGCGGAAGCCACAGGGATGAAGAAAGACGCCGCTTAGGCCAGGAGAAGGATAAGAGGAACAAGAAGGACCTTGCTTACGAGCAGGAAGAGATGATGCCAAGAAGTAAGAGAGTCGGCAGATTCATCAAGCCTGAAGTAAAGAAGGTAGAGGAGCCTGAAGAGCAGATCAAGGTTATTTCCATTCCTGAGAAGGTTTCCATCAAGGAACTGGCTGAGAAGATGAGATTACAGCCTTCTGTTATTATTAAGAAGCTGTTTATGGCCGGTCAGATATCTACAGTAAATACAGAGCTTACTTATGAAGAGGCAGAGAACATCGCAATGGAATACGAAATTCTCTGCGAGAAGGAAGTACCTGTGGATGTCATAGAAGAACTTCTTAAGGAAGAAGAGGATGCACTTGATACACTTAAGAAGAGACCACCTGTTGTCTGCGTAATGGGTCACGTTGACCATGGTAAGACATCACTTCTTGACGCTATTCGTAAGACCAGCGTTACAGACAGAGAGGCAGGCGGAATCACACAGAGAATCGGTGCTTACACCGTTTCTGTAAATGATCAGAAGATCACATTCCTTGATACACCCGGTCACGAGGCATTTACAGCTATGCGTATGCGTGGTGCTAATTCCACAGATATCGCAGTTTTGGTAGTTGCTGCAGATGACGGTGTAATGCCACAGACAGTAGAAGCTATCAACCATGCTAAAGCAGCAGAAGTTGAAATTATTGTAGCAGTAAATAAGATAGATAAGCCAAATGCTAATGTAGACAGAGTTAAGCAGGAGATGACCGAGTATGGTCTTATCTCAACCGATTGGGGCGGAACAACAGAATTTGTTCCCGTATCGGCAAAGTCCGGCGAAGGTATTGAAGACCTTCTTGAGACCATCATTCTCACAGCTGATATTCTTGAACTTAAGGCTAACCCTGACAGAGAGGCGAGAGGACTTGTTCTTGAGGCAAGACTTGATAAGGGCCGTGGTCCTGTAGCAAACGTACTTGTACAGAAGGGTACACTTCATGTGGGAGATTTCATTTCCGCAGGTGCAAGCTCAGGTAAAGTAAGAGCCATGGTTGATGATAAGGGCAACAAGCTTAAGGAAGCTCTTCCTTCACAGCCTGTTGAGATCCTGGGACTTTCGGATGTTCCAAATGCCGGTGAGGTATTCATTGGACATGCTACAGATAAGCTTGCCAAGCAGTATGCAAATACTTACCTTCAGCAGCATAAGAAAGACCTTATCGAAGAGACAAAGGCTAAGATGTCATTGGATGATCTTTATTCCAAGATTGAGGAAGGAAGACTTCAGGAACTTGATATCATCATCAAGGCTGATGTACAGGGTAGCGTAGAAGCCCTCAAGCAGAGCCTTCTCAAGCTTTCCAATGAGGAAGTTGTTGTTAAGGTTATCCACGGCGGCGTAGGTGCCATCAATGAGTCCGATGTTACTCTTGCTGCAGCTTCAAATGCTATCATCATCGGTTTCGATGTTCGTCCGGATGCAACAGCTAAGAGTATGGCTGAGCACGAAGGCGTTGAGATCAAGCTTTACAAGGTTATCTACCAGGCAATTGAAGAAATCGAATATGCTATGAAGGGTATGCTTGCTCCTATTTATGAAGAGAGAGTAACAGGACATGCAGAGGTTCGTCAGATCTTCAAGGCTTCCAAGCTTGGTAACATTGCCGGTGCATTCGTCAAGGACGGTGTCATCAAGAAAGACTGCAAGGTGCGTATTACAAGAGACGGCGAGCAGATCTTCGAAGGTGATCTCAAGTCCCTTAAGAGATTCAAGGATGATGTCAAGGATGTTAAGGAAGGCTTTGAGTGCGGTCTTGTATTTGACGGATTTGACCAGATGCACGAAGGTGATTTGGTAGAAGCTTACGAAATGGTTGAGGTTCCTCGCCAGTAAGTGAGTGATATAGGGACGAAAAGTTACACTTATGGCTGCTTGCAGACATATAAGTGTAACCTTGAGGACCGAACATACATGAGGAAAAAAGCCGACAGGCGATTTCCGAATGTATGCCGTATATCACGGAGGTAAAAATATGCGTAAAAACAGTAATAAGAATAAAAGAATCAACGGAGAGGTGATGAAAGTCATTTCTGAGGCTCTCCGTTACAGCAAGGACCCCAGAATCAGCCCCATGACTTCGGTTATGGATGTTGAGGTTGCACCGGATTTAAAGACCTGCAAGGTCTGGGTGACGGTTATGGGAGATGACGAGGACAGAGCCAGGACAGCGGAGGGACTTAAGAGCGCTGCCGGTTATGTCCGCAGTACTCTTGCGAAAGAGCTCAATATGAGATACACTCCCGAGATCAGATTTATTATGGACGATTCCATCGAATACGCCATCAATATGTCAAAGATGATCGACGAAGTAACAGCTAAAGACAACGAAGCAAGAGCAGCAAGGGGAGAAGATATTGAAGAGTCCGAAGACAATGAGGATTCTGAGGGAGAAGAATAATATATATGTGATGGGGGAATGACGATACTTAAGTTGTGTTATGAAAGAGTAGGTTTTTATGAGATTAGATGAACATTTAAGTTCAGTAAAGACAGTTGCTATTGCAGGTCACGTAAGACCTGATGGAGACTGTATAGGTTCCTGTATGGCATTATACCTTTATATCAAAAAGAACTATCCCGATATCAAGGCACAGGTTTTTCTGGAACCCATTCCTGAAGAGTTTTTATTTATAAAAGATGCAGACAAAATCAGTCATGATTTTAAGACTGATGTTGAGAGCTTCGATCTTTTCATTTGTATCGATTGTGAAAAGGGAAGACTTGGCGAAGCCGAGAAGATTTTTGACGCTGCCAAAAAGACAATAAATATTGACCATCACATCAGCAATACCGGTACCGGCGATGTTACATACATCGTTCCCACGGCAAGTTCAGCCTGCGAGCTGGTATATGAGTGTGTTGATAAAGACAAGCTGGACAAAGAGATTGCACAGTCAATCTATACCGGTATGGTAACAGATACAGGTGTGTTCAAGTATAACAGCACATCACCAAGGACTTATGAAATTGCCGGCAAGCTTACAGCCTTCGGTTTTGATTTCACAGATCTTATAGATCACGTTTTTTATGAAAAGACCTATCTGCAGAATCAAATCCTTGGCAGAGCTCTTCTTGAGAGCATGCTGCTCATGGACGGAAAAGTAATTGTATCCTCTGTTTCAAGACAGACCATGGACTTCTACGGAGTAACGGGAAATGACCTTGACGGTATTGTTAATCAGCTGATGTTTACAATCGGCACCGATGTTGCAATCTTTATGTACGAGGACGAGCCTTTGATGTACAGGGTAAGCCTTCGCAGCAACGGCGTTATCGATGTTTCCAAGGTTGCCAAGCTTCTCGGAGGCGGCGGTCATATCAGGGCATCAGGCTGCACAATAAACGGAACCTTCCATGATGCCATCAACAGCATTACCAAGTACATTCATCAGCAGTATGAAGATATGAAATAATTATTATAGCCGCAGGGTTTTAGTATCTTGCGGCTGTTTTTTTAGGAGCTGCCATGGGGCTGCCATGGCGGGGCTGTCATGGGGACGGTTCTTTTGGCAGATTTTTAGCGGATTAAAAGAGGGATATATGCCAAATAAATACAATGGTTTAATAAATATATACAAGGAACCCGGCTTTACCTCAAATGATGTTGTGGCGAAGTTAAGGGGCATCCTTAAGCAAAAGAAAATAGGGCACACCGGAACTCTTGATCCGGACGCGGTTGGAGTTTTAGTGGTATGCCTTGGAACAGGTACAAAGCTTGTTGAGATGCTTACAGACCACGATAAGGAATATATCGCAGTGGTGAAGCTGGGAGTTATTACAGATACTCAGGATATGTCGGGACAGGTTCTGGAAGAGAACGATGTTAATGTCACCAGGGAAGATGTTCTGGAGGCAGCAAAAGCTTTTGTCGGGGATTATGACCAGATTCCGCCCATGTACTCAGCTATAAAGGTTGATGGAAAAAAACTCTACGAGCTTGCCCGTGAGGGAAAAGAAATTGAACGAAAGCCCAGAAAGATTCATATAGATGCCATAACGATTCTGGACGATTCCCATCTTCAGGATGAACATTTTTTTACCATGGAGGTCAAGTGCTCAAAGGGAACCTACATCAGGACTTTGTGTCACGACATGGGGCTTCGCCTCGGTTGCGGAGCTGCGATGCAGCATCTTACCAGAACCAGAGTCGGGGCCTTTGGACTTGAAAGTGCAGTGACTCTGTCGCAGGTGGAAGAACTTCGGGACAATGGCGGCCTTGATGGAATCATACAATCTCCGGAATTTATTTTCAGAGATCTGGACAGTATCCATGTTAAGGAGTCGGCAAGAGCACTTCTTGAAAACGGCAACAGCTTCAGATTAGACAATGTAATCAACGAAGATCCCGAGGGCGTAAACGACAGGGAATTTGCAAAGGATATGTTTAAGGACGGAAATGCCTTCAGAGTTTATTCCGAGGATGATACTTTTTTCGGAATCTATAGATACAATGCCAAGACCAGACTATTCAACGTGGACAAGTTCTTCTTTGAGAAGTAAAAAAGGAGTCATTTAGAACCGTCCCCAATGACTCTTTGAAGGGAAAAAATAGTTTATGCTAATAATATCTGAGACGACGGAATTTCATATAGAGGGTAAGAACGCCGTGGCGATAGGAAAGTTTGACGGAATTCACCTGGGTCACAAGAAGCTGCTGGATATTATTCTTCAGCAAAAAAAAGATGGCCTGAAGAGCGTGGTTTTTACCTTTGATCCCCCGCCGGAGGAGTTTTTCACCGGAAGTCAGATTCCGCAGCTTTTTACCAGGCTCGAGAAAAGAACTGCCTTCGAGGAGATGGGAATTGATGTGCTGATTGAGTTTCCTCTTACAGCTGAAACCGCAGCCACACCTCCGGAGGATTTTGTCAGACGCATCCTTGTAAAACAGATCGGAGCGGACTTTATTGCAGCCGGAACCGATGTGTCTTTCGGTGACAAGGGGCGCGGTGACCGGCATCTTCTAAGGAACCTGTCAAAAGAAATCGGATACGAGCTGAACCTTATTGACAAGGTGAGGGTTGACGGCGAAGAGGTTTCCTCCACCAGAGTCAGAAATCATGTGGCTGATGGCGATATGTCCATGGTGAAAAGGCTCCTTGGCTACAACTACAGTGTCAGCGGAACAGTGCAGCACGGCAGGCATATCGGCCACACAATCGGTGTTCCCACAGTAAATATCATTCCGCCGTCCAACAAACTCCTGCCTCCCTACGGAGTTTATGCCAGCAGAGTTTATCTGGAGGATAAAATATACGATGGCATGACCAACATCGGACGTAAGCCTACAATCTCTGATAAGGAGCAGGTCGGTGTCGAGACCTTCATCTATGATTTTAATGGTGACGCATACGGAAAATTTATAAAAGTTGAGCTCCTTAAGTTTGTTCGCCCCGAGATGAAGTTTGGTTCCATCGATGAACTGAAAGAGCAGATTAAGAGCGATCTGGTAAATGCAAGAACGCGTATCTGAACATAAACCTTGTTAAGCGTTTTGAGAATATGATTTTGTAATATGCTTTACATATACTCACTGTTGTGATAATATTAGTTGGTTGCTGTCGGATTTGACAGTAGCAGTAACAGAAACTACCCATGCTAAGACCTGGGAAACTCCAACCCTGTCCTGGTGTGAGGCGGATTCAGAATTTCAGATTTATAAGGAGAAGAGAAATGATCACAAAAGAGAAGAAAACAGAAGTTATCAACAAGTTTGCTAGAAAGGCTGGCGACACAGGTTCACCGGAAGTTCAGATCGCAATTCTTACAGAGAGAATTCAGGAGCTCAACGAGCACCTTCAGAAGAACCCTAAGGATCACCACTCAAGAAGAGGTCTTCTTAAGATGGTAGGTCAGAGACGTAGCCTTCTTGGTTACCTCAAGAAGAAGGATATCGAAGCTTATCGTAAGCTTATCGCTGACCTTGGTCTTAGAAAGTAATTTAGCGGACTATAAAAACGGGATAAAGCTGATGAAAAAGTCAGCTTATTCCGTTTTTCTATTTTTGAGAAAAAATAATGATGAGAATATGCGCAAAAAGCGCTTTTCTATAGAAGACGAAAACATGATTCAATGCACACGCACCTGAAGTATGGTTCACAAAAATGAAGCGAACTATAGATGAAGGAAGGCGGATGAGCAGAAGGAGAAAAAATGGTAAAAACTTATTCAATGGAATTGGCTGGTCGTACACTTAAGGTAGAGATCGGCAAGGTTGGTAAACAGGCAAACGGATGTGCTTTCATGCAGTACGGAGATACAACAGTTCTTTGTACAGCAACTGCTTCAGCCAAGCCAAGAGACGGAATCGATTTCTTCCCTCTTTCAGTAGAGTATGGCGAGAAGTTCTATGCAGTTGGTAAATTCCCGGGTGGATACAATAAAAGAGAGGGTAAGCCTTCAGAGAATGCTATCCTCACATCCAGAGTAATCGATCGTCCTATGCGTCCTCTTTTCCCTAAGGATTACAGAAATGACGT
>JAEEGL015795898.1_pt1 | contig 10209 bp, 4 predicted proteins | sample 9134231 | NCBI WGS metagenome assembly JAEEGL01 (sample SAMN16246548, study PRJNA631951) | gut metagenome | biome: gut microbiome; feature: rumen; material: fiber-attached | host: Bos | place: Iran: Karaj | collected 2018-10 | reverse complement strand
TGCAAAGCCCGATGATCCCGACAGGGACAGATTCGTCCTCTCCAAGGGGCATACGGCGCCTGCCCTCTATTCGGTCATGGCCCAGAAGGGATACCTGCCGGTTGAGGAGCTCAAGACCTTCCGCCATCTCGGGGCAAGGCTTCAGGGACATCCCTCCATGCAGTATCTCCCCGGCCTCGACATGAGCAGCGGCTCCCTCGGACAGGGCATCTCCGCCGCCTGCGGCATGGCTCTTGCGGCCAAGATCGATAAAAAAGACTATCGCGTCTACACACTGCTGGGCGACGGCGAGCTCGAAGAAGGACAGGTCTGGGAAGCGGCCATGTTCGCAGGAGCAAAGAAGCTGGACAATCTGGTTGTCATCGTTGACAACAACAACCTTCAGATCGACGGCAATATCGAAGATGTCAATAACCCCAAGCCGATCGATAAGAAATTCGAGGCATTCAATTTCCATGTAATCTGCATCGACGGACATGATTTCGATCAGATCCGCGCAGCTTTTGCGGAGGCAAGGAACACCAAGGGCATGCCGACTGCAATCATCGCGTCGACGACAAAGGGCAAGGGCGTATCCTTCATGGAGAACAACGCGGGCTGGCACGGCAAGGCACCCAACGACGAACAGTATGCGGCTGCCATGCAGGATCTGGACGCAATCGGCGCGGCGCTTGAGGCATAATCCCGGGCGGGAGCTGTCGCCTGTATGAATATAAGGAGAAATTGACATGGGAGATATTAAGAAAGTTGCAACACGCGAAAGCTACGGCCACGCACTTGAAGAGCTCGGTGCCGTTAATTCCAATATCGTAGTGCTGGACGCTGACCTGAAGGAATCCACCAGGACATGCTATTTTGCAAAACAGTTCCCCGAGCGCTTTTATGACTGCGGAATCGCCGAGGGCAATATGATGGGCATCGCCGCAGGTCTTGCGGCTGCCGGCAAAATTCCCTTTGCCAGCACCTTCGCAATGTTCGCTGCGGGCAGGGCCTATGAGCAGGTGCGCAATTCCATCGGCTATCCTCACCTGAACGTCAAGATCGGTGCCACACACGCGGGCATCACAGTCGGTGAAGACGGAGCGAGCCACCAGTGTAACGAAGATATGGCGCTGATGCGCACAGTTCCGGGCATGGTCGTCCTGAATCCTTCGGACGATATCGAGGCAAGAGCGGCTGTAAAGGCTGCTGCGGAATATGTAGGACCTGTCTATATGCGCTTCGGCAGATATGCTGTCCCGGTATTCAATGATCCCGATATGAAGTTCGAGATCGGCAAGGGCAGCGTTGTAAAGGAAGGCAAGGACGTAACCATCGTCGCTACCGGCATCTGCGTCGCGTCCGCACTGGATGCTGCCGAGGCTCTTAAGGGTGAGGGAATTGACGCAGAGGTCATCAACATCTGCACGATCAAGCCCATCGACGAGGAGATCCTGATTGCTTCCGCACAAAAGACCGGCAAGGTCGTTACAGCCGAAGAGCACAGCATCATCGGCGGACTCGGCGGCGCGGTCGCTGAGGTTCTCTCCGAGAAGTGCCCCACAAAGATGTGCAGGATCGGTATCGAAGACCGCTTCGGCGAGTCCGGAACCGCAGGCCAGCTCGTTGAGAAGTACGGCCTCGACGGCAAGGGCATTGCAGCGAAGGTCCGCGCCTTTGTGAAGGCATAAGACAGCAGCAGATATCAATTACTTACTGATAACATACCGATAACTTACCGATAACTTGGCCGGTTCCGTCTTGGAACCGGCCTTTTTTCCCATTTTTTTTTAAATGTCCGTTTTTTTTCCTCCCCATAAGTGCTAAAAAGTGCAGATAGAATTTCATTAAACTACTTAAGCACAATACAGAAGGCTTATGGAGGGAGACCCATGAGCGGAGAAAATGAAACTGCACGAAAATCCGGCAGCTCGGTCATGATTAAAATCGCATCCTTCATTGTGGACAAGAGGATGCTCTTTTTCCTTTTATATATCATTGCTATCCTCTTTTCATTCTTTTCGGGAAACTGGACCAGTGTGGAAAACGATATTTCCAGGTACCTCAGCGAAGAGACACAGACCCGTCAGGGAATGGACCTGATGGAGCGTGAGTTCATCACCTACGGAAGCGCAAAGGTGATGGCAGCAAACGTGACCTTCGATGAAGCCGGGGAAATAAAGAGCATCATTGAGAAAACAGACGGCGTTCAGAGCGTCGATTTTACGGATCTTGATACTCCCGAGGATGAGTTTATAAGACACTATAACAACGGGAGCGCGCTCTTTAATGTCACATTCCGTTACGATGAAAATGACGACAGGGCGCTGGAGACTCTGCAGACGGTTGAGGATGAGCTCTCATCCTATGACCTCTATATTTCGACGACACTCGGTAACCAGCAGGCGGACATCATTGCCGAGGAAATGAAGACAATCATCGCCCTCGTCGCGGTCGTTGTCGTCCTGGTCCTGACACTGACCAGCGGCTCCTTTGGCGAGGTGCCGGTCCTTGGCCTTACCTTCCTCGTCTCCATGATCCTGAACAACGGGACCAATTTCCTCTTCGGGACGATCTCGTTCGTATCGAACTCCGTCTCGTCGATTCTCCAGCTCGCGCTCTCCGTGGACTACGCGATCATCCTGATCAATCACTATAAGGAAGACCTGGAGACACATGACGTCAGAGACTCGGTTATTCTCGCGCTCTCCAAATCCATTCCGGAGATCGTCTCGAGCTCGCTGACAACCATATCCGGCCTTTTCGCACTTGTTTTCATGCAGTTCAAAATAGGACAGGACATGGGAACAATTCTGATCAAGGCAATTCTGCTGAGCCTTCTGACCGTATTTACCCTGATGCCCGGACTGATCGTAATCTTTTCCGGAATCATGGAAAAAACAAAGCACAGGAATCTTCTCCCCAGGATCAGCGCGGTCGGACAGTTCGTCTACGCGACAAGGCACATTGTGCCGCTCCTGTTCGCGTTCCTCTTCGCCGGCGCGGCGGTCCTGTCCCAGCAGTGTCCTTATGTCTACGGCTATTCCACACTGTCCACGCCGATCCTCAACGAGACCCAGATCGCGGACAACATGATTACCGGGAACTTCGGAAAGGACAATTTTGCGGCCATCGTCGTTCCCGGCCACAATTACCGCACCGAGGCAAGACTCATCCGCTCCCTGGAGGGCAGGAGCGAAGTCAGGTACTGCCAGGGCCTTGCCAATACGGCGGCTCTCGGGGACTATACCCTGACAGACTCCCTCACCCCGAGACAGTTTTCCGAGCTCGCCAATATGGACTACGAGCTGATCGAACTGCTCTACAGCGCGTACGCTGCCCAGCAGGGAGAATACGGCAGAATCATCGGAGGGACCCAGAACTACCGCGTGCCGCTGATGGATATGTTCATGTTCATCTGTGAGAAGGTGGATGAGGGTTACGTAAACCTCGACGCGGACACGACGGAAATGCTGAGCACAACGTACGATCGCATCCGCTTCGGCAGAAACCAGCTCGAGGGAGACAATTTTGACCGCATCCTGGTCTACCTGAATCTTCCTGAAGAGAGTGAAGAAACCTTTGCGTTCCTGGATGAAATCCACAGGGTCGCCTCAAACTACTACGAGGACGGGCCGGTCTACGTGGTGGGACAGTCGACCAGTGAGATGGATCTGAAGACCTCCTTTGAAAAGGATAACATCATCGTCAGCGTCGTCTCCGTCCTGTTCGTCCTGGTCATCCTGCTGTTTACCTTCAAATCCGCCGGGATGCCGGTCCTTCTGATCGTAATCATTGAGGGAGCCATCTTTATCAACTTTGCCTGGCCCGCGATCATGCACCAAAACCTCTTCTTTATGGGTTACCTGATCGTCAGCTCCATCCAGATGGGCGCGAATATCGACTACGCGATTGTCATCTCCAGCAGATATGTGGAGGTGAGGAAAAACAGCGACCGGAAGGAGTCGATCATCGAGGCGCTGAACTTCGCCTTCCCGACCATCGTAACCTCTGGAACCATGATGATCCTCTCCGGCTTTGCGATCGGCAGAATGACCTCCGAGCCATGTATCGTCGGAATCGGCGAATGCCTCGGAAGAGGAACGACAATCTCTGTATTCCTTGTCATGTTCGTCCTGCCGCAGATCCTTCTTGTCGGTGACAGAATCATTCAGAAGACGGCCTTTGACATCAGCCGTCCGATCCATATGCGTGAGGAGAGCGGAACCGTCCTCATCAACGGAACGATCCGGGGCACGATTAACGGTACCGTGATCGGAACCATGAACGCTATGGTAAAGGGTGACGTAAAGGCGGTGGTCGTCTCCGGCAGCATTGGGCAGCAGGACGACAGCCGGGACAACGTATATGCAAACGAAAAACTGATCGGGGTAAATCAGGACTCCGACATCGAGTTTTATGATCTGTAAAGCAATGAAAATATCGAAAATCAGAATACAGTCAGCAGCACTGCTCCTTACGGCCGCAGTACTGGCCGGCGGGCCCGGGACAGACCTTTTGTCCCTGCAGGCATACGCGCAGGAGAATGCGGAAATCGCGGAAACCGCGTCGGACAGCACGAACAACACAGCCGGCTCAGAAAACACCGCAGGTGTGTTGGAGGAAGGACCGCAGGACCTTCCGGCGCCGGCCCCCGACGGCGGCATCGTCCGCATACAGAGCCTTGAGGACTATCATGCCTTCTGCCGGAACTGCAGGTACGACGATTGGTCGGAGGGGAAAACAGTATATCTCGACACGGATCTTACCTTTAAGCCCGGCGAGAGCGAAATCATTGAATCCTTCGGCGGAACCTTTGAGGGACAGGGGCATACCATCAGCGGCTTTGTCGTTGACGGGTATGATGCCCGGACAGGACTCTTTGGAACCATCCGGGAGAACGCCGTTGTCCGCGGGCTTAACGTCAGCGGCGCGGTTAAACCTTCGGGAATCCAGACAAGGCTCGGTGGGATTGCGGGCAGCAATTACGGACTGATCGAGGACTGCGCCTTCAATGGAACCGTCAGCGCGCACGCGGAGGTGGGCGGCATTGCGGGAAGGAACATGCAGAGCGGGGAAATCCGCTCCTGCACGGCAGAGGGATCGGTGCAGGGAGATTCCTTCACCGGCGGCATTGCCGGCTATAACGAAGGCGTGATCACCTCCTGCCAAAACGGCGCAATGATCAATACCGTTTATTCCGACGTGCCCTTTACGACCGACCAGCTGACCAGCACCATCGAGAACATTCTCATGACCGGCAAACTCAACAACCCGGAGAATCTCGATGCCAGGACAGACACCGGCGGGATTGCCGGCATTTCCTCCGGAATGATTACCTCCTGCATCAACACGGGAGACATCGGATATGAGCATGTCGGCTACAACACCGGCGGCATCGTCGGCAGATCCTCCGGTTATATCAGAGACTGTGCGAACGAAGGACTCATTCTCGGAAGGAAGGACGTCGGCGGAATCGCCGGACAGCTCCAGCCCTTCCTTGAAATGGACTTTTCAGAGAGCCTTCTGGGCGATCTCGACGATAAGCTGGACATACTCGATGGTCAGATCGGCAGCGCAATCAACTCCGCGGAATACTACAGCAGCGACACCAACGCAAGACTCGGAAGACTCTCAAGCCTTGCGGGAAGCGCAAAGGACAGCATAAAGGTCCTGACCGACGAGGCTGACGCGGCATCGGTAAGAGCCGCGGGCAAGGTCAACGCGGCCGGACAGACCGTGCAGGACAGCCTCAGTGTACTCTCCGGCGTTACCCGTGAAATAGGAAACTACATTCGGGACATGGAGGACCAGGTCTCGGCACTTGAGCAGAGAATCGACATCCTTTTAAACGACGCTTCGCTCTCGGACAGCGACAGGGAAGCTCTTCGCAGCGCCCTGAAGAAATTCCGCGAGGGACTTAACCTCCTGTCCTCCGCAAACGGGAAGCTCGGCGATGTCGTCATTGACGGACCGGAAATCGACGAATCCCGGACAAAGGACGTGACAGATGCCTACAGGGACATCCGCTCAGGCTACCGCATGATGTCGGAGGCAGCGCAGGAGATCCAGTCTGTCCTCGGCATCAGGACAGAAGGCGGCGCCGCTGCCGGTGACAGCCAGTTCTATCGAGACGCAAGACTGGTCCGCGAGGCTGCGGGCGAAATGCTCAGGCAGATCGAGGAAGAAGAGGACGGCCTTCTTACCATCGTCAGGGAGCGTACCAGGGATATGGATCAGCCAAAGGACGATTCCTCAAAGGATGATTCTTCAAAGGATGATTCTTCAAAGGACAGTTCTTTTGACGATTCCACCCAGGACGACCCTTCAAAGGAAAAGAAAGATACAGAAGGCGAAGAGCAGAAGGACCCCGATGCTCCCACGGCGGGAGAACTGAGCCGCGTGATCGGCATCGTGGAGAGCGCTCAGGAGGGAATCGAGAAAATCGTCTACGGGCGCGGCGAGGGGAGCCAGAGCCTTTCCCAGGAACTCGAAGACTATATCAGCAGCACAGAGGATTCGGAAGAGCCGCTGAGTGAAGACGACAAGTCCAGGCTTCGAAATGACGTAACAGAGATTGAAAACGCCTGCATCCGCATCGATTCCGCTGTAGACAGGCTCAAAGGAATCCGCGACGAAGCACTGCAAAACGGCGATGCCGTAAAGGAGTGGATGGACAAGGCAGTGCCTGTAATCTCTGAAATTGCTGGCGATCTTAATACCATCGTCACTGCCTTTGCGGACATCAGCCGTATCGTCTCAGGGTATGTGATCAGCCTTCCTTCCCTGGATGATTCCGGCATTCGGGGAGCCTTCCGGAGCCTCATCCACAAGGCCGGTGCCATGCCGGACATTGACAGAGATCTTTCCGGCGTCATGGACCGGCTGGCCGGCATGGACATCAGGATATCCGGCGTCAGCGATACGGCAAGAAGCGCCGGCAATCAGCTGTACGATACCATGAATTCCATGATGCGCGAGGTGAACGGCCTCAACGCCAGCATGGGCGAGCAGTCCACCGAGGCGTTCGGCGAGATCCGCGGAATTACAGACCAGTTTGACAGCATCATCGGGACCCTCGAGGAAATCGCAAAACAGCAGATGGGTGGAGACGACTCCCCGGAGGACCGGATCCAGGACGTGTCCGATGAGGAAATTGAATCCTCGACCAGCGGCAGGACCAGCGAGTGCAGGAATACCGGAAGAGTCGAGGCGGACTCCTCCGTCGGAGGGATTGTCGGTACCATCGGCGTAGAGTACGACCTCGATCCGGAGCAGGACATCCGCAGGATCGGCGGCACCTCCCTTGACTATATTTTCCGCGCAAAATGTATTGTGGACCGCTCAGAAAATGAGGGGACCATTGTAAGCCGCAACAACTACTGCGGAGGGATCGTCGGCAACATGCAGATGGGAGTTGTTTCCGCATGCGACAGCCTCTGCACCGTCAGCTCGGATGGGGATTACACGGGCGGCATCGCGGGATACTGCGCCTCCGGCATACAGGACTGCCGCGTCAAGGCTGAGGTTAAGGGCACCTCCTACGTCGGCGGCGTCGCGGGATATGCGCAGAAGCTCTTCAGGAACGCCGCAATGATTAACGTGACCGGCGCCAGACAGTTTTACGGCGCCATTGCGGGAGACGTCGAGGAAAACGAGGGCTCCAGAGTATCAGACAATGTATACTATTCCGATACCGCCTATGGCATCAACGGCGTCAGCTACCGTTCTGCGGCAGAGGAAATCACCTATGACGCCATCAGAGAGTACGGCGGGAGTCACTCCGGCGCCGGAACGGAAGGATTTTTCGACGCTCTGAAAATCCAGTTTACCGACGGCGATAATATCGTGGATACTGTCTACTGCGTCTATGGCGATTCCATACCGGAGAGCCGGATCCCCGCCGTCCCGGAAAAGGAAGGCTTCAAGGGGAACTGGAGCAGGACCGACTTCTCATATATTGAAAGAGACGAAACAGTCCTTGCTAAGTACACCAGATTCGTCACATTGATCGCGGCGCAGAAGAAAAGAGAGAGCGGCCTCGACATCCTGCAGGCTGAAGGCAGATTCGATGATTCATCCGAGCTGATCCTGCTCGGCGAAGCCCCTGAGGACGACGAGCTGGAGAGGTGGAACGTGACCGTGCCCGAATCCGTCTCCCCTTCGCCCGTAACTCTGCGCTATTTACCTCCGCAGGATGCTAATAACGTGGTAATCTACTGTATGGAAGACGGCGTCTTGACCGAGGTGCCGGCCGCAGCCAACGGAAAATACATTACATTCCCGGCAAAGAGCGGCAATCTGACATTTTCCGTCAAACAAAAAGATAATGACTGGAAGAAATATCTTCCCATACTGCCTGCAGCAGGCGCCGGCCTTGCGGCTGTCCTGACCCTGACCGCCGCTCTTAAAGCCTCCCGCCGCCGCAGAAGACACAGACACAGAAAAGCAAACTAATCCCGGAGGATAACACACATGACACAGGAACTCCTTGCGCAGTACAACTACATCAGAGACATCCTTAAACAGCAGGAGATCTATACACACGCCTGCCACGTCCTGCAATACGACCAGGAGACCATCTGCCCGCCAAAGGCTATGGAGGAGCAGGGCGAGGTCAGCGCAGCGCTCGGCAACATGGCGTTCAAACTCACAAAGGACCAGAGATTCATTGACGCCGCGGAGAACCTCTACGCTCACCGAGGCGAGCTCGACTCCTTCGACCAGGCCCTCGTCGACGACCTTCACCGCAGCTACCTTAAGACCAAGAACATTACGCCGGAGATGAACCATGAGTTCTCCCTGGTTTACAACCGCGCCTTCGTCACCTGGCTGGAGGCAAAACAGAAATCAGACTTTTCTATTTTCGCGCCGAGCCTTAAAGAAGTGATCGAGATCAACCGCAAGGACGTGTCCCTTCGCGAGGAAGCACTTCCCGTGCTGTACGACAACCTCCTGGGTGACTACGAGCGCGGCCTCACCAGTGCTTCCCTCGACGAGTGCTTTGGAAAGTGCAAGGAAAGACTCCTTCCCCTTCTTGAGAAGATCAAGAACAGCAAAAAAGTGATCCGGACCGATTTTCTCTCCCGCCATGCCGACGAGGACAAGCAGAGGAAATTCGCCCGCTACCTTCTCGAGCTGATCCGGTTTGATTTTGAGAGAGGCTCCTTTACGACCAGCGAGCATCCCTTTACCGACGGCCTTGCAAGGAACGACGTCCGCCTCACAACGCACTATCATGAGGACATGTTCTATGCCAACATGTACACCGTAACCCACGAGGGAGGCCATGCGCTCTTCGAACTCCTCCAGCCGCAGGAAAACTACGACCACCACATCAACGGTCTGAAGTCCATGAGCATGCACGAGTCCGTCTCCCGCTTCTACGAGAACCGCATCGCCCGCTCGGAAAGCTTCATCCACCTTGTTTACCCGAAGCTTAAGGAGCTCTTCCCCGAGGTCCTTGAGGGCGTTTCGGAGCGCGAGATGTACGAGGCGATGAACATCGTCCACCCGTCCCTCATCCGCACGGAGGCAGACGAATTCACCTACACCTTCCACATCATCATCCGCTATGAGATCGAGAAGGAAATGCTCGCGGGAACCGTGAAGGTTGAAGACCTCCCCGCCCTCTGGAACGAGAAATACAGACAGTACCTCGGCATCGTGCCGCCAAACGACAGAGAGGGAATCCTCCAGGACGTCCACTGGACCTTCGGCATGGGATACTTCCCGACCTACGCCCTTGGCAACATGTACAACGCGATGTACTACAACCGCCTGAAGAACGAACTCGACATCAACGCTCTTGTGGCAGCGGGCGACTTCGACACCATCAACGGATGGATGGCAAAGAACGTCTTCGCGAAGGCAGACCGCCTGTCCGCCTCCGAGTGGATCCGCGACATCACCGGCCGCGACTTCACCCCCGACGACTTCCTCGACTACCTCGAGACCAAATACTCCGCGATCTACGAACTGTAAGAAAAACAAGCCGGGGCGCCGCCGCGCCCCGGAAAAAGTATTTGACAACCACAGCCATTTTGGGTATTATAAATAATGCTCTGACGGACGGAGTTCGTCATCAGCATCGAAGCGTGGCTCAGCTTGGTAGAGCGCTGCGTTCGGGACGCAGAGGTCGCGTGTTCGAATCACGTCTCTTCGATAAGGTTGAGGGCCCGGAAACGTTGATTATTCAAGGTTTCCGGGCTTCCTTTTTGTCCCGACAGT
>JAEEGL015285192.1_pt1 | contig 10209 bp, 8 predicted proteins | sample 9134231 | NCBI WGS metagenome assembly JAEEGL01 (sample SAMN16246548, study PRJNA631951) | gut metagenome | biome: gut microbiome; feature: rumen; material: fiber-attached | host: Bos | place: Iran: Karaj | collected 2018-10 | reverse complement strand
TGTCAGAAACTGAAGCTGCCTTTACTGCTTTTTCAGATTCATATAAAAATAAGTTTTCAAATTATCTTGCGGAAAAATCTCTGCTTACTTTTTTTGACCGCGACGTAACGGCAGAAGATGCACTTGCCCGCGACGGGGCTACACAGGAACTTTTTTCAGCAAACCCGGGACTTGAAGGAATCAGGCTTATTGATGCCGATGGTATTCATGTTCATTACAGCAGCTATGCCTCAGATCTTCTGCGCGACGAAGAAGATTTTTTATCCTACAGAAACTACGGAACCTTCAAGGAGTTTCCGGTACAAAAGCTCAAGTTTCCTTCCAAACCTGAATCTCCGTGCACATTATGTTTTGACGGTGAATTAAACCGCCTCATTTTTCTTAATTCCGTTTTCAATGAATTCGGTGTACTGCGCGGAGTATTTTTATTTTATGTTTCGGGAGATGACTTTGTACGCTATCTTACACAGAATGATGTTCTCCCGCTCAACACCCGCGGAATCGTAATTGAACCGGACGGATTTGTCTTTGGCGTTCCGCTTAACGCAAAAACTCTTTTTGTTGAATCAATCATGAAAAAATGGGAGCGCGGACTTTACGGAACGGAACCGCTTTCATATTCTGATGAAAAAACACTTTTCCTTGTAAGTCACAAAGGTTCCGTTACTCTCGGAATCATTTGTGATGAAAGTGAATTTTCACTTTCTGATGCAGAAAAAATCCTGCTTGTCATAGGAACAATCATAACGCTCTTTCTTATTTTCTTTATTGTCTTTAATATCAGGCAGGAAGATTCAGTAATAATCAACGCGCGCATAAAAAAGTTTCAGTTTACGCTTGTACGCGAATACATTGAACGCCGGGACACGGCGGACTGGGCTTCGCTTGCAAAAGAAATTGCACGCCGTAAATATGACGTAAGCGAAGAAATAAAAAAGAGCCTCGGTGTACTCGGGAAAAAACACAACGAAGAAATTGACGCACTTATTGATAAAAGCTGGGCAGAAGTTCTCGGCGCACTCGCAGGAGCCGCTTCCGTTTCTCTCTCGCATTATGAAGCAAAGCAGGACGAAACTTCAGAAAAGTCTGCCGAGCTTGAAAAGTTAGAAGAGCCAGCCGAACTCGAAGAACTCGGCGACGCTGATGACACGCAGGAGCCAGCCGAACTCGAAGAACTCGGCGACGCTGATGACACGCAGGAGCCGGCCGAACTCGAAGAACTCGGCGACGCTGATGACACGCAGGAACCGGCCGAACTCGAAGAGCTCGGCGACGCTGACGACACACAGGAACCGGCTGAACTCGAAGAGCTCGGCGACGCTGACGACACACAGGAACCGGCCGAACTTGAAGAACTCGGCGACGCTGACGACACACAGGAACCGGCTGAACTTGAAGAGCTCGGCGACGCTGACAGCCCTGCACAAAAAGCAGAAGAACTGGCCGAACTCGATGAGTTTGTCACTAAGGATGAGCCGGACAAATTTGAAGAAATCACGCTTGAAGAATTTTTAGCTTCAGAAAACATAGTAAAAAAAGTTGCAGAAAATTCAGAAGAAATAAAGCAGAACGCAGAAAACAGCTTTACGATTCTGCCTATGGCTTTTACGGATCTTGATAAAACGGAGTAACTGTAAAATTGGACAAATCATTCTGCCCTGAAAACAAAACAGCTCTCTCTCATGGTCTTCTTAAGAAAGCCATAATATACAATTCTGAAAACGCAATAAATGAAAAAGACGGAATCTTCTCTATAAACAGAAACATAGGAACTTCAGAAATTGAACTGGACAGTTCACTTAAAGAACTCGTCGATTCAATTCTCCGAAGTTAATCACGGTTTTAGACCAGGAACCATAAACTCCTGCGGAAGTTTTGAAGGCACGCTTCCGTTCTTTACGCTTGCCCAGGTTACGTCTGCCTCAGCACATACAGTTCCGTCATTCTTTTTTATAATCTGATGAATAGTTCCGCTTACAGCACCAAGCTTTGCCGGGTATGTTTCAATCGTAAGTTCATCATCAAGAAATGCAGAAGATTTATAATGAATGTCTACGTGCGTTACATAAAGTGAAAATCCTATTTCAACAATTTTTTTATACTGAAATCCAATCTGACGTAAATAATCCATTCTTGCATATTCAAGATAATTGAGGTACACGGCATTATTTACATGTGAATAACTGTCGCACTCGTAAGGCCTTACAGTAAGTTTTGTAAACCAGGACATCAGTCTTCCTCTTCTACGCGAACCTGATAAGCCTGCATAAGCTGAACAAATGAATAAATCTTTTTATAAACCGTTATGCACTGTTCCTTAAGTTTTCCTTCTGCAAAATGATCCAGGTCTTTCCAGTTAAGAAGTAATTCTGAATGCGGAAATTTTACAAAGTCTTCAAGAAGCATTTTTAAGTTTCTGTCAAAAATCATAAAGTTCTGAACAGAAGCAATTATGCAGGAAGCAGCTTCATTGTTAGCGTCCCTTAACGTTGTCTGAATAATTCCGCGTGCATCTCTGTCGCGCTCTGAGCGAGGAAGATGCGTTTTTATTTTAATACCCCACTGTGCATCTTCTGCAAGAATTGAGTCAAGTTTTACGATTCTGTCAGAAGCTTCAAGCAGCTGATGAAAAGCTTCGCTCATCGGAGTACTCATCTGCTGGTTTGACCATTCACCGCGTACAAGAAGAATGTCTGCAACTTCACGGATATCTTTTTTTGTATATTCAAGAAGGAAAAACTTAAGATAAGCAAGCGGATTGGAATACAAAAATGCTCCGATTCCCTTGCGTTCAAAAGTCTGGCTTGCACCTTCCGTATAGTTTCTGAGCATAGGGATTTCAACGGCACCAAACACCTGTTTTACAAGTGTATCTATTTTACCCTCTGCCTGCTGCTTTTTAATTTTTCCAAGTGATTCTTCTGCCTGTTTTTTTATTGATGAAATATAATCGTCAACAATGTGAAGTTCATCTGCCTTATACGAATCCTTATAGAGAGGATTTTCAGTAACAAGCTGAATCATCATTTCAAGAACATGGCGGTCACGCAAAGGACGAACTTTTGTAAGAACCTTTCTCCATACACCGGACGTAATTATGTCAGTTCCCTTTACCTGCTTAAGAAGTTTAAGAACATCATCCCAGTCCTGATCAAAAGGAAGCGGCCATGCAATGTCAATAAACTTACGCAAATCTTCTACGATGTAAGAACTGTTTATAGACTGAAACTTCGGCACCGTCTGAAAGTTGCGTTCATGCAGCGAAGAATCAAATTTTTTAAGAAGGAAGTAATAGTCATAATTACAGAAGTTCATCATTGCAACAAGTTTTGTATAAAGGTTGTCAATTTTTGAAACTTTTGTACTGTCAAATTCCTTGTTAAGAAGTTCAATATTCTGGTTTACATTTGCAGTCATTTCTTTTAAAGGAACTTTTCTAGACATTTCCATAATTGAATCATCAGAAAGTTCTTCAACAGCTTTTTTCTGGGTTTCAGAAAGAGCAACACTCAATACAACGTTTTTTAACGCAGCCGGTGTTGTCTGCTGAAAAACCGCCTGTGCAGAAGCAACCGCTTTATAAATTTCAAAAAAGAATTTTGCAAGACCCGGCTCTGCTTCATGAGCTGACGGTTTATAAAAGTGATATTTTGTCTTCGAAAGATTTTTCGCTATATTCTTTAATATTCTCTTTCTCTGTGAATCAGGATCATTTCCGCCGAAAAGAGATGAAAATATGTTTGATAAAAAGTTTGCCATACCTTGAATTTATCAGAAATTGCATTTCATTTCAACGAAATAAAATGAGAAGATATTGAAAAAGTACAAGCCGCAGGAAGATTCTCCTGCGGTTTGTAACTGCAAAAGTCTATTTTCCGCTGAGTCCGCTGTACATGGCATTTAAAAGAGTTCCGGTCATATCCTGACCGTATTCCCAGGTCATTGCACCGCCGAGCTTGTAGTCGCGGACAAGCTGAGTTAAACGGGTAACCGCATCTGCATCTGTATACGAAATAAAAATCTTATCCTTTGCATTGTAAAGATACGGAGACTCTGCATATTCGTCAAAATACCTTACGTAGTTTGAATCTTCAAGAAGTTTAAGGATTTTAGAAAACTCATAGCCGCCGTCACCGGACTGCTTTGGCACCGTAGAGCCGAGTCCATGGTTATCTTCCTCTTCTTCTATGCCAGTCCATCTCTGACCGTAAAAAGGAATTCCGAGAATGAGTTTGTCAGGATCTGTTCCGGCACCCAGATAACGCTGAAGATCACTTTCTACTTCATCAACAGGAGCATTGTGCCCCGTATTACTGCTCCAGCTTCCGCAGAAGTCGTACATCATTATGTTAAGGCCGTCGCACACTTCCTGAATGCGGCTGCTTTCGTTTATAATCGGAACATTGTCTGCCGGGAGTGCCGTTGTAAGGCGGTACGCAATTCCGTTTGACTTTCCGAGCCTTAACATCATAAGCTTGAGTTCTTTTAAAAGAGTTATGTATGCTGAAAATTCCTTTTCCCATTCATCTGTTCCATACTTAAGTCTTTTTCCCGGATATTCCCAGTCGATGTCAATTCCGTGAATATCGGTATTACCGGTAAGAAGAATTTTTACGTTATCTATAAATTTTGTACGGAGTGATGAATCTGCGGCTATTGCCTTAAAGTCGGCTATACCGTCAGAAGCCCCACCTATTGCTACGCTTACGCGCAGGTGCGGATATTTCTGTACAAGTTTTTTTACCTCTCCATAGCAGGACTCAACATCGCCTGTATCAAGGCTTACATGGTCCTTGTCATTTACTTCGGCAAAAGAAAGAATAAGGTCTGTGAGTTTATCTCCTTCAATATCATCAGCTTTCCATGCCCTGTCACGCTTTTTTGCAGGGTCATAAACTCCCCATGTTGCAATATATGCGGCGCAGATATTACCGCCGTTTACAGCTGTTTTCAATTCAATAGCCCCTTCCGAACTGCCTACTTTTTCCGTAGAGCCGCAGGAAACTGCACATACAGTTAAAAGCGCTGCCGCTGCCGAAAAAAATACGTTTGTCATTTTCATATCTTTCCCCTAAAAAAAAGAGCCGCTTAATAAGCACAAACGAACTTATTAAGCAGCACCTGATTTAATTCATGATTCTATAATGCCTGATTAGAATGAATCAACTTCTGTTACACGAAGACCTTCTACAGAATAATATTTTTCAATTTTGCATGGGTTTGGATTGTCTTCACTCTGAGTAAAGTCATCCAGTGTGTATTCGTATTCTGCAGGTTCTCCAGAATCAGAATCTACATAAGAAACTTTAAAGCCCTTAAGATAAACTACATCTTCTCCGAGCGGTAAAGCACTCTTGTACCATGTAAATCCAAGCTCAGTTCCTGCAAGAGTCGGCTTCATTTCAACATAATACCAGTTAGCATCTGTTTTTGTAACCTTACCAGTAGCTCCTGTTTCAACAGTCTGACCTATTTCTGTAGGAACAGCACTGTTAACCATCTTTACGTCGGCTCCTGAATCGCGGAAACATACCTTTCCGTCAAAATCTTTACAAGGTACAAAGTAGAAAGAAACGGTGCTTTCTTCAGGATAAGAAAGACCTGTAATTTTGAACTGGAACTTCATCTGATCACCAGGAACAAATGCAGCAGGATCTGTGTCAATCTTTAATACTTTTTCCCATCCAGGAATTACTGGCGGTGGAGCTGGCGGTTCACTTCCAGGTTTTTTGTTGCCGCCATCATCACATGCAACAAAAAGCATTGCAAGAGCTGCAAATCCTGCAGCAAAGAAAATACTCTTTTTCATAATTTTCTCCTAAATTTTGTTTTTTTGGAAATACAAGTTAGTACAACACAACAACAAACAAACTCGTTATTTCCATAGCAACAGTAATGATGACACGTTTTTAATTGAAAATCAAGTAAAAAATCCATAAAAAGACAAAAAAAAGGCTTCCGCGATACCGCGGAAGCCACTTATTATTCAGTACAAAAACTTAGAAGTTTACAGTAACCTGAAGAGGAATTGCCCATGAGAACTTATCATAATCACCCTTTCCAGGATCTACACATGCAAAGTCCCAAGAAGCATATCTTATGTCAACACCGATTGTTGTAGAGATACCCTTTCCGAGGTCAAGTGTAAGGCGAGGTTCAATAACGAGTCCCCATTCATCAGGATCTTCTTCACCATCTTCATTAACATCAAATCCCCAAATCTGAGCTGAGCTCCAACCAGGGTTAAAGTTATCACAATAGTTCCTATAGTAGTTTACACGGATCCATGGAGTAAGGTTTTCGAGATAGTATTCAAACTTAACAGCTGCTCTGTTTCCAAAGCTGCCATAATCTGAATTACGGATGATTGCTTCGTCAAAGAATTCGAATGCATATTTTTCGTCTGTAAGACGGAAGTCAAAGTCAACACGATGCTGTGCAAGGGCCATATCTGCACCAGTCACGCTGTCTTCGTAAAGATATGCAGAATAACCGAGAATTGCTTCCATGTTGTCAATTCCGTTGTAGTCAAACTGCAAACCGATGCGCTTTACATCACCATCTGGAACACCAGAAAGATCTTCGCTCAGTGCTTCATATTCAGCAGAAATGTTTCCTACGCATGAAATGCTGTAAGTTGCCCATGCAGCAAGTGTGTTCTTTGGTTCTTTTGTATCTCCACCATAGTTAGCAGGAAGAGTATTTCTCTTTTTTGTTGAGTTAAGCACACCAACAGCAAATGTAAGTCCGTCAACAAGGTCTGTAGGTGTAAATTCTGCATAAATGTGGTTTCCTGCAGATTCAAAGATACCTGCGCCACTCAATGCATCCCAGCGAACACCTTCTGCATAAAGTTCTACAGGCTGGTTACCTACAGAAACCTTAAGCCATGTAAACGGATTTGCCCATGCTTCCCAGCGGTAGAGAGAAAGGAATCCTGAATCAGCAGTATCTGATGTAAGGTTCCAGAGACCTTCGGCATTAGCTCTTATCTTAAACATAGCTCCACCTACAGAAGTCTCATAATTTGCACCCATTTCAAGGTAGAAGTCATCTTCACCCTGCTTTACCTGGAAACCTTTTTTAACACCTTCTGAACCATCGTTGTAAAGACCGATAGTTCCGTCTGCAACATCAGCATTGCTCCATAATACAGCTTTTGAATCAACAGTAAAGGTAAGCCCACCCTTTCCTTCTGCGAATGCAGTGAATCCGATTACAGATGCTACTGCAAGACAAAGTAATTTCTTCATTTAATCACTCCTTTTAATTTGTTGTACTTTTGTACATTTTTTAGTATAAGGCCCATTTAATATATCTGTCAACAAAAAACTTTCACGTGAAAGTTACAAGTGAGAATAAAAAAATATTAGACCATTCCTGAGCACAAAAAGGTGGCAGAAAGAACCGTTTCCAGCTTGTGCTAGTCCGGATCTGCAACCATCATGCCGCCTGTTACTGAAGATACGGTTTTAGAAAAAAACAGAACATGAGGTTCTACATTAAGTGCCGTACAAAGTTTCTGCAGGGTAGAATCTTTAGGCCAGGTAGAGCCGTTTTCTATTCTGGAAAGAGAAACATCACTTATTCTGCACAATTCAGCCAGTTCGCTCTGGGTAAGCTTTCGTTCATGTCTCCAGAGCGCAATATTATTTCCAAGGAGTCTCTTCAAGTTTATGCTTTTATTCATATTATAGAGAATAAACTTAAAGTAACAGTTTAAGAATAACGTGCCAGTATAAATTTTAGGGGATTAACTTGGCTCAGGGCAGATTTTTTACCAGTTTTATGAGGTAAAGTGCCACATAACGCTTTAAGGCAGGATGATTTTTTATTTTTATCATGCTCGGAGAATCAACAAGAACTTCAGCAAGAGAATTAATGCGCTCAAGCGTAAAGGCCTCTGTTTTAAGGGAACGCAGGGTCTTTCTGAGATAATCGCGGATCAGGCTGTTCATGTCTTCGGTAAGATTGTCGTGATTCTTTTTTCCGATGCGGTCATTCCATTCGTTTTCATAGCCTTCAAGTTCACGGTCAAGGCTTGAAGTTTCAGGAACAATAAGTTTTTCTGCTTCTGCAGCAGCACGGCGGAGTTCGCGTTTACGGCTCAGTTTAGGATCTGTTTTTTCAGAAGCTTCAATTCCACGGATTCTTTCGTCTTCTTTAGAACGCTGTTCGTTTATAAGGTTCTTTGTTGCAGAGGCTTCGTTTGACCTTTTCTTTTTTGACTTAGGTTTTCTAAAAAGAAGACCGAGCAACCATGAAAAAATCGGAATTCCGTACCAGAAAGGAAGCTTTATTTTTGCATCAGAAAGAAGTTCAGTTCTGCTCAGCATAAGAAGTTCGCTGTAAGGAATCATTACACCGTCACGGTAAATTCTTAAATGCCCCGGGGTCTGATCGTCATAATCAATTACAGAAAGAAAACTTGCATTCAGTATTGCATATAAAATTGGAGAACAGTTACGCAGTTCGCGTTCAAGACAGCGTTCAAACTCCCGAGTCTCTTTCATTTCTGAAAGAGTTTCATAATTTAAAAGATGTTTATACCAATGCTTTATAAGGCTTTCGCGGATAAGTGTACGCGCATCATTTGTAAGCCTTATAATAAGCGGCATTACTTTTTCTTTGTAAATAAAATAGCTGTCGTTTTCATCAACTTTAAAAACAAGAAGTTCAGGAAGTTCATTTCTTTCGGACTGAGTAGTAAGATAATTAAGACGGGCCCTGAGTTCATCTTCAGAATACTGCCCCAGAAGAAGAACTCCTGAAGAATCCTTCATTCTTGTAATGTCAGACTTTGAATAATAATAAGGCGGATTCCTTAAAAGATTTTCAAGTGTCTTAAAGGCATTAACGCGCACCTGCTCTTCTGAAGCGCGGCTCTTATAATATGAAGTAATGATTTCTGTTATTGCAACAGCTTGAAGAATGTTTACGTCTTCCGGCGTAAAATCTTTAAGCTTTGTGTAGTCCTGCTTTATAAAATAAAAAAGCTGGCTCCAGTAGTAGTAAGTGTCACCGGTATCACGAATAACATCAAGTGCCTGTTCCGGCTTTGCAACAAACTGAGCAAAGAAACTCTTTATTGAAAGTTCTTTTCCCGGATTTGAAACCGTAAGCTTCTTTAAAAAATAGTCATGACTTTCTTCTTTACGCAGAAGATTCTGAAGTTTATGAAGTGCTGAATAAATGAGCGACGTTACGGGAATATTAGATGGAAAAAGAAGCGAAGGCACGCCTTTTTCAAAAACAAGCGAATACAGATACTTGTCAGAAAGCTCCTGGCTTTCAAGAAGCGAGTAAATAAAATCAAACGCGTTCTGCTGAGTGATTATTGTGTGAGGCATGTTCTTGGGCAAATCAGGAATAGTCGGAAAAGGAATCGTTATGTTGCTTTCGATATTCTTGTAAATACCTGCAAGACGTTCAACAATGTATGGAAGTACAAATATAAAATCCTTATTCTGAATAATTCCGATTGCAATCTGCTTTTCAGTTTCAAGACGCTGCAGCTCTTCCATGAGGGATTCTACATAGGAAGCACCGCAGTAAATTACGAGGTCAGAATTTTCATTCATGTGATGCTGCGCATAGCGGTGAACATAGTCAGCAAATTCCTCAAACTGAACCATGGGAGCTTTTTGTTTGGATGTGTAATATTTTAAAAGTGTAAGGATATTTGCCGTTGTAGCCATATTGGTTTAATTATATGGGAAAAAAATTTTTTTTTCAATTTTTTTAATTTTTTTTTGCATTTTTTTGTGTTTTTTATGATTTCGCAGGCATATATATAGTGAAAAGAAAAAGGAAACATATTCAAATAACACGATGTTATTTTGAGGTGTACCTTTTATCCGGCCGGAATCTTTTCAATCTATTACACAAGGATTGTTTATGAACTCATTGAACCAGATTATCATTGAAGGCAACGTCTGCAGACAACCGGAAAAACGCATGTTCGGGAACGGATTCCGCGTATGCACCGTTCCGGTTGCCGTTGACCGCCGCTACAAATCTCAGGATGGAAAAACAACAGAGGAAGTTTCTTATTTTGATGTGGACACCTACGGAAACCTTGCCGACGCCTGCGAAAAATGGTGCCCTACAGGACGCGGAATCCGCGTTGTAGGACGACTCAAGCAGGAACGATGGAAGGACGAAGAAGGTAAGTCAAAAAGCAAAATCAAGATTATTGCTGAACATGTC
>JAEEGL015020076.1_pt1 | contig 10209 bp, 8 predicted proteins | sample 9134231 | NCBI WGS metagenome assembly JAEEGL01 (sample SAMN16246548, study PRJNA631951) | gut metagenome | biome: gut microbiome; feature: rumen; material: fiber-attached | host: Bos | place: Iran: Karaj | collected 2018-10 | reverse complement strand
TAACCTTGTCGATGTCGGCATGCTTTGCGGATCCCTTGGATGAATGTGAAAGAAGGGCAACCTTTGCCGGCTTGCCTACGAGAGCTTCAAAGCTCTTTGCGGAGCTGCCTGCGATAGCTGCAAGTTCTTCGGATGTAGGATTCTGAACGAGTCCGCAGTCACCGAATACAAAAGTACCTTCCTCACCGAATTCGCAATCGGGAACAACCATGATAAAGAATGCGGAAACAAGCTTTGTTCCGGGCGCAGTCTTTAAGATCTGGAGGCAGGGACGAAGTGTGTTTGCCGTGGAATGGCAAGCGCCGGATACAACGCCGTCGGCGTCTCCCATCTTAACCATCATTACTGCAAAAGTGGTATAATCCGTGGTAAGAGACTCTCTTGCCTTCTCGGGTGTCATACCCTTTGCCTGACGAAGTTCAACGAGCTTGTCGATATAGCTCTGTAATTTATCAGTCTTATTGGGATCGATCCTCTGTGCCTTGGAGATATCAAGTCCCTGGGCAGTCTTTTCGATCTCTTCGTCGGAACCGACGAGCACGATCTTTGCTGTTCCCTCCTTAAGTGTGATAGCCGCAGCCTCCATTACTCTTCTGTCTTCTGTCTCGGGCAGAACGATGGTCTTAAGATCCTGCTTAGCTCTTGCTTTGATTCCATCAATAAAACTCATTGTTTTTCTCCTTTCAATGATCCCTGTGAAGTTACACAACGTTCTCAGTGATTTGTGTCTTTGCACATTTGGATTTATTATAGTATAATCTTAGCAGTTTAACAAGAAAAAAATTATTGCATCCTAACGGGAGGTACACCCAAAAAATGAAGATCGCGGCGATAATAGCAGAATTCAATCCTTTTCATAACGGCCACGCATATCTCATAAACGAAACACGAGAGAAATGTAAAGCCGACTGTGTTGTTGCGTTCATGAGCGGTGACTTTGTCCAGAGAGGTATTCCCGCTGTATGTGATAAGTTTACCAGGGCCGAGATCGCGGTAAAATGCGGTGTGGACGCTGTTTTTGAGCTTCCCGTGGTCTACTCTTCCTCTGCGGCTCCCGATTTTGCTTTCGGAGGTGTCTCCCTTGCAGCAGCTCTCGGCTGTACGGACATCCTGGCATTCGGTAGCGAATCCGGCAGTTTGGACGACCTCAGAAAGGCTTCCGACCTCCTTTTAACGGAAAGTCCGGAATTTAAAGAACGTCTTAACTCATGCCTTAAAAACGGACTGTCCTACCCGGCTGCCGCGGCGCAAGCTGCGGGAATCACGGATCCGTCGGTCGAGGAACTTTTAAAAAGTCCCAATAATACTCTCGGTATTGAATACATAAAAGCCATAAAAAAAATCGGGCATGATATGGAATGCTTCACGATTCCGCGCCGTTTGTCCCTGCACGACAGCAACAAACTTATAAACGACGAAGATTCGGGTTCTTCCTATACAAGCGCTTCATTCATAAGAAACACGCTACTTAAACAAAATGACAACGAAGCACTGAAAAAATGCGTGCCGTCCGTTGCGGCGGAGATCCTTGGCTCTCTTTTGGATAAGGAATTCCCCGTTGTATCGAAAGATTTTGATCTCCCGCTTTCCGTTATCCTCTATAACATGACAAATGATGAAATTGATGCTCTTACGGCAAATTCGGCTTCAAAAGCGAAGCTTAAGAAATACAGAAAGAATTTCCTTGATCCGGATGCCCTTAAAGCTCTTATCGCAGACAGAAGTCTTACGGAGGCTGCTGCCGGAAGGCTTCTTGCCCATGCCATGCTCGGCATTAAAGACAGCGATATCGACCGTGTTTCCGGAGCAAGGTATTTGAGACTCCTTGCAATGAAAGGTACTTCATCCGAACTGTTAAAAAAGATCAAAGAGACTTCAAAAGTCCCTTTGATCACAAAAATGGCGGATTTTGATATTGAAGGATGCCCTATGCTCCAAAAGGACATATACGCATCCGACCTTTATTCGAAGATCAGGTCGACCAAATACGGGCTGCCCTACGTAAGCGATATCGCCCGTTCGCCTGTCATCGTTCGATGATCATCAGTCAATGTCACGCATGAAGGCTTCGGAATCAACATTAAAGTTCTCTCCTTCGGCCTCTTCGCTTCCTTCACCGAAGAACTGCTTGTCATCGGCATACTGTCCCTGATCCTCGTTCTCGATATCACCTATGATATCTCCTTCGGGCTGGGGATCGGGAGCAACCTCTTCGCAAAGCTCCTTGCGGTTTGCCGAAACAATCTCAAGGTTTTTGGAAAGCACCTCCACAAGCGCTTCCGACTTAGCCTTGGTCTCCTGCAGGGAAGCTGCAAGAACGTTCTCGATCTGATAAAGCATATCCTTTGTATATTCGTAAGCGCCTGTTCTTATCTGCTCAGCTTCATAGTTTGCGGCGCCCAGTGTCTCATCGGCCTGCTGGTTGGCACGTGCGATGAACTCATTGGCCTGAAGGTAAGCCTGACGCATGATCTCACTGTCATGAACCATGACCTCTGCCTTGATGCCGGCATCATCAATGATCTTCTGAGCCTTGAGTTCCGCATCCCTAAGGATATCCTCTCTTCTCTCAATGATCTTGGTGCATCTTGCCACCTCTTCGGGAATCCTGTTCTCAACATCCGCAATATAATTCAAAAGTTCATCCTTCGGAACAATGATCATATTGGGATTTAACGGCTTGCTCTTGCATGTCTCTATAAAATCGTATAAATCCGTAATCGCCTGATCGATCCTTTTGGAACCCATAATCTAATCCTCCGTAACCTTTTTATATTTTTCGTAAATTTCTTTCATAATACATTTCGGAACAAACGCCGAAATATCTCCTCCGTAAGACGCGATCTCTCTGACGAGACTCGAGCTTACAAACGAATATTCAATACTTGTGGTGAAGAACACCGTATCGACTTCCGGACACATCTTGTGGTTCGTTTGAGCTATCTGGATCTCATATTCAAAATCCGTAACGGCTCTTAACCCCCTTACAAGGAAGTCCGCTTTCTCGATCTTTGCAAAATCAACGAGCAGACCGTCATAGGTCTCGATCCGCACATTGGGAATGTCTCCCGTTACCTTTTTGAGAAGGGCTATTCTCTCTTCAACGGTAAACAGCGGAGTCTTCGAACTGTTTTTAAGCACACCGATGACCAATTCATCGGAAAGCTTCGAAGCACGCTTTATTATATCGAGATGACCCAGTGTGACCGGGTCAAAGCTTCCGGGATATATGCCTTTTTTCATGCTTTTCTCGCTTCTGCCTCATCCCTTTTGACGGATGAAGACGTGTTTGTTATTTCTGTATATCTTTTCCTTGAAGATCTCAAAGCCAAGCTCCGGTACATAACTTAAGTCGGTGGCGTTTGAAGCTTCAACGATGATCCATGTCTCATCGTTTACAAGTACAGAGTCTTTAAGCTTTTCAAGGACTCTCTTTTCATGCTCATGATTGTAAGGCGGATCCATAAAAATGAAATCGTACGCCTTTTTCTCGCCTTCCAGCACACTGAGTGCCGCCAGCACGTCATTTGCCATAACTCTTGCCAGTTCCGTGAGCCCTGTGGTGCGAAGATTCTCCTTCATCACGGCTATGGAAGCGGGGCTGCTGTCGACCATTACGACATTCTTAGCACCTCTGCTCATGGCTTCAATACCGATCCCGCCCGTTCCCGAAAAGAGATCTATAAAGGAGCTTCCCGCTATATACGGATTAATGACATTAAACAATGTCTCCTTCGTGATATCCTGTGTCGGTCTTACGGCTTCACCGGGAACCGCTTTTAAAGGCAGATGCCTTTTTTCTCCTGCAATTACTCTCATTTTAGTCCATTTGATAAAATAATTCAACAATAATTATTCATTCATGCTCTTCTTAATGATCCTGTTGATCTCCGCAAAGTCATGGAGTGCTTTCTTGCCGATCTTGAAGATCTTCTTCATATTTATGGAATTCACTCCACCCTGGCGGGGTCTGAAGGTGATGGGTATGAACTTCACCTTGTAGCCCTTCTTTATGAGCAATACGGAAATAATAACATTCGAGAGGTTGTAATTCTCGGGGATGTACTTTATCTCCTTTGCAAGGCTCGACGCTTTCATGAGTCTGAAAGGCGTGTTCGCATCGGTGACCTTAACATGGAAGCAAAGAGCACAGACAAGCTTCAGGGTCTTAGTAACGATTATCCTGGAAAAGCCGTCCTGTCTGCCCTTTCTGTGTCCGATCACCATGTCATGGCTTTCTCTCTGCTGCCAGAAGGCATCAAACTCCGAAGGAAGCGTCTGACCGTCGGAATCGGTCTGGAAGATATAATCCGCACCGTTCTTTATCGCATAGTCATATCCGAAAAGGATCGTTGCGCCATGACCGCCGTTGGGCTTTGTAAGTGCGATCATCTGAGGTCTTGTTTCGGCAAGCTTCTGCAAGATCTCATAGGTGTCATCCTTACTTCCGTCGTTTACAACAACGAGTCTTGAATCCTCTCCGTACTTTTCCGCTACGGGATACCAGTCGTTTACCACGTTCTCGATATTGTCTCTTTCGTTATACGCGGGAATGATGATATACAGTTTGTCCATATGATTTGCCCTCATTCTTTCTCCCATAGGGGAAGATTATTTTCTGTACAACGGCTGATTCGTGTCGAACACACGTACAGCCCACTGCCCTTCGTCATAGGTGAATACTTCTTTATATGCCGATGCAAGCAGTTCCTCATCAACGTCATACTCGTCGCGAACACTGATGTTTACGATGATATAATCAATATTTGCCTTATAGATATAGTAATCCAGTTCCTTCGGATCCGTCGCTGAGAAGATCTTCTTTATCATTATCTCTCTCGACGTCGTGTCATAGCCGGCCGACCATGAACAGTAAGGATAACAGTAATAATGCATTACACCGGCCATTACAACGTTGTTTAACGGATATGTGGCGCAGAGGACAAGATCGTCGGATGTAAGATTGTCCTTAAGCCACATGGTCACTTCATCGTCAGTCCTGAAGGAGAAGTGTCCGTTATCCTCTTTATACTGAATGTACAGCTCCGTAATACCCGTTGCGGTAAGACAGACAACGAGCGCCGCCGCAACGAAAGCACTGATGACACCCGGTTGCCTGAACATACCGGATATGAAATGCGCCGAATACATCGAAACAAGCATCAGCGAAATGATCACCCATTTATGGTTGACGGCGATATCCGGCGTCAGGGAAAGGAAAAACGACATGATGAACGGCACCAATGACACAAGGAACATATAGCGCGCCGTTCCCCTCACAAGTATCATTCCGAAGGTTGCGATAAGTAGCGTGATACCGGTAAGCAGTACTATGTATGCCAAAACGCCGAAGATCGTTCTGTTTTCGGCGATGAATCCGAATTCGTATTTGGGCTTAACGGCTTCACCGAAGATGAAGAACTTCGTCTGGGCCAGGGACATGGCTACAGCCATGAGTGCCGCAACAAGGTAATCCATACGGCATACGGAAAAAGCCGCCATAAAGAACAACATGGCAAGTGTGGCAATTAGCGCCGAGCCGTGCCAGAATGCAAGCGCTCCGAGGAAAAGTCCGGCGCCGATGGCTGTTCCGGGACTCTTCATGGCGAAGGAATCCTTTGAGAAGAAGCAAAGCTTGATAAAGTCCCATTTTTCCGGCTTGAGTCCGATCCTTATCATTTCATCGCTTTCTTCGCCGTCATCGTAGTCTTCGTCCTGTTCTTTGCGTCTTAAGACAATGATGCCCTCTTTTTTAAGATGCTCTATGTTCTCTCCCATTTCCTTAAGATAAGGCAGGAAGATGATGACCCCAAGGAGAAGCGCTGTGATACCGAAAGCAAAATGTCTCTGGTTGCAGAATACTCTCGTGCACCAGAAACCCCAGCCCTCGTGATAATCCGAGAACGTGAAATATGATGAGTTTTCAAGGAGCGCACGGATGGGATGTCCCGTCCTGTCCTTTGCAAGGAAATCGAAAACGGCAAAGGAGCTCCTGAAGGTAAGCAAAAGGCCTCCGAGCCAAGCCGTGAGTCTGCATTTAAAAATGTTTACCGTAAGGGTGAACAAAAGAAGGTACGTGCAGAACAGATTCATGATGCTGGGAAGGTTGAAGGCGTGGTCGAGCCTGAGCCCGAGGAATTCAAGATTCCCGACAAGGAATTCATGCATGAAATGGTAACGGATATCGGCATCCGCAAAATACGCATACTGCGTAGGGAAATTGTTTCCGTATGAGAAGGATCTTATCATGCTGAGATGCGCGCCGAAATCGCCCCAGACGGAATTACCGATGTTGATCATCTTGCCGGTGACGTTGAAGCTCCTGTACATGATAACGATGCAGAAAGCGAGAACTACGCCCGCATATACGGTATAGGTGGGATCCCCGTTCCAGAAGAACTCCTTAAGCATACGAAGATCTATGAGCCTGATCTTCTTACGGTTTATGCCCATTCCGTAAAACAAGGCAAAAGCTGCGGCAAGCATGCCGAGAACGATGACATTTCCGAAGATGAGGGGCTTAGGCTGCTCTTTATTTACATAGGACACGATATAAACAAGCCAGGTCACCATAAGTGTTCCGGTGATATACCATGCGGGCAGAAGGACATAATAAGCCGGAAGCTTGATAAGGCTTCCGTTTTCCCTCGTAACATATGCTCTCTCGATAAGCTTTGGGAAGAATATCTTACAGAACATATATCCCGTCACTATGCAGATGAAGATGTAAAAAATACCAAGCATGACCCAGATCCAGTTTCCTTAATTCTTTCTTCTTGAAATGATATAACGCGGTCTTCCCTTGATCTCGTGATAGATGCGTTCAAGGTACAGACCGATGATGCCGAGGCAGATCATAATAGCCGAACCGATAAAGAGCAAAAGCAGGATGACCGTTGTGAAGCCCTCCAGCGAAGCTCCCATAAAATATCTTACAAGGGTCTGTATACCAAGCCCCAAAGATATCACAAACATTGCAATGCCCAGATAGATAATGAGCTTTAAAGGTGCCGATGCATAAGACGTGATGGATGTGACCGCAAGAGAAACAAGTCTCTTGAAGGTCCATTTTGACTGTCCTTCCACTCTGTCACGGACTTCAAAAGGAACCTTCTGTCTCGTGAAGCCCACCCAAGCGGACATGCCTCTGAAAAAGGTGATCTTCTCGGGCATTTCCTGCATCGCAGTCACAACATTGCGGTCAAGCAGTTTAAAATCCGATGCGTTACGAAGATCTATACCCGTAAGCTTTAAAAGTATTCCGTAAAACAGCTTTGCCATACCGCGGTACAGCCTGTTTTCTTTTCCCCTGTCGGATTTGACGCCTTCAACCACATCCACGTCCTCATCTCTCCATATCCTGACAAAGTCCGGAATGAGTTCGGGCGGATGCTGAAGGTCCGAATCAAGGACAACGACCGCTTCGCCCTTCGCCTCATCAAGCCCCGCGCAGAGAGCCGCCTCCTTGCCGAAATTACGGCTGAGTCTTACGCTCCTTATCTTGGGATCCTTTTCGGCCATTTCGGCAAGTATCCCCCAGGAATTATCCTTTGAGCCGTCGTCCACGAGCACAAATTCGTAATTTATATTTGCATTTTTAAGAATGTTTTCAACCGTCTCGACCGACGAGGCAATATGACTGCTCTCGTTGTAGACCGGCATGACGATCGAAATCAATGAATTTTCGTTTCTCACCACGAAGCATCCTCTGTTCTGATCTCGGTAAGCTCCTTCATGGAGCATATCTCATCGGCAACCACCCTGTTGGCCTGATTGACGATCATAGCCTCAAAAAGGTTCCTTATGCCTCTTGCATTACCGAATTCTTTCTTCTCGGCCGCACTCATACCCCCAAGATGAGATTTAAGATCCGCAAGCAATTCCTCACCGATAACAAAGCCGTTCTTTTGAGCCATGCCTTTCATGATCTCGCAGAGCTCATCGTCCGAATAATCCGGGAAAGTGATGAAACGGTTGAATCTCGAAACAAGACCGGTGTTGCTTTTTAGGAACTTCTTCATTTCCTCGGTGTAGCCCGCAACGATCACCACAAGATCGTTCCTGTGATCCTCCATGAGTTTCACGAGAGTATCAAGAGCTTCGCCGCCGAAATCGTTTGAAGTGCTGCTCACCAAAGCATAGGCTTCATCGATGAACAAAACGCCTCCGAGGCTCTTCTCCACCACCTCTTTAACCTTGAGAGCCGTCTGTCCGACATAGCCCGCAACAAGGCCGGAGCGGTCCGTCTCGGTGACGGTACCTTTGGAAAGAATTCCAAGTTCTTTGTAAATGTTGCCGACTATCCTGGCAACAGTGGTCTTTCCGGTTCCGGGATTACCCGTAAACACCATATGATAGGACATTTCTATCTGCGGTAGCTTGAACTCTTCCCTCATCTTTCTGACCTTAATAAGGTTTATGAGGGATCGGATCTCTCTTTTTACGTCTTCAAGACCCACAAGGGAATTGAGCTCTTCAAGCAGTTCGTCAAGATGGGAATCGTGTATTCTTTCTACGATGTTCTCGGTCTTCTCTTCCTTTGCATCGGGCTCCTTTTCCTTCGGAGGCTCGACTTTTTCCACAGGCGCGGGTGTCAGTTTTTCGATATGCTCGAAATCGTCCACGACTCCGCCGGGAGCGGGTCTCAACTGATCCGGAGTGTAATAGAGATGAAGTACCTTGTATTTTTCAAAATCGCAATCGGCAGCTTCCAGCTGTGCCGCACTTTCCGAAAGTTCGCCGTGGCAGAGCTTTTTGAATATATATTTGCTGTCGACGCATTGATTCTTGTTCTTGTTGTTTGTAAGGAACGTACTTACTTTATCGAAATACATCCCGAGATATTTGGTCGCGATGGGTATACGCCTGCTGTCCATGTTGTAGGCAAGGCAAAGCATGATATTGATGACGGCGTCAAAGAAAAGAGCCGCTGTTCCGGAGCTTTTCTCCATGTCACGAAGGGAAAGTAACTGAAAAAGGATGGGCGGTGTACGCTGGAAACGCTCCGCATCCTCAAGAAGCTTGTTGTCGCTTGCGGCATTCCTGATCAGATCACCTGCCGTCTCGGAAAGAGCCGCTATAAAGGATTTCTCGCCCTCGGTCAGCCTGTCGCAATACTTAGCAAAGCACACCAAAAGGGATTCCGCGTAAATGTCGAGAATCTGCTGAGCGGATGTGTGAAGCACCTGTTCGGGTGTTTCCCAATATCCTTCTCTGCAAAGCAACTCGCAAAACTTACGAAGAACCCTGTAATTGTCTTCCGCTATCTTATACAGTTGTTTTTGTGAGTAATTCTTGTCGGCCATCTTGTTTCCCGAATGCTACAAAATATCACTTTATATCGTAACATAATTATCCAAAAATTGGAATACTTCTTTTGCTCCGCCGTCATACATTTTTTGAAGGATATTGCAAAGTTCGTCGTCGGTAAGGGCCGAGACAGCTTCGTTCGCCGAATTGAGCAGAGAGGCATCATTAAAGACATCTCCCAGCTTAAAATACATCTCTCCGCACTGCCTTATGCCGAAAAGATCGCCGGGTCCCCGCATCTTAAGATCCTCGTTCGCTATCTCGAATCCGTTGTTCGACCTGATAAGAACATTGAGTCTTTCCTTTGCCTCTTCCGACTCTTTGCCGCATACGAAGATGCAATACGACTGCTTGTCGCCTCTTCCGACTCTTCCTCTCAGCTGATGAAGCTGGGCAAGACCGAAGCGCTCGGCATCTTCAACCATCATGACGGTTGCGTTCGGAACGTTCACACCGACTTCAACTACAGTTGTAGAAACAAGTACATCTGTCTCGCCGTTTTTGAAGCGTTCCATTATCTCATTCTTTTCTTTTGCTTTCATCCTGCCGTGGAGTTTTTCTACAACAGGCGAATCACCGAATATCTCTTTAAGGCTCTCCGAATAATCGGTCACATTGGTAAGTTCGGAATCCTCTTCTCCGTCCACCATGGGGCAGATGATGTAGGCCTGTCTTCCTTCCGCCACCCGTTCTTTTATGAAATTATACGCCGAATTCCTGTAGCTCCTGCCGACTACACAGTTCTTTACAGGTAAACGCTCGGCGGGCATGGTGGTGATCCTTGATATATCCATGTCTCCATAAAGCATCATTGCGAGGGTCCTGGGTATCGGCGTGGCACTCATTACGAGAATATGCGGGCTGATGCCTTTTTTACTTAAGTTTTCCCTCTGCTTTACG
>JAEEGL014867321.1_pt1 | contig 10209 bp, 6 predicted proteins | sample 9134231 | NCBI WGS metagenome assembly JAEEGL01 (sample SAMN16246548, study PRJNA631951) | gut metagenome | biome: gut microbiome; feature: rumen; material: fiber-attached | host: Bos | place: Iran: Karaj | collected 2018-10 | reverse complement strand
CCGAAAGGATACACATGGAAATCCGTCTGTATCTGCCAAGCCCCGAAGCCGAAAGGAAGCCCTGGAGGACTCCGATGACAGAACCGGCAGCAAATCCGGGTGTGAGCGCATACATGGTAAGATAGGAATGAGGCTGCGTGAAAACAGCCCTCGCTATGAATCCTGCAAGCGGAAGGAATATAAGTACCTGAAGCACACCGGCGGCTCCTCCCGCAAGGATTCCGCAGTTAGTGAAATAGACCGCATTCCTGTTCTCCTGCCGCTTTATGCGCAGAAGAACCTGGTGCTCGGTAACCGACGCGGAGACAAAGATAAATACAAACAGAAAGACGGCCATGCAGAAAAAAGGCATCCCGGCATAGCCAAAGGTCTGCACCCCCGTAACGGCGCAGACAATCAGAGAGGATACAGCCGCAGAGACAGGAAGCAGCAGGTTTGCCGCCATATCCGTGTCTATCATTCTGTTTTTTCTGAAAATTGCGGGCATGCAGCCATCCTCACATTACAGTCTGACTCTCACGCAGGATTCCGAGCTTTTCAAGCGCTTCCTCCTGTTTTTTCTCCATTACCGCAGCCTCATCCGGCGTCATATGGTCATATCCGCACAGATGAAGGACAGAGTGCGCGATCAGGAAGGCAAATTCCCTGAGCTCGCTGTGTCCGTACGCGGCGGCCTGCTCGCGGACTCTCACAGTATTCAGGACGATATCTCCGAGCATGAGCCTTCCGCTGTCCGGATCAAAACAGGAAAAAGCATCCTTCGACGCCTCATTAAAATCGGACGGCTTCTGAAACTCCAGATTAGGGAAAGACAGGACATCCGTCGCCTGGTCAATCCCGCGGAACTGACTGTTCAGCGCCCGGATCGAATCGTCGTCCACAAGGCTCAGACCGATGACCACGTCAAAGGGACATCTCTCGAGGCGCAGGACCTCCCTGCACACCCTCCTTGCGGTAACTCTCTCGGAAAAGTCAAACTTTTCTCTGTGCTCTTCTTCTGTTATCAAAGTGATTCTGCTCATAATCCTCGTAAGCCTTAACGATCTTCTGGACCAGCGGATGCCGCACAACATCGTGGGAATCCAGCGTAATGAACTTGATCCCGTCGATGTTTTTCCTCGAAAGAACTCTTGTCGCTACGTCAAGGCCGGATACGGAAGACGGCGACAGATCCTTCTGTGTCGCGTCACCCGTGATGACGGCGTGTGAGCCGAACCCGAATCTCGTGAGGAACATCTTCATCTGTTCGGGCGTAGTATTCTGCGCCTCATCGAGGATGATATACGCGTTGTCCAGCGTTCTTCCTCTCATATAGGCAAGCGGCGCGACCTCGATCAGGCCCTTTTCCATGTTGCTCTGAAATTTCTCCGCGCCCATAATCTGGTAAAGCGCATCATACAGAGGTCTCAGATACGGATCAACCTTGCTCTGGAGATCGCCCGGAAGGAAACCCAGCTTCTCGCCCGCCTCAATCGCCGGTCTCGTAAGGATGATCCTTTCCACCTCTTTATTCTGAAACGCGGTAATCGCCATCGCCATGGCAAGAAATGTCTTTCCGGTGCCTGCAGGCCCGTTTGCGAAAACAATCAGATTATCCCTGATCGCACGGACATATTTCTGCTGTCCCATAGTCTTGGGCTTTACCGGCCTTCCGCTGACAGTGTGACAGATTACGTCCGAATCCATCTCAACCAGCATATCCGGAGAGGCCTCCCTTTTCATTTCCAGCGCATAATCCACGTTCTGGTCCTCAATTCCCGATCCCCTTTTTGAGAGCGCCGCCAGCTGGTTCAGTATCAGGGCAGCATACTTTACGGACTGCTCCTGTCCGCTGACTCTGACAACGCCGTCGCGAAGGGTGATCGCTACTGCAAGCTCGTCCTCGATTTTCCTGACATTCTTATCGAATCGTCCAAAGATATCCCGCTGCACTGCAGCGGGATAATCCAGTTTTGTTTCCATACCTGTTCCGGACCAGTCTTACTGTCTGCTGAGATACTCGTCAATTCCTTTCGCCGCGGACTTTCCGGCGCCCATCGCCAGAATAACCGTCGCTGCGCCGGTAACGGCATCGCCGCCGGCGAAAACGCCGTCCCTGGTAGTCATTTCCGTGCCCTCTGTCACGATGATTCCGCCGTGGCGGTTGACCTCAAGGCCTTCCGTCGTGCGGTTGATCAGAGGGTTCGGGCTTGTTCCGAGCGACATAATGACCGCATCGCAGTCAATGTGGAACTCGCTTCCGGGAACCTCGACGGGTCTTCTTCTTCCGGAAGCATCCGGCTCGCCCAGTTCCATGCGGATGCAGGTAATACCGTTCACCCATCCGTTCTCATCGGCAGTAATTTCGATCGGATTTGTCAGAAGATCAAAGATGATCCCTTCCTCCTTGGCGTGATGGACTTCTTCGGCACGGGCCGGAAGCTCCTCCTCGCTGCGCCTGTATACGACATGGGTCTCCGCACCGAGACGAAGAGCTGTTCTGGCAGCATCCATGGCAACATTTCCGCCGCCGACGATAACCGCTTTCTTCGCACGCATGATCGGAGTCCTGGAATCCTCGTCAAATGCGCCCATGAGATTGCTGCGGGTCAGATACTCATTGGCAGAGAAAACGCCGAGAGCCTGCTCTCCGGGAATATGCATGAACTTCGGAAGCCCGGCGCCTGATCCGATGAATACAGCAGAGAAGCCTTCCTCTTCCATGAGCTCGTCGATTGTCACCGATCTTCCGATCACGACGTCCGTGCAGATCTTTACACCGAGAGCTTCAACATTTTCGATTTCCTTTGCAACGACGCGCTCCTTCGGAAGACGGAATTCCGGAATTCCGTAAACCAGGACGCCGCCCGCCTTGTGCAGCGCTTCGAAAATTGTCACATCATATCCGAGCTTTGCAAGATCGCCCGCGCAGGTAAGTCCCGCAGGGCCCGCTCCTATGACAGCCACCTTCTTGTTCTTTGCGGGCGCTGTAACGACGGGCTTGATGCCCAGCTCTTTTGCCGTATCGGCAGCAAAACGCTCAAGCTTTCCGATGGAAACTGCCTCGCCCTTGATTCCTCTCACGCACAGAGCTTCGCACTGCTTTTCCTGGGGGCAGACACGTCCGCAGACTGCAGGAAGAGCCGAGCTTTTGCTGATGACGTTGTATGCGCCTTCAACATTGCCTGTTTTAAGTTCGCTGATAAAACCGGGAATGTCGATGGAAACAGGGCATCCCTGGACGCATCTCGGATTCTTGCAGTTAAGGCATCTGGACGCCTCTGCAACTGCTTCCTCTTCATTATATCCGAGACATACCTCTTCAAAATTAGTCGCACGTACCTTCGGATCCTGTTCGCGGATCGGAACTTTTTTCATCATATCAACAGTCAAAGCCATTTTTTATCCCCTTATCTTTATTCCCGGTACTGACCGGGAAGATGAATTGATGACGGCTGCACTTCCGGCCTGTCAGCAGTTGCCGCATCCGCCCTCGTGCGTGTCCTTTTCCTGTTCCTTTAAAAGGAGCCTTCCTTCTTCTGTCTTGTACAGTCTTGCACGCTGCATCGCCTGGTCATAGTCAATATCCCAGGCATTGAATTCCGGACCGTCAACACAGGCAAATTTGACCTCGTCTCCGACGATCAGTCTGCACGCGCCGCACATTCCGGTGCCGTCAACCATGATTGTATTCATGGAGGCTACTGTCGGGATGCCCAGCTTCTTTGTCAGCTGGGAAGCGAACTTCATCATAATCATGGGGCCTATCACCACACAGTGGTCATAACGCTTGCCCTCGTCCCAGAGCTGCTGGAGCGCCACGCATACATTGCCGTGGATTCCATAGGATCCGTCATCTGTAGCAAAATACAGATTGTCCGTCACCGCATCCATTTCATCCTCGAGTATGAGGATATCTTTGCTTCTTGCGCCCTGGATGCAGTCTGCGTCAACGCCGTGCTCATGGAGCCACTTCAGCTGGTGATATACCGGAGCCGTTCCGACGCCGCCCGCGATAAACAGGATCTTCTTCTTTTTCAGTTCTTCGAGCGGAACCTCTGTCAGGTCCGTAGGATTTCCGAGAGGGCCGACAACATCGGCAAAGCAGTCTCCGACTTCGAGCTCAGCCATACGGTTCGTCTCGGCGCCGACACACTGGAATACGATCGTAACCTTTCCTTCTTCCTTATTGTCGTCACAGATTGTCAGAGGAATTCTTTCCCCGGCATCATCCGTGCGTACAATCAGGAACTGACCCGGAAGAGCTCTTTTGGCAACTCGCGGAGCAACGATATCCATCAGCCAGACCTTCGGTCCGAGCAGCTCCTTTTTTGTGATTTCAAACATGATGACCTCCTAAAAAAATAGAATGCATAATCCGGCGCCGAAAATTAAGCGCCTAATCATCCGATCGGCGTCAGGTTGTACTGTCCGCCCTGTTCTGTGAACAGATTCACTGTTCCGTTAGATATATTAACGGCATAGATCCTGCCGGTCGACGCAACATTCCCCGCATCGTCCATCAGCTGCTCAGAGTAGATCAGGAAATTCCCGTAACCTGTTATCTGACGCAGTCCCTGATATGTAAAAACAAATCTCGCATCGCCCCTTGCGATTGTTCCGATTGTATCAACAACCTCGCCGCGGCGTATCAGAGCGACAATGATATAATTCGGCCCGTCCTCCTGCGTAACATTCCCGCTGATCGTATAGGAATATTCCGCGTCTGTAACGTCACTGACCTTTCCGGTGGGCCCGACTGCGATAAAGCGGTAACGCGAGGCTCCGAGCGGAATCTGGATCGGACCGGTATACTGCCTGGAGCCCGTTGTCGGCACCGAGCCGTCCGTCGTATAGTAAACCACACAGTCCTCCGGCGCCTCAACAGTAATATCCATCTGCGTCCTGATCGCGCCGGGTGCGGGGGAGACGACAGGACTTGCCGGCCGGTCCGGTCCGATGACATAGGAACCGCTGACGGGCGCGCTCCGGACGCCGAAGTGATTGATATAAACTGCGGTCACAAAATGTTCGCCGGACTCGAGCTCCAGGGGATCCTGATAGAGATTATCATCTGTATCAGGGATTTCTCCGTCCAGTGTATAAAAGACGGATCCGTTCCCCTCGGCATCAATTTCCAGCTCGACGGCGTCCTCATACTCTCCCGGATCAGGCGAGAGCACCGGCACTGCCACCATGTATTCACTGTATACCTCCTGCACTGCAGGCTTGCCGCAGGCGGAAAGGATATCGGCGATCTTGCCGTATTCACCGCTTTCGGAATACAGGGCAATCAGTCTTCCATAGGCACTGACCTGCTCCTCCTGGGGAACGTCGGCCTGGGAAATCAGGGCATTGATCGCATCAATGGCTCCTGCCGTAAGGCCTGCCTTTTTCAGGTAGTCCGCCTTCAGCAGATAGAGTGTCCTCTGGTCCTCGCTGCTCTCAAGCTCCAGTCCCCTGTCAATCATCTGGGAGGCTTCAAAATACTCGCCGAGCTCCGAGAGCCGGTACGCTTCCCCGACATAGTACGAGACAGTATTATAACGCCTCTGTCTCCATGCTGCGATGCAAAGCGCGACGGCGACGAGCGTTATAACAATTCCAAACAGGACGAGAGCCGCTTTCTTCTTGAAGCGGTTCAGCTCCTCGAGCCTTTTTTGTCTCAGCTGCTCTTTTTTCTCTTCCCTGCCTATGTTTTTCCGGATCCCGTCCAGAGTATTGGCAATGCTCTGCTCGATTTTCGTGTCATATGTCGGCACGATTCTTATATCCGCAAAACAGTACTGACAGAAAAGCGATCCCTCTTCGATTTCTTTACCACATTTCGGACATTTCATTGAAGCATCTGTGCCTCAACACAGTTGTTCATCAGCATGGCAACGGTCATGGGGCCGACACCGCCCGGGACAGGAGTAATTGCGCTGACCGCGGGCAGGACGTCTTCATAATCCACGTCGCCGCAGAGCTTTCCGTCGGCATCGCGGTCCATTCCGCAGTCGATCACCGCCGCATTGTCCTTAATGTAACTTCTGTCGAACATTTTTGCCCTGCCGGTAGCGGTTATCAGAATATCCGCCCGTCTGCATACTTCCTTAAGGTTTTCCGTCTTTGAGTGTGCGACTGTAACCGTCGCATTCTCTCTTAGCATCAGCATCGCCATCGGTTTGCCGACGATATTGCTGCGCCCGACAATGACGCATTCCCGGCCTGCCATCGGTATCTCATACCTCTTTAAAAGCTCAATAATACCGGAAGGAGTACATGATTTAAGGCCGGGAAGGCCGATGGAAAGCGCGCCGACATTCTGCGGATGAAAGCCGTCTACATCCTTTTTGGGGTCAATTGCCCTGATTACGGCATCCGCGTCAATATGAGCAGGCACCGGAAGCTGCACAAGGATTCCGGTCACGTCCTCATCCGCATTCAGGCTGCCAATAACATCCAGAAGCTCTGACTGCGTTGTGCTCTCATCAAGTTCGATCTTTCTTGAGATTATACCGCAGTACTCGCAGGCCTTCTCCTTGTTTCTGACATAAATCCTGCTGGCGGGATCATTGCCGACCAGCACTACGGCAAGAGTAATTGTGATTCCCTGCTCCTTAAGCGCAAGAACCTTCTCCTTAACTTCATCCCGGATTATGCCGGACACTTCTTTTCCATTAATTATCTGAGCCATTCATTATCCCCGTTATCAGATATTGTCATCACAATACTGTTCAAATTCCAGTTCGTTCATCAGGATCCGTCTGGGCTTTGTGCCCTCCGCTTCGCTGACGACTCCCGCCTCCGAAAGCTGATCCATGATTCTTGCCGCCCTGTTGAAGCCGATCCTGAAACCTCTCTGAAGGAGTCCTATGGACGCTGAATTCTTCTTTATTATGAACTGTCCCGCGTCATGGAACAAAGAATCTATCGCAGGGCCGCCGTTTCCGGCTTCCTGCACGCTGTCATTTTCCTGGGCTCCGCCTTCCATACTCGCCATGATCTGCTTTTCAAGATCGCGCGCGCCTTCTGTGGGACGATTGTTCTCCTTCACATATTCAACGACATCCGTGACCTCGTCATCAGAGACAAATGCGCCCTGGATTCTCGCAGGCTTGGGCAGTCCCTGGGGGAAGAAGAGCATATCCCCCTTCCCGAGCAGCTTTTCTGCGCCGTACATGTCGATAATCGTCCTGGAATCCACGCCCTGCGAAACCGCAAAAGCAATACGGCTCGGCATATTTGCCTTGATCAGTCCGGTGATGACGTCAACCGAGGGTCTCTGTGTGGCGATGACCAGATGGATGCCCGCTGCTCTTGCAAGCTGCGCCAGACGGCAGATCGCCGTCTCGACATCGTTCTTTGCAACCATCATCAGATCAGCGAGCTCATCGACGATAACCAGAATCTGGGGCATGATCTTCATGTCCGTCTCTTCGCCGGCCTCCATCTTCTGGCGCACCTTGGCGTTATAGCCCTTGATGTCCCTTACAGATGCTTCCGCGAACCTCCGGTATCTGCTGTCCATTTCCGCAACAGCCCAGTTCAGCGCTGCTGCGGCCTTCTGGGAGTCTGTCACGACAGGAATCATCAGGTGCGGTATGCCGTTATAGACCGACAGCTCGACGACCTTCGGATCGATCATGATGAACTTGACCTCTTCCGGAGATGCCTTGTACAGAATACTGACAATAATTGTGTTGATGCAGACAGATTTTCCGGAGCCGGTAGCTCCCGCGATCAGCACATGCGGCATCCTGGCAATATCGGTCACGACAGCCTTTCCGGCTATGTCCTTGCCGACACCGAAGGAAAGCCTGCTCTTTGCTTCCTCAAAGTCTCTCGTCGCAAGAATATCATACAGTCCCACGATCTGGGTCGTTTTGTTCGGCACTTCAATACCGATCGCCGACTTGCCGGGGATCGGCGCCTCTATGCGGATATCCGTTGCTGCCAGGGCGAGCATGATATCATCCTGCAGTCCGACAATTTTGCTCACCTTGACACCCTGTTCGGGCAGCAGTTCATATCTTGTGACTGCAGGTCCCTGGGATATGTCTGTTATTTTCACGTTGACGCCGAAGGTCTTCAGGGTTTCCTGCAGACGCATCGCCGTATCGCGAAGCTCTGCGTCGGTATCCGCGTCATCGGCGCGCATCCCGGGCCGCAGAAGATTCAGCGGAGGATACTGGTACTGCCTGTGTTCCTCCTTAACAGGTTCCTGCTTTTCGGGCTCTGTTATATCCTCGGCGGTAATCTGCACGGAATTGATATCGGAAGGCCCTTCTTCCCTCTCCGTATGTACGGTAATCTCCTGCTCCTCTTCAGCCGGAGACACTTCTGCCCGTACGGCAGGAGGCACCGCGGACACAGCCGCTGCCGGTTCCTTATGTCCGAGGGTGCCGGGTACCACGTCCGGCTCCGCCGGCTCATATGCGTCCCGGGTTATATCAGGCTCCTCCGGCTCATATGCGTCCGGGGTCAAATCAGGCTCCTCCGGCTCATATGTATCCGGGACGATGTCGGGCTCCGGCGCCTCGTATCCGCGGGGAGTTTCCCATGTCTCTTCTTCACCGGTGACATACCCCTCCTCCGGCTCGTCCGGCAAAGGGTCTGCCCACTCGAGGTTATCGTCTTCAGGATATGCTTCGTAGTCAGCCGGGTCCTCATAATAATATGAATACTGAGGCTCGGTCTTCTGAGGCTGTTCAAATATATCCTGCTTCTTATCCAGTTCTTCTTCGAATCCGGAATCCGGCTCAGGTTCCGTTACTGTCTGCCCGGAAGCGCTCATTACCGCGCTTTCCGGCGAAACCCCGGCCGGGGCCCCTCCGTCAGATTCCTCCATGCTCTCCGGACTTTCTTCAGGCCTTGCATCAGTACCCGGAGCATTCTGATAATACGGGTTAAAAGTCCTGAAGTCCTCCGGACGGATCTCGTGAAGATCATTTGACTGCCGGTGTATGACAGGCTCCGCCGGGGCATCCTCATAGGATCCGTCGTATACATACTCTCCGGCGCCGAAGCTGTGCTTAGCAGGAATGGCTTCTTCGTCTCCGGCGGCAATCGCCTCCTCGGTGCGTCTTCTGTTGTCATCCTCAATCTGCCGGTAGGCTCTCCGGTTTTCAAGGTATTCCTGCCAGCTGTCGGTGGGCTGTGAAGGCGCGGCCTGCCGGGGAGACGTCATAGTCTTTCGTATATCCTTTGCCTGGCGGGGCTGCTCTGCCCTGCGCGCGTCGGCACCGTTATCTGCCGGGGCCTGCGCATGCATGGCAACAACATCCTTCCTCCAGTCGCTAACAGCGCCGACATCCTCAAAGCTGTCCGAAAGCAGTGTATCTCCCACGATCCCGCGGTACGTTACCTCCCGGGTCTGGCTGTGATAGCCTCTGGAGCTGTTTCTCATGTCGCGGAGGATTCTGGCGTTCTCACGCTCCTCCTCATGGAGTCTGGCAAGCTCTTCCTGACGCCTTCTTTGCTCTTCCTGGCGAAGGCGCTGCTCCTGCCTGTTGTATCTTTTCGTCTGTCTGCCGTCCCAATATTCCCCGTCCCGATAGTCCTCCGGGGCATACAGGTCCTCACCTGACTCTTCCCCGTACTCGTCCCGGAGATCCTCGTCAGGATACTCGTTATAGTACTGTTCTCTTTCCGCGCGGATCCTGGCCTTCTGCTCAAGGCGCCCGATATGGCTTTCTCTTGCAGCGGCGATCGCATCCCGGGTAAGATCAACGACCGAATGCCTGGAAATCAGCACAGTACTGATCACAATCAGGACGATCTGGACGAAAACTGCCCCGAACATCTTCAGGTAATGATACAGAATGAATGCGACCGATCCGGCAATTACGCCGCCGCCGCTCTTATCGCTCCCGCACCTGCGGTAAATGTTCCCCGCGTTATAAAGAGGAGTGTTTTTCAGGTCTCCGGTCAGCAGTTCACAGAATACTCCGAGTACAAGCAGCAGGATAACAGCTCCCGCCAGCTTGCGGACAGCTGTCTCGTCATCACGGTTCGCCGTATAGAACAGAACGGCAGCGAAAACAAACACCGGCAGGATATATGCCGGCCAGCCGAACAGTCCGAATGTGATTTTGCCAACGAAAGCCCCTACCGCGCCAAGAAGGCCGAAACCGGTCAGAAATATAAAGACCATCAGCGCAAAGAGTATAACAATAAGAAGGTCCCGTCTTCTGACGGAATCCTCCTCATTATATTTGCCGGCTCCTCTGTAGCCGGAAGAATATG
>JAEEGL014687184.1_pt1 | contig 10209 bp, 4 predicted proteins | sample 9134231 | NCBI WGS metagenome assembly JAEEGL01 (sample SAMN16246548, study PRJNA631951) | gut metagenome | biome: gut microbiome; feature: rumen; material: fiber-attached | host: Bos | place: Iran: Karaj | collected 2018-10 | reverse complement strand
TGGCGATATACAGAATAAGGAGAATGACAGGATAAACCAGTAAGGCAATCAGAAAATAAGTCCCGTTGATGTCTCCGGATATCATTGAAGCAATCCATCTTGTCAAAGGAAAAAGCACTGCATAAATAAGGGCGGCAGGAAGCAAGAGGTCTCTCAGCCCGACCCTGACATCGAAAACGGATGTTTCTTCTTCTGATTCCGTGGCGGAGAGAAGGGCAAAAGCCGCAGCCCTAGCGTTTAGATCGAAATTTGAACGCAAGGAACCATTAACGCGCCCTACAGTTGCTCCATTGATGTCCAGAATGTCGAAACGCCTTTTTTTCTTATCGCCGCAGGCTCCGAGACAGTTGTTGTTCAAGTCATAAATGTAACCGTCGCTGTCAACCGTCCCTAATTTCTGCTCAACCAAATTATGTTGGTTATTGACCACGCAAGGATGGACGTCGCTTCCGCGAACCGAGCCAATCCGTGTGGAAGGAAAGAACGGCAGAATTGAATCATATAAAATATATGTTCCTTTTTTCTTCCAAAGGAAGCCAACCGTTTCCCGTCCGCCGAATGGTGTAATCCTGGATACTCGTGAAAACGGTAGAATCAAATACAACAGCAGGAGAAGAATAAACGAGGCGAGAAGAATGATACCCGTCTGCAAAAGAATGTCTAATAGATTGGTCATCATGGTTCCGTCTAATTAATCGTTCTGTCGTAAATGTTTTTTATTCTTGCCGTAGGCCCCAGAATCGCTTGAAGTTGTGCCTTATTGTTCAAATCCGCACAGGTACTGTCCATTCCGGCCCAGAGGAAATCCTTGATATCCAGACGAGACAGATACACCAATGTCGCCAAGATAAGTGGATTGTCCATGGCAATCGGTTCAGGACTTTCAAGCATTCTCAAGACTTCCTGGAAAGGAATGTCACTTGTCGCCTCTTCGTTTGCTCCAAGTTGAAGAATGGTTTCTTTTGGTACGGCCGTTTGGGTAAGCGTTGATGCCTTACGGGTAAATGCCGACCATTCCTTCAGGCCTTTGGGATTGGAATACTTGCCTAGAAGCGAGACAATGTCAAAAGACTCGTCATTTTGAATTTTCCCTAATACGAAAGCATGAAGAGCCGTTGCACAACCAGGAATATGGCATTTGGCCACAAGTTCTCCAAAATTGAACTCACCATTCTCTCCGAGGGTCACCAAGGGTTTCATCTTCCCTTCCCATTGAACGATTTCCCGAACTTTATCGACAATAATTTGCTCTCCGGAAGTCTTGTCAGATAGTTGCTTCATGAAATCTGCGCCGTAATTCCCGATGGATATAGTGTTCAGTGGCTGCTTCAACTCGTATGCCTTTTTGAGAACATCCTCAATTGATTCTCCCGGACAACCATCACTGATCAATACAATCTGATCATAGAAATGGTCTTTAAGAACTTCTATTGCTTTATCGAGTGGTGCAATAAATGACGTCCCGCCATTGGCTTCGAGATTCTGGATATTGTCCCCTTGGAAACTGCTTTGGGTCACTTCGTGGTTGAAAGCAATCCAGTCGACATGGGCTTTATTAGCCAATTCTGTTACAGCTTTTTTCAACTCCACGATTTGCTCCCCGCACATGCTTCCGGAGACGTCAAGCAAGAGCAGCATGGACAGGTCGCCAGTATGTAGAGACGTGAAATCCACATCCTTCTCAACGCTTTGTTTTACGGCAGTGCGTTGTCTGAGAAGCTCGCGAACTAGTTTTTGTTGCAACTCCGGATCCTTTAGGATTGTGTCAATTTTCTGAGGTGTCCCTTCTACAAGAACTTTCTGAGCCGGAATACCCTTTCCCGGATCAAGAAGTTCATACCTGCCAAAGGAACCGGACAGGCGTAGGGTGTCATCAGCTGAAACGTTGGTTGGTGGAATCAGCAGCGCGTTTGTTTCTCCTGTAACGGGGTTGCCCGTGGTAATCAGCGGTTGTAGGATCTGCGATTCTTTGAAGGAGTAGCTTTTCGGAGGAATGACGGAGAGGTTGTCGCGGAGGAAGTCCAATTTATGCACGGCTAACCAGTCACAGAACTCCAGCAGTTCATCATAGGTTGTTTTCAGGCACGGAACAATAGCTTTGCGGAGTTCATCAGCGCATTCTTCCAGCATAATCCCGATATACTGCTTCTTCAATGTCTTCAGTCTGATTTTTCTCGCACGATACTGGAGGAGTCCGGCTACGATAGGAATCAAGCCGAAGAGAGCGGTGATAAGGATTCTGGTAATCGGTGTAGCATTGGAGAGAAATCCCCAAAAAACCACCCCGAGCAAGAATCCAAGAATAATCATCCGGGAAACTAACGCAAGCATGGTTACTGGGAATCTGGCGATTTTTCCGGAGATCAGACCCAAAAGATCCTTGGAATTATGGCTTTCAATACGGGCTTGCTTGGCAGCGGCCTTATACTCGGCCGGAATAGCGAACGGAGTGATGGTATCTGCCTCAATCTCGATTCTTGCAATACTCTCAATCCTCTTGCGGAATTGCAATAGAATCTCCTTGGCCTGTTGAATGCCGATAGGGGAGTCAACCCCTTCTTCCGTGAAGAGACGAAATACGGCACGTTCGAGGTCATGGGCCGTCTTGCCAATTGTTGCCTTTTGATTGGCAAACAGTTGTTCGAGATAGCTTTCCTTGAAATAGCGGAGCTCCCGCTTCACCCGGTTCACCAGATTCTTCTTGTAGTTGGGAATAAAATCGCAGTAGAATTCATCCCAAATCTTCCTCAGGCGCAGGGACCAAGGCGAAGTGCTGGACTTCAAGTCGTAGGCATAGATTTTTTCGCCCGGCTTAGGACAGTCAGTCACCAGGGAATCCGTGAGGGAATCGGAAGAAATCTCGGAAAGGATGCTCTGGTTTTTCTCGACAAAGCCCGCTGCTTTTGCTGTATTGAAAAAGGCGCTATCCTCACTTTGGGCAAACTGTTGAATCAGTTTGCTAGAAACAATATGTACAGCTTGTCCATTGTGGACAGAGGCTTCATAGAAGATACCGGTCGCTGACAGATCCGAAAACCGACACTGGGGATAATCGCCGAAGAAATCATGTCCGGACAAATGCAGAACCGCTAGATTCATCTTTTCGATAGCCATCCGACGCGACTCCACTTGGTCAGCATGCTCGACAAAAGAAACATTTCGGAATGGGACATGGTTCTGGTCGACTGTGTCACTCATCAAGTTGTGCAGCTCCTGCAGAAACCCTCGTGTGGCCTGCCTCGGCCCGGGGGCGACAGCGGTCGTCCCTGGCCTCAAAAGCATTCCGTAGAAATGAATGTTGGAAACAGTCGTCCAACGTCTATTCTCGTCCAAAAGACTTTCCCGAAGACTAGCTGCCCAGAAATGGAAACAATCGATGGTCTTTTGTTCGGTGATATCGCCTAGAAAAACGACGGTAAGTCTCCTAGGCTTATCCAACCCTCCGAACAAGGGGATGAGTGGCTCTTCGCCTCCATGGACTACGGTGAGACTCTTTGCTTCGGCATAGACATCTTCGATGAACAGACCGGAGCAGTTCGTAACATGGAACCACCGATCTTCGGGCCGTACAATCTCCCCTTCGTTCTGTCCGTAGGCCTTCCACCATGTTTCAAGGAAGGGGCCGATGGTCCCTTCCTCGAGAAAATTCAGAATCCAAAGTGGCGTTCTCATTAGAGTTCTTTGTTAAGCAGATTGTTAAGCAGATTTCTAATGGCTTCAATATAGATACGATTCCCTTCAGCTTTCTGACCTATCCATGCATTCAGAAGAGGGGCTATATTATTCTTCTGACTGTTAGGTGTCAGAACCATTCTTTTTGCTCTAGTCTTGACGGCATTGACCGCAGAGGAAAGCTGTTTTTGTTTCAGGATGCTTTCAATCGTTGCGACTCGTTTCATCCAACTTGTCATCGGAACACCGGTGTTACTGGAGCTGGCGTTGACCAGCCCTTCGCAAAACCGTGCGGGAGTGAGTACATTCCCTAATTCAAAAGTCTCCGTCTGAGGGGCAACAACTAAATTACCATCCGTATCTGTTTCTAATGGCCACATCTGGATAGTCATCCCCAAAACTCTCCCCACTTGCTTGAGTTCGTGTTTAAAGAAGATATCCCGCTCCTCCTCCTCCAAATTGATTTCTCCAGTCGAGGTCGCTCCAGATGTGTCGTCACCAAAGAACTGACTCAGGTCAAGTCCTCCACCATCCTCAGTGGGTATTTCTGTTTCGCCAAAATCCAGGTCAATTCTACCGAAAAGACGATTATAATCCTCCCGCCTGGCGCTCTTCATCTCCAGAATCAGATGCTGATAAAAGAGATTCTTGAAGAAGAGCTGGATAGCCTGGATATTTTCTGTTTCCTTGACTTCCTTGACGGCTTTGTCAAGATCGAGGAAGCGGAAAGCTCTGTGCAGATGGCATCCTACCGATTCGTTAAGGATTAGTTCTTTCTTTTTTCTGTAAGTCGATTGGAGCTCTTCAAAATACTTATAAGAATAGAAATCCAACCCAACGGGCATCTTGATGATCTGGAAACGGTCGGTCATCAATGGATCCGATACGAATTTGTCTTCATTTTCGACGAATCCGAAACTGTCGGCCAGATTGCGCGAGGCACCAACATATAGATATCTCGTATGAATTGGTTCCGTGGCAGCCTGTTTCTTTGGATACAGGACAGGAATCTTGTCACGCTTGGCAAGAACTGAAAGAAGAGGCTGGAGTTCGGCTCTGTTTTGGGCGATATAATCGTCAAGGCTCTGATTGATCCACTTTTGGGAAGAAGATCCCTCAGTGAGAATGACCTCCTCCAATTTAACGTCCATGACGGTATCGATAATGCTATCGAGATTGAATGAAGCAGTGCTGCGCGGAGATAAAGCAAGCGTTGCGAACAATTCGGGCTCAGAACCTTGCAACATGAGTTCAATGTAATGGCAGAGATTATTATTGTTCTCATTCTTACGGATGGGAACCCTAATCCCGTTGACTCCTTTTGCCCGCTCATGATCATAATCCAAAATCGAATTGAAATAGATCTTTTCGAATTCGTTGTCTTTGGTCCAGCCATTCCCTCCTTTGCCAGCAAGGTTGCTAAGCGAAGGGAGATACACAGTTAGTGCATCCTTTTCCGAGTCAAGGAAAGCCTTGGCGAGACTGTCATAGGCGGTTTTTGCTTGCCCGGCCTTAATTCCGACCATCTGAATTAAACCGATAATGCCCGGGAAGTCGTCTTTCCCTTTACGGAGAACTTCGAGATAGCCGGTATGCGATACGGTCAAATCATCAATGATACGGCGAGAAATACTGATTGTAAGGGCTTTGAGCTTTTCCTCTCTATAGTCCTTTGCATTCTTCGCGATAGCAGAGGCACTCTTTTTATTGATACCCTTGGACATCAGGGACGTAATGGTATTCATAAGGGCGTCCGCTTTATCCTGAGCCTCTTTTTGGTCGGTCTGAAGAATTGTGTTCAACGGCTCCAGATAATAGTCATCGACAAGATTAAGCAATGTGTATGCATATTGGAGACCATGTTCTGCAATGACCTTGCAAACTCCTGTATTGATTGACTGAAGGATGAGCGGATAAACCTGGTTCCGGATTTCATCCGCTGATTCTGACGCTTCTTTTACCCTGTTCAGGAATCCATTGACCTTTCCGGGATCGATATCTCCAGTGTTGTATCTCCAACTGGGGAAAGCGTCTTCGGCCCTCGTTTTGACGCTCAAATCGTTTACCTCTTGACCTTCTTGGCACTCATACAAGTAGGGAAGGATGTATTTTAAAGCAAAACTGGATTTTTCTAGATTCCTGGTTTTTTCTACCTGGGGGATATCCTCACCCAGCAGGCCATAGGACAGAATCTCGGAAACGGCTCTCAGTTTCAAGTATTTTGTCAACTCCAGATTGGCTTTGCGAATCACATGATACCCATAGGGGATCAGATATCTTCCCCATTTGAAAGCAGTGTCGGCATATTTCGGAAGATCTGCGGAAATCTTAGTGGCCATGGGAATGTCATTGCTCAAATCGGAGACGGTTTGGCGTGCGCCTTCTCCCACATTAAGATAGTAAAGCATCTCAGCAGTAGTGGCGTAGATGTTATCCAAATCGATGGTCCTATTGAAATCAGTCTCCGTATCAACAGGAATAACGAAACGGCAGAGGTCATAAATGCCCTCGGGGAAATCCCAAGGATAAGCGCTGAAATGGCGGAAGATATCCTTCCCGCCATCAATGATGGCCTGCTTGAATGCATTCAGCTCCCAAAGAAAGGACATTCCGTTCAGGGGGTGATTGATATTCCCTTCATTAGCTTTAATAAAAGCATGGGGCATGAACAGAACCAGTTTTGTGTATGGATTATGCCCTAAGCTTTTATTGACGAGCCTGTTGATCAAGTAAAGCATGTCCAATGTGAGGGAACTGCCAGTCCCGCCACAGGAGGAGGAAACGACCCAGATATCAGCATCGACAGCACTTCCGTCATTGGTTTCATGCTTTTTAAACAAAGCAAGTCTTCTTTCCAAAGCTGCTTTGATTTTGCTCGTGGCAAACTGCGCAAAAGCAGTTCTTCCGATCATACGTTGAGCAGTAGCTCCGTCAATCAGTTGCTGGTTGAGAAAAGTGACGTGTCCGGAACCAGGCTCAGTAGCCCACTCTAGAATACGCTTGTGCTCGGGCTGGTCTCCTAAAGACGCTTGCTCATAGATTTTGTACGGATTGGCCTCACCGATGCTGACATAATCTTCTCCTTTGATAACCGTTCCAGACTTGTTGATGCTGTCCAAAGTACTCTCATCCGTGTCAATGTACAGATACATGAATTCGCTGTCACTGTCATGGCGGTCCGCCAACTTCTTCGAGAGAGCGGCGACCGTTCGGAGGCCGCACCCCCCCAATCCGATAAATAATGTTCTTTTCATAATATTTTGTGTTTTGTTAGTTTAAATCAATTCTGAAATCATAGTCATTACGTTCCTTGATTTGTACACGGGCGAACCCAGAACGACCGGCCTTGAAAAGGAAACAGCTTTCGCCAACGGATAAGGTGATCGGTTCGGAACCGTCTTCAAAGTCAACTAAAGCGAACTCTCCGTTCTTTAGGACTAGATAATATCCGCTCTTCTTCCAAACGAGCAAAGGATTGTACCTTTTACCCACAACGGCAATAGTCCAAGGTGCTTTTTTAACCGAGACATCAGCATCACCTTCTCCTACGGTAAATGGAACATGAAGGGAATCCCCATTCGCCCGAACGGGAGGTTCTCCACCTACAAAAGTTCCTCTGACGCTGACAGACCAATCTCGCTTAATATTTATCAGCAGATACTGGTACAGGAAAGATAACAGGATGATCAGGAGAATCGCAGCAATGATAATCCAAGCCCAGAGAGGTACGATGGAGTTCCAAGTCCGCAATTCAGGTAGCTTTTCCGTCTGTGACAACTTGAAGTCAACGGCCCCATTTTGTCCGGCAACTACTCCGCAAACTCCTTGCAGGCGAGAAATCTCCTCAGAGTACGGACTGATCAGGCGGATATCGACGGAAGAATCACTACCTCCGACAGAGATATATCCGGGAAGGATGGTTTTGGATTCGTCAAGGGAGAGTTCTCCAATCTTAATGTCACCGGGAATGGATCCAGAAGCGGGAATGACTTTGATATGGTTCTCTTGGGTTTTAAAATTGACGTTGGCACCGCTAATCAAAGGAGAATCTGTCCCAGAGACTTTCAACACCACATCATTTCCATCCAAGACGACCTCGGATTGGATTTGTTCGATGGTCTTGTTCCAATCCTCTTTCAAGAGTCGGTTCAGTTTGACGGCCATCACACCGGTGGCAACGTGAGTGAACCAATTCGAAAGCAGTGCGGCTGAACCGACGGACTGGTATTCGACCTTTCCGAAGATCTTGTCCAGTTCAGGTTTGAAGATGGCGGCTTGGTTAAGGTTGCTTCCTGCATTCAATTCGATGCCATATTTGCACATGCCGTCCAGTTTGCCCTCGGGGAGTTTACCCTCAAGCAAAGCCCAATTCTCTGCATTCTTATTATAGTGGTTCGCGTGAGTCCAATATTCAAAGTCGGTCAGCATGTAAACAAAAGTAAGGTCGTTGCTGCCGACCACGTTGATGGCTTCCAGAACGCACTTTGCCATCGAGAAACCGTCGGAGCCGTCTTGAGGGGATCCAGGGCGATTAAAACTGAATCCGTTGACAACTTCCCTGATTGAATTCCGGACGTCGGGTTTTAGCGTGACGCATTTGAGAAGCCCAACAAACCCAGTGTTGTTCTCGTCCGACATTTTAATAAGGGACACCTGGTCTCCATCGGGAACGGCCTGCAAGAACTGGAGAAAATTGTTTCTGACCACGGCTTCATAAGGCAACATGGAACTAGAAACATCCACTACAAAAATGTAGTGAGCCTTCTGGCTTTCAATCCTATCTCCGTAGCGCTGCATTAACAACGGGTAATCTCTCTCCATCTGAGCCTTGGGGTTTGATTGGGCATGGACGATTTGAGCACCGAAGAAGATGATTGAAAGAATAAAAAAGGAGAACAGTCGTTTCATGGGGAATCGAATTAAAACTATCCGGATAGGTATAAAATCAGAGTTATTAAAGGTTTAGTGGTGGGGCTATTCTTCTAAATCTCAAATATAATTGTTTTTGTCCACAAATACAAAAAGAAATGATATTTGCAAGAAACAGGAACGCTCTCGAAATAATTCAATGGGATGTCCCAAGAAAAACTGAGGCCCATCAATATCTGAGTTTCATCCCATTCCTGAAACCTCGATCTCCTCACCCTTCTCATTAAAATACAACACCTCCCCCCGCTTCCCAAGCACCGCCCCAACGCCACCTTCACAATTGAGCGCTTTGGAATAGATGATGGGGACGACGATGTCGCCATGTTTGTCAAGAAAACCGAAGTTGTTGTCCTTGGAAACCAGGCAGAGTCCGTCCATAAAGCCGTCGGCCCTGTCATAAATGCAAGGAATGACTTCCTTGCCGCTTTTGTCGATGAACCCTTTTTTCCGGTCCTCCGTACAAACGCCGGCCAACCCGTCATGAAAACCGAGCACAAATGCATAGGGAAGACCGGTAATGGCAAACTTCGGTGATGTATCGACAAAGGAATATCTGCGGATTTCCGTGTCAAACAGAGGTGCAAAACCTTCCGAGAAAGAATCTACGATGCTGTATTCATCCATATGGATCGCCTTCATCCCGTGCTTTTTGATGAAATAGTTTTCATCACCTTGAAGCACCCAGGCGTATCCGTCCGAGAAAGGACGGGCTTGATAAAACTGAAAGTCGATTTCGATGCGGTCGACCTTGCTGACATATCCCCAAAGCACTTTCTCGACAACAGGAGCCAGGCCTTCGGAAAAGGAATGCGCATCTTTGAAGACAGGATAAATCAGGAACCGGCCATCCGGACCGATGAATCCCCACCGTTCCTTTTTCTGGTCGAACACGGCCGCCATACCTTCTGAAAAGTCTTCCGCCTCCATGAAACTGGGCGGACAGATCTCATTCCCATCCTCATCCATGACCCCCCAGAGCCCTGATGCATAATCATAGAACAGAGCCCTGCCTTCGCGAAATGGACGCACACCATCATATTTCGGCGGAATGACGACCCTTCCTGTAACTTTTTCGAAAAACCCCTCTTTCCGGTTTTTTCGAAAACGGATCAATTGTTTGTTGTTCAAATTAAAGGACATATGTGGTTTCGGTTTCCCAAATATAGCAATTTCCCTCAAAATAACATACTGGATTCCAGTTCATACACAATTCCGCCCCTTTCATACATTCCACGTTTCCGCGTGTCGGCCGGCCGGAAAAGTTTCCTTACCTTTACCCGAAAGGAAGATACTATGAAGATGCAAAGCGGAATCCTTCGGCTCATCGCCCTGCTGGCGGCGATTCTGGGCATTTCATGCCCGGCCGAGTCTCAGTCGGTTGTGGACGGCCGCGCCTGGATGGAAGTGACTCGTGACGGCGAGGATCTTTTCCTCCTCGGCCATGTCAGGAATACGGTCGATACCGTAGCGGACACCCTGGCTCGGGGACATGAAATGCTCGGTGTGAATCCCATGGGTGTTTATGCGATTGACGGCACGGACGGGGATACCCGGTACCTTTTCATCTATTCCCGGGGCAACATCTTTTACTGGGACGAGGCTGTCATC
>JAEEGL013722313.1_pt1 | contig 10209 bp, 3 predicted proteins | sample 9134231 | NCBI WGS metagenome assembly JAEEGL01 (sample SAMN16246548, study PRJNA631951) | gut metagenome | biome: gut microbiome; feature: rumen; material: fiber-attached | host: Bos | place: Iran: Karaj | collected 2018-10 | reverse complement strand
TTCTGCCAGCCAGGGAAGTGGGTCTTGGCAAACTTCGGCCCCTGCCCGCTGACGGATGCATTGACGGTGAGCAGAATGCCACGGTCTGTCTGCTCGAAGTTCAGTGAGAGCGAATCGCCCGTAATCAGGATGCCGTTGCCGTCCTTGTCTGACAGTAAAGCGGCGTCAATGCCGCTGTGGTTGCCCTCAAAATATAGGTCGTCCTGATGTTTCGCCCAGAAGCCATAGCGGTTGGCCTGATGGCGTCCGGGATAGCTGGCAAAGGGGCCGTAGCCAATCCATTGCACGCGGTCGATGCTGGAATCGAGCAGCCACGACAGTCCTAGCTCTGACCGGAACACATCGGCTGTGTCGGGCATGAGCGTGAACGTCACCTCGTCTCCACCGTCTATGGGGCGCCGACGGATCAAGGCCTTCACCTGATTGTTGTCGACTGGCAACATGTATTTGTCGAGGATGCGCCCCTTTTGGGTAAGTCGCTCGCCCATGGTCGGTTTGCGGCCTGTGCGGATCAGCTCTTTCTCTACAAGCACCGCCGCAGAGCCATGACCCGTCCAAGCCACTTGCGGCTTGTTTAGCACGAATGACTGACGGAGGAACACATTCCCATGGGCGTCCTCAATATCGAACTGAAGGAGGCTGAGACCGACCTGCCTGGGTAGGTTCAGCGTATAGGACACCGAACTGCGGGGCTGGCAGTCTGGACTGAATGCGCCGCGCATCACGGTGTCGCGGTCGTTTGTCAGCGTCCAATGGAAAGTGACGTTGTCTTTCAGGTTGAGGAAGTCGTAACGGTTCACGATATTCAGCACGGATCCATCGACTCGTTCCACGAAAGCCCGGGCGTAGTTGTGCTGTAGCTCATAGTAGTTTGGCAGAGGTGTGCGGTCGGCATAGAGCAGACCATCGGTACCCTTATTGCCGTACATCTCGAAACCTCCCTCCTTGGAGGTGAAAACCCGTTCCTCATAGCCAAACCGGCTCTGTAGCTGCTCGCGGAACGGCATTCCCTGATCTACCCACTCCCAGACACTTCCACCGGCAATGCCAGGTGTGCGCTCTATGATTTCCCACTGGCGGTCGTGATCCTCCAATGAGATGCCAAGCGTATGGCAGTACTCCGTAAAGATGACCGGGCGGTCTGCCCGCTGGTAAAAGTCACCAATCTGTGCCGTCGACGGGTAGTGAGGCGCATAGATGTCGGCCACCTTGGGGAAATCTCCATTGAACGTCCTGAAGTATGAGCCTACCTGTGGATAGCAGACGGGACGTGAGGGGTCAAGCTCACGCTTCACATAGTCACCGAGCCTGATGCAGATGTCTGTCAGCGGATTCTCATTACCAAGGCTCCAGATAAGCACCGAAGGATGGTTCTTGTCGCGACGGATGGTAGCCTGTGCCCTTTGCTGGAGAACGGGATAGAAGGTGGAGTCTGAGAGATGCTTGTCGCCATAGCCAAAGGGTACCTCGTCGATGATATAGAAGCCGAGAGAATCTGCCAGTTCGTAGAAGCGTGGTTCACGGGGGTAGTGCGACGTGCGGATATAGTTGATGGAAGTTTCTTTCATCAGTTTCATGTCGCGGAGGATGCTGGCTTCGTCGATGACCTTCACCGTCACTGGGTCGGTGGAGTGGCTGGTCACTCCACGCAGCTTGATGGGCTGACCATTCAGCTTCAGGATTTTTCCGTCAATGGTCAGCTCACGGAAGCCGAACTTGTGCTCAAACACTTGCAGCGTCTTTTCTTTCTGGTAGAGCGTGGTGCGCAATGTATATAAATAGGGGGTCTCAGCAGTCCATAGATGCGGATGGTCTACTTTTGTCGTGCCTACAAATTGTCTGTTGGCATCGAGTATCTCGTACTTTACCTCAGTGCTTCTGTTGCTATTGGCGATGTCAGCCTTCACATTTACCTCGCCTGTATTCTTGGTGGTGATGGTAAGATCGTTTATGTGGGTCTTGGGCACAGCCATTAGGGTCACGTCGCGGAATATGCCGTTGGGTGCCCAGTCGTCATTGTAGTCGAAGTCGCTGCCACGGAACTGTGAGATGACGCGCAGGGCGAGTTCCTGGCGTTCCGATTTACTGTTGAGATAGTCTGTAATGTCAAACATCGCGGTGTTGTAGCCTGAATGCCATGAGCCCACAGTCTTGCCGTTGACCCACAGGTCGTAGCCATAGAGCACACCATCGAGGCGGATGACGACGCGCAGCCCCTTCCACGAATCAGGTACAGCAAACGTTGTCCGGTAGTAGCCCGTCAGCGGTAGCGCCTTGTCGTAGCTCGGCTTACAGAATCCGTATGCCTCCCAGCATCCTGGCACGGGGATGCGCCCCCACGTCTCGTCGGGCATCGGCATCGTCTGATCATCGGAAATCCCCTGTACAACTTTCAACTGCCATTCTCCGTTCAGGCTCTGCTTCATCTGCGGGTCTGTTACGGGCAGGATGCCGTCGAACGCATCCCTCACCTGTGCCTTCGTACCTGCTATGAACAGCATAAAGGCGATGACGTTCACTAACCTTTTCATTACAATTTCTGATATTTGAGGTCTATCTTCGTGTATTGATGATTCTTGTTCCAGTGTTCAAAAAGCCCCAGAGGCTTATTTACAGGTTTCCCCTCCTGCTTATAAACGGTTCCGCTGGGTGCATTGGGCAGGCTGGCAGCCTCGCGCAAATACTCGTCGCAGTAGTTCAGGCTGCCGAACTCTGGCCATTCATTGATGATGATGTCCATAGCCACGGCATCGCAGGTTACCTCGTCCTGAGAAACAATTATCGAACAGGCCCAATCACCGTTGAATGGCTTCTTCATCCATTTGGGGTTGGGTGCTCCGTTCACATCGCGCGAGCCGTAGGTGCCGTCAATCAGGAACAGCAGTGCCTTCTGCCCCATGTCCTTATGCGCCATCCAATCCACGAAGGTCTTGTAGCTGGGCTTGCCGTGACGTTTGTCCTGACTTATGTTGTTGTGTGCATTCTGTCGCCACAGCAGGTTAATGTCTGTTGCTCCATACCAGTTCTTGGTGGTCAGGGTTACACCAGGGCCTGCATGCGTCTTGAGCAGAGCGGAGTTAATCAGGTAGTCGGCATCAACAATGCATTTCGCCAGTCCTCGTGCCATCTTGCCGTTATCAACAGAATAAACAATCTGTTCAGGGTAGTACTCGCATTTCTCTCGACCATCGCCGCCGATGTTGTCAATCATGCGGACGTTGGGGAACTCCCTATGTACCTTATCATATATAGAGTCTGTGATGGCACGACTTGGTTCGCACAGGATGATATCCTGTTGGCGTACGCCGCCATCCTGAATTATCGAGCGCACTAAAGCCAGGGTGAGGAATGGCGAAGAGTTGAGTTCGATTGTATCATGGTGGGTGATGGCATTGTTCATGTTCAGCTTGATGGCAATCGTCTCACCTTTCTTGTAGCCACGATGGCCACGACCGTGCTTTTGGTTAAAGTGCTTGAATAGTGCTTGCCAGGCTTTCTTGGCTGTAGGCTCGCCAGTGAGCTGTATCACGGCCTCGGACACCATCATGTCGGCCTTCGCCTGATTGTTCCAGCGGTCTTCTACCCAAAGCCCTGTATGCCCGTCCCACTGAGCCACGCCTGGCGAGTGGATCCACGCCACGCGTCCAGGATGGATGCCACGCCCCTCACCGATTGGCTCGTTGGAGCCGACAAATAGTTTCGGACTTTGCTGATTGAACTCGCCGAAGAACATACGGTCGCGGTTCACCGCCTCGTCCAGCAGTTGGATGGTCGTTGAGGGTCCGAGGTCAGGCTCCTTCCATGCCTTTAGCTGCCAGACCAACCGCCCGTCCTTGTCGACCTCGATGGCCTGCACGGGAGCATTTGCCGTGTCCATCGGCTCTTTGTTCCACTCGTTATACCAGTTGTTGATGATATGCCCACCATTCTTCAGGCGTACGGTCTTTTGAGGTTGCGTCACGCCATAGTCCGTAGTGTTCAGTTCCCATACGGTCTGCCCCTGGCGGTTGATTTCCTGTATATGTCCTTTACGTCCGGTGATGAGCAGATTGCCCGTTTTCGGCAACTCCTGCACGCTCCATGGCAGCATACCGCCCCATCGGTCTACCTCCTTGCCGTCGCTTGTAAACTCATGGATACAGCCCATTGCCATGTTGGCCACGAGCAATGTACCTCGACTACTAAGGCGGGCATTGCGGAACTGACCGTGCACCGATCCCTTCTCATTGATGGGCAGTTCAAACTCGCGCACAATGCGGCACTGGGGGATTTCCATCACCACTGCCTTGGCTGGTTTGCCGTTCTGCACAAACACCACATGCGTCCGGCCGATAGGCTGGATGGTGTGAATCTCCGTTCCTTCCGGCGCCGCATAGCTCCAGACGGTCTCCGAGGTCTGTGTCACCTCAGCTATGCCATACTGATGAGCCACCAGGATATGTCCGTCACTCAAAAGCACGGCATCGCTGATTTCACCGCGCTTCAACCGGTCTTGATAGGCCCAGCTCACCTGTCCATCCTTCACGATAAACATCCGTCGCTGCTTGCTCTGCCCGGCATAGAAGAAATTATGCCGCGCCAGACTCTGGTCTGTCTCCTGTGCCGAAGCACCATACACCGTCATCACCGTCAGACCGAGTGTTAAAAATAGTCTTTTCATCATAGTCATTCTCTATTTGGGTGCAAAGATACTAATTTTTCTGGGAATAAAGGCCGCATCTCCCGATGCAGCCCTTACAATTTTCTTACAATAAAACTAACGTTAGAAAATTTACTAAATATACTAACAATAACTAACTATGTATTTTTTTAATATCCAGGGTTCTGCCAGGCTTTCTTTTCCGCATCGCTCAGATTCGTACCATCCTCGTTCTGGAGGGTATCGATAAACTTCTGAGGAATAGGACGATACATGTGGCGGTCCTGTACATTTGGGGCAGCCTCAGGGTTGAACGCCTTGGCACGCTTCACGAGAAGGCCCGTACGAGCCAGTTCGTCCCAACGGTTCCACTCACCCAACAGTTCACGGGTGCGTTCGTTGAAGATGAAATTCAGCATACGGTCATAGTCGCCCGTAGCACCAATGGCCTGCAGGATGGCCTCATCCTCAGCCGGAAGCTGGCTATAGCTCTTGATCTGCAGGTCTGAAGGTTCGGTGGTCTCGGCAATGCCTGTAGAGAGATAATAGGTGTTCTTATGCGTCATCGAAGCATAGTAGGCCTCGGTGTTCGAGAGCGTCTTACCTGCCTTGTCCTTATTCTTCTTGACGGCTGTAGCAGCGGCGGTAGAGTTGTCGTCCTTGCCACCATCAGCCTTCAGGAAGGCCATCGAGCCGTCGGTATAGTAACTACGGTCCTCACCCATCTTCCACTGACCACGGGCACGCAGCACGTTCACCGTATTGACAGCCTCCTGATACTTGGCCAGACGCACCTGGGCTTCGGCCTTCACAAGGTAGGTCTCACCCGTACGGGCCATGATCACATCACGGTGGGCATCGCCCTTCTCACCTGTTCGCGTGCCGTCGGCAGTCTTGTTGATGCCACAGAACACGTTGGATGTCGACGGGTTGCCGGTGTAGGTGTTGAGCACATACTGGCCGTTCTGGAAGGCGACGAAGGCATTGGGCACCCACTTGCCGGTCAGCGGATTCACGAAGCTGTGGGCATCGCCACCACGTCCGAAGGTGCCGTAGGGATTGCCGTCGAAGCGGGTGTCGCTCTTCTTGTTGAGGACGAAGATGATACCCTCATCCCCCAGGTCGGGCACCTGATCAGCAGTGATGCCATTGGTCGCAATCACGTCGGCATCCTTCTTGGCAGCATTGTTCAGGCCATAGACCGTCTTGAAGGTCTTCCACATACGGGCATCGTTCACATTGTCGAATGCAGAATAGGTGTACTCCGTCGGACGACAGCGCTGGAAGTCCATACCGCCGATATACTGGCCACGCTGCACCCAACCGCCGGAGAAGTTGGAGAACTGCGGGTCGAAGTAGTTATAGGTACGGTTGCCGAAACGGCCCTGAGTCGTATTGTCCTCATTATGCTCGGCAGCCATCAGGATCTCCGGAAGTGCCTCGTTGGGACAGTCCACGCCCGTCCACTTGGCGTAGAGGTCGGCATAGTCTTCAGCCAGCGGGCAGGCGGCTATCACCTCGTTGCAGAGCGCAATCACACGATCAAGGTCAGCCTCCTTGCCGTATTTCGAAGCCCATGAGGCACAACGCTCCGACTGACGGTAGAGCAATGCCTTTGCCAGGAAGTGAGCAGCGGTGTACTTGGTCCAGGTGCCGTTGCCACGCCACTTATCCTTTGGCAGCATGTTATAGGCCTTCTCAAAGTCATCGATGATCAGGTTCAGCGTCTCCTCCTCACTGGCACGTGTATAGTTCTTCTTCACATTACCATTGGCAGGTTCGGTCTCCAGGGCCACACCACCATACTGACAGAACAGACGGTAGTAGTTATAGCCGCGAAGGAAATGAGCCTCACCGAGGGCCTTGTTACGACTGGCCTCATCCGTCACATTGTCTGCCTTGCTGATAATCAGATTGGCGGTAGAGATACCATAGTACATCTGATCCCAGAGTGCCGATACGGCCGGACAGTTCTTGTTAGCCGCACCGAGGGCCGGTGTACAGTCCAGCGGATTCAGACGGTTGTCATACGTGTTCCAGGGCTCTGATGTCAGGTCGGCACCATTCGTAAACTCGTCGCAGCCATAGAGTGTGATACCGTATGCCCACTCATATCCGAAGTGCCAACGGATGTTTCCGTAAAGTCCGGCAGCCATCGACAGCGCGCCGTCCGACGTCTCAAGCAGTGCATCGGTATACAGGTGTCCTGCATCCTCATTCAGGAAGTCGTTGCTACATGAAGTCGTGCCCAGAAGGGTCAGCATCGACAGCGCACCGCAAACTATTTTGCTATTCATATATTTCATATTGCATTCTTTTTATTTTGGTTTACATCTTACTTCTTACCTCTTACTTCTTCCATCTTACATCATCAGAATTCCACCTGCACACCGACTGTCACACCACGGTTGAAGTAGGTGCGGCCAGTATCGAGATCCATGAAGTCTACCGATGAGTAGAGCATACCCAGGTTCTTGCCCTGCACATAGAGTTTAAGACCGTTGATGCCGATGCTGTTCAGCAATTTCTTGTCGAAGTTATAGCCAAGCGAGAGGTTACGTACCTTGATGAATGAGGCATCCTTAAAGCCGAGGAGTCCGGAATAGGGGTCGCCGCCCGACTGGTTGTAGATAGGCTTCTGCCACTCTGCACCAGTATTATTGGGTGTCCAGTAGCTGATCTCGCGCTGCTGGTACATACCGAGCTGACCTTCACCGCCGGTGCTGACCATATACTTGAAGCGTCCTTGCAGGTCGAGCGTCAGTTCGAAGCCCTTCCAACTGATGGTATTACTCCAACCGGCTGTCAGACGCGGGCTGCGGTTGCCGAGGATCACACGGTCGTCGGCATTAATCGTATAGTCACCGTTCTGGTCTACCGGACGGACATTACCGGCACTGAACTTCTCACCGTTCTCATTAAACTTGGCCATCTCTTCAGCATCGCTCTCTTGCCACAGGCCGTTGGTCTCGTAGCCGAAGTAAACAAGGATTGATTCGCCGATGAACCACCAGTTGCCGATATCGTCCTGCTTGCCATTGGCCAGCTCAACGATCTCGTCCTTCTGCCAGGCCAGATTCAGGTTGGAGTTCCACATAAAGTCCTTCGTCATCACAGGGATGGTGTTCAACGTGAGCTCAATACCCTTGTTCTTGGTCTGACCCACGTTGGTCTTCATAGAGGGATAGCCTGAGAGCGAAGGAATCGACATGTCGAGAATCAGATCCTTGGTCCGCGAGGTATAGAGGTCGATCGTACCACCGATCCGGCCTTTCAGGAAACTGAAGTCTATACCGATGTTCCACTGCGTGGTCTTCTCCCAACCGAGATTCTTGTTCGGCATCTGGTTGGCACCTGAAGAGTAATAGGGTTCGTTGGTCACGAGAATCTGCGTATTACCTGTGCTGAAAGGCATCCAGTAGGAACTGATCACGCCCAGTGTGCCATACGAATTGACGGCTGCATTACCCGTCACACCCACACCGAAGCGCAGCTTCAGCTGGTCGAGCCATGTCACGTTCTTCAGGAATTCTTCCTGCTCCATGCGCCATCCGAGGGCCATCGACGGGAAGAAGTCCCACTTCTTACCTTTGGCCAGCACCGAGGCACCGTCCCAGCGGGCCGAAGCCGTGAGCAGATAGCGGTCCATGAACGAATAGTTGACACGAGCCATATACGAAGAGAGCTGGTTGCCGTTAAGGCCTGAGCCGATGCCCACCTTATATTTCGTTTCTGTCACATCCACAGCGCCGAGATTATTCCAGAGGAAAGAGGGCATAGGTACATTTTCCTCGCTGATGCTGCTCGACTCGGACTGCCACTTCGATGCACTCTGCAGCAATGTCAGACCCACGGTGTGCTCACCGAAGCTACGGTTATAGAGCAACATATTGTCAAGCGTCCATGCCAGCTGCTGACCGTCGCCACGACTCACAGTGTTGTTGCCGCCTGCCCGGCTGATAGAACTGGCGTCGAGGAAGTTGCCATTGCGATAGTAACGGAAGTCGGGACCGAACTGTGTCTTCCACTGCAAGCCCTGAAGCGGCTCATAGATCTGTCCTAGATCAATCTGGGCATAGAAACTACCCAGCAAGCGGAAGTTCTTACGCTCATCGGTCGACTTTGTCCATTCGTCAATGACAGAGTATGTGTTGGTTGTCGAGCCACCAGGCTGATTGATGATCTCTCCGTTTTCATCGTAAGGCAATGTATAGCGTAGGATGGCCTTCGCAGCACCATAAAGGTCGGTAGGACCGCTGCTGGTGCCGTAGGCCTTTGAGTAGCCGTACTGCTGGGTGCCGAAAGAAGCGTTGAACGAACCTCCGACCTTAAACCACTTGGTGCCCTGAATGTCGGCACTGGCCGAGAAGTTGTAGCGCTCATAGGTCTGCCCTTTCTGGGTTCCCTCATTACGCAGATAGCCGAACGACACGAAACCTGCGAGGTTCTTCGAACCACCCCGGGCACTGATGGTGTGCTCCTGAGTAATACCGGTCTGCGTCACGAAATCGGTCCAGTCGGTGTCTGTCACCTTCGAGCCGTCCCATGTGCCGCCAGCCCAGCCTTTCAGTATGTTGTTCCAGGCTGTCTCGTCACCGTCGAAGAAATTCTTGTCCTGTGCCTGATCGGGCTGGTCGCCGGGCGTATACATATCAGGACTCTGGTTATACTTAGCCCAGCGGCGCCAGGTGATATAGTCGCTTGCACTCATGGCAGGACTTTTGTCAATGATCTTCTCGAAAGTGAAAGAACCGCTGTAGCTCATCTGCAGCTTGCCTTCCTGACCGCGCTTGGTGGTCACCAGCACCACGCCGTTGGCACCGCGGCTACCGTAGATAGCGGTTGAAGAAGCGTCCTTCAAGATGTCGATCGACTCGATGTCGCGAGGGTTCAGGGTTTCAATGCCTCCGTTCTGAAGGGGCACACCGTCGACGACATAGAGCGGACCCTTGTCTGCCGAGATCGAACGCTGGCCACGAATGGTGATGCCGCCCACCGTTCCCGGGCGCTCACTGGTGGTGATGTCCACACCGGCAGCCTTACCTTGCAACGCCTCGAAGGCATTGTTCACGGGGCGTGCGTTCAGTTCTTTTTCACCCACGCGGGTGAGTGCGCCCGTCACATCGCTCTTGCGCTGCACACCATAACCCACGACCACCACCTCGTCGAGCATCTGCTTGTCCTCTTCGAGGGTCACGTTTATCTGGCTCTTGCCAGCCACCGCGATGTTCTGTGTACGATAGCCCACGTATGAGAATACGAGGGTGGCACCCTCCGGCACATTCTGCACCGTGTAGTTACCGTCCAGGTCGGTCACTGTGCCGTTGCTGGTTCCCTTCACAATCACACTCGCACCGATCACCGGTTCACCAGTGGCGTCTACCACCGTTCCTGACAGCTTACCCTGCGCAAAGACAACCGTCGATGCAACGGCCATCAAGGCAAGAAGCATGAGGCGCCGCCACATCCGGCGATCGCTCTTCAGCTTGGTTCTTTTAGTTTCTTTCATTCCGTTTGTTTTTTAAAGTTACTTAATATTGATTTGTTTTACCTAATTTCCTTTTTAATCC
>JAEEGL013486244.1_pt1 | contig 10209 bp, 6 predicted proteins | sample 9134231 | NCBI WGS metagenome assembly JAEEGL01 (sample SAMN16246548, study PRJNA631951) | gut metagenome | biome: gut microbiome; feature: rumen; material: fiber-attached | host: Bos | place: Iran: Karaj | collected 2018-10 | reverse complement strand
CCGATCTCCCGCAGCTCGCGCGTGTTGCGGTAATAGGCGTGCACCCATGTGCCGTACTCGTCGGAATCCTCAGCCAGACGGACGATCTCGGGGCCTTCGGTGAGAACAAAGCCCTTCTTTTCCGCGTCCCAGGCGCGCGGTACGGCGGCAAATGTTTGACTGATCAGGGTGAACAGCATAACAAGCGTAAGAAAAACAGATATGTTTTTTTTCATAAGGTTCTCCTTTCCGGCGCGGCGCGCCACGGGGCAGAAACGGTAACGTGGGGAATGCAAGGTATACCCGCGTTCCGGAATCCTATTTTTATATATTTTTATTATAAATTACGGGCTTTCCAAAGTCAACCGTTTTCGCGGACGGGTTTTCCGTTAAGTGCAGGGCTGCGTTCCGATTCGCCGGGTACAATGCGGAATGGATCAGATCACAGCTGCAGGTTGCAGGAAAACCAAATAAAACCACGCCGGAGCGGCTGCTCCGGCGTGGTTAAATTTTTAGTTTTTCGAGGTGTGTTGAGTGTTGAGTATTGAGTATTGAGTGTTGAGAAAAAGAGTTTCACCGCATAAATGCCGGAATTCGAGATGCTCAAAACTCAAAACTGAAAACGCAACACTCTGAAATTTTTCGCATCGGGCGAAAAATTTCAGGGCATCTCCCACGCGTCGTGGTCCGTGTGCAGCAGGTGGTGCGCCTTTTCCGAGAGGGGCGCGCCGAGGAATTCCTCGTAAAGACGTTTGATCTCGGGGTTCTCGTGGGAGAAGCGCAGCGGCATGGCTTTATCCAGCTTGTACAGCGTTTCGCCGCGGACGCCCGCCAGCTCTTCGCCGTCGTGGATCGGCTGTCCGCCGCCGCCCGCGCAGCCGCCCGGGCAGGCCATCACTTCGATAAAGTCGTAGGTCACTTCGCCCGCCAGCACGGCTTCGATCAGCTTCCGGGCATTGCCCAGACCGCTGGCCACGGCCACGCGCACCGGGGTGCCGGCGATGTCGAAGGTCTTTTCCTTCCAGCCTTTCGTGCCGCGCACGTCCTTGAAGGCGTCCGCCTCCGGGTTTTTGCCGGTGACGAGGTAATAGGCGCTGCGCAGGGCAGCCTCCATCACGCCGCCGGTGGCGCCGAAGATCACGCCCGCGCCGGTGGCCTCGCCCAGAGGACGGTCAAATTCCTCTTCGGGCAGGCTCTTTACGTCGATGCGGTCCGCGCGCAGCAGGCGGGCGAACTCACGGGTGGTGATGGAAACGTCCACGTCCGGGTCGCCGCAGGCGTCGTTCATCACGGGGATGGCCACCTCGTGCTTTTTCGCCGTGCAGGGCATCACGGAAACGCAGAAGATATTGTGCGGGTCCACACCGATCTTTTCGGCGAACCAGCTCTTCGTGACCGCGCCGAACATCTGCTGCGGGGATTTTGCGGTGGAAAGGTGCGGCGTCAGCTGCGGGTACTGGCCCTTGAGGAAACGCACCCAGCCGGGGCAGCAGCTGGTCATCAGCGGCAGGGTGCCGCCGTTTTGCAGCCGGTGCAGGAATTCGCTGCCCTCCTCCATAATGGTGAGGTCGGCGGCGAAATCGGTATCGAACACGTAGGTAAAGCCCAGCGCCTTCGCCGCGGCCACCATGCGCTTTTCCGTGGCCTCCTCTTTGGGAAGGCCTAAGGATTCCGCCCACGCGGTGCGCACGGCAGGTGCGATCTGCAGCACCGTGACCACCTCGGGATCCGCCAGCTTTTCGTAAACGATATCGGTATCGTCCCAGGTGCGCAGGGCGCCTACGGGGCAGTGGGTGACGCACTGTCCGCAGAGGGAGCAATCCGTTTCGGAGAGCTTTTTGCCGCCCTTCACGCCGATGGTGGTGCGCCCGCCGGTGTTCTTCACTTCCCAGATGTTCAGGGTCTGTATTTTTTCGCATACCTGCACGCAGCGCATGCATTTGATGCACTTGCTGGGCATCCTTACCAGCGGGAAGCCGCGGTAGGGGATATTCTTTTCCACCTTCTGCGGGAAGGTGTGGCCCACCACGTTGAGCTCGTTGGCAAGGCGCTGCAGGTTGCAGTTGCCGCTGCGCACGCACATGGGGCAGGAGCAGTCGTGGTTGCTTAAAATGAGCTCCACGTTGATCTTGCGCGCCAGACGCACCTTGGGCGAGTTGGTGAAAATATTCATGCCCTCGGTAACGGGGGTGTTGCAGGCGGCGGGCAGACGCTCTTCGCCTTCCACCTCCACCACGCACACGCGGCACGCGCCGATCTCGTTGAGGTCCTTAAAATAACACAGGGTGGGGATGCGCACCCCGGCGGCCTTCGCGGCCTCCAATATGGTCGTGCCCGCGGGCACGGATACGGCTCTGCCGTCGATCGTTACGTTTACCATTTCCATGTGCGGCCTCCTTTCAGCGTGCCGAAGCCGGCGAAATCACAGCGCAGGCAGCGGTTGCATTCCTGCGCGGCCTGCTGCACGGTCATCGGCAGTTCCATCAGCTTAAAGTCGTTGCGGCGGACCTCGGCGGGACGCTCGCTCAGGTTGATGCGTCCGCAGGGCGGCTGCGGGGCGGTGGGCGGCGCGGGGATCTCCACGTCCGTGCCGATCTCGTGATGATAGCCTAAATACGTATCGATGGCTGCCGCGGCGGCCTTGCCGGCGGCTACGGCTTTGATGGCGGAGGCGGGGCCGGTGACGCAGTCGCCGCCGGAGAACAGCCCGTCCTGATCCTTTATCCTGGTATCATCGCCCGTAATGATGCGGCCGCGGTTCAGTTCGATGCCGTTTTCTTCAAAATACGCGGAATCGATCACCTGGCCGATGGCCACCACGATGATATCCGCCTTCAGGTGCACCGGGCGCGTATCCACGGCCACCGGGGAGGGACGTCCGCGGCTGATATTGCCGATCATCTGCCGCCGTACCACGAGGCCGCTGACGTGGCCGTGGGAATCCAGCTTGATGCGCTCGGGGGCAGCCAGCTCCATCACTTCGCAGCCTTCGGCGATGGCGCCCGCCACTTCCTCGGGCAATGCCGTCATATCCTCGATCCTTCTGCGGTAAACGCAGGTCACGCTCTCGGCGCCCAGACGCACGGAGGTGCGGGTGCAGTCCATGGCCACGTTGCCGCCGCCGATCACGATCACGCGTTTGCCGGTGAAATCCGGTTTCTCGCCGTCGCCCACGCTGCGCAGCAGCTCCACGGCGCTGATCACGCCCTTTTTGCCTTCGCCCTTGATGCCGAGCTTGTTATCCAGATGCGCGCCGATGGCGATATATACCGCGTCAAATTTCGCCCGTAATTCGGGCAGCGTGATATCGGTGCCGATATCCACGTTGGTTTTCGCCTTGACGCCCGCGCTCAGGATCGATCTGATCTCGGCGTCCAGCGTCTCGCGCGGGAGACGGTAGCTGGGGATGCCGTAGCGCAGCATGCCGCCCAGCTGTTTTCTTTTTTCGTAAACGGTCACGCTGTGGCCCATCAGCGACAGATAGTAAGCCGCCGTCAGGCCCGAGGGGCCGCCGCCGATCACGGCCACTTTTTTGCCGGTAGCCTCGGCGCGTTTCGGCACGGGCACGTTGCCGGCGTTATCCACGGCCATGCGCTTGATGCCGCGGATGTTCACCGCGTCGTCAATGAGGCGTCTGCGGCAGTGCGATTCGCAGGGATGCTCGCAGATCAGCGCGCAGGCGGAGGGGAAGGGGTTATCCTTGCGGATGAGCCGGATCGCGTCCGCGTAGCGGCCGTCCTTTACAAGGCCGATGTACCCGGGGACGTCCACGCCCGCGGGGCACTCCGCCACGCACGGCACCGGCGCGGCAAACGAAGCGCGGCAGCGCCCTCTGAGATGCGCGCGGAAATCGTCTTTGAACGCGGCAAGCGATCTGCGCACCATATCCGCCGCCTGATAGCCGATGGCGCAGTCCGCGGAGAGATAGATCACTTCCGCCGTCTGCTGCAGGATCTTCAGCGTGTAATCGTCCGCTTCTCCGTCCAGAACGCGCGTGAGCAAAAGGCTCAGCTGCCCCAGTCCCACGCGGCACGGCGTGCATTTGCCGCAGCTCTGGCTGTGGCACAGCTCCACGAAGGCGCGGGTGACGTCCACGGGGCATACGCCCACGGCGTTGCTCTGCAATCGCCTTGCGAGGTCACCGTAAAGCCCTTCCATGACTCCCTGCGCTTTCGACACGTCGGAGGGAATCGTAAATCTGTTCATACACAATACCTTCCTTTCCCGATCCGGTTTTTTACGTTATAAATGAATTATAACATAGGGGAGAAAAAAAGAAAAGAGGTTTTTTTGCTGTTTTTCAGCGGTAAGTGAGGGGATAGGAGATAAGGGATAGGAGATAGGGGATAGGGGATAGGGGATAGGAGATAGGGGATAGGAGATAGGGGATAGGGGATAGGGGATAGGGGATAGGGGATAGGGGATAGGGGATAGGAGATAGCCTTCGGTTCCGGGATCCGGTGCCCCGTGCCTGAAACAGCCCTTCGCCGTTTGCCGTTTAACGGATTCAATTGTTAATCATTCATTTTTAATTTTTAATTCTCAACACTCAACACTCAAAACTCAACACTGCCCTCAGCAAAAAAGCTTCCCGCCGCCGCGGGAAGCTTTTTGCTTTTCGTTGAGGTTTTATCTGATCCTGCCCCAGTCCCCGGGGTCTTCCAGATCGATGGCGGCGCGCAGAATGTGGCGCGCGTCCTCGGTTTCCACCTTGCCGTTCATATTGACGTCCGAAGAGAGGAACTGCGGGGATTCTTCGCCGTAGTGCTCCAGCCCGATCGCGGCGCGCAGCGCAAGGCGCGCGTCCTTTGTGGAGACCTTGCCGTCGCCGTCCACGTCGCCCGGCGTAAAGTGCGGGCCGTCGTCGCCGCCGGGACCGCCGTGGTCGTCCAGCGGTTCGCCGTATTCGTAACCGCAGATCTCGCAGATCGGGCCGCGCTCGTAGGTGGCTTCACCGCCCACGTGGTCTTCCTTCCGGGTGGCGCTGCCGCAGCCGTTGGCGCATTCGTACCAGTGGCCGGCATGGTCGGAACGCAGCACGGTATAGTTATGGGGCGCAAATTCGCCGTATTCGGTATTGCACACCTCGCACTTCGCCTTTGCTGTGCAGGTGGCTTGGCCGCCGATATGGCGGTCCCGTTCGGTCCGCTCGCCGCAGCCGTTGGCGCACTCGTACCAGTGGGCGTCGCCGTCGGATTTCAGCACGGTGAACACGTGATCCTTCGTTTTGCCGTATGCGATGCCGCACAGATCGCATCTCGCGCGCTCTCTGCAGGTGGCGGTGCCGCCGGAATGCGGCTGCGATCTGGTCACGTTGCCGCAGCCGTTGGCGCACTCGTACCAGTGGCCCTCCTCGTTGAAGCGCAGCAGCGTATAGCTGTGGTCGCCGAACTCGCCGTATTCGGTGCCGCAAACCTCGCATCTCGCCTTGGCGTTGCATATGGCGGTGCCGCCGGAATGCGGGGTTTTTTCGGTGATCTCGTCGCAGTCCGCGCACTTATACCAGTGGTAGGATTCGTCCATCTGCATTACGATGTATCTGTGCTCGTGCTGGCCGCCCTCGATATGCAGCTCGGTGCCTCTCAGGAAATAGTCGTAGCGGTCTCTGATCTCCGCCATCTCCGTGACCTCGGTCAGCGTACCGGGATCCACCGCGTCCGTATAGGTGAACAGATACCAGCCGTCCATGTTGGGCAGCGCCTTTACGGATGCGGCTTTTCCGCCCCAAACGATATACTCGGCGCCTTCGGTATCCTGAAATACGGTTGCGCCGATCGCCGTTTCGTTGAGGATCTTCATATCCATATATACGTCTTCCCCGTCTTCAACACGGGGCGTAAAACCGGCCGCCGCAGCCGCTTCGGGCGAGTCGAAAACAAGGCTCGGTCCTGTGCCGCCGTGCCGCTGGGGCCATTCGACGTCAGGCAGCCAGAGATGCTCCTGCTCATAGAAGAAATAATGCGTGATACGCACTTCGACGATCTGCGGAAAGTCATTGTAGCCCACTTCGTAAGAGAACGTGCCGTTGGGATCCTCCGCGGCGGTGGCCAGCCGGGTGCTGACGGGGGTCTCGTTTCCGCTGTAAAAATAGCCGGAAGCGGTTTTGATCTGCTCACGCACGGTCTGCACCTTTTCGGGGGCGATATCCATATCGCCGATATCGAGCACGGGATGATACCGGTAGCAATAAAAAGCCACGGTATTCGTTTTGCCGTACAGATGCACCTTTACGGCGCCGTCCACCATAAAGCGGAGGTTCATTGCCTCTTCGGGATAAAACTCCAGGGCGGTATCCGCAAACAGATCCTCGTTTACCGTCAGCTTGCCGGTGCCGCCGATGTGCAGGCTGCAGCCCCATTCTCTGCCGTGCATCCCGATATGCGCCAGACGGCAGCTGCCCTTGACGATCAGCTGAAAATCGTCGCCCATGGCGTACAGTTCCAGCGCATAGAGCTTTTCGTTCAGGTCTTTGATCGTCAGGGTGTTGGAGGCGGTATCGTATGTTGCGCCCGGCAGCACGTCGTTGTGCGCGGCGCCCTGATCATATACGTAATACTGCACCGGTACTCCGTTGTCCGTTACGGGGCTGCCGGTTTCGTCCAGTTCGGTAAAAACGACGCCTGAGAGATACAGATCGCCGATGCCGGGGGCGGGTCCGTTTTCCGCCAGCACCGCCAGAGGGGAGAGCGCCAGCAGCGCGGTGAGGAGAAATACAAGGCATTGTTTCAATGTGTGTTTCATTTCATCGCCTTCCTTTGTTTTGAATTTGCGCAATTATTATAGCATATAATTCATTTTGCTTCAAGCAACTTTGCGAAACGGCAGATTTTGGCCGTGTTTTTGTTGCATTCGCAGAAAAACGGTGTTATAATTTGTATACTTTTTAAGTTTCTTCGGAGAAATAGGATGGAAATGTTTCTGCAAAACTGCCTGATCGCCGCAAAGCAGGTGCTGATACTGTACGTGATCGTGACGGCGGGCTATATCTGCGATAAAACCGGGGTGTTCACCGAAAAAACGGCGCGGGCGGCCAACAATCTGCTGTTCTGCCTGATCACCCCGTGCGTGATCGTGAATTCCTTTATCACCACCGAATTCAGCGCGGACTCCGCCAAGGGGCTGGCGCTGGCCGCCGCCTGCGGCGCGGTGACGCATATTGCGGGCATATTGCTGAGTCTGCCGTTTTTTAACGACGTGAAAAACCGCGACAACGCGATCTTCAAATTTGCCAGCGTTTACGGCAACATGGGCTATATGGCGCTGCCGCTGGCCAACGCCGTGCTGGGAGCCGAGGGCGTGTTTTACTGCTCTGCCGGCATCGTGGTGTTTCAGGTATTCTGCTTTACCCACGGCGCGTGGGTGATGAACCGCGGAAATGAGGGCGAGACCGGCTTCCGCGCCCGCAATCTGGTGCTGAACCCGGGCGTGATCGCCGTGTGCATCGGCCTGCCGCTGTTTTTGCTGAAGGTGAACGTGCCGGAGGTGCTCGCCAAGCCCGTTTCGTATATCGGCTCCATGAATACGCCTTTGGCCATGCTGATGCTGGGCACCTACATGAGCAACGCGGGGCTGAAAACGATATTCAAAAACAGATCCCAGTATCTGACCGCCGCCGTCAAGATCGTGGCGGTGCCGCTGGCGGTGTTCGGCGTACTGAAGCTCACCGGCCTCGTTTCGGGCACGCTGTTTACCGCAGCCATCATTCAGGCCGCCGCGCCCAGCGCCAACAACACCGTGATGTTTTCCGCCAAATACGGGCGCGATACCGGCGTTGCCAGCAAGACCGTGGCGTTTATCAGCTTCGCGTCGATTTTAACGATGCCGGTGATGATCGCGCTGACGCAGTTGTAGGAGATAGGAGATAGGGGATAGGAGATAGGAAAAATAACCAGTGACCGGCGAAGCTCGGCAGCTATCACCTATCGCCTATCACCTATCCGCTGGTTTTACTCGTCGCACATCATAAACAGCACGGTATTGCCGTGGGCCTCTATGATCTTGGTATTCACCACGACGCACACGTTCCAGCCGAGGTTCGCCTTTTCCTCAAGGTCCTTCATAAAAGCTCCCGCGTCCGCGCCGTCCTCCAGACGGAACACGTAGCCGATAAAGCTGCTTGGGCTCATTTCGGGAAGAAAGCCCGCGCCCTCGGCAAAGCCGGTGACCTCGTTTTCGTGCTCAAAATCGCCGAAACCGGTCAGATACCCGGGCTGCACCTCTACGGCGTGCATGGCGTCCACCTTCTGGTGCGCGGTGAAATAGGCCGCGATCTCAAGCGGCGCGGCATCCGGATGCTCGTTTAAGTAACCGTGGAACATTTCCACAAAATCCCGCGCCTTTTCGGCGACCGCGCCGGTAACGGGCTGCATATCGTCGTTATACAGGGCAAAAAAGGCTCTGCCGCCCGTGACGAGCTTCAGCTGACGGTCGAAGGGCTCCTCGCTCCAGTAGGGATCCACCGCGCTTTCGGCGGAGGCGAGGATCGCTTCGGCGTCCGCTTCCGTTTCGGGCGTGAACACGTAAACCACGGCGCGGGAGGTACCGAAGACGTCCCAGAGGCAGGCGGCCTCCTTTACGCCCTTGCCGTCAAAGGACTCGTTGAGCGCCGGATAATAGAATTCCGTGCTTTCAAGCTCAAACAGCCTGAAATAAGGGGTTTCGAGCAGGCGCGCGGCAAGGGCTTCAGCGGTGTCGTTCGGGTACTGCGCCGCAAGCTCTTTTAAGAGCGCTTCCAGATCCAACGTGCCCGCGGGCAAGGCGTCCGAGGCGGGTTCGCCGCCGTCCGGCTGCGGGGCTGCTTTGCAGCCGGTAAACAGGGCTGCGCAGCAGACGAAAACAAGCAGAATGCAGAATATTTTTTTCACGGTTCTCTTCCTCCTGTATTACGGTTATGTTTTTTGAACCTGCGCGTTTATTTTACCACATTTGCCGGAAAGCGTCAACAATGCGGATAATTCGGAATTCAGGTGCCGGTACACGGAATCAATTCATTGTTAATCCGCTAAGCCCCCATCCCCCATCCCTCATTCCCCATCCCGCGAGCGAAGCGAGCATATTTCTCAAAACTCAAAACATACCTCCGGAGGTCTTCCGTTATGGGCTTTACTTCTTTTCTTTACCGCAGGCTTTTCATTCACCGTTACGATGACAACGGCTACATCAGATATTTTACGGCCGCGGATTTTCCGGGGCTGGCGGCGGCGCCGGTCTCGTTCGTTTCCGGCGGCAATACGCTGCAGGGCTATTTCTACAGCCGCCCGGGGGAGCAGAAGGAGGATCTTGTGATCTTTTGCCACGGTATCGGCGGCGGGCATCGCTCCTACGTGGCGGAGATCGACCGGATCTGCCGCGAAGGGTATCCGGTATTCGCTTACGACAACACGGGCTGCTTTGATTCGGAAGGGAAGAGCATCCTCTGCATGAGCCAGTCCCTTGCGGATCTGGACGCCGCGGTGCGTTTTTTGAAAGACGAAGGCATTTTCCGGAAGTATGCGCGCGTGTTCGTGATCGGCCATTCCTGGGGCGGCTTTGCCGCGGGCAACGTGCCGCTGTTCCACCCGGATATTTCCAAAATCGCGGTGATCTCGGGCTTTCTGAGCGTGGAAGGGCTGCTCGCCTCCGCCGTGCAGGGCGCGAAGATCCCCGGGAAGCAGGGGCTGATGAAAAAGCTGCTGGCCTTTGAACAGGCCGCCGCGCCGGAATACTGCGGCGCGTACCTGCCGGACGCCGTAAAGCTGGGCACGGCAAAATACCTGTTCGCCCAGTCCACGGACGACGCGATGGTGCCCTTTGACCGGAACACCGCCGTGCTGCAGAACCTGTTCCCGGAGCAGACCTACCTTGTGTATACGGACCGCGGCCACAACCCGAACTACACGGCGGACGCCGTGGCCTACATGCGCGAGCGCTTCGGCCGCTTCAATCAGCTCAATCGCAAGGGCCGCCTGCCGACGCTGAAAAAGAAGCAGGCCTTTTTCGCCGATACGGACTGGCACCGCATGACCGCGCAGGACGAAGATTTCTGGACACGGGTTTTTGAATTTCTGGCATAATGAAAAAGCAGCGCGCGGGCGCTGCTTTTTTGGTGAATTCAAATTTCAGTTTATCGCTCTGATCAAATGAGGAATGAGAAATGAGAAATGAGGAATTATCGGTGGCGGCTAAAGCCGCATTTTACGATGATACCAGTGGTTTCGCCTTTATAATCGGGTATGGGCGGAGCCCATCCTT
>JAEEGL013192534.1_pt1 | contig 10209 bp, 4 predicted proteins | sample 9134231 | NCBI WGS metagenome assembly JAEEGL01 (sample SAMN16246548, study PRJNA631951) | gut metagenome | biome: gut microbiome; feature: rumen; material: fiber-attached | host: Bos | place: Iran: Karaj | collected 2018-10 | reverse complement strand
TTCACTAATTTCTCCTTTAAATTTCTCAAAACATTTCTCATTAATTTTAATATTCGACAAAGAAACACACCCACCAAACATTTTTTTCATATTTTTAACTTTATCAACTATAAAAGAAGATATATCTAAATTAGTCAACGAAGAACATCCATCAAACATACATTCCATAACCAAAAGACTTTCAGTTTCAAACATAGACAAATCCAAATTAGTCAAAGATAAACACCCATCAAACATATGATTCATATTTTTAACATTATTAACATTAAAAGAAGATAAATTAATATTATCTAAAGATTTACAATCTTTAAACATAAAACCCATATTATCAACATTAAAAGTATCAAACGAAGATAAATTAATATTTTTTAAAGAAACACACCAATTAAACATGCTATTCATACAGGTAACTTTTTTAGTATTAAACGAACTTAAATCTAAACTAGTTAAAGTAGAACAACCTAAAAACATCCAATTCATATTATCAACATTTTGAGTATTGAAATTTAATAAATTTAAACTAATTAAAGAAGAACAACCTTCGAACATACTAGCCATATTAGTTACATTAAAAGTATTAAAATGAGATATATCTATTTTTTGTATAGATTTACAACCTTTAAACATACTTTCCATTGTTTTGGCACTATCTGTTTTGAAAGATGATATATCTAATGATGTTAATGATATACAACTATTGAACATGCTATTGAAATTATCTACTTGAAATGTTTGAAATGAAGATAAATCTAAAGATTTTATATATGAACAACAAAAAAACATTTCACTCATGTTTATTACTTTTTCGGTTTGGAAATTTATGAATATTATTTTTTTTCCTTTGCAATTATTAAACATGGATTTAAAATTTGTTAATGATTTATGTATAACAAAAACAATTTCATGAATTCCATCATTTAAATCACAATTTTTAACAAATTGAGATTTAATTTCATCAATATAAAAATCGGAATTATTTTTTAATTCAGATTCATCAAAATCATTTCCAATAATTTGTATATTTTTTTTTTCATTGTTATCAAATATAATTTGAATAATTTGATCATCTTCATTAATTTCAATATTTTTATGTGATTTTTTAAATTTATATAATTCTAAATTTATTGGATTTTTTCTATCAATAAAATTTAAATATTTCGTTACAAAAAGTTTAATTTCTTCATAAGAACTAACAACACCTTCATAATTAATGTCAGGATTATTTACCATTTCAAATGTTTTATAATTGAATTTTTTTATTTTATCTTCTTTTTGTTTTAATAAAATATTTTTTAACGTTTTTGAAGTAAAAATTATTAAAATTGGATAATTTTTTAATTGATTTTTAATAATTTTAATTTTTGAAATATAATCTTGAAATAATTTCGCACTTATAATAACAAATATTAATCTATGTTTTGATTCTAAAATTTTTTTTATTCCTTTTTCTAATGTTCCACATAATTTTACTTTCAAAGAAGGAAAATCACTATGTAATTGAACTTGATAAATTTTATTCGTTTCATTTTTTATATTTTCATCTATCCATATCATATATATTAATAATATTGTTTTCCAATTTAATTTAATTATTATTAAAAAAATATTATTATTTTAATTATTTAATTTTTAATGCATCAAAAAAATATTCTTTTTTTTTGTGATTTTTGTTTAATTTTGCCTTTTGTTGGAATAATTTTAGCGTTTTTTTCTACAATTAATGAATTTGATACGAATATTTTAGCAATTTCTGATATTTTTGATAATTGGAAAACAATTCCGTTTCAAAATATAATAATTAGTAATAAAAATTGCTCTAGTATTGGTTTATATGATATAATAAATTATTATTGGCCCGGAACAGAAGAAGGTTGTTTTTGTTCTTATAATAATGTGACTTATAAAGGAAGATGTTCTGAAATTCAAATAAGAAAAAATTGCACGATTGTTAATGAAAAATATAATGTTAGTTTAAATAAATGGAAAAATAAATTTATTTGTGGACAATATGGAAAATTTATAAATAATAATAATAATAATAATAATAATGAAAATGAAAAAAATCAAATTATTAATAAAATAATAACAACTTATTTTGAATTTAATAAAATTAATTCATCTCAATTATGTCCATTTAAAACAAAAAAATGTGGAATTATTGATACATTAAATAATTCTTTATGCATTCCAGACATAGAAAAATGTCCAATTAATTACATAAATATTAATAATTCAAATGATAATAATTTTAATTTAATCGTTAATAATAAAGAAACTGAAAATGGAAAAATTTATACAAATTTTTTATTATCTGAAGACAAAATTTGTATTAATCATTATTTAAAAAATTTCATTCATGAATATAATTATCCTTTATTTAAATCAAATGATTATTTTTTAAAAAAATGTTCGAAATTTAAAAAAAATAAAACTATTTTAATTAATGATAATAATTTTAAAATTTTAGATTTTTATTCAAAAAATTCTTTTTATTTAGATAATAATTTAATAATTGATTTGCCTTTTTATCCAAAAATTGAATCTAATATTAATTTATTTACTAATGTTTATACAGGATGGAAAAAAAAATGTGAAACAAAAGAATTTTATAATTTTTTTAATAATCAATCAAATGCTTTTAATGAAATTTATGATATTATTTCTTTTGATAATAATTATAAAAATTCTTTATTATACAATATTTTAATTTTAAGTTGTTTATTTTTTTTTGGAATTTTTATTATTAAATATAAATTAATTCTTATTAATAATAAAATTGAAATTAATTTTTGCAAATTGTTTATTATTTATTTTATTTATGTTTTAATTATGGGAATTAATGTTATTTTTATTAAAATTAGTAATATAAATTTAATTGAAATTAATAAAGCAAAAATTAGTAATGATTTTTTTGAAATTGTTTATAATAATGATTGTTCAGATAAAAATACAAATTTTGTTTTTAAATTCATCGCAGAACAATATTTTAATTATAAAAATAAATATTATAACATTAGATTATTAGGAATTTATGAAATTAGCTATTGTTTAATAATAATGGGCTATTTATATATTAATAAAATTAATAATGATAAAAGAAAAAAAAGAAAAGAAAGACAAAAAATGTTTTATTAATAAAAAATAAAATTTTCTTTTTTTTTTATTTAAATTAATAATATTTTATTTAATTTTTATATAAATTAATTTTTAATTGATATTTAATAGAAATTTTTGAAAATTAAATTATTTTAAAAAATAAAATCTAATATAAATAAAATCATATACTTAATTTCATAATTAAATATATTAAATTTGAAATATAAAATTTAAATATTATATTCAGGTTTACAATATTGATCAATTCCAGTTTTTAAATCAGTATAATGAGTATGATTATCAGCACAATAAATAATAAATTTAACAATATCATAAATAGCAACTTCCAATCTTTTTTCCCCAAACGCTTTAACTAAAAGATCCAAACCAGCAAAATGATTATAACATTTATAATTTCCAAAAAATTCACCTTCTAAATAATCACATTGAGTATATTCACTCATTTCATTATTAAACATATACAATCCTCCAATATGATAATATTTATATCCTAAAGTATTATAAAAAGGTATCATTGTAACAGGGTCACCTTTTCTTACCACTCTAAAAACTAAACCATTTGGGAAAATTTCCATAAATTTCTTGGAAAATTCTTTATTACCTGTTCGAGGCTGACCGAAAGTTAATAAAACAGGTTGATTTTTATTTACATCTATAATATTGTTATAAATAACTGAAAATGCAAATAAATTTGCCATTGACCCTCCAAGTGAATGCCCAGTAAATAAAAGTTGATAATTTTCATGATTTTTAATATCATTTAATATTTTTTCTTTTAAAACATAAGGTTTTAAAGCATAATACATAGAATAAAAATAGTTATCTATTTTTATATTTTCTGTATTATCTTCAAATAAAACTGTATCAAATTTTGAAACTTCTCCTAAAGCTTGATAAATTGTTGAAGTTCCTGGAAAAGAAAAAGCATATTTTTTATATAAATCATTTCTTAAAATTACATAATGAAAATCAAACATTTTTGTGCCATTTACTGAAATGTTTCCATAATCAATTACTGTCCAACCATCTTCAATTACTTCGTTTTTACAACATGTATTACTTTCTATTAAATCTGATGTACAATATCCAAAAGATGTTAATAATGAATAATATTCCATCATTTCGTAACTAAAAGTTGAAATTGGATCTTTTTTATAATCATAAAATGAATTTGATGAAATTAAAATAAACAAATTAAAAAATAATAATAATTTATTTTTTAAATCTTTCATTTTTATATTAATTTTATTTTAATTTTTATTAAAAACATAAAAAAATAAATATTTAATAATTTATTATTATTATAATTATTATTAATTATTATTATTATTATTATATTATAATATTTAATTTTTTATTAATTTAAAATAAATTTTATTTCATTTTAATTAAAAATACTTCATAATCAACAATTTTAAACTTATGAAAAACATCAAATTCAGTTGGTTCCTTTCCACTTAAATTAATCGTTTTAAAATCATAAGAACATGAACCACATCCATTTTCATCAGTACTTAAACAATTATTTAAAATAAATAAATCATTTCCTCCTCCAAAAACAGGTCCATTATTATAATAATGTCTAACAGCTTTAAAATCATCTTTATCTTTTAAATTATATTTTTCTTTATTATTCAAAGAAAATAAAAACGCAGTTGGATCCTGTTTATATTCATATTCCGTATATCTTTCCCAAGGAACAGAAGTATACCCCCCAAATCTAAATCCAAGGTCATTTTTAATAAAGGTTATTGTTTTTCCTTTTCCATCACATTTTATATGAAAATTATTACTATCATCTCCGTCGCGAGATGCGCGATAAATTAATTCAAAGAAAATTGTACTTTCGTTTTCATTGTTATTTACACTTGAAGGTGAAAGCCAATTTTTTATAAGTTCTATTTCATTGTCATAAACTATATGTGATTCGTTTATGTATTCGATTTTTTCGCTGGAATGATTATGAATTAAATTTAATATGTCACTTATTTGTTTGCTTTGTTCGATGAATCTATTATTTAAATCATCTATTATTTTATTGTTACTAAATTGATTTGAATAAATATTATTAATAATTTGATAATTTAAATTATTTTCATGGAGTTTTTTATTATAAATTTCTATTGATTCTTTCATAAAATTTATTTTAATTTTTTCATTTTCTATGTATTTAATATAATCATTTTTTAATTCTTCAAATAATTTTTGATAATTATTAAATGAATTTTCAATTACGATTAAATTTCTTTCACTTTCTTTAATATTTTCATTTAAAATATCTATTTCATTTTGAGATAATTTTTTTATTTTTATTACATTTTCTTCATTTTCATGTTCATTGCAACTATTGCAAAAATTTTTTTTATGATTTGGACAATAAGATGAAAATGTGCTTTCATGTTTCATACATGTTGAATCCATTTTTTTTATATTTATTAATTTTTCATTTTCTTTATTTTCTTCTTCATTATTATTTGAACATTTTTCTTCTTCGTGTTCTTCAGAACAATCTTCACAAAATAAATTAAAACAAGAATAACAATAAAATAATTTTTGACGTTTTTTTGAAGTTTCAATTTTTTTGCCACATTTTTTACAATTATTTAAATTAATTTTACTATTTTTTGAAATTTCTAAATAATTTCCACTTATTTCATGTTTGTTAAAGCATGTTAATTTCATATTAAGTGAAAGTTTGTTATCAGAATTCATTGTCACAAAAGGAATTAATAAACATTTTGGGCAACGATATTCTGAAATTAATTGAGATTCTTCGGACATTTTTCTTTAAAAAATAAAAAATGTGTTATAAATTTTATATATATATATAAATTAAAACAATAATAATAAATAAAGAAATAAATAATCTATTATAAAAATTAAGTTATTTATATAAATAAATAAATCAATAAAAAATAATAATTTTATTAATTTTTATTTAAAAGATAAAAATAATTTACTATTTAAGTTTATTATTTATTATATTTGTGAATTCATATGAAATAATAAAAATAAACATTATTTATTATTAAAAAATAATTAATTTTATAAAAATATTAATTACAAAAATATAATTAAATTTAATAATATAATTTGTTTTGCATTTTATAAATAAATTTTATTAAAAAATAAATAAATAATTATCATTATCTATATTTTATTAAAAAGTTTAATTACTCATTTTTGTGAAAAATTAAATATAAAATATAAATATTTTTTTATTATTCATAATTAGAAATACTTTTTATTTTATAATGAGCATTAGTAATAATTTTTTATCTATTTTTTGAATTTATTCTTTATAAATATTTCTTTTTTCATTTTTCTTAATATCATAAATTTTATTTTCTAAATTATTTGTAAATTTAAAAATTAGATTATTATTTATTAATTTGATAAGATAAAATTTTTGAAGTTAATTCATTTGATTATTTTCTAATTTAAATAGTTATACTATAAAATTAATTAATTTTATAATAAAATATAAGTTATAATTAAAAATTAAATTTGCAATAAATTTATTTTTATTTATATTAACATTTTAAAAATTATTACTGAACATTTATATATTCAGCTTTAATCCTAACTTATGTTTCAATCAAAAATATAGATACTCTATTAGTGGTTTTAGTATCTTTATTATTAAATGTTTGACTATATTATTTGGAACAATTTTATTTACTAACTATATAAAAGGTAGGAATATGTCAGAGATTTAATCAGATTTTTATGGTAAGAATAATTGATCAATTAAGTTTACCAGTTTCATCATCTATAATTAACTATTTGTTGGAAACAATTATTTCAATGATGAAAGGCTATAACTAAGGGATAAAAATGATGAGAAGAAAACAAAAATTTAGTTACAAAATAAAAAATATAATTTTTTTTTTCATAACAATTTAAAATAATTTATATTATTTCATATAATGAAAGTTTGTTAAAAAATATAAATTAATAATAAATTTTATTAATATAATTAAAATTAAAAGATAAAAATATAAATTATTTAAACTTATTATTTAATATATAATATTTTTAATATGAACAAATATTATTAATAAATATTATTATTATTTGTTTTTGAAATTAAATTATATAAAAATTTTATCATTTATAAATTTATTTTTATTTAATATTTTTAATATAAAATTAAATCAAAAAAATAAAAATTATTTATAACATACAGAAATTATTTTTTAAATTTATTAATAATATTATTATATTCATTGCTAGAAATACTTTTTCTTTTATGATGAGTATTAGTAATATTTTTTTTATCAATATTTTTAAATAATATATTTGAAGATAATTTAAGTTTATTCTTAAAATAAGCAGGTGATTTATCATAAATATTTATTTTTTTATTTTTCTTAATATTAATTATATTTTTATTGTCTAAATTATTTGTACTTTTAAACATTCTATTATTATTTGTTATATTAGTTTGAGATAAAGTATTTGAAGTTAATTCATTTTGATAATTTCGAGATAATTTTTTTGTTTTATTATTAGTTATTAAATTTTTATTAAATTTATTCATTGAATTTTTGTTATTATAATTTAAAATTTCTAAATTATTATTATTGTTATTATTTATATTTATATGATTATGAATATTAATATTAAAATTTTGAATTGCATTATTATTATTGATATTATTTTCATTTTCATTGATATCATTATTTTTTTTTTTATTTTTATCCATTAATAAAGCAGCTAATGTTATTTTCATAATTTCATCATTATTATTATAAATATTATTGTTATTATTATTATTTTTATAAAAATTTTTATTTTTATTATTAATTATATTATTACTTTCTGAAGAAATTTTTTTGATTCTATGAATTTTGAAATTATTTGAAGTTAAAGTTAATTTATTTTTTTTTAATTTATTATTATAATTAGTAATTGAATAATTTTTACTATGATTAGTTAAACTTTTATTATTATAATAATTATTATTAAAATGATTTTTTTTTTTTATGTGATTATTACTATTTAATAAATTATCAATTGAATAAATATTTTTTTTATGATAAATAACTTTTAATTTTTCATTTTTTTGAGAAGATATTTTTTTTTTAGAAAAATTTATATTATTAACTTTTAAAGGTTTTAATTTATTTAATAAATTATCTAAATTTTGTGTTTTTAATAAATTCAAATTTTTAATTGAATTATTTGAAAATTTATCAAATGTTTTATATTTTTTTTCTTTAGAAGAAATATTATTTGTATTATTATTCATATTATCACTATTATTATTTCTACTTTTATGTTTAATATTAATGTTTGAAAAAAAATTATTATTGTGATTAAAATTATTACTAAGATTTTTTGAAGAAATTTTTGACATATTTTTTATTATTGAATTAGAGTAATTATTAATATTGATGTTATTTGTATTATTTTTATGATAATTACTATTTTGAGAATAAATAATATTTTTATTATTATTAATTAGATTAGTATATGATAATAATTTAGTTTTTTTATTATTTAATACTGAATTTTTAAATTCTTTTAATGCTGTATTTTTTTTCTTATTATATTTAATTCCTAATGCATTAAATATATTAATGAAACTACTTTCGTTACTATAATTATTAAAAATATTATTATAAATTTTATTTTCTTTTGAATTATTATTATTTAATTCATTTTCTGTTGTTAATGTTATAGTTCTTGTATTTTCTTCACATTTTTTATTTTCATTACTAATATTTGTAATATTATCAATACTATTTTTTAAAGTATTTTTAAAAATTGTTGTTTCTATTTTACTTTTACTAATAATATTATAATTTATATCACTTTCACTGTCTTCTAATATTCCATCATCATAACCAGGATTATTTTCATTTTTTTTTCTAAAATTTTGGTTATAAAAAATTTCAGCTTTTTTTTCACTATAATCTTGAATGATTTCATTAAAGCATAAATTATTAAAAGTAGGTTTTAAAAAGAATTTTAAATAATTTTTATAAAAATTTGAAAATTTTGGCAATCTTTCAAAAGTTTCATTTTCTTTATAATATCTTCTTAAAAATTCTTCTTTATAATCATAAATCATATAATCTTTAAAAACACTAACTAAATGAGTATTTTTATTATATAATAATTGAGATAAAATATATTCATTAAAAGAAAGTAAACGTGATTTGTAATTATATTTTTTATTAAAAAATTTATTTACATATTTTTGACATTCTAAAAAAGAAAAAAAAGGATTAATATATGGTTTATGTTTTTTTTTACGAATGTTATTACTATTTGTATTATTTTTATCATTTGAATTATTATTTTCTAAATTAACGTCATTATTTTTATTTTTAATATTATTATTTTCATTATTTTTATAAATCCATTTTTCCATAAAGTTTAATTTATTTAAATTTTATAAATTATTTATAATATAAAATATAATTATATTATATTTTTAAATTCATTGCATTCAATATAGATTTAGAAAATAATGAATAACAATATAATAAAAATATTAATTTATTTATAAAAAAAGGAAAAAATGTTATATATTTTTTCCAAATTTCAAAATTATATATTAAAAATTAATTAATAGTAAATTTAAATTTTATGTTTTGAAATTTATATTAATAAAAATATTAATTCTTATAAAAATTAATATATATTTAAATAAAATTATAAAATATTTTATTAATAAATAAATATAATATTATTTTATTATCAAATTTTATTTTTTATTTTCCTCTATTTAATTGAAATTAATAATAAAATTAGCTTAATTTTTAATATTTAATTTTAATAAATAAAAAACAATTTTATATCCAAAAATATATATTATGGAAATTAATAATGATTATGAAATAGATTATCAAAATTATATAGGCAAAGGTTCTTTTGGAGTTGTTTATAAAGGAAAAGATAAAAAAACAGGAGAATTAGTTGCTATAAAAAAAATTGAATATGATTATTCTAATTCTATTGAAATAATAAATGAAATTAATAATATGAAATTATTAAATTCATGCAAATATTCAATCCGTTTAATTAAAACATATAAAGATGATAGATTTTATTACATTGTAATGGAATTATGTGATAAAT
>JAEEGL012128370.1_pt1 | contig 10209 bp, 8 predicted proteins | sample 9134231 | NCBI WGS metagenome assembly JAEEGL01 (sample SAMN16246548, study PRJNA631951) | gut metagenome | biome: gut microbiome; feature: rumen; material: fiber-attached | host: Bos | place: Iran: Karaj | collected 2018-10 | reverse complement strand
TAAGATTACCGATGATTTTGTCATGACAGTACAGAAGAAACTCAACAGAAGGCCAAGGGAAAAACTGAATTTCTCAACACCCAAAAAGGAGTTCTTCAAACATTTTACCTAATTTTGCACTTGCCAGTTGACTCTACACGATAATTCATCATTGCTAACAACAACCAATTTCGTGAAAAAATGTGTTGAATAATCAAGAAAATATCAGTAATTTTGCCAATTATTTCGTAATTTTTCTTGCTTTATGCCAAAATACTTCGCTAAATTCAGAATATTGATTGCCTGTTTCTCAGTCATATTCATGTGCCTGCAGTCACACGCACAAGAAACCGCAATGGCAGCGGAAACGGCTGTCGATGAACCCGTCGTTACGCAAGTCGATGAGACACATGCTCAAGAAGTTAGCGCCGATTCCTTAGCATTGCATTTGCCTGAATTGGCCGACGACAATGCAGTGAGCCCAACGGTCCAATCATTGGTGGTGAAACCTTACGAACCGCCCAAAGCTCCCGACTTCAACTTCTTCAAGAGCCGCACCAACCCCGCCGTCAAGCCTTACAAGTTTCTTGACGACCAGACCTGGGTGGGCGTTCCACTGTTTTTCGCCGGCATGATTGCCAAGAGCGAGAAAACCGCTTTCCGTCAGGACTACAACAATCCCAACACCAAAATCAGGCTCATCAAGTATAATTTTCACAGCGAGATTGACAACTACACCCAATATTTGCCCCTGGCTTTAACCATCGGTCTGAAAATGGGTGGCGTGGAAAGCCGCAGCGACTGGCCTCGCTTCTGGGCATCGGCCGCTGCATCGAGTGCCATCATGGCTGGCTTGGTCAATGGCATCAAGTACACCGCCAGCGAAATGCGTCCCGACGGAAGCACCCGCAATGCATGGCCATCGGGCCACACTGCCACTGCATTCCTGGCTGCAACCATATTGCACAAGGAATATGGCTTGACACGATCGCCGTGGATATCGGTGGGCGCATACACACTGGCTACTGCCACGGGCGTGATGCGTGTGCTCAACAACCGTCATTGGATCTCCGATGTGCTCTCGGGAGCCGGCATCGGCATCTTGTCGGTAGAACTTGGCTACGGATTGATGGACCTGCTCTTCAAGCAGCGTGGGCTCCAGCGTGGCGACCTGGCCCATCACCCCGACCTGCGTGCCAACCCCTCGTTCTTCGCCATCTCGATGGGTGTGGGACTGGGTAACAAGAACCTCGACCTCCCGCCGTTTATATTCGACTTACCCGAAGTGGTTTTTGATGGCGATGAAGGTGGCGATGAAGATGTCGATGAAAGCGACCCGCTGCATCTCGAGTTCCGCTCGGCCACTGTGGTTAGTGCCGAGGGTGCCTACTTCTTCAACCCCTACATTGGCGTGGGCGGCCGACTGCGCGTGAAAGCAACGCCCATCAACGGCTGGAGCAGTTTTGCATTGAGCGAAGAAGAGGATATACAGGATTACTTCAAAGATCCGCTGTTCAACAACACATTCCAGCATATTTCACTCACTATCGAGAGCGACCATATCACCGAGTTTGCTGCCGACGCTGGTGTCTATTTCAGTCTGCCGCTATCCTCTCGTTTTGCCATTGGCTCAAAATTGCTTGTGGGACGCAGCATCATGGACGACATCGACATCAATGCCAACTACGCAGGCGAACAGCTTGCATATGACAAAGAAGCCATAGAAAATGATGCCATATCCCCGTTTAAAGTAACAGGAGGAGTCACCGACTACACCTGGGACTACATCAATGTCTCGGCCTCCAACTCCATGAAGTTCGGCACTGGCATTTCGTTGACCTATGCTTACAAGAACAATTTCTCATGGCGAGTCTTCTGCGACTACGATTACTCGCGCAAGACTTTCACTGCCACCTATCATCCTCTGGCACTGTTTAATGGGCTCGCGCCCGAAGTAGTCGACACCATGCTGTCAAATGGCTATGACATGAACAAGCCCTTCAAATCAAGTGCCACCAAGAACCTGCATCAGTGGGTGCTGGGAGCAGCGCTTTGCATCTCATTCTAAACTGAAAAACATTTAAAGTTAACATTATGATAAAAAAGACACTATCACTATTGATTCTTGCCGCGACTGTTGTATTGGGGCAGGCACAAAACAGCTACATCCCCTATAAGACCTACGACGGCGAACACAAGAACGAAGTCTCTGGCTATGTCATGGGAGGCACCAATGTTGTCACCGACGGATTTGGAGGTCTTGAGGCTTCCTACACCCGCCACATCACCGACCGCTGGCATGTGGGAGGCGATGCGCAGATGCAGTTCGGAAAAGAACTGTTCTCGATCGATGTGCAAGGTGGTTACCGCTTGCCCATCAAGTACGGAAACATCGACTTCACCGGCAAAGTGATGTATAATTACTATCACAAGTTCGGATTCCACGAAACGGCCTACAACATCTCGGCCACATGGGAGAGCGCCTATGTCGACCTGCGACTTGGCGAGACCCTGGTTCACTACCATAGCCATGTGTGGGGCATAGGATGGGGATATACCGAACCTCCATTGCTCACCTTTGGCTTTGGTGCCAACATTCGTCATCGCAACAATCCCTGGAACATTGGATTGTTCTTCCGCAACTACGATGACTTCTACTATGAGAACTGGAACATCAACTGGGGCATTCGCTGGTATGCCAAGGTAAAGGACCAATGGCACCTCTTCGGCGAATTCAACATTCGCCCTGCCGGCTCAATGAGTCAGCTTGCCAGTAAATATGAGGGTTCAGTTAAAGTTGGTTTAAAATATAAATGGTAAAGACTATTATGAAAGCAAAATATATCATGATTGCAGCATTGGCTGCTGTTTCGGTAACACAAACATCTTGCGAGAAAGTGAGTCCTCAAGGTGTGCTCATGGCAGGAACTGCCGTTGAGGACCGTGTGAAGATGTCCTACGAGTACTTTCAACAAAACAACTTTGAAGACAAGCTCGACTACGATCTTTTAGATATGGAAGATGGTTACTCGTTCCTGGTGGGCGGCGACAGTCATGTCACAACCGACCCAGGACGAATGGACGAAATGTTCAAGATTGCTCTTGACAACGACGATATGCTCATGATTCATCTGGGCGATATTGCCGACACCAAAGTTGAATACTACAATGTGCTGCAAAATGCTATAGGCAGAGCACATGCACATTATATAGAAAAGTACTATGAGTACCACGAAGATGACGACCTATACTACCGCAAGGGCAAGAAAGATGCCATTGGCAGATCTCTTGAAGACATCAAATATCCCTTCTTCCCTGTAGTAGGAAATCACGACCTCACGCACAACGGATGGGCACTGTGGAGCAATATCTTCGGGTCGTCGTTCTATTCATTCGACATCTATGTGGGTGATATTGATGGCGTACCACAGTTTGACCACTTCATCTTCCTCGATACCGCAAGCGGAACATTAGGCAAGAAGCAGGTTGACCTCATCGAGGAAGGTGTGCTCGACGGTAAAGATTATTACCGTTACACCTTCGTCTTCAGCCATACCAACATTTTCCTGCCGTCTTCTTTGCAGTTTGCTTCCACTTTCCCGCGCGAGGAGGCTTACTTCCTGCTCAAGCAGTTCGACAAGTGGAACGCTTCAATTGTGTTCTGTGGACATGTGCACAAGTGGGATGAACAGATTTTCAACGGAGTTTACTTCATCACCCTCGACTCAATGAGCGAACGCAACAGCCCCAATCCTGGCGACTACCTGGTGCGCGTGAAACTCGACAAGGACGGAATTGTCGATATCGAGAAGGTGCACATGGACTATGTAGCCCCCAAGAAATAATCGCCGATTTAACCTAACAGCTCTCAGCAAGGTCGTTACTGGCAAAAGATTTTACTGCAGCGAGTTTCACTGCTGTCAACGCAACTAACGACGACCACACCTGGACCTGAGGCACAAAAACAGAGCAGCCTGCGAGCCGATTGGCATCGCAGGCTGCTTAGCAATAGTATTTTTTAAACGTCAAAGTTCTTGCGTTCAACTACCCCTTTTGGCGAGGGTACGCACACACATCAGAAGCGGAAGCCCATGGTGAGCGACACGCGGTTGTTGTGGTCGTTGACAGCGGCATAGTTGCCAAAGTCGGTGCCACCAATCGAGTAAGTCACAGCAGGATAAGCGTGGTAGTTGCTCTGACGGTAGTTGTGCACATAAGCCATATCGAGATAGAAGGCTTTGTAGCGATAGCCGAAGCCGCAAGTGATGTACTGGTTGCTGCGGTCGTACTGGTAAGCAGTGTTAGAACCGGTAGTGGTCACGCTGAGCACGCCATTCTTCACATCGTCCTTCACAGGCGAGGTTGTGTAAGAGTAACCGGCCCGCAGGCTCCAGTGATTGTCAACACGATACTCGCCACCAACTCGAATGGTGTGAGTGGGCTGGAAGTAGTCCTTGATGTCGGTGGTCATATCCACAAACTCATCATTATGGTCATCGCACAAACGCATGGTGTTGGTGCCCTTCCACTCATAGTCAAGACTCAGGATGCCCTTCTGGCCAATCACGCCTGCGATGCTACCGATGAAACGCCATGGGGTATGCAGGTTGTAGCGGTATTCGTCCCAGTAGCCATTAACACCTGTCTCCAATGGATGATCAACTCCGTGTTCATCAGTAGTGCCAAAACTACCATAAGTGTCAGTCATCTCAAAGCTTGAAATCGTCTTGTAAAGGTCTTTCAGCTCAAAATAGGTGGGCGTGTGGAATGCCAGACCCAGACGCAGTTCGTTCACAGGCTTCACAATGACACCAAACTTGAAATTGTAGCCAGTGCCTTTGGTCGACAGGTGGTTTACCAGGCCAAAATCGGCCTCACCTGTGGTATAGCGACCCGTGGGGAGCTCATTGCCTGAAGCATCGAAATCGGGATGATAGTAGAAGGCGTCGTTAAGCGCTTCACCATAATACATATAAGAATCGTACTTCAGATCTACGATACCTACGCCCAGTCCCCAGTAAACAGTGTTCTTGACATTGCCACCCAGGTTGATACTGTACTCGTCGGTGTGGCCGCTCTCATCTACCTCAAACTCGGCAATACCGGTTGCGTTTCCTCCTGAGAGGCCCTCAAAACCGTTGCCAGTGGGATTGATCAGATAAGATTTGTAAAATAGAATGCTGAGCCAGGGAGCATAACTGTCGTAGTACGGGTCATAATCTTTGCCGCTGGGATGACCTACATAGCCAGAGCTCAGATCATCCTTGCTCCAGTTGCCGGCATTGGTGAGCGCAGCAACATAGTCGGAAACCGACGACTTGATGTTGTTCATGCCGCCTGTATAACGGCGATGGAACGACTTGCTGCGGTTGAACGAGAAACCAAAGTTCAGGTTGGGCATGGTCTCGCTGTTGAGTTTGATGGCACCCACATAACCCACATTGTTCAGGTTGAACTTGGTCTGCGTGTTAGCACTGCTCATGCCGTCGACCTTCGACGATTGGAAATCCAGGTCTAAAGTCACACTGGCATCAGAACTGCGATAAACGCCAATACCTGCGGGGTTTTGATTGAGTACCGATATATCGCCACCGAGTGCGCCAAATGCGCCAGCCATCGACTGGAAGCGCGAAGTACCGCGCAAATCATTCTGTGACATCTGCAATGCGTCGAATGCTGCCTGGCCATTTGCCAGGAAAGGAGCAGCGCAAAGCACCATTAATGATATATACTTTTTCATTTCTATAAAAAGAGTGTTTAAAATAAATTCGTAGTTAAGTTTCATTCAGTTTCTCACACAAGGCTCGGGGTTAACGGCGATGTCCGCCACCGCCACCACCGCTGCGACCGCCGCCGCTGTAGCCACCGCTATGACCGCCACCACTGTAGCCGCCGCTGCTGCGACCGCCACCTATGTTGCTGCTGCCACCATAGCTACGGCCCGACGATGAAGAGGAGCCACCGTAAGAGCGCGAAGGTGTGCTATAAGAGCGTGAGGGTGTCGACGAACCGCTGTAACTGCGCGAGGGAGTGTAGGAGCGAGTGCCGCTGCTCTGCGTGCTGCGAGTAACGCCCGACGAGGGGGTGCGGCTCGAGGTGCCCACATTACCCATGTTGGGAGAGCGATGTCCGCGAACGGTTCCGCTGCCGGTACCGCCACCATTGTAACCATTGCCGCTGTTGTAGCGCACGCCCGGACGGCTTGTTGCCGGACGGTTACGGTCGATGATTCCGCCATTCAAAGGACGGCGACCAATGTTGCCACGGTCAGAACGACCTATAGTAGAAGGACGGTTGTTATTGCCGTATCCGCGTCCAACCGACGAGGGACGGCGACCGCCTGAGTAGTTCCATCTGCCACGATCCCAGCCGCGATCCCAACCATAGTGGTGCCCGTATCCCCAGTGATTCCAGCCATAGTGCCAGCCCCAGCTGCTCCAAGGACGATAGCCCCAGCCATTCCAGTATCCCCAGCCATAGATGCCATGGTGCCAGCCATAGTGCCAGTTGTAATACCACGAAGGACCATACCAACCATTCCACTGATACCAGCCCCAAGGATAGCTCGAGTACCACGGATCATAATAGATGCTCGACCAGCCCCATCCCCAAGACGGGCCCCAGTTCGAGCCAATGATCAGGTTGACGGTGGGCTGATCCTCATAGTAGAGGGTGATGAGCTCATCGTCGTTCGAAGCGATAATGATGTCGGGGTTGTAGAAGCGCTCAATGCGCTGGGTGTTAGAGAACGAACCCTCATCGTCGTTATAGGTTGTATCGTTGAGAGTAGAGGGGTCATAAGCACCACGGCGGTTATACTCGTCATCGTCGCGATAGCCATCTTTAGTCACTGTCACCTGATAAGGTGTGCTGGTAATGGTCGTAACGGTCGACTTGCCGGTGCGAACCGTCGTCGGCATGGTCTGTTCGGTCAATGATACCGAGCCAGAAGATTTCTTTACAGTCTCCTTCTTCGTTGACTTTGAGGCATCGTAGTAGATATCATCATAGTCCTGAGCACTGGCATAGAGTGCTCCACCAAGGGCAAAGATGCCCAACAATGCTAAAATTTTTCTGTTTTTCATAATGCTATAACGTTTAAAAAATTATTATCTCGTTTTTTCGTTAGACCCACACAGGGGGTTAAAGTTTAAATTTTGCAGACCAATTTACGCATTTCTTTCCACAAAAAAGGAAATATAGCAAAAAAAAGCACGCTCAATAAAGGTTTTTTAATGAAAAGCGCAGTTATCAGCCTGCCCTTTAACATATCACGGACCTTCACGGGCCTAAATAGCAACTTTCGTGCCAAATATGTTCAAGACCACCCTACAAACTTGGCAACGACGATGACTTGACGCGAAAGGAATAATTCTTTATATTTGCAAGTGATATGAAATCGATATCCCTCTATATTGCCCTGCTGCTGTGCGCGGCGTGCCACACAAGCCAAAGCACTATGCCATCAATCGCCTGGAATGGCAACGACAGCTCCACTGTGGTGAAACCGCCTCGCGATGCCATTGGAGAGTACTCCCCCACCACGCTCATCATTTCCTATGATGCCCAGGTGGGCAAGCAGCCGTTGCTCGATGCTATCGAGGCGAGCGGAGCACAGGTCATCTACGACTACAAGATGATTAGCGGCATGGCCATCAAGAAACCCGATAACATGACGCTCGACGAGGCCATTGCCTACTTCAAAAAAGTGAAAGGTGTAACCCATGTCGAGCGCGATCGCATCATTCGCCTCACCGATCCCGTCAAGCCACCCGTCTTCGACCGATAAAATGCTTATCCTTTTGTAATATGAAACCACCGATTTCTAACAATATCATCGAACAACTGCTCGAAAAGCCCTGTTGGGTAATCGATTTCCTGCCTCACAAGGTCACTGCTGGCCAGAGCGGACAATTCTTCAAGGTCGAGAATCTGTTGCTGCAGCCGCCCCACATCAACCGGCTTTACGGCAAGTTTGCCTCGCTCCTGCTGCAGCTCAACTGCTACTGCGACTTCGACCTGTTCATGAACGACGACGAAGTGAGCACCTTCAACCCCGAGCCTGAGCAACTGCTCGATGCCGTGAACAAGGTGCAGACCCTGAAACAGCACCTCGTCATCGTGATTGCTGCCACATCAACCATGCTCATGCTCAGTGGCGACGACACCCACATGAGCGTGTATAATGCAAATCAAGAGATGTTGCAACTGCTCGAGAAACTGGCTACCACCCAAGGGCTGTTTCTTTGGCAAGCACAATAATCCATTTAGTCAGACAATGGATGACTTTGACTTTGGAATGTTGCTGCGCTTTATTACACACAGAATACACAGAATGCACTGACAGAAGAGCACATGGACCTCGCGTAATGAATAATTCAGTGAAAATCTGTGTATTCAGTGTGCGTTTATCAGGGTAGATGCTACGGAGTTGAGGAGTATAGGAGTGGCGCTGGCGCGATAAAACCGGCGTGAGCCGGCTCTTCGACAAACTTAGTTTGCAGCTTTTTGAAAAAATATAAATAGCGACTCGGTGGGTGCTAATTCAAAAAGTTGCGCCTATCGGCGTCGAACCACGAAGTGCTCGCGACCGAACGGGAGCCCGAAGGGCAAGCGAAGCGCAGCAATAGCCTCGCAAGCTCGGACGTTTTATAGTCAGACAATTGAGGACTATTTATTGACAATTATTCTTATTAATGACAATTCATTTGCTATAGGCTAGGCTGTTGCCCCTGACAGGGCTGCACGGGTGGAGTGCTTAGCGATGGCGGAGCATCTCGAGGACTTTATCAACAGGGAGGGCATCGACATGATAGCCGGCGCGGCCGGTCATCGACGATGCCATGAACAGCGAGTTCCACAGGGCTTCGGCAGTAGTCTCGATGGTGGCGGCGAATATCGACGACATCTCGCTGTTGGCAAGCACAGTGGAAGTGATTTTCTTGGCCTTGTCGTTAATGAGGTTCTCGGGTGCCACCGAGAGGGCTATCACATAGTCGCCACTGCCATTGGAGGCAATACCGCCAGTCTTGGCCATGCCCATCATGGCACGCTTGGCCACGCGCTCCAGGTTGCGGCTATCGAGCGGAGCATCGGTAATAACCACCATCATGCACGACCCGTCGACATTCTCGTTGCGGCGCACATGGTTGATGAAATCGTGTTTCTGTAAGTGCTGCCCTACCTGCACGCCATCAATCTCAAGAATGCCGCCATAGTTGGTCTGCACAAGCACCCCAATGGTGTAACCGCCCAGCGACTCGGGCAAGACGCGCGACGAGGTGCCTATGCCGCCCTTGAACCCGAAGCAGATTGTGCCGGTGCCAGCACCCACACAGCCCTGCTCCACAGGTCCGCCTTTGGCACCCTTGATGGCATCAATCACCATTTGTGGCGTGATGTGCATGGCGCGGATGGCATTGAGCCGCCCGTCGTTGGTTTCTCCCACCACAGCATTCACCGAGTTTTCGCGTTCATTGCCAGGTTGCATGAGGGTGTAGCGCACGGCGCCCTCAATGCCAGCCGCCACGCTCAGCGTGTTGGTGAGAATGACGGGAGTCTCGATGTTGCCCAGCTCACGCACCTGGGTGTAGCCTGCGAGTTTGCCAAAGCCGTTGCCCACATATATGGCAGCGGGCACCTTGTTGCGGAACAGGTTGCCCTGATGCGGCACGATGGCGGTGACACCGGTGCGAATGCTGTCGCCCTCGATGCAGGTCACATGCCCCACAGTAACGCCGGGCACATCGGTAATGGCATTGTTAGGCCCTGGCTGGAAAATACCCGTCGGGAAGCCCCACTCGCGCAGGGTCTTGTGAGATTGACCCCAAGAGCCCAATGCAACCAGCATCAGGCTCAAGGCAAACAGGAAACGATATGACGATTTCATCACTTGATAAGGTTACCCAGGATGTCGCGTGTGATTTGTCGGGTAGCTGCCTGTGTGGCACTCTTGGTAATCTTGCTGCCGGCACTGGTGCGGCTCTTGGTCTTCTTACCACTCACGGCATCGCTCACCTTGGTGCCAATGATCGAGGCAATGGCGGCCGTGACAGCCGTGGCAATGGCCTTTAAGATGCGCCTGATGAGCCCAGGCTTCTTGTTCTTTTCCTCCTTGGCTTTTTCCTTCTCTTTCTCGGCCTCGGCTTTTGCTTCTTCTTCGGCCTTAGCCTCTTTCTCCATCTCCTTGAGCAGCACCTCGAAAGCGCTCTCACGGTCAAGGGCCTTGTC
>JAEEGL012045616.1_pt1 | contig 10209 bp, 6 predicted proteins | sample 9134231 | NCBI WGS metagenome assembly JAEEGL01 (sample SAMN16246548, study PRJNA631951) | gut metagenome | biome: gut microbiome; feature: rumen; material: fiber-attached | host: Bos | place: Iran: Karaj | collected 2018-10 | reverse complement strand
GCCTTTCCGCGATAAATCCGAGCAGGATGTAGTTCAAATCGCTGTAGCAGTAGCTTTTTTCGTGCCGTTCAGAGGCGAAGATCGTCTCTGTGACAGCCTTTTTTCTCTCTTTTTGCGTCAGATCCAAGCCGCATGTTTCATAGAACGGCAGCCAGTTCACAAGGCCCGATCTGTGAGCGAGAAGTTCGTAAAGTGAGATGCCGGCTTTTGGATATCCCAGCAAAATCCCGCAGTCATCTTCAATATTTACGATTTTATCGCGGATCATGCGGTAAAAGAGCGGGGCTGTAAAGAGCGCCTTTGTGAGCGAGGCTAGATCAAACTGGGTGCTGTCGTCTATCCTGTCGGAAGAGGCCGAACTGAATGTGCCGAAAGAGGCGGTCTGAAGAGTGCTGCCGCGGAAGACGGCGTACTGGGCCGCCGGAAATTCACCGTTTTTGACTGATTCCTCGAGAAACCGCATCAAAACTAGATGAGAGAGAGTGAACAGCCGCTGCTCTTTTCTTTCTTTTCCTGGTCAGGATCGTTGTCTGAGCCCTTTTGATCGCTGTCCGGATCGATCGTATCGTCGTCGGGAGCGGTCGTGTCGCTGTCGGGATCCTGGTCGTCATCGGGTTCCGTGACGGTGCACTCCTCGTCGGAACTCCAGGAGAGCGTAGCTTTCGGAGTGTAGATGTAGCCGGGAGCGTCTGTGTTGACGAAGTGGAAATAGTATCTCTTGCCAGGCTTGAGGTTTTCTACTTTGTAGACGGTGTTCTGACCCTTTTTGGTGTAGTCCGCGATCTTGTAGTCGTACTTCATCGTGGTGATGTCGCCGTCTGCATGGTCCCAGATGACCGGTTTGTCCTGACGGACGAGAAGCTGGAGCCTCGGGTTGTAGTTGTAGCCGTACTCGCCGAAGAGTCCTGCCGAAAACTCGAGCGTGTCGACACATTCCGGAACATCAAGGTAGAGCTGGATGTACATCGGAGAGATCTCCATGATGCCTTCGTCCTCGTCCTCGATGAAGACTGTGTCCGTGCTGATGTATCCAGGGATCGTTCCGCCGATCATATAATATTCGGCTTTTCTGGTGATATCCCTTGCGCGGATCTCCTCGTAGAAACCGCGGTCTCTCAGGATCTGCTCGAAATCGTCCTTGAGCTCAGCAAATTCGCTGTCCTCTGCTGTCGCGATGAAGACTTCGGCCCACTCCTTGAAGCCGATGTCGTTGTGCGGAACGTTGAGGAGCGCGCTTACGAAGAGCTTTGCGACCTTTTCGATCGTGAAGCCGTGCTCGAGCGCCTTCTGGTAGATTGACCAGTGCGCCGCGAGTGCCGGAAGCCCGTCGTTGTGGCTCTCGCCGACGAAGTCTTCGACCGCGATATTGGGGTTCGTCGCTCTGCGGATGCACTCCTGCCCCATCGAAAGCTGCGAGGTGTACTCGCCGAGGCACTCGTCGTCGGTGATGAGGAACGAGAAGATGTCTGCCATTCCCTCGTTGAGTGCGAGAGATTCTGCGCTGAAGCCGTAAATATCGGGCTTGCTGAGGTAGCTGAGGTGGGTCAGACCCTCGATGATGCCGTGGCCGAACTCGTGGTAGATGACATCGCCGTCGTATGAAAAATCGGCGTTGCTGCCCTGTCCCATGACGAGCATGTCGCCCTCAAGATCGGTGCTCGGAAAGTAGTATTCGTTGAACATCGGGTCGTATGCCGCATAAAAGGCGTTGTCCATCGGCTGGAGCGTGATTTTCCCGCCTGCACCGTAGCTTGCCATCTGGAAGTTTACGACGCCGATGAAGGGATATTTGCCCTCATGGTCTGGCAGAACGTGGTTCGGCAGCTCGGTGAAGTTTTCGAGTCCGATGTTGAGGATGAAATCGTAGATCTTCTGAAGGTGGTAGTATGCCGAAACTTCAGGGTAGATGTCGTCGATGTCGAACTTGCCGCTGAGTCCTTTTGTCCAGTCCTCGTAGACAAAGTTCCCGTTTTCCTCCTTGTTCGCCCTTTGTCTCAGCGTGCAGACGGGCATTTCGCCGTAGTAGTCGCCCATGTCGATCGTTTCGCCTTCATCAGGACAGGAGACCGCCATGAGCTTTCTGTAGCCGTCCTCAAGTTTCGAGACCAGGTAGCCGTCGGCATCGTCCGCGACCCACGGAAGTTCAAGAGTCTTCGGGTCGGGAGTGCGTATCGGGTTGAACTCGAAGACCTTGGCCTCGTTTGTCGATCTGAAGATGCTGGTCCCGCTCCTCAGAACCTTGCCTGAATTGGCGTCGACGAAGAAAAACCTTCCGTCTGTCGGATTTACCGGGGCGAATCTGATTTTGTAAGCCAGCCTGTAGGTGCCGTTGAAACTGATGATCATAAGCTCGGAAGCGAATCTCGGAGTAAGATCCTTCGAGTTCGTGAGACGGGCGTAAGCCGCCTTGGCAGCCGCGTCCGCGCTCATCTTCGGGTTCGTATCGAGAGTGAAGCTGTTCATTCCGTTGAAGAGGCTGACGACTGCGCCGTCCTTTTCACGCAGAACAGTGAATCTTCCGTAGACCGGGATGCCTTTGTAGCTCCAGGAGATACGGTGGGTCGTCACGCCGGAGAGCGTGTTAGAGTTCATCAGCCGGCCGCTGAAATTTGTCTTGTCAAGCGAGATCAATGCAGGCAGATCTTTTTGGATGAATACCGGCAGGTTGCTGATTTTGATCGGTTTTTCAAGCTTGAGCTCGCTGAACTTGTCAGAAGCCGAAAGCGTTGCAAGCATTAAAACCGAAAGGATCAGAACAAAGAGTTTTTTCATGGTTCCCTCATTTTTCAGTTATTTAAGTGGTCTGTTTCATTGACTAAAACGTCGTAGATCTTTCCAAAGCTCAAGCCTTCGAGGTCGCGCAGAGCGTCAAGCGGACCGTGCGTCGAGAAGGAGTCTTCGATGCCGATGATCTTTACCGGCAGGCAGATCCCGCGCCTGCTCAGCTCCTCAAGGACTGCTGATCCTGCACCGCCGGCGGCGATCCCGTCCTCGACCGTGACGATCCTCTGGATCTTCTTTTCCGAGATCAGGCGGAAGAGCTCTTCAGGCAGCGGCTTGATGAATTTCAGGTCGTAAAGCGAGACCGGTCTGCCCTCGCCGGCAAGTCTTCCGACCGCATCCAGAGCGGTGTTGGTCATTGCGCCGACAGAGACGACCAAAAGCGGGAGCCCGCCCTCGGAGAGCAGCTCTCCCGTCGGCTCCTTCAGCGGGATCATGCGGTTGTATGCACGTTTCCCGATGCTTCCGCCTCTCGGATAGCGGATAGCGACGGGTGTCGAAAAGTGCGAGACAGCGTATTCCAGCATCCTGATCATCTCGTGCTCGTCCCTCGGAGCCATAAGCGTCATGTTCGGGATGATGCGGCAGTAGGCGATGTCGAAAAGACCGTGATGCGTAGGTCCGTCCTCGCCGACAAGCCCGGCGCGGTCGATCATGAAGATCACCGGCAGGTTCTGGAGCGCGACGTCGTGGATGATGTTGTCGTATGCCCTCTGCAGGAAGGTCGAGTAGATCGCGACGACCGGACGTTTGCCTCCGACCGCCAGCCCTGCAGCGAATGTGACGGCATACCCTTCCGCCATGCCGACATCATAGACCCGCGACGGACAGATGCTCTGCAGGTTGGAAAGTCCGGTCCCGTCGGGCATGGCCGCGGTGATGGCGACGAGCTCGGGGTTGCGCCGGAAGAGCTTCGGCAGGTAGTTCGAAAGGTAGCTCGTGAAGGAGGGCGAAACCTTCAGGATCTCGCCTGTCTTCGGGTCGAACGGGGAGATCCCGTGGAACTTCTGCGGATCGCGCTCGGCCGGCTCGTAGCCCTTGCCCTTGACCGTGTGGATGTGCAGAAGCACCGGTTCGCTGTTCGATTTTATATCCTCGAGCGTCTCTATAAGCTCGCGGAGATTGTGGCCGTCGATCGGGCCGACATACTGGTAGCCGAAGCCCTCGAAGAGGATCCCCGGAGTCAGAAGAGACTTCGATGAATTGAGTGTTTTCCTAATAATATCAATGATCTTGTCGCCGTGGAATGCGGGCGGCAGCTTTGAAAGCATCTGCTTGATCTCGCGCCGCGCCGAGGAGTATTTCTGCCCCGAAAGCTTGCGGCTGAACCACTTGGAAAGCGCACCGACCGAGGTCGAGATGAACATTTCGTTGTCGTTCAGGACGGTGATCGTGTTTTTGCCGTTCCCGTCAAGGTTGTTCATCGCCTCGAGTGCGAGTCCGCTGGTGTAGGAGCCGTCGCCGATGACTGCGATGACCTTCGAGTCGCCGGAGTGGCTGCGCTGAGCCTCCTGGATGCCGAGTGCCGCTGCGATCGAGGTGCCGCCGTGGCCCGTGCCGAAGAAGTCGTACTGCGATTCGGAGGTTTTCGGGAAGCCTGAGATCCCGCCGAACTGCCTGAGCGTACCGAACTTTTCAGCGCGGTCGGTCAGGATCTTGTAGGGGTACGACTGGTGTCCGACATCCCAGATTATCTTGTCCTCCGGCAGGTCGAAAACCTTGAGCAGAGCCAGTGTCAGTTCGACTGTTCCTAGCGAAGATGCGAGGTGTCCGCCGTTTTTCGAGACGGTCTCGACGATTCTCTGCCGGATCTCCGCCGCCAGTTTTTCAAGTTCTTCGACAGTGCTGTTTTTTATCCTTTCCAACATTTCGTTTTCAAATCTCAAAATTCCTAAAAGCGAAAAACCACTCATCATAGCCAAAAAAAAGATAATTTCGATATTTTGGTGCAAAAGCCGCAAAAGGCCCCTTTTCAACTTGAATTGGGACAAAATACCTTTATTATTTGTTGTTTTTTTTCCTCAGCTTTTACGGAGGTAACTATGAAAAAAGCGTTGATTTCTTTGATTTTCACTCTTTCACTGCTCCTTTTTGCCGCAGGCTGCGGCGAGGCGACGCTTTCCGGCGACGGCGGATTTTCGGAAAAGCCCGCTCAGGACGGCGAAGACCAGGATGCTTCGGCTGACGAGGATCCAGGGACACCGGACACGGACGGACAGACAATTGACGATTCCGACAAACCGGACCGTCCGAGACCAGACACCGATCCCGGAGATACCGGCGATTCCGGCGGAGAAGACGATGATGACGGCTGGGGCGGCGATTCCGGCGACTCAGGCGACAGCGGTCCGGTAGGTCCCGGCGACACAGGCGATTCCGAGCCTCCGGTCGAGCCGACGGATACCGGTGACACTGTTCCGGACGAGGGGGAACCCGATCTTGCGGTCAGTGAATTTTCATACGAGCTCTCAAACAGCACCGTGACTGCTTCGATGAAGCTTTTCGACGGCTCCAACACGCTCAGGCTCAACAAGGCGGCAAAACCGGTCAAGGAGGGCGAAAACATAAAGATCGTTTTCTCCGGCGATTTTGACGAGGTGACGCTTCTTCTCTCGGCGGAAGAGCTTTCGGCTGGAACGACGCTTGAACTTGACGGGACGAACAAGGCTTTGTGGAATGTCGGGGAGACGACTCACGGTGTTCTGAAGGGCACAGTCACCCGCGGCGACTATACCGAGTCGGAAGGCGCGGTAACAAAGCTCACGCTCACCGCTTCCGGGCTGGTTTTCGCGGATCATTACGATGCTGAAGAGCCGGAAGAGCCGGTTTCTGACGACGACGGACTTTACGACATCCCGGAAGGTACCGGAGCTGACGAGCTTTCAGACTTTAGCTTCTCCCAGAGCGGCTCAGGCTACACAGGCCATGTCAGGGCTGTGACCGAAAACGGCAGCGAGATACTCTTCACGGCGCAGACGCAGGCTTCGCTTTCAGGCTCGTGCCCGAAGGAAAACTGCATCAGCACAAGCTTCAGCAGCAGCTACGGCACACTCAGTTTCCGCATGGCGTTCAACGACGGCGAAACAAGGCTCAGCCTCGAAAAGGACGGATACACGCAGCTCAAATGGATGAAATCTGGTCTGCAGTTCGGCTACTTTATCGGCGATATCGAGCTCCAGGATTTCCAGGTAACAGGCGGATTCTTCGGCTCATCCATCTCGTCGCTGATGCTCTCGTCCGACAGGCTCCTCTTCGTGAAACACTCGGTCGAAGATCCTGACAGCGACGGTGACGGCGTTCCGGATTCAAGGGACAACTGCAGAAACGACTACAACCCGGATCAGAATGACCTCGACCACGACGGAACAGGCGATGCCTGCGATGACGATATCGACGGAGACGGCGTAAAGAACGGCTCCGACAATTGCGTTTTTGTCCCGAACCGCTCTCAGACGGACAGCGACCACGACGGAACAGGCGATGAGTGCGACGACGATATCGACGGCGACGATGTCCCGAATAACGTTGACAACTGCAAAACCGAATACAACCCGGATCAGGACGATGCTGACGGCGACGGCTACGGCGATCTCTGTGATGCCTGCGCGGACGATCCCGCAAAGACTGCTGACAGCGGTGTCTGCGGCTGCGGAGTTGCCGAGACCGACGGTGACGGCGACGGCGTCCTTGACTGCGTCGACAACTGCGTCGCTGTCAAAAACGGCTCCCAGCTTGATAGCGACGGCGACGGTTACGGCGATGCCTGCGATGCCTCCCCGTATGACGCTTCAGAACATTAACTCTATGTAAGGGTTTGAAATGGTTCCGTTTTTTGAACTTCTGATCCCGGATGCCGCGGTCGATTTCTTCACCCGGCATCCTTCGCTTTTGTCGCTTCTCAACATCGCTGTCCTGATCATTGCTTCGCTTTTTGCTGCGCTTGTCGCCAAAAAAATAGCGACGCCTCTTCTCAATTTCTTCGGCAGGCACGCAAAGCTCCGCTGGTTTGACACGTTCATGAAGAACAATGTCTTCACGAAGCTTTTCAACGCTGTGCCGTCGTTTGTGATCTTCTGGGCGGCGCACTATTTTTCGGTCTGGCACACATGGCTGCTGAGGCTCGCCGGCTGCGTGCTGGTCGTTGTCTTTATCGATGTCGCCCGCATGATCAATAAGTCGATCCTTGAATACTACGAGACCCTGCGCATCGCAAAAAGCAGGCCGATAAAGGGCTTCATGCAGATCGCGATGATCCTTGTCTACTGCTTCGGCGCGATAGTGATCGTCTCTATCCTGCTCGAAAAATCGCCTCTTTTGCTCTTAAGCGGGCTCGGAGCGATGTCTGCGGTCATCATGCTCATCTTCCACGACACGATCCTAGGACTTGTCGCAGGTGTCCAGATAACCGCCAACCAGTCGATCAAAAAGGGCGACTGGATCGCAATGCCGCAGTATGGTGCGGACGGCGAGGTCATCGATATCGCGCTTCACACGATCAGGGTCAGGAACTGGGACAACACCATCGTTTTTGTCCCGACCCACAAGTTTCTGGGAGAGAGCTTCGTCAACTGGAGCGGGATGACTCAGTCCGGCGGAAGGCAGATCCTGAGAAGCCTTCTGATCGATGTCACGAGCATCCGCTACCTCACTGACGAGGAGTGCGAGACCCTTCGCAAGATCAGCATTTTGAAGGATTTCATCGACGAAATGTGCCCACGGGAGGGCAGCAGGGCTTCCGAACCGCAGGATTCTGGGCTTACCAACATCGGCGCCTTCCGTGAATACGCCAGGGCTTACCTGCGCAGCAACGAAAATCTGCGGCAGGACATGATGCTTCAGGTGCGTCAGCTCCCGCAGACCCAGTACGGTCTGCCGATTCAGGTCTACGCCTTTTCCAAACTGACGGCTAGCGTTCAGTACGAATCTCTTCAGGCTGACATTTTTGACCACCTTTTCGCAGTTGTAGGACTCTTCGGGCTTCGCCTCTACCAAAGTCCGTCCAGCTATGACATCCGCGATGTCAAAATCGGAGAAAATAATTGATTTCATTTGAAATTTTAAAAGAATGCGGCAGGTCTCGCCGCGGCAGGATAACAACGCCTCACGGCACTGTCGAGACCCCGATATTCATGCCTGTCGGCACACAGGGGACAGTCAAGGCGGTGCTTCCCGAGCAACTCGAGGCTCTCGGCGCGCAGATAATCCTGGGCAACACCTACCACCTTTTTCTGCGGCCCGGACATCATCTTGTCAGGGAGGTCTTCGGCTCGCTGCACAACATGATGAAGTGGGATCATCCGATCCTCACCGACAGCGGCGGCTTTCAGGTCTTCAGCCTCGGACCGCTCCGCAAGATCAAGGAGGAGGGCGTCTATTTCAGCAGTCACCTCGACGGCTCGAAGCGCTTCATTTCGCCCGAAATCTCGATCGAGATTCAGGAATCGCTCGGCAGCGACATCATGATGGCGTTCGACGAATGCCCCGCGCTTCCCTGTTCCGACGACTACATGATCGAATCGATGCACCGCACGACGAGATGGGCGAAACGCTGTCTGGAGGCTAAAAAGAGCGACAACGCGCTCTTCGGGATCACGCAGGGCGGCACCAACCTCGAGCTCCGCAGGATGCACCTCGCCGAGATGACGGAGCTGCCGTTCGACGGCTTTTCGATCGGGGGCTTGAGCGTCGGCGAGACGAAAGAGGAGATGTACCGGATGCTTGAGGAGGTCCCTCATCTCCTGCCTGCAGAGAAACCGCGCTACCTGATGGGTGTCGGTACCCCCCGCGACATCGTCAAGGGGATCCTTGAGGGCGTCGACATGTTCGACTGCGTTATGCCGACCCGCAACGCAAGAAACGCACAGCTCTTCACGCGCCGCGGAACTATGAACATCAAACGGGCCGAATACGAGCGCGACACCAGACCGGTCGACGAGCAGTGCGACTGCTATACCTGCCGGAACTTCAGCCGTGCGTATCTCAGACATCTCTACAAAGCGGGGGAATACCTCTCCCCGATCCTCAATTCGATCCACAACCTCCACTTTTATCTGGACCTCGCCGCAGAGGCGCGGAAGCGGGTAGAGGAGGGGACGATCGCGGAGTTTTATCAGGAAATTTCAAGAGTTTATGAAAGATAAGCCCAGGGCTTCGCTCGATGACCGGTATTGCGGTTGCTGAGCTTGGTCCTTCACTACCTTACACACCTAGCATTGTAGTCTTCCAAAATATTATAGGGCTCGTGGAATATCCAATTGACGTTGCCTAAGCCACCGCTGTTGAAATTTACATACCATGCATACCATGCGCAATCTGTATCTGACTCAGTAGAGGAAGACCACAACCGAACATTGTCATCATCCCCCAGCTTGCTGTAATAACCGCCGTTATTCTCTCTATATTCACAACGACAATCTCCACTCCAGCAAGAACTTGACAAACAAGCGGAATCCTTGACGGCACACGAACCGTCCGTTTGAGAGCCCGGACAATTTTTTATAAGCGTTCTCAGTTCATTTATATTGGGCAATCTCCAGTCAGAATATCCGCATTCCGTCAGATTGCGGCAGTAGTCAACGGCGTCATCCCAATACATTGTATCAGAAGATAGAGTCGACCACATATTGCCGTCTATAGTGGTACAATCTTCGCTTTTCTCACTTTCTTCGCTTTCACTTCCTCCGCACGAAATAATAAAAATCATTGCCGTGAAACAGCAGAAAAGCACGAAAATTTTCTTCATTTTTCCTCCTAAACAGTTCACAGTCTTATGCGGTCAGCCTTGTGCTTCTCAATGACGGCGAAGACCTTTTTCATGGTAAGTCCCTGGACCACGATCGTAAAATACATTGTCACGCTCGTTACTATGATCACGACATTGTAGCTTGACTGGGGAAGGAATTCGGCTGTGCTGAGTGCCAGTGCCAGAGAAAGGCCGCCTTTGAGTGCGCTCCAGGTCATCAGCGAGGTGAATTCCGTCATGTTGTAGCGGTTGGGGATCTTGTGTTTTCCGATGATTAGAGCCGAAGTGCCGACACCTGTAAAACGCGCCGCCGCGTTGATCAGAACCGATCCGAAGACAAGTGCCGTCATCAGCGGATGGTGCGGCAGGTTCAGCACTGCGCATCCTATCAGAATGAAGAGGATGTTGTTGAGCAGCGTATCGGCCAGATGCCAGAAATCCTCATACCAGTCCTTGGGATCCACCACCTTGCGCCATTCCTCGTACCTGGCCATGTTTTTCGAGAAATAGATTCCGCATACTACGGAAGCGATAACGCCGGAACAGCCGAGAGTCTCGCAGATTATATATGCCGCAACGACATCAAGAAGGCTTATCAGGATGTGCAGCATCGGATTGTTGCTGGCACGCAGAAGCCTGAACATAAGAAACGAGACCGCAAGCCCTATCGCCACCGCGCCCAGAAG
>JAEEGL011158011.1_pt1 | contig 10209 bp, 8 predicted proteins | sample 9134231 | NCBI WGS metagenome assembly JAEEGL01 (sample SAMN16246548, study PRJNA631951) | gut metagenome | biome: gut microbiome; feature: rumen; material: fiber-attached | host: Bos | place: Iran: Karaj | collected 2018-10 | reverse complement strand
GAGAAACGGGTCACTGGTTGTCTGCATTCACAAGGAAGCCATTGACGGACTTAAAGACCTCTATGACAGAGGTGTTGCAAACGGTGTCAAGGGTCTTAAGATCCTTAGCAGAGAGGAAGCTCTTGAGATGGAGCCCAACCTTTCAGAGAATGTTGAGGGTGCGCTGTGGGCACCTACAGGCGGAATCATCTGTCCTTTCGAGCTCAATATCGCTATGGCAGAGAATGCCAATATGAATGGAGTGGATTTCCGCTTCAACACAGAAGTAGAAGACATTAAGAAGAAAGAAGACGGCAATTGGCACCTGAGAACCAATAACGGCGAATATGTTGCACGATATGTTGTAAACGCAGCAGGTGTTTATGCTGATGACATACACAACATGGTAAGTGCCGACAAGATGCACATTATCGAGAGAAGAGGAGATTATTGCCTCCTTGACAAGACAGTAGGAGGACATGTAACACACACTATCTTCCCTCAGCCTACAAACCTTGGTAAGGGTGTTCTTGTTTCACCTACAGTACACGGAAACCTTATTGTAGGACCTACAGCTGTAGATCTTGAGAATAAGGAAGGAAACAATACAACAGCTGCAGGAATTGATGATCTTATCGCAAAGGCCGGCGATCACGTTCGCAACCTTCCTATCAGAAATGTCATCACATCCTTTGCAGGACTTCGTGCTCATGAGTCACATCACGAGTTCATAATCAAGGAAGTTGACGGCGCACCTCATTTCATCGACTGCGCAGGCATCGAGTCACCCGGACTTACAAGCAGCCCCGCTATCGGCGAGATGGTCGGCAACATGATGAAGGATATGATGGGCCTTAAGGAGAAGGCTAACTGGATCGCAACCCGCAAGGGCGTTAAGAAGACAGACGGCCTCTCAGTAGAAGAGAGAAACGCTCTGATAAAAGAGAACCCTGCATATGGAACTATCATCTGCAGATGCGAGTCCATCACAGAAGGAGAAATCCTGGATGCTATCCACAGACCTCTCGGCGCAAGATCTCTTGACGGCGTAAAGAGAAGGACCAGAGCCGGAATGGGAAGATGCCAGGCAGGTTTCTGCTCACCCAGAACAATGGAAATCCTTCACCGCGAGCTCGGTATTCCTTATGAGAAGATCACAAAGAGCGGCGGAAATTCCAATATCGTACTTGAAAGAACTAAAGGGGAGGTAAGCGGGTCATGAAGACATATGATATCGTAATTGTAGGCGGCGGCCCTGCTGGCCTCGCAGCAGCTGTTGCGGCAAAAGAAGCCGGTAACGACAGTATTCTTATATTAGAGAGAGACCATGAGCTCGGCGGAATCCTCAACCAGTGTATTCACAACGGTTTCGGACTTCACACCTTCAAGGAAGAGCTCACAGGTCCCGAGTATGCTTATCGCTTTATCAAACAGGTTCTTGACCTCGGCATCGAGTACAAGCTCAACACCATGGTTATGGACATCGCTGCAGATAAGACCGTAACTGCCATGAACAGGGAAGACGGAATGTTCCAGATCCCTGCAAAGGCTGTAATCCTTGCGATGGGATGCAGAGAAAGGCCTCGTGGAGCCCTGAATATCCCCGGCTATCGTCCTGCAGGAATCTTCTCCGCAGGTACAGCACAGAGACTTGTTAATATCGAAGGCTATATGCCCGGCCGTGAAGTAGTTATCCTTGGATCCGGCGACATCGGACTCATCATGGCAAGAAGAATGACTCTCGAAGGCGCGAAGGTTAAGGTTGTGGCTGAGCTTCTTCCTTACTCCGGCGGACTTAAGAGAAACATTGTTCAGTGCCTGGACGACTACGGCATTCCGCTTAAGCTTTCCCACACTGTAGTTGACATCGAGGGAAAAGAGCATGTGACAGCCGTTACTATCGCTGAGGTAGGCCCTGACAGAAAGCCTATCCCCGGAACAGAAGAGAGATATACCTGTGATACACTCCTTCTTTCCTGCGGACTTATCCCCGAGAACGAGCTCTCAAGATCAGCAGGCGTTGCAATGAGCCCTATCACATCAGGCCCTGTTGTAAACGAGTCTCTTGAGACCAATATTCCCGGCGTATTCGCATGTGGTAACGTTCTTCACGTTCATGACCTTGTTGACTATGTTTCAGAGGAAGCAAAGAGAGCAGGACAGAACGCTGTTAAGTACATCAACGATGGCTGCAAGGAAGCTGCAAACGACAACGTGATCGAGCTCTTCGCTACAGAAGGCGCAAGATATACCGTTCCCAGCACCATCAATAAGGACAGAATGGATGACCTTCTGACCGTAAGATTCAGAGTCGGCGATGTTTACACGAACTCCTTCGTAAGTGTTTACTTCGATGATGAGAGAGTAATGCACAACGAAAAGAGAATCCTGGCTCCCGGTGAGATGGAGCAGATCATCCTCCAGAAGAAGAAGCTGGATGAGTATCCGAACCTCAAGAAGATAACTGTAAAGATAGAAAAGGAGTGACAAGCTGATGGAAACAAGAGAATTAACATGTATCGGATGTCCCATGGGATGCCTTCTTACAGTTACTTTGGATAACGGAGAAGTTACGGAAGTAAAAGGTAACACCTGTGCAAAGGGTGACATCTACGCAAGAAAAGAAGTGGTTAATCCCACAAGAATCGTTACCAGCACTGTTAAGATCGAGGGTGGCGATAAGGAGAGAGTATCTGTTAAGACTGCAAATGATATTCCCAAGAGCAAGATCTTCGCGGTTATGAAGGATATCGATGCTGCAGTAGCTACAGCTCCCGTGCAGATTGGCGACGTACTTGTAAAGGATGTGGCAGGAACCGGCGTTGACGTGATCGCCACAAGGAATGTAGAAGCTGTATAAAAAAGTACTTGCATAATAGAATTTGATGGTATAGAATACGAGGTGTACTAGGACTACTAGTACACCTTGTATTGTTTTATAAACAGTTATGACGAGGAAATGCCATGAACCTTATCAATTATCAGGATAGCAGGCCTATCTACGAACAGATTGTTGAAAACTTCAAGACGCAGATGTACAAAGGAATTCTTCAGGAGGGTGACCAGATGCCCTCGGTGAGGAGCCTTGCCGTTGAGCTGTCCACAAACCCCAACACGGTACAGAAGGCCTATACAGAACTGGAGAGACAGGGCTTTATCTATACCGTAAAGGGAAGAGGCAACTTTGTTAAGGGGAATGTTCTTCTTAAGGAGAACAAGAAAAAAGAGCTTGTAAAGCAGATCGTAGAGCTCTTTTCTGAAGCTGTTGACATAGGGCTTTCAATTGATGAGCTGGTACAGGACATCAGAGAGCACATGGCAAAAATAGGAAACGGGGAGGAGAAGCATGATTGAGTTAATAGATTTAGAGAAATCCTTTGACAACATCAAAGCAGTCAATCGTGTGGGACTTAACATCCTTGACGGAGAGGTCTTTGGCCTGGTGGGGACAAACGGAGCAGGCAAGAGCACGATCTTAAGGATAATCTCAGGAGTGATAAAGCCCGATGCGGGAATTGTCCTGGTGGACAAGTGTCCCGTCTACGACAATCCTGAGGTGAAGAAAGATATCTTTTACATATCCGATGACCAGTATTTCCTGCCGGCATCTACGCCGGAAGAGATGGCTTCTTACTACGAAAACATCTATAAGGGCTTTGACAAACTCAGGTTCTACAAGTACTGCACAGGCTTTGGCCTGGATACCAAAAGAAGGATAAGCACTTTCTCAAAGGGAATGAAGAAACAGGTTTCGATCCTTCTTGGCATCTGTGCAGGCACCAAGTACATTCTTTGCGATGAGACCTTTGATGGTCTGGATCCCGTGATGAGACAGAGCGTCAAGAGCCTGTTTGCCGGAGAGATGGCGGACAGAGGTCTGACTCCGATAATCGCATCACACAATCTGAGAGAACTTGAGGACATCTGTGACCACATCGGGCTTCTTCATCAGGGCGGAGTGATCCTGTCTGAGGATATCGAGGACATGAAACTCAGGATGCAGAAGGTACAGTGCGTATTTGAGAACGAAGAAGATGAGAAAAAAGCTGTGGAAGGGCTGGAAGTTCTTTTGCATGAAAAGAGAGGAAGGCTCTCCACCTATACGATAAGAGGAGAGAGAGAAGAAGTAGAAGCGGCCTTTAGCAGGGGAAACCCCATATTCTTTGAGGTGCTGGCCCTTACGCTGGAAGAGATCTTTATCAGTGAGACGGAGGTGGTCGGGTATGACATCCGCAAGTTTATCCTTGGGTGATAAATTCAGAAACAAAAAAATGTACATATTGAGGACGCTTTGGGGCAGCCTTATAGCACTTTTGTTCTTCGCTGCTTACTTTATACTTGGCGTGATAATGATGGTGTCAAGATCCATCAATTACGCCGCAATTTACCATCAGTCTGCAGAAGTACTGCAGAGGGAGAAGCTTGGGGCAGTTGCCGGGATAGTCGGAATGCATTCCGGGGTCTGGGTGCTCGTTATGTTCACGGCAATTATGTTCGCGATACAGGGCTTTTCCTACGTGTTCAGTTCAAGTCAGATAGACTTTTATCTTAGCCAACCAACAACAAGGACTCAGAGGATTAGAAAGAACTATCTTAATGCACATGGTACTTTCCTTGTTATTTACGTCTGCTGCGAAGCTGTGGCCCTCATTGTTGCTGCAGCCCTCGGAGCAGTGAACGGGAATGTTATTATGTCGGCTCTGATAGAAACATTCAGGGCGCTGATACTGTTCTTTGCCTTCTACAACATGACTGTGCTGGCGGTGATGCTCAGCGGCACACTTGCCATAGCCATCCTTCTGACATTGGGATTCTGCTTTGTTTCCATTATAGTGTCAGGGGAGTTCATGCTGTTTAAGTCCATGTTTTTCGCAACCCATTCGGGATCTGAGCCATTTAAGGTGCTGCTTTCGCCACTGTACGACAGGTTCGCCTCATTGTCCGACCTGCTGCAGGATGGTGATATCAGCAGCTACCTGCTCAGTGACAACTATATCAGTGGGTGTATAAAGACAATAATACCAAATGAGATAGATACTCTGGTTGTAGGCGTTATCGCCTTCATCGCAGTTCTTGTCTTTTCCAGATTCAGAAAAGCGGAGTGGGCAGGCACAAGCATTCCCCTTCGTCCCTTCAGATGGTTCATCAAGATACTTGTATGTGTTCTTGTGGGCCTGGGAAGCGGATTCTTCGTATTTGAACTTTACGAATCTGTCTGGAATTCAAGACTCTACGTGATGATGTGTGTAGTAATGGTGCTGGCAACAGTCATCACCGGCTGCATAGCAGAGGTTATCCTCGAAGGCAACATTAAGAGGATGTTCAAGGGAATGGCCCAGACCATCATGGCCATCGCCATCGTTGTACTTGTATTTGTAATCTACAAGGGCGATCTGCTGGGATTTGACAGCTTTATTCCTGCGGCAGACAAGGTGGAAGACTGCGCTTTTATAAACTATAATAATTCATTCAGCTACTATACCGGCTCTTTTGGCGGCGGCTCTTACGGATATAATTCGGAGAAGTACATGTCTATCACTAATGTAGAGGACTTCATCGACGTAGCCAAAGTCGGCATGGAGACTCAGAAGGAATACACGAAGCAGATCCAGCAGGGCAATTACGTCGACATGGGCTATCAGATGTCCATTGTCTACAGGATGAAGAGTGGAAAAGAGATCTACAGACAGATCACAATTCCCTACGACGGCCTGGAAGAGCAGCTCGACAGACTCATCTCAAGTGATGAGTACAAGCAGGGCGGATTTGAAATCTTCCACGACGATGAAGTAAGGGAGATGTTTGCAAGGGCCGAGAACAAGACACTCAGATACTCAACGCCGACAGAGAGCAACGACATCAGGGTATTTGACTACGATGCTGTCAGCGACGCCTATAGAAAAGACATTCTGGAAAACTACAGATTCCTTGATATAAAGGAAAAGATGCCCATAGCATCACTGGAAGTTGAGATCAACAGCGATGAATATTGTTACGGAAATCTTGAAGTTTATGACACTTTCACAAACACTATTTCACTGATGCGTGATTATGGTATATACTCAGATAGTGCAGTTGATTTAAGCGATATCAAAGAGATTGTTGTTTCCAATTACTATCCCGGTTATGACTTAAACGAGATAGATGTGGAAGATATAGAGGACGTTCCTGATTCACAGAGCTATACCTATACAGATAAGGCAGACATTCAGGCTATACTGGACGCTTCTATTTCTACTGATTATTACAATCAGTGGTACAATTACAACAACAACGACTCCCAGTATTCGATAGAGGTCAAAAGAGATGGGGAGACCTACACGGGAGCATATTATTCATTCGTGAAGGGAAAGGTTCCGGGTTTTGTTGCGGAAGACACAAACAAATAAAGTAAATAAGAGCAAGACAGTTACCAGGAAGAGGCGCTTTATATCGTGGCTCTTCCTTGTGCCGTCTTTTTTGGGCGTTATGCTATTCTTTGTTGCTCCCTTCTTTGTGGTTATTTACTATTCAACGATAGACAATCCTATTCAAAAGAACTATGTCGGCTTTAAGAACTTCATTAATGTATGGAGTAATTCGGCCTTCAGGCAGGCGGGATTAAACACCTTGCAGTTTTCTCTTGTGGCGGTTCCGCTGGCAGTTCTGTTATCGCTGTTTCTTGCGGCGGTAATGGAGTCGAGAATTCCGGGAAAGAGCTATTTCAGGACTTTCTTTTTAAGCCCCCTGATGGTTCCCACGGCCTCGGTAGTTCTTATCTGGCAGGTTTTGTTTAACTACAACGGAATTGTCAACAACATAAGGATGCTGTTCGGTGCGGGGAAGGTGGACTTCCTTAAGTCCGATCAGGCCCAGGTGGTTATAGTAGTTCTTTTCCTGTGGAAGAACCTCGGTTACAACATGATCCTGTTCATGGCGGCACTGGCCAGTATTCCGAAGGAGCTATTAGAGGTTGCATCCCTTGAGAACGCCACCAAACTTCAGGTATTCTGGCATATCAAGGTCAGGTACATGTCGTCGACGATTCTTTTCGTAACTATCATGTCCCTTATCAATTCCTTCAAGGTCTTCAGAGAGGTTTACCTGATGACCGGGGATTACCCCTACAGCAGCCTGTATATGCTGCAGCACTTCATGAATAATACCTTCGCCTCGCTGGACTACCAAAAGCTCTCGGCGGCGGCGATCATAATGTTTATAGTGGTAACTCTTCTTGTTTTCATCATGTATCAGGTTGAGAATTTCTACGGAAAGGATCTGGAAGGATGAAGATAACAAGAGACAGAGAGCGCATCGCGAAGAGAAAGCAGCGCATAAGCAATCTAAAGACCGCGTTGGTCACGATGATGGCGATAGGGTTTGCGGTGATCTTTTTGACACCTATCATACTTACGTTTACGAACTCCTTCATGTCACCATCGGAGATCAGTGCCAATTATGGCAGCATCTTCGCAACGACAGAGCAGGGCGGAAAGGTCTTTGTATCAAAGACGGTGAACTTAAAGCTCATACCGGATATGATAACCTTTTCACAGTATTGGACAGTGCTTTTTAAGAGTCCGGAATATCTTTTCAAATTCTGGAACTCTATAATATATGTAGTTCCCATAGTCGGGGTACAGCTTGGCGTGGCAACACTGGCGTCTTATGGATTTGCCAGGTATGATGGTACAGTAAAGAAAGTCATCTTTTTCTTTTATATTATTGTCATGCTGATGCCTTACCAGGTCACGCTGGTGCCTAACTTCCTGGTGGCCAAGTCGCTGGGGATCTACGGGACCAGGTGGTCCATCCTTTTTCCGGGATTTTTCTCACCCTTTGCGGTGTATCTTCTGACCAAGTTCATGAAGAGGATCCCGACGGAAGTAATGGAGGCGGCTTCGATAGACGGGGCAGGAGAGTGGAAGATCTTTTCCGCGATCTGCATGCCGCTTTGTAAGGGCGGTCTCGCATCTATAGCAATCCTGGTGTTCTTTGACTACTGGAACATGGTAGAGCAGCCGCTGATTCTTTTACCTGATGCGGACCTGCATCCGCTTTCGGTGTTCCTGTCAAAGATCAACACAGGGGAGATTAGTCTGGCTTTTGCAGTGGCAGTTATTTATCTTGTGCCGCCGCTTCTTATATTCCTGTACGGGGAAGATTATCTGGTAGAGGGTATTTCCTACCAGGGAGGAATTAAAGGTTAATAGTTTTTTAGGGAGAATGTTATGTCAGAAGAGATCATAGTAACTGAAGAAATGGAAGAAACTGGCCTGCAGGAGTCGGGAGGTGGGAAAAAGCCACCGGTAGATCGAAAGGACATGGTTAAGAGTGTGGCCATCGCATTCCTGTCAATCATGCTGCTGCTTACTTTCTTTTCCAATACCATCATGAATTATTCGCTGCCGCAGGTGTCTACAAGCCAGATAGTAAGCGGCTCCATCAGCCCGCAGATAAGGGGAACGGGGATGGTATCCGCAGAGGATCCTTATAATGTGATGGTGAGCGAGACCAGGAAGATATCCGGCGTTGCCGTGAAAGAAGGCGCCCACGTGGATATAGGAGACATCCTCTATTATCTGGAGGACAAGGAGTCAAAAGAGCTGGCTGAGGCAAAGGCTGCGCTGGACGATATGGAGCTTAAGTATGAGCAGGCGCTTTTCTCCGGTGATATTCCCAATCACGTTATTTCCAATGTAAGAAGCGGCCGAGAGACAACTTACGACACCTACCAGGCTGAACTTGCTGCAGCTACCGACAAGTACAACAACGCACTGAACATGGACAACGCAGTTCAGGCAGACATAGATTACATGACCCAGCAGGGGCTTCAGGAGGCAGCGGAGACCAACTATCACTCCATAACTCCCAATTACACGATTGCGGCCATCGAGGCAGAGAAGCTTGAGGCGCAGCAGCGCGGAGATACAGACAAGGTGGAGGAGCTGGAGAGAGATCTGGCAATCCTGACTAAAGACAACGCACAGCTGTCAAACTACAGCAGCCAGATCGGCTACAGCTACGCAGGTAAACTGGCACTTCTTAACCAGCAGAAGGCCAAGACCGCAGCAGCCCTGAAGGAAGCGGAAAGAGAAAAGACAGAGCTCTTAAAGAGCATCAACACAGAGATAAGCCTCTGTCAGCAGCGGGACAAGATAGCAGAGCAGAAGGAGAAGATCTTAAAGCTTGAGACCGAGTCGGTTGGAGCATCAATCAAGGCTCCTGTAAAAGGAACCATTTCCAGCATGGCAAAGGTAGCCGGAGAAACCACATCTGCTGACGAGCCCGTGGCTGTCATCCAGGTTGATGGAAAAGACATGATGGTGAGCTTTTCAGTTACGACCAACCAGGCACAGAAACTGAAGGTGGGAGATGCTGCTAAGCCACAGAATATCTGGCAGTATGGCGATGACTTCAAGGCTACACTTACTTCAATTAGAAACGATAAGACTGATCCGGCAGGAAAGAGGGTGCTCACCTTCAAGGTTGAGAGCAAGGACGTTACTCCCGGTCAGCAGCTCTCGCTTTCCATCGGAGAGAGATCAGTACAGTATGACATGGTGGTTCCCAACTCCGCCATTAAGACCGCATCAAACGGAAAATATATCCTGGTTGTTAAGAGTAAGTCCAGCCCTCTTGGAAACAGATACATGACTTCAAGAGTGGACGTCGAAGTAAAGGCACAGGATGACAACAATACTGCCATTGTGGCAGCCCTTGACGGTGATGAGTACGTTGTTACGACGGCCTCCACACTTATAGAACCCGGAGTACAGGTGAGGCTTGCAGATCAGTGATAAAACTCGATAGTTCTTTTGAAAAGATAAAAACGAATATCGCAGGCTCTTTTACGGAGTGGTTCGAGAAACGCAGGCACAGGGTTGAAGCCATTTTGTTTGCGGTGATGCTGGTTGTGTATATTGTTCTGGGGATTGTTTCTAAGAATCTTATTGCGAGAATGCCTGATCAGCTTGAAGCCGGGAGATGGTCCGACGAAATGAGAATGGCCCAGGTGAGCGTGTTTGTGACTCAGGATCAGATGGTCACTGAGGATGATATGAGGCGCTTTTACTATACCTTTGAGCAGAAACTCAGGGATGCGGGCGTTAAGGATCCTGATGAGGATGAAGACGGAGCGGCGGCCAGGAAAAATACCCCGCAGATTATTGATACCTTAGGTATTGATGAGATGATGAGCGATGAAGAGTATTTTGCTGTTCCGGAAAAGACGGGATTCCAAAAGCTCAT
>JAEEGL010717430.1_pt1 | contig 10209 bp, 7 predicted proteins | sample 9134231 | NCBI WGS metagenome assembly JAEEGL01 (sample SAMN16246548, study PRJNA631951) | gut metagenome | biome: gut microbiome; feature: rumen; material: fiber-attached | host: Bos | place: Iran: Karaj | collected 2018-10 | reverse complement strand
TATAACAAATAATTTTGATATAACAACAATTTTTGTTGTCGATTCTACAAAAACTATAGTTTTGCTTATGTTTTTTATCGAAAAGGCAACGCTTTTTTTGTCGTTTGTACCAAAAAATCCGTGCCGCTTTTTTTGCGAAACAGAGATTTTTGCGCGGAGACGACAGCTGCTTGTTGAAAATGATATCATACGATGATATCATTTAGCTGAAATCGGCCGTTGGTTTTTCTGAGTGAGTTCGCAGCAAGCGATGCAGACCCACCAATGCTTTGTTGAAAGAGTTGAGCATGCCATGAAGACAGTTCTTATTTTTGGCGACTCCAATACCTGGGGCTATGTGCCCCCCGACGGAACCCGGTATCCGCGGGACGTGCGGTGGCCGGGCGTTGCGGCTTCTCTGCTGGGCGACGACTATGATCTGATAGAGGACGCCATCAGCGGCAGGACAACCGTCTACGAGGATCCGGAGGTTCCCAAGCGCTGCGGAATCGACAACCTGGGGTATTCCCTGTGCGCGCACTATCCGCTGGATTTGGTCGTGCTGTTTCTCGGGACAAACGACCTGAAGTTTACCGACCTTGAGGGATTTCGGAAGGGACTCTCCCAGCTGGTGGAGACCGTTCTCCACGGGCAGGAGCTGTTCAATCTGAAGCACCCGATTTTCAACGGGGAAAAACGGATCCTGATTGTCGGACCGAAGCAAATCAATCCCGAGATCATCCGGGTTCTCCCGGAACACCGACTGGCCCATGCTGCCGAGGCGTCGAAGGAACTCAGCGGAATCGCCAGACAGGTGGCTGCGCAGTATGGCGTGGACTTTGTGGATGCGGCGGAGCACGTCTTTCCGGACACGACCGACTGCATGCACCTCCAGCCCGAGGACCACAAAAAGCTGGGCATCGCCATCGCGCAGGCCATTCGGGCTGTTTTTGAAGGGGGCGGTGAGACGTCGGCCTGATTTCGTTGTGCGCAATAATATTTTTAACTGATAAATAAAAAAAGGGAGGATTCATTCATGACTCAAGCACTCATTATGATGGCCATTATCATCGGCGGCATGATCCTGATGATGACGGACAAACTGCCTCTGGTAATTTGTCTGCCGGCAATGGGCATCGCACTGGCGCTGGTTGCGGGCATCCCGTTCATCAGCGACGAGGGAAACAGCGTTTCCAAGACGGTCATTCAGGCCGGCTCCATTCAGCTGGCTGACAGCTATGCTTCCTGCTTCTACGCTGCATGGCTGGGCGTCATCATGACGCGGACAAAGGTAACGGAAACCATGGTCAAGAAGGGCGCTGAGCTCGGCGGCGACAAGACCCTGGCGGTTACCATTATCCTGTACATCATCACGGCCCTGCTCTTCACCACCCTGCGCGGCCTGGGCAGCGTCATCATGCTGGGCTCCATCGTGCTCCCCATCCTGATGGCTGTCGGCGTGGACAAGCGCCATGCGGTCACGATCTATGAGTTCGGCTACATCACCGGCAACACGGCGAACCTCTCCGTTATGAACACCTACTCCACCATCGCCGGCGTCGAGCTGGTCGACCTGTCCCACTTCGAGTTCATCCTGGCCGGCCTGGCGTTCTGCGCCTGCATCTCCTACATCTGCTACCACTACTTCCACAAGGGCAAGAAGCTGGCCTTCTCCGCTCCGGTTGAAGTCAAGACCGCCGAAGAGAACGACTATGAGTGCAAGGGCTTCCGCGGCGTTATGGCCATGCTCACCCCGCTGATCCCCGTGATTCTGGTTGTCGGCTTCAAGTGCTCTCTGATTGCTTCCTTCCTGATCGCCATGCTGTGGATCGTGATCTGGACCTGGAAGGGCGGCTGGGACAAGCACATCGGCATGGCTGTCAAATCCGCCTACGCCGGCATCGTCGATGCCCAGCACTCCATCGGACCGATGATCGTCCTCGGTGTTCTGACCGCCGCTGTCAGCACCCAGGAGGTCAGGGACGCTCTGATGCCTCTGGCTCAGTACCTGGTCCCGAAGACGCCTCTGATGCTGATCCTGCTCTTCGGTCTCGGCGCACCTCTCGGCCTGTACCGTGGCCTCTGGAACCTGTGGGGTCTGGGCGCCGGCATGATGGCCCTGATGATCGCCATGAACCTGGTGAGCCCCTGGGTCCTGCTTGCTGGCTTCTGCTCCACCACCATGTTCACCCTGATCTGCTGCCCGACGCAGGCCGGTGTCATCTGGTCCAGCAGCTACTGCGGCACGGAGGTCATGGACCACTGCAAGCGCTGCGGCCTGTTCCTGTGGCCTGCCGCCATCCTCGGCACCATTATCGGCGCCATCATGTTCTTCTGATCGCATCCGGCGTTTCTGCCGGCGTCTGACGGTCAATCAAACGCCGGCAGAAACAAATCAATAGTGTAACGAGTCGATAACGGCACAGAAGGCGCGATTTCTCCTGTGCCGTTGTTCGTATGGTATCATTCTCTCGGAAAGGAACACGGTTTATGAAATACAGAATCGGGATCGACGTGGGCGGAACCTTTACGGACGCGGTTGTGATCAACGACGCCACCTATGAGGTGGTCGCCATGGAGAAAATCCCAACAACCCACACCAGCGCCAACGGCGTCGCCGATGGGATCGTCCAGGTGCTCACACGCGCGCTGGAAAAGAACAAGATCGATCCCAAGGACATCGTTTTTATTGCCCACGGCACAACGCAGGCCACCAACGCCCTGCTGGAGGGCGACGTGGTCAAGGTCGGCATCATGGGGCTGGGCAAGGGCCTGGACGGCGTCAAGACCAAGGCGGACACCAACATGGGGAATATGCCGCTGGCCGGCAGCAAGAAGCTGCCCTCCTGCAGCACCTATGTGGAGCTCTCCGGCGAGGACGTCACGCCGCAGGAGCTGGCAAAGGCCTATGGGGAGCTGGCCGCGCAGAATGTGAAAGCCATCGTGGCGGCCGAGGCCTTCAGTGTGGACCGCCCGGACAACGAGAACAGGGCGATGGACTACTGCGCGGAGCAGGGGATGCCCTGCACGGCCACCAGTGAGATCTCCAAGCTCTACGGCCTGAAGGTCCGTACCCGCACGGCCGTGATCAACGCATCCATCATGCCGAAGATGCTGGACACCGCCAACATGACGGAGGAGAGCATCAAGCAGGCCGGGATCGAGACCCCGCTGATGATTATGCGCTGCGACGGCGGCGTGATGACCATCGAGGAGATGCGCAAACGCCCGATTCTGACGATCCTGTCCGGCCCGGCGGCCGGCGTCGCCGGGGCACTGATGTATGAGCGCCTTTCCGACGGGCTCTTTTTCGAGGTGGGCGGAACCAGTACCGATATCTCCTGCGTCAAGGACGGCCGCGTCATGCTCAAGTACGCGCAGGTGGGCAATCACCTGACCTATCTCACCAGTCTGGATGTGCGGACGGTGGGCATCGGCGGCGGCAGCATGGTTCAGCTTGCCGACGGGAAGGCCGTCGACATCGGGCCGAGAAGCGTCCACATCGCCGGCATGGACTATGAGGTGTACAGCGATCCCGCCGACATCGTTGACCCGGTGCTGAAAACCGTGCAGCCCATGCAGGACGACCCGGACTACGCCTATGTGGAATGCAGCAACGGCAAATGCTTCGCCCTCTCCATGGCCGGCGCGGCGAACATCGCCGGCTACGTGCACGAAGACGACTACGCCTTCGGCAGCGTCGAGGCGGCGCGGAAGGCCTGGCAGCCGCTGGCGGACAACATGGGGATGAGCCTGGAGGACTGCGCACGGAAGGTCATGGGCTTCGCCGCGGAGAAGAACGGCGCAGTGGCCCGCGCGCTGATGAAGGACTACCATGTGGACCCGCAGACGGTGGTCTTCGTGGGCGGCGGCGGCGGCGCGGCGGCGGTGGTGCCCCACCTGGCGGAGACCATGGGCACCAAGCACAAAATCGCCAAGAACGCCCCCGTGATCTCTACCATCGGCGTTGCGCTGGCCATGGTGCGGGACGTGCTGGAGCGCTCCATCATCAATCCCACCGAGGATGACATCCGGGCGGTGCGGAAGGAGGCCGAGGAGCGCGCCATCCGAAACGGCGCCGTCCCCGAGACGGTGGAGATCGAGATCGAGGTGGACCGCTCCAAGAACATCGTGCGCGCCACGGCAATCGGCGCCACGGAGCTGCGCAGCAAAACGATCAGCCGCTCGCGGCTGGGCGAGGAGGAGCTCAAGGAGATCTGCGCTGAGGATCTGGGCGTGCCGGTGGAGACGGTGCACAATGTCTCGGACAACGGGCAGATGTACGCCATGCAGAGCCAGGTGGAGAGAAAGAGCTTCTTCGGCCTGATCAAAAAGAAGACCACGGCCCTTCGGCTGATCGACAACGAGGGCGTCATCCGGCTGAAGAGAAAGAACGCCTCCGTGTACGAGGCGCGGAAGGACAACTGGGAGACGACGATCCGCAAAATCGCGGATCTGAACGCGATCATCACCGACGGCGGGACCCAGCTGCCGTATATCTTCGTGATCTACGGCAAGCGCATCATCAGCCTGGCCAACCTGGCCACTGTGGACAATATGGTGGCGCTGGCGCAGGTGGAGCTTGCGGATCTGGATGAGGAGGACAAGCTGATCGTGCTCTGCACCGTGGAGCTGAACTGAAAGGGGGAGCAGGATGGATGTAAAATTCCCCTTCCCCGATGAGGAAACCAGCCGCCCGCTGCTGGAACAGGACCCGGAATACGGGAAGATTCCGCCGGATGAGGTGGAGAACGTCTTCCGGCGGGCCTGGCAGACCGGCGTGGACGCGGCGGAACAGCTTCTGGAGCAGGAGACTGAGCGCCCGCTGGACTTTTTCGCGATCTCACGAAAGAACAGCATTCAGATCATCAGCAGCGAAAAGGACAACGTGGCGGCCAACACCCGGTATTACAGCGAGTTCTATCCGAAGGACAAGAAGATCTACCTGTACAACGGCTCCATCCGGCTCTGGTGTGCGGCGAACGGCCTGTCCCTTGCCAACGGCAGAATGCTGATCCTGTCGCATGAGTTCTTTCATTTCCTGGAGTCGACGACGCTGGGCTGGACGTCGAAGCAGTACGAGGTGCCCATGGCCCGCATCGGCGGCCTGACGCTGGGGAAAACCGGCTGCCCGTCTCTGTCCGAGATCGCGGCCAACGCCTTTGCGTTTACCTGCTTCCCGCATCTGCTGATCGATGAAGCGGCGGAGATCATTCCGGAGGAAGTGCTGAAGCCGGCGGACAGCGGGGAGCCGAAAAAGAAGATAACGTTTTGGAACCAAAGAAGGGAGGAGCTGCGTGAAGTATACAATCAGTTCTTTAAGCTTTGACTGGGGCAGGGTCAAGAGCCTCAGGGATATGCCGGAGGACATGGGCTATGAGATCTTCTGGGAGTGCGGAAGCGAGGACAACTGGCGCCATACCATGGAGCTCCTGCGGGAGACCGGCAACCGCCGCCTGAGCATCCACTCGCCGTACTTCTTCTGCGATCTCTCAAAGCCCGGCGACACGGGAAAAATGTTTGAGGAGCTCCGGCGCCCCTTTGACTTCTACCACCGCTACGGCGCCGGGTTCTATGTGGTCCACACCTGCGACCATCTGGACGGGGAGCCGAATCCGGCGGAAGAGGCCGCCCGCAGGGAGCTGGCAATCGAGAGGCTGGGCGCCTTCGATGAGATCTGCCGGGCCGAGGGCGTGCTCATGGTGGCGGAGAACGTGGCGTCCAACCGGGACGAGCGGCACCTCTTCAGCCACGAGCAGTATCTGGACATTTTCCGGCAGCTTCCGGAGCTGCACTGCCTGATCGATCTGGGCCACGCGGCCCTGATGGACTATCGGGTTCTCGAGCTTCAGGAGGAGCTGAAGGATCGGATCGTGGGCTATCACCTGCACGACAACGACGGCATGAAGGATCAGCACCAGCGCATGTGGAGCGGGGTGCGGGACTGGGAGGAATTCGCCCGGGGCGTGGCGCTGTACACGCCGAAGGCGACCGGCGTCATGGAGTATTACCAGGTCACAAGGCCCGCGGATTATCTGGAGGACCGGGAACGGCTGGAGGGCCTGATCCGCAAATACGCGTAAGACGCAAACAAAACAGAGACTGCAGACAGCCCTTTGCAGCGAGGTTCCGAAAGGCAAGGGGAATCTGTGAAGGGGGACGGGGGGTCTCCCTTCACGCTCAATCTACGCAAAAACGGGAACTTTTCGAAAAAAGTTCCCGTTTTTGCTGTCTCAAGCTGTCGGCATTCTGTCGAAAGCTTGAGACTGTGGAAAATCCGTTTCCCACAGTCTTTTTTGCGCCGCGCTCAGCTGTCCAGCATCCGCCACACCGCGTCCATATGCTCCGACCGAAGTCCTGCGGCCTGCTGGGCCTCCAGGTCGCGGCGGATGGTCTCCACCTGGCCCTCGCCCAGAGAGGCCACCAGACCGAAGAGCGCGTCCGCGTCCTCGTAGTGCCCGCTGTAAAGGCAGGCGTAGGCCAGGTTCAGGTTGACCAGCACATGGTCCGGCTGCAGTTGGTACGCGGTGAGCCCGGCTTCCAGCGCGCTCTCGGGATCCCGCAGGTGGATCAGCTCGTAATAGCACAGCCAGGCGTAGTACTGGGCGCTGTCATAGCTGCCCAGCGAGGAACAGACCGACCCGTAGAGCGCAAGGCCCTCCTCGAACTTTTCACGGGAGCGGGCGTAATCCCCGGCCTTGAAGGCGTTTTCACCCAGGTTCAGCAGGGAGATGGCGTAGACGGCGGCGTCGGTGCTGGCGCCGGTGCGCTCGCTCACCTGCCGATACAGGAGCGAGGCCTGTTCATAGAGCTTGTCCGCCGCGGCGTAATCCCCCTGAATGTTCAGGAGAATGCCGCGGTTGTTGGTCAGCTCCGCCAGGCGCAGCAGGGCTTCCGTGTTCTCCTCGTCGGCGGCCAGCTCCTCCGCAGCGCCGATCGCCAGCTCATAGAAGAGGTCGGCCTCCTGAAAGCGCCCCTCGTCGGTGAGGCAGACCGCCAGGGCGGAGGCCGCCTGCACATGGCCGATCCGGTTCTGAAGAGAGTCGACCAGCTCCCGCAGCCGGGCATACAGATCGCAGGACTCCTCCAGCCGCGCCCGGGCCTCGCCGTATTGGCCGGAGCGGTAGAGGAGCACGCCGTAGTTGTAGTTTGCCCCGGCGGCCGCCTCCAGTACGTCCCCGCTCTCCGGAAGGGTGCGCAGCAGGGAGAGGCTCTCCTCAAAGAACGCGGCCGCCTCGGTGTGATCGCCGGCGTCCACGGCGTTGGCGCCGGCGTTGTAGGCCATCCGGGCCAGCGTGAGCGCATCCGGCGAGGACGTGCCGCGCAGCAGGGTCATGCCCTGCTCAAAGTCCGCGGCGGCGTCTGTGTAGCGGCCCACGGCGTTGAAAAGCCGGCCGCGGTTGTTGTATGCCGAGGCCAGAGCCTCGGTGCCGCCGTCGTAACCGTTTTCCGCCAACAGCTGATAACGGCCCAGCGCCTCCTCCTCAGAATCCAGCGCCTCGCTGTACTGCCCCAGAACCACGCCGGCGCTGGCCAGCTTTTCGTAGTTGGCGGCGGCCTCGTATTCGGCGGCGTCCCGGTTCCGGGAGAGCCGGAGGATGGCGTTGATGTCCTCGGTGTTGGCCCGCAGGATGCCGGCGATGCGGGGATAGGCCCCGGGGACGTTGGTCAGATGATCCGGCAGGGAATAGGTCAGCTCGCTGAGAATGCGCATGGAGGCCTCCTCCCGCAGGGCCGCCGTGTCACGGTAGCTCCTGGCCAGACCCATGAGGCCCAGGGAGACGCCGGCAACGGTCAGCAGGGCGGCCGCGGCGCCGGCCGTCCGGGCGGCAAAGCGCCGGCTGCGGCGCAGCTTGTGCTCCCGCAGCAGCTCGCTTTCCCGGCAGCCGGTGATGCCGGCGACGACCCGCAGCAGCTCCGTCTCCGCCTTGGCCATCATTTTCTTGACCGGGTTTCCCTCCGTGCGGATATCCATGACCCGGTCCAGAATGTCGGGCACCAGCTTCAGCGACGGGGGGAAAGAGCGCTCCGGGTCCCCGGTGATCAGCAGGGGATAGATGTGGTCGGCGCGCCCCAGCTCGATAAAGGTGGCGACCTCCCGGTCGATCCACTCGGAGGCGGGGGTGTCGGTGGAACAGACCACGACCAGGCAGTTGGTGGAGCGCAGGGCCCGGTCGATGGTGTCCGTGAGGATGCGGCTGACAGGGAGCTCCTCCGTGTCGCGGAAGGCGCGGCGGATGTCGGCAAAGCCCTGCCGGCGGAGCGCCGGGGGGAGCCGATAGCTCTCCAGCGCGTTAAAGGTCTTTCGGGTGATCTCGTTGTCCAGCGGCTTGTGGCGGTAGCTGAAAAACACATCGTAATCAAAGCCCATGGTCAGCCCCCGCTCTCTGTGCTGTCCAGCAGCTCATCCAGGCCCAGCTCCTCCAGCGCGGAGCGGGCGTTGTCCACAGCTTCCTCCACATAGGCCAGCGCCTGTTCTTCTCCGGCGAAGCTGGCGGGAAGCTCCCGCATGGTCCGCTGGGCGATCTGGACGCTGAGCCGGGTCTGCTCTTCGGCGATGTCGCCCTCGGTCTTGGCGATATAGCCCAGGCGCAGAAAGATGGCCGCCGCCGTGAGGCAGATGGCCGCCGCTACGGACAGCGCGGCCATGACGGCCCGCTTCCGGCGCTGGCGCTGGCGCTGTTCCAGCGCGTCCGGGTGCAGGCCCAGCATGGAGGCGATGATGCGCACGGTCTCATAGCGCAGCACCTCCTTCCAGCGGGCGGGGGTGTCGGCGCGCAGGTCGGCGGCCACAGGCTCAATGGTCTCCACCCGCTCGACCACCGACAGATCCGGCAGGATGTGCTTCACCACTTTCTTTTCGATGAAGCTCTCGGGGAAGGAGTCGGCAGGCTCACCCTTGACCAGGACGGCGACGATCCGCTCCCCCCGGTACAGCTGGCGGAAGAAGGCCAGCTTTTCCAGAATGACGGGGTCATTGCGGGTGGCCGGAGAGCAGAGCAGCGCCAGACAGCGGCAGGAGGCCAGCCGCTCCCGGGCGGCCGCGTCAAAGGGCGCGCCCTCCGTATCCATCAGGATCCGCCGGTAATCCAGGCCGGGCTCCGGCAAAATGATCCGGGCCGGGAGTCTGTAGCTGCGCAGACTCCCGGCCAGCCGTTCTGCCGTCTCCGCGTCCTGTTTTACCGCGAGAATGCAGATATCGTATTCGCTCATAGAAGATCCTCCTGCGGCTGCCGCCGCGGTTCGGATGGCTTGGTATGTCTCCCGGGCGCCGTTCGGCCTTTCGGATTACGCCCGTCCGGGCCGGGGCGCGAACAGCGCCTTGACGGCGTCCAGCTCCGCAAGCTGCTTGTAAAAGGCCTCGGAGAAGGGCTCTCCCTCAAAGTCGAAGCAGACGACGACAAAATCGCCCACCAGGCTGCTGTCAAAGACCAGGGTACCCGTCACGGGGTTGAACACGGCGGGGATGGCCTTCAGGCTGCCGTCCACCGCGAGGAACACCACGTAGATGCACTCGCTGTCCCAGTCCGCCGGCATGGAAAAATTCATCCGCACCGTCACCGAGCCGCCGCCCAGATCCAGGATCTGCCGGGTGTTGTCATAGACGGAGAGGGTGTAGGTCCCGACGCTGCCGTTCTCCGTCACCACGATGCGCAGCATCTGCTGCTCGCTGTGCTGTGCGATGGGCTTGGCCTTGGGCGTGCCGTGCAGGATGGGGGTGGGATCGCCCTCGGTCAGCGTAAGGGAGCCGGCGGAAAGGCCGCCCAGAATGCCGCAGCCCGTGGCGCCCAGCTGGGATGCCACAAGGCTCTGGCCGCTGTACGTGCTGGAGTCGATGATCGATATGTCGGCGACGTCGGCGACAGTGGTCTGCAGGCCGTTTTCATCGTCGATCGTGACATCGCCGCCGTCCGCAGGGGAGCGGTGCAGGATGAACACGGGCCGGATGGAAGCGGGGAACCGCGTCCCGTAAATGGCCTCGGCCAACTCGACAAGCTCCGCATAGCCCAGGGAATCGCCGGCGGTCTTGCCGATGGCGACGAGCCCGGCCTCCAGCTGATCCTGGTCCTGAAGCACCAGCTCGGTGGCGCTGAGAGCGCCGACGCCGGTGACGGTGCCCCCTTCTCTCTGCCGGATCAGGCCGCCGCCCGTAATGGGCTCGTTCAGCTCAAGACTGCCCGCCACATCCAGACAGGGCATCAGCGTCTGCCCGGACTCGTTGGCGCTGGG
>JAEEGL010192973.1_pt1 | contig 10209 bp, 10 predicted proteins | sample 9134231 | NCBI WGS metagenome assembly JAEEGL01 (sample SAMN16246548, study PRJNA631951) | gut metagenome | biome: gut microbiome; feature: rumen; material: fiber-attached | host: Bos | place: Iran: Karaj | collected 2018-10 | reverse complement strand
AGAAGTTCCGTTCCCCCCTCGTTCCCCCCTCGTGCAGGAGCATAGGGCGGAAAAAGCCTGTATTTATGGGCATCTTGATTGGTGAGGTGTGCGGTCTGCAAAACCGTCATTCACCAGTTCAAATCTGGTCGTCACCTCCAACAGATCCCGATCACGAAAGTGGTCGGGATTCGTTGTTTTTCACCCTTTTGGGGTGAAAAACAGGCGCTTTTCGGACGATTTTTCGTCAAGGTGTCGCATGGGGCAACCTCACAAAAGTCCGGGTTTTGTACGCTTCAAGTCCCCTCAAGTCCCCTGAAATCCCACATTAACCATGAAAAATGGATATTTTCATGGATATCTGCGGGCGTGTTTTTGACCCAATTCAGATCATGAAATCCCGGATGCTCTGCTCCATGAAGCGGCTAGATGTGGTCACGTAGACCCGTTCCGTCAGATTGGAAATGCTGTGGCCCAGGTAGTCCGCCACCAGCTTCCGGTTGCCGTTGGTGTACTCGTAGTAGTAGGAGGCGAAGGTGTGCCGCAGGGCGTGAAGGCCGCAGTGCTGCACGTTTGCCTGGCTCAAAAGCGAATTGAAGCGTCTGCGGAAGTTGGCGTCGTTCAGGGGCTTGCCGTCAGCGTTGGCGATGTAGCCGTCGTAGCCTACCGGCTCCTGTGCCTTCAAATGCTTCAGCATCTCCAAAGCGGCCAGGCTCAAATACAGGACGCGGGCCGAGGATTTCGTCTTGGGCTTGCCCTCCACGTAGGCCATGCCGCCCACGGCCTTGCCCTTGGCGTCCCGCTTCCGGGTGGTGGTGCGGTTCCGGCTGATCACCATGCGGCGGGTCTCAAAGTCTACGTCGCTGTATTTCAGCGCTCTGGCCTCTCCCGCCCGGAGTCCCGTGTTCAGCAGGAAGAGGAAGAATTCCGCCTGCTTCAGCTTCTGTGGGGCCGTCTCGATGGGATTGCCCTTTTTGGATTCCCAGCGCAGCACGTAGCCGTTTTCTATCACGTCCCGGATGCGGGCAATCTCCTCCGGCGTGAAGACGTGAATCTCCTCCTGATCCTTCATCCGGAGCCGGGAGTCTGCCAGCTTCCGTTCCTCGGTAGAGAGCCGCTGCCCGTTCTCCTTTTTCTCCTTCGCCCGATCTCTGGCCTCCCGGAGCTTGGCCTGCTGTTCCCGGATGAACTCCTCCGTGAAGAATTTCAGATTTGCCATTGGATTGCGGAGCGTCGGGTCCTCAGCGGTCTGGAAGCGGAAGAACTCCTTGAGGAACTGGCTGGCCTTCTTGATGGTGGAGGCCGAATAGCCCTTCTCCAGATTGGACTGCAGGATCTGCCTGCAGTCGTTCTTCGTCACCTCCCGCAGCTCCATGCCCTCGATGTAGGGCCGGATCTGGTTCAGATAGGTGCATTCCAGCCGGTCGTAGGTGCTCTGGCGCACCCTGCCGAACTTTTCCGTGTGGAGCCACTGCTCGATGGCGTAGCTCAGCTTGCCGCTAATTTGGTTCCGCTGCGCCCTGGCCGCAATCTCGCTCTGAATGAAGGAAAAGGTTTTCTGCCGCACGTCGGCGCTGGTTTTTCCGTAGATGGATTTATAAATCGGCTCGTCGGTCTGCCGGTCCCGGCCAATCTCAACTCTGGCGCGGAATTTGCTGTTGCCCTTGCCGCTGTTAAATTTGTTCGGATTCGGCAGATTCAGCAGATCAGCCTCCGCAAACTGGCGCTCGACTATGCCGTATTGCTGCAAAGTACTCATTGTTTGCTTATCCTCCGTTTCTTTTGATTTGCGTCGTACAGGAAAACGGCGCGGTGAAAAATGAGCACCTTGTATAACCAGTCTCATCTTACACCGCGCCGCTTTCCATTTCAATTCTGTGACCTTTATCCCTCAGTAAAAATGTAGGTCTTTCCGGGCTGCTTGATTACCAGATCAAGCCAATGATTCAGCGCCGAACGACGCACCAGCCAGGCTCCGCCTTCCCCCAGGCGGAAGGCCGGGAAGCTGGGATCCCGGTAGAGCTGATAGAGTTTCGTCCTGCCGATGCCCAGATACTTCATGAGCTCGGCGGAGGTGAGCAGTTGGTCTTCACGGTTGATATCTTCCACGGCAATTCCCCCTTATCTGGCGTCCCGGTCGCGGTCGCGTTCGCGCTGCCGCTGTCGTTGCAGAAGCGCGAGACCGGCGAGAAGGTCCTTCTTGATCTGCTCGTCGGTGTAGCTGGGCGGGAAGTAGCTCCCAAAATCCTCCCGTCTGAGGCGAATCTGATCCTTCTGGTTGGGCTTTTGCTCCTCCATCGTGGTCTCAATCAGCCAGCGGCTTAACGACCCAGCGTTCACCGCCCGGTGCAGCCGCACGGCCTGGGCGTAGGACGGGGTGCAGTCGTTTCGCTCCATGGCGTCCAGCAGATCGTATTGGGCATCAGTGGGAAGATAGGACAACTCCACGCCCACGGAGAAGGCAATCTTGCTTTCGTCCATCTGATCCAACAGGGGCTGAATCAGATGGGTGAGACGGATGTAGCGCTGGATCTGCGCTCTGCTCTCTCCCGTTTCGATTCCGATTTGCGCGTCGCTCCGTAACTTCGTCTCAAGTTGAGACGAAGTGAGGTCCGTCCGCCGTCCCTGCTGCTTCATTGCCTCCAGCTTCATTTTGTAGGCAAACGCTTTCTCCGACGGCAGAATGTGTTCCCGGTGGAGGTTGCTGTCCACCAGAGCAATGGCGGCCTCATTCCGATCCAGGGAAACAACAAAGACAGGCACCGTTTCCAGCCCTGCCTTTGCCGCCGCGTATGCCCGCCGATGCCCGGAGATCAGTTCATAGTCCGTCTCGCTGCTCTCCATCCGCCGCACCAGCAGCGGGTTCAGAATCCCGCATTCCCGGATGCTCTCCGTCAGAGCCTCCATTTCCTCGTTGTCTTCCACCTTGTAGGGGTGGTCCGGAAAGCGGTGCAGCCGCTCCAGTGGGAGTTGTACCGTTTCCTGTTTCTTCTTTTCATCAAATCTCATTTCTCATTCTCCTTTTCCTCAGAATCACCTGCGTAAATCTTTCGAATTCGATTGACTACAAGATAGACCTCTACCAGCGTTCGACGCAACTCGGGAGCGTCCAGCATGTGTGTTTCGTTTGCTCTTTTCAGGAGGGCTTCCACTCTGAAGCCGGCTCTTCTGACATCCCGAATCAGAAGTGGGACGTCAGCCTTTGGGGCCTCTTTCACCTCGGTCTCTGTTATGGCCTTCCGAATGTACTCAGAACAGCTCATGCTCTCTGCAGCCGCTTTTTTCTGCAATTTTTCTTTTTCTTCAGCGTTCAGAAAGAAGCCAAATTGATGGGTCCGTTGTCTCATTCTCATTCCTCCATTCTCGGGGTACTAGGGGGGATTTCCCCTAACATGCAGGCTGTGTATATACACAGTCGTTGCTTGCTAAGACAGTGCCATGGCCAATCCCGTGCCGTTGCCCCGCCTCGAAGAGGCGGCCCCGCATGCTGCCAAAGGCAAGCGGATCGGCACGGAAATCGTCCAGGATCGCTTTCACGTCTTCCTTTTTCAGCCGGTCAAAAGCGTCTTTGACAATCTCCGTCGGGTAGTCCGTTCCATTGACCCGGAGCTTCGGCAGTTCAGTTAACATCACCATGCAGATGTGTTCGGTTAACTGCCGAAGCCCGGAGTCTACCGGCTCAGAGAAAAAAGAATTCAAATCCAATCTCTCCAGGAGGGAGGCAAGCCTTGCCTTGTTCTCTTCCGTATAGATCAGATCAAATTCTTTCTTACTACTATTATTCTTACTCTGTGCCGATTTTCGGCATGGTAGTGTGCCGGTTTTCGGCATACCGGCATACTCAAAATCGGCATGGTACTCCGCCGATAATCGGCATGGTTCGTCCTCGCCGCCCTCCTGGACGCAGCCCACGTAGATGCGGTCAGCCTTCCCTTTGATCTTCTCCCGATAGATCAGTCCGGCGTCCTCCAGCTCCTGCAGCAGCTTGGTCGCTTTGCCGTGAGCGCAGCGCAGCCTTTCGCAGATTTCCTGATTGGAGTAATAGCAAAAGACATAACCGTCCTCGTCTTTGAAATCGTTCTTCAAGGATAGCTGGAAGCGATCATTCAGCAGCGTGTACAGCAGCTTTGCGTCGTTGGAGATTGGCGCGTTGATCAGCGGTTTCGGTAGTTGCGCATAGGGAACCTGCTTTTGCTTTTTACTCAACCCAACATCTCCTCTCTGACTTTTCGTTTCTTTCTCATCCTCGGCATAAGTACCCCCTTTCTGACCGTGCCTGCGGCCTTCCCGGAACCGTCATGTTTCGGGGCGGTTTTTGCGATTTTTTCCCTCTGTGCGCGCCGTTTGAGACGTAGGATAGGAAACTACCCCCGCCGCGGCTTTTTGCTCGTCTGCATCGTTTTTTCTCTCCTTTCCGCTTTCGCAACGATTGAAATAGAAAAACCGCCGAACCCCACCTGGCTTTGGCACTGCCACCTTCTCAGCCTCAAAAGCACGTGGCATTTGCATCATCTCCTTTCGTCGTCAAGCAAACTGCCTCAAAAAGTGATAGCAGTTATTTAATAATGCAGAAACCGGGAAACAACCTGTGCAATCAAGTTGTTTTCGGAATTATCGTTTGTTGATGCGTGTCTTAACCAGCATAAAAAGCATTGACGTCAAATTGACGTCAATCGCCTTTGAAGCGCAGCGTAATGACGTCATGATGACGTCATCCAAACAATTCAAGGTCATCTAATCTACATGGCTTTTACCCTCGTTCCATGCCTCATTTCCCGTTGTACCCGATGACGTTCCTGCCCGGTTGTCTCCCCGGCGTTTTTCGTCGCTCCGGCTTACAAGCCATCGTCGCGGCGGTATCTCATCGGACGGGTATTCTGTTTTCAAAATTCATGTGAGGGAAAATACTCTCTACTAATTCAGATTTTGAAGGGCAAAATGGCTACAGATTTCGCAAAATCTTTTTCAATTTTTTTGAATGAGCCTCTACTAATTCAGATTCTGAGGGGCAAAATGACGTGTGTTTTCTGAATTGTTCATAAAATATTTACATTTAACTTGCTTAATTGGAATCTCTCTACATATCCAGATTTACCCGGCAAAATATAACCATATTTCGCCCAACGGAGCAGATTTTTTACTTGGTCTTCTACTTATCCAGTTTTTGAGGGTGATATGTGCAGTTTCCTGCCATAAAAATGGGTCACTTGCGACGGCCCTCACATGGTTGGACAAAAACCGCAGAAAACACAACCCCGAGGAAAGATCTTTTTCTCCTTGTTTTACTCGACTTCGAAAAAAACCTTCTACTAATTGTGATTTTTGGGGGCAAAAATGCGGGTGTTTTCAACAATATTTACGAAACATTCAAAAAGCAGCCTTCTTGTATGGCAAGAGAAGTAACCATACAGGAAGGCTGCTCATTATTGCGGGCAGAGTGCTAATCGCGGAATGTGGCATTGTGTTGTCATCAAAGCAAAACGCACGATCCCGTCATCGGAACCGTGCGTTTTAAGCCACTTTATCGGCAAATAAATTAATTTAGTTTTCCTGCTTCGCATATTGCTATTTTGCCGATAATGGGATATAATATTTCCGGAAGAATCTTTGCGGAGGTGCGGCAAATGAACTATATTTCTGTTGCGGAGGCGGCGAAGCGCTGGGGGCTTTCCGAGCGCAGCGTGCGGAATTACTGCGCCCAGGGACGCATTCCTGGGGCGCTGCTGACGGGGAAAACCTGGAACGTGCCGAAGGACGCTGAAAAGCCGGCGCGGAAGCCCCGGAGCGACGCCGGGCGGCGGGATCTGCTCACGGTTTTACGGGAGGAGAAGGCCGCGAAGCTCCACGGGGGCATTTATCACAAGATCCAGATCGACCTGACCTACAACTCCAACCATATTGAGGGCAGCCGCCTGACCCACGACCAGACCCGGCTGATCTTTGAGACGAACACTATCGGTATGGATGCCAGCGTTCGGGTGGACGACGTGGTGGAAACGGCAAATCACTTCCGCTGCATTGATCTGATCATCGACGCAGCCAATCATACCATTACCGAAAGCCTGATTAAGCAGCTCCACGCCGTGCTGAAAAACGGCACCACCGACAGCCGCAAGGATTGGTTTGCCGTGGGCGATTACAAACGCTTCCCCAATGAGGTCGGCGGCCGCGCCACCACCGCCCCGGAGGCCGTCCCCGCCGCTATGAAAGCCCTGTTGCGGGATTACAACGCCAAGAAGGAAAAGACCTTCGACGATCTGCTGGACTTCCACTACCGCTTCGAGCGCATCCACCCCTTCCAGGACGGCAACGGCCGCGTCGGCCGCCTGCTGCTGTTCAAGGAATGCCTCCGCTGCGGCTTCGTCCCCTTCATCATCACAGACGACCTCAAAACCTTCTACTACCGCGGCCTCCAAAATTGGGAAACCAAACCCGGCTACCTCCGCGACACCTGCGGCCTTGCCCAGGACCGCTTTCAGCAAGTGCTGACATATTTTCACATCAAATATTGAAAAGTGAAAAAAATTATCGCGCAATGTTATTGAAAAGTTGCTAAAAGTCGGCTATAATATTGTTGAAAAGTTTCCGTGAGGTGGTTCTTCATGCTAAAACGAAAGATTGCTGACCTGATCGAGCAGCACTTGAAGTCCGGTTTTGAGCGCATTTTGCTGATCGACGGTGCGCGTCAGGTTGGAAAAACCTATATCATCCGCCACGTCGGGAAGGAGCTGTTTCCCAATTTCGTTGAGATCAACATGCTGGCGGATTCCATTGGTGACAAACTGTTTGAAAACACAAAGACGGTGGATGATTTCTACCTCCGCGTCAGCTCTGTACAGGGAGTAAGCCTTGGAACGGCGGAAAACACGCTCATCTTCATCGACGAAATCCAGGCCTATCCACATCTGCTGACGATGCTGAAATTTCTCCGGGACGACAACCGGTTTACCTATATCGCCAGCGGCTCCCTGCTGGGCGTGACGCTGGCAGAGACGACTTCTATCCCCATCGGCAGCATTCGCAAGGTGCGCATGTTCCCACTGGACTTTGAAGAATTCCTCTACGCCAACGGCATGAATGAATTTGCCGTCAACATCCTACGCAAGAAGTTTGAAGCGCGGGAAGCCTTGGACGAAGCCATGCACGGAAAAATGATGGACTACTTCAAGCGCTACCTGTTGGTGGGCGGCTTGCCGGCGGCGGTCAATGCCTATCTGGAAACCAAGAATATTCAGACCGTCCGCGAGATCCAGCGCGAAATTCATGATTACTATGCCGCCGACGCCTCCAAGTATGACGCGGAGCGCAAGCTGAAGATCCGCCTAATCTACGATCAAATCCCCTCCAATTTGGAGAACAAAAAGAAGCGAGTCGTGGCGCAGCGGATTGAAGGGAAGAAGGGCAGCACCTTCACCGACTATGAAGATGAATTTGAGTATTTGATCAGCGCCGGGATCGCCTTGAACGTGCAGGCAATTTCCACGCCCACCTTCCCCCTGATCGAATCCTCCGGCAAAAACCTGTTGAAGCTGTACCTGAACGACGTGGGCATTCTCACGGCAATCCTGTACGGCAACAATATCCGGGCGATCTTAGAAGATGAAAAGAGCATCAACCTCGGCTCGGTCTATGAGAGCGTGGTGGCCCAGGAACTGGCGGCCCACGGCGGCAAGCTGTTCTATTACGATAACCGCAGCAAGGGTGAGGTGGATTACCTGATCGACGATTACGACAGTCTCTCCGCCGTCCCCATCGAGGTCAAGTCCGGCAAGGACTACACCGTCCACAGCGCGCTGAATACTTTTGTAAAGAACGACGACTATCACGTGAAAAAGGCCTATGTTCTGTCCAATACCCGCGAGATCACGACAAATGGCAAGATCACATATCTGCCGATCTATGACGTGATGTTCTTTGGGGCAGCGGAGGATTCATCAAATGGTGTTCACCTGCTGTAATCGTTTTGCACTGTGACACCGCATAAAACCATCAGAGAATTGAAGGGGAGCTACGTATGTCTACAAACATTTCCAAACAGAAACGAGACGAGCTGCTTCGAAAGATACAAGAGATTCGCACCTATATTTCCACCACTGCGCAGGATGAGAACACTGCCCGACTGCTTTCCTATCTTTCTGATCTGTCCAAAGATGTGAACGGCAAGAAATATGGACTGGTATTTGAGGAGCACCGGGAGGAAATCGACGATGTGCTGGATACCCATACTCCTGTGCTGACTGAAAACTCTGATCTTTTCATTGATAACGGCGGGCAGATGAATTTCCTTATCGAGGGGGACAATCTTGCCTCACTGAAGCTGCTGGAAAAGACGCACAAAGGAAAAATCGATCTGATCTATATCGATCCGCCATACAACCTCGGCAGTGATTTTGTGTATAACGATAGTTTTGTAGGAAAAGAAGATGGATTCAGACATTCAAAATGGCTGTCTTTTATGGAGCAAAGATTGCATATTGCTCGTAATCTCCTATCTGAGCGAGGGGCCATTTTTATCAGCATAAACGATGTTGAATATGCTGGGCTAAAGCTCCTTTGTGATGAAATCTTTTCTGAGGACCTGTTCCAAGCGAATTTTATCTGGCAATGCCGTCAGCGCGCTGATAGCAGAAATACAAATATGATATCTACAGATCATGAGTACATACTTGCTTTCGCTAAATCGAACGGCTTTTCACTGCGAGGGCAGGCAAAAGACCTCACAAAATACAAGAACCACGACAATGATCCCAGGGGGCCGTGGGCAAGCATTGACTTGTCAGGGCTTGCAGATGCTACACGTAGGCCGAACCTTCATTTTGATATTGTTGATCCTGCAACAGGAAATGTTTATCCACCCAATCCTAATCGCGGTTGGTCAAAGAGTCGCGAGACTATCGCAAAAATGATTGCTGAAAACCGAATCCTTTGGCCAGCTTCTCCTGGTGGTCGTCCACGTGAAAAGAAGTTCGTTAAGGATCTTCTCAGTGAAACCACGGGCTTCTCCAGCATTCTCAATAGCGCAGATGCAGGGTTTACGACTGACGGGACAAGAGCGGTAACTCAGATATTAGGTACCCGTGCTTTTAGTTTTCCCAAAAGTGTAAAACTGCTCCACCTGCTGATTGGCCAATATCCTACCGATGATTGTACTGTTTTAGATTTTTTCGCAGGTTCGGGAACTACGGGCCATGCTGTGATGATGCTTAATGACGAGGACGGTGGCAACCGCCATTTCATCCTCTGCACAAACAATGAAAACAATATCTGCCGCGAGGTCACGTATGAGCGCATTCGTCGGGTGATTGAAAAAGAGGGGTACGAAGCTTCTTTGAAATACTACAAGGTCGATTATATCCCCATCGACAAGCGGATGTATTACGAATACGCCGATGAGCTGCTGCTCCACATTCGGGAACTAGTGGAGCTGGAGAACGGGATCAATTTCACAGGCAACAATGAAATCGCTATTGTCCTAACCGAGGAAGAGCTATCAGTGTTTACGGAGAATATTGGTGAAGACTGCCGGAAGCTCTATATGGGGCATGACATTCTGCCCGACGAAGAGCAGCAGGCAATCATTACCGAACACGGTGTGGAAATTAGTATTATTCCCGACTATTACTATCGGGACTTGCAGGAGAGTTGAACGCCTTATAGAGAAAGAAGGGTGTAGCGATGGCTGTTCTTGATATATCATTTGCGCAAGCAATACAGAAAAAACTGTCAAAAGAATTTGAGGTACGCATTCCTTCTGAACAGGAATATTACTCGCATCCAACGTTTGTTGTAAGTGGTCTTGCAGAGTATATTCGCTTAATTGCTGCAATATCGTCGATAAATAAAGATTCATCATATAGCGAGACGGTGGTTTATCGTGGCATGGCGGATACTGAATACGACCTTCTTCCCGGGCTTGCAAGGATCAAGAAGCCTGAACACGATATGGAGGCAACGTTAATCAATGATTTTTTAACCAGACGACCGGACGCATTTAGTGGGCTTGCTGAGTTTGACACTCTTGCAAAGATGCAGCACTATGGGCTCCCGACCAGATTACTTGATTTTTCTCTAAACCCGCTTGTTGCGCTCTATTTCGCATGCGAATCTAAAACAGCGAAATCTGGTAGAGTCCTTTGCCATAGTACTTACCTAAAAAACGACTCTTCGGAATATGTCAATGCTATCTGCACATTGGCAACAAAAAAGATGTTCGATGACAACTACACGGTT
>JAEEGL016603048.1_pt1 | contig 10210 bp, 10 predicted proteins | sample 9134231 | NCBI WGS metagenome assembly JAEEGL01 (sample SAMN16246548, study PRJNA631951) | gut metagenome | biome: gut microbiome; feature: rumen; material: fiber-attached | host: Bos | place: Iran: Karaj | collected 2018-10 | reverse complement strand
CGTCGTCACTTACTGCGGTGTGTCCTTCCGGGTCCCAGTTGACCATTCGCACTCCCCTGTAAATCCATCCCTTCTTGTAGAAATAGACGAAGGTGTTGATTACGGCCTGTGAGAGGGCCGGCTCCATAGTGAAGCGGGTGCGGTCCCAGTCGCAGGAGGCGCCCAGCTTGCGGAGCTGCTGAAGGATGATGCCGCCGTGCTCCTCCTTCCACTCCCAGGCATACTTGAGGAATTCCTCGCGGGAGATGTCCTCCTTGGAGATGCCCCGCTCCTTGAGCCGGGCCACGACCTTGGATTCCGTGGCGATGGAGGCGTGGTCCGTGCCGGGGACCCAGCAGGCGTTGCGGCCGTCCATGCGGGCCTTGCGGATGAGCACGTCGTTGAGCGTATTGTTGAGCACGTGTCCCATGTGCAGGATGCCCGTGACGTTGGGCGGCGGGATCACGATCGTGTAGGGTTCGCGGTTGTCAGGTTCGGAGTGGAAACAGCGGTTCCGCGTCCAATAGGCGTACCATTTATCCTCGACTTCAGCGGGATTGTATTTTGTATTCAGTTCCATAATCGACAAAGATAGTCATTTTTCGCGGATAAAACGCGTGCGCGGCACGCCCGCACGCAAAAAAGCCGCCCCGGCGCGTGTCTGCGGCCGGGGCGGCTCCTGCTGCGGCGGAACGGGCCGCCTAATCGTAGTGGTAGAGCCGGACCTTGATCACCTGCGGCGAGGTGCCGTTGAAACGGAGACCCTGGCTGGAGAATCCCTCGTCGATGGACTGGAGGATGTCGTAGCGGAGCTGGACGTCGTCACCGTTGAGCCAGCGGGAAGCCTCCCAGGCACCGTCGGCCCAGACCATCTCCTCGACGCGGCCAAGGCCCGTGAAGCCCTTGCCGTCAGCCGGCTTGAAGGCCACGGACACATTCCCGCCGACGAGCGTGAATTCGTTGGCGGCATCCTGCATCACCACCGCATAGCCGGCATAGTTGGCGGCCTGGTTGAAACGGGTGGCCGTGTTGAGCTTGACCAGGATGTCGTAGTCTCCCATCCGGATGGTCTTCTCCGTGATGATGGGGATATAATCCCCTGCCTTGTAGGAGGCGGCCGGATCGTCTCCGTTGAGCCATACGGCACGGATGGTGCCGGCGGCCTGGTGGTCCGTGATCTTGCCCATCATGTGCTCCACCGTCTGGTAGAACTCCTTGAGCGGCACGAAACTGTCGCGCTGGAGCATACGCTCCACCCCCATCGGGGAATAACCGATGCCGCGCATCTCGCCGAAGAGGAAGGCCGCGTTGGAGGCGCCCTTCAGGCCGTCGCGGGACTCGGGGATGAAACCGGGATTGCCGCTCCGCATATAGCGGCGCAGGATGCCCGGGAAATCAGCCAGATACATGTCCGGAGAGAGGATGTCCACGTGCGGGGCCGCGCAGCGCCACACGTCGTGGTTCTGGGCCTGGGGACCGCCGGAGGGATAGGTGCCGGGATGGATGTCCTCGGGCTGGACGAGCCAGGCGTTGACGAAGAACGGGATCGGATAGGCTTCCTTGCCGGCCGCAGCCACCTTCTCGATATAGGAGGCATAGTGCCAGGCCATGAAGAGTTCGTCGGTGTAGTCGCCCTTGCCGAAGACCTGCTCCCAGTTGCCGGAAGTGCGGGCACCGGCCTTCTCCCAAGCCTCGCGGAACTCCGGGATGAGCCGCTCCCGGTTCTGGACAAGGTAGTCGGTGAGGGCCGCCGGGACGGGACCGCTGAAGGCGGCCTCGGCGGCAGCGCTGTGGTCGCGGGTGTTGCCATGGAGGCCCATCTCGTTCTCGATCTGGATCATCAGCACGGTCTGCTGCTGGGCATCCACCTCACGGATGTGGCCGAGCAGCGCGGCAAAGGCGCGCGCATCGGCATCGCGGTTGGCTTCGCAGAAGGTGGACAGGATAGAGACGGACTTGCCCGCCGCCGTCTCGGCGAGGGCGTATTTCTGCTGGTTCTCCTTCATCCACAGGGGGATGTGGCTGGTGATGCCGTTCTTCCAGGAGGCGAACCACAGGAAGACGAGATGCATGTCGTTGGCCCGCGCCTGGCGGATCAGGTCGTCCACACGGGTGAAGTCGTACTTCCCTTCTTCGGGTTCGAGCTGCTCCCAGTAGACCGTGGCGAGCAGGGTGTTGAGTCCGGCCTTGCGGAACTCGGGCCAGAAGGGCTCCATGTAGCGGGCGCTGGTGGCGCTGGAGCCGGCAAGTTCGCCGGCAAGGGCAAGGAAGGGCTGCCCGTGGACAATGAGCTGGGTGGCTTCGCCGCGCTTCTCCAGATGCGGCGGATTGGCGGCGGGCGCCTGCGCTTCGGGCGCCGGGCCGCATGCGGCGGCGCCCCACAGGCAGGCCGCCGCGAGAATAGCTAAAGTTGTTCTTTGCATAGATTTAGGTAGAAAATTGATATTGTAGGTTATAGACCGAGCATGAAATGCTCCATCTTAGGCATGAAAAGATCGTGGCCGGCCGGGTTGAGGTGGGCGGTGTCGAAGGGGGTTTGGAAGTAGAGTTTGCGGAAATTCTCGTCCCAGACATAGATGCCGCTCAGGCGCGTGGCGTCAAACACCGGGATGCTGTAGGAGCCGCAGACCTCCAGGAGCACGGCGGTCATCTCCTCGAACATCGGACGCGGGACCCGCCAGGGGGTCACGAAGCAGATCTTGGCCGAAGGGTATTTGGCGATGAGGGCCTCGCAGAGGACCTTGAGCTTCTCGCGGAAGAAGTCCGTCCCTTCGCCTTTCCGCGCCATCTGGGTGGCGTCGTTGTGGCCGGCGCAGATCACGACGTAATCCGCCTTCTCCGGCAGGGTCGACAGGCGCTCGTACATGGGCGGGCCGAAGTTCTCGGCCGTACGGTCGTAGGCCACGCAGTTGCCGTTCCAGCCGAAGTTGTGGTACTCCATGTTATACTTGGCTGCCAGCTTGTAGTGCCACGTCTCCTGGATGGGACGGACGTGGTTGGCGACATAGCTGTCGCCGAAGATGACGAAGGATTTGCCGTAGAGGTTGGCCGCGCGGATGTAGTCGGGAGCCTGGAAACCCGGGTCGGACATCACGGCGAGCCGCTCCTGCGCAAGGCCGCAGAGCGGAAGCAGGAGAAGCAGCAGGGTAAGGATTCGTTTCATGGTCAAAGTGTGATTAGTATTACAAAGATATTGTTTTTTCAGAAATCTTGGCTAACTTTCCGGAACGAACCACACACACGAACCCCATGAAAGAATCCAAACCCACCCAGCTGGCCGGATCCAGGACGGAGAAGAACCTCCTGGAAGCCTTCGCCGGCGAATCCATGGCCCGCAACAAATACACCTACTTCGCCTCCAAGGCCAAGAAAGACGGCTACGTCCAGATAGCCGCCCTCTTCGAGGAGACGGCCGCCAACGAGAAGGAGCATGCCAAGATCTGGTACAAATACCTCCACGGCGGCAAGGTGGCCGACACGGCCGCCAACCTCGAGGACGCCGCGGCCGGCGAGAACTTCGAGTGGACCGACATGTACGCCCGGATGGCGCGCGAGGCGCGCGAGGAGGGCTTCGACGAGATCGCCGAGAAGTTCGAGATGGTCGGCGCGATCGAGAAGCACCATGAGGAGCGCTACCGCAAGCTGCTCAAGAACATCGAGGACAAAAAGGTCTTCTCCAAGGACGGTGACGTCATCTGGCAGTGCGCCAACTGCGGGCATATCGTGGTCGGCCAGCAGGCCCCCGAGGTCTGCCCGGTCTGCGACCACCCGCAGAGCTACTTCCAGGTGGAGGCAGTCAATTACTGATCTCCGGCCCCGTGCCGGTGGTCAAAAGAGGGCGGCCCGCAAGGACCGCCCTTGCGTTTTGTGTCCGGGAAATGTGCTGAAAAAACAAAAAGTATGTGTAAATTTGCACTTCGACCAACTACTACCACACGCCATGGATAATTCCGACAGCAAGAAACCCTTCAACCTTGATCTGAAGGCCGAGGTCGCCAAGGGGACCTATTCCAACCTGGCCATCATCAGCCACTCCGTCAGCGAGTTCGTCATCGATTTCGCCGCGATGCTCCCCGGACTTCCCAAGCCGGAAGTGCAGAGCCGCATCATCATGACCCCGGAGCACTGCAAGCGCCTGCTGAACGCCCTGACAGACAATATCGGACGCTACGAAGCCCAGTTCGGCCCCATCAGCCTGGATGCCCCGCAGCAGAAAGGAACCATCAACCTCGCAGATCTCACGCCCCCCCATGGCACTAAATCTTAAAGACATCAAGGCCATCGCCTATGACATCGACGGCGTGGCGACGGACGGCAGCATCATCCCCATCGGCCCGGACCCCGAGGATCTCGTGCGCGTGTTCAATGCCAAGGATTCCTTCGCGACGCGCGTCGCCGCGGGCAAGGGGCTCATCGTGGCCGTAATATCCGGCGGCAAGACCCAGGCCCTCCGCAGCCGCAGCCTGCACTGTGGCGTGAAGGAGGAGGACCTCTTCCTGGGCGTGCGGGGCAAGTTGGAGACCTTCCGGAAATTCTGCGCACAGCACGACCTGAAGCCGGAGGAAGTGGCCTATTTCGGCGATGACATCGCCGACACGCAGGTCATGCGCGTCTGCGGATTCGCCGTTGCACCGGCCGACGCATGTTCCGAGGCCCAGGCCGCGGCGGACTACGTCACGGCCGCTCCGGGCGGCAAGGGCTGCATCCGCGAGGGTATCGAGATCATCCTCAAGGCCCAGGGCAAGTGGGTGTTCGACGAGAACCGCTACGACCTGCTCTATTAGGATGAAACGCATCATTCTCGGCAGCAATTCGCCGCGCCGCAGGGAACTGCTCGCGGGGCTTGACATCCCTTTCGTGGTGGACACGGGCAACACATTCGAGGAGTGCCTGGAGCCAGGCGTGGAGGCGCATGAGGTCCCCAAGTTGCTGAGTGCCGGCAAGTCGCACGGCTTCCACCGACCGTTGGAGCCGGACGAGGTGCTGATCACGTCCGACACCGTCGTGATCGTGGGCCGGGAGGTGCTGGGCAAGCCCCGTTCACGCGCTGATGCGGAGCGGATGCTGCACCTGCTGTCGGGCCGGGCGCATGAGGTGGTCACGGCCGTGACGATCCGCGACGCCGTGCGCGAGGAGACGTTCAGCGTGTCCACGCAGGTGCATTTCGTGGAGCTGACACAGGCGGAGATCGACCATTATATCGATAAGTATCAGCCTTTCGACAAGGCGGGAGCCTACGGAATCCAGGAGTGGATCGGGTATGTGGGCATCTCGTCGATCGAGGGGTCGTTCTATAACGTCATGGGATTCCCGGTGCACCGGGTCTGGCACGAGCTGCAGCGCTTCCTCTGATGGCCCGCGAGCCTTTCACCTATCCTTTCTGCTACACGCCGGCGCCGGACATCATCTCCGCCGCCCGGTGGCTTATCGCCGCCCTCGACGCTCTCGACATCCGTTCTTCCTCCGCTTCCACCTCCGCGGAAATGTCGGTCGGCAGCTCGCCCCTGGAAACGTCTCGCTGCGCTCGACCCCACCGCTGCGCTTCGCTTGCGGTCCCCCCTCTTACGATGCCGAGGGTGGCACGGTTTCCAGGGGCGACTGCCGACTCGACCGATATTTCCGCAGAGGCGGAGGTATTAAAGTCGCTGCGCAAGGGTAAGATGCTAGGAGTGCTGAAGGTAAAGGATGAGGAAGGAGAGGTGGAGTATCTGTACGGATTCAGCGGGACGGTGGGTGGACGGGCGGAAGTGCCGGGCTTCGTGCCGCCGGTCTATGACCTGACCCGGACGGACGGGTATGTCCGGCGGCGGGAGGCGGAGATCTCGGCGATGCCGCCGGGAGCGGAGCGCAAGGCGGCATCGGCGCAGCTGCAGGACTGGATCTTCGACCAGTACCGGGTCAGCAACGCCCGGGGCGAGACGCTGAGCATCCGCGAAGTGTTCGCCCTGCGCGGGCTCACGCCCCCGGGCGGCACGGGCGACTGCGCCGCGCCCAAACTCCTGCAGTACGCTTATACCCATCACCTTACGCCCCTGGCCATGGGCGAATTCTGGTATGGCGCCTCCCCTGCCTCGGAAGTCCGGGAGCAGGGCCGTTTCTATCCCTCCTGCACCGGCAAATGCGGGCCGCTCCTGACCTGGATGCTCCAGGGCCTGGACGTCGCCCCCAATCCCCTCGACCGCGAATTCACCACGGACGAAACGCCCCGTGTCCTCTATGAGGACGACGCCATCCTCGTGGTCAGCAAGCCCGCCGGGATGCTCTCCGTGCCGGGCCGCACCCGCGCCAGGTCCCTGCTGGACTGGCTGCGGGAGCGCTACGGCGAAGTCCACTCCTGCCACCGGCTGGACATGGACACGTCCGGTCTGATGGTCTTCGCCCGCAGCGTTGCTTACAAATCGAAACTGGAACGTCAGTTCGCCGGCCACGAAGTCACCAAGACTTACCGGGCGCGGCTGGCGGCGGGCCCGGGCCCTTTCGGCCACGCCCGCCGCGGCACCATCGCCCTCCCCCTGCTGTCCGACTACTACGACCGGCCCCGCCAACGGGTCGACCGGGAGCACGGAAAACTGGCCGTCACCGACTATGAAGTGCTGGAGCAATTCCCTGATGGAGAGATCGATATCAGGTTTACACCCAGGACTGGGCGCACCCATCAGCTGCGTGTCCATGCAGCCCACACGGCCGGGCTGGGCCGCCCGGTCAAGGGCGACCGCCTCTACGGCAGTGCCGACGGCGGCCGCCTCTGGCTGCACGCCGAGAGCCTCCGTTTCCGGCATCCTGCCAGCGGGGAGGAACTGTATTTCGAGGACAAGGGAGGGCTGATATAAAAAAGAAATGAGTTGGTACCATCCCGGCAACAACTCATACTAACCACATAATTAATAACACTAAAACTAATAACCAATAGGTTGATGGGCCAGAACGGTCACTTGCTCAACCCGGATGCAAAGGTATAACAAAAATCCGAATCCGCAAAATTTATTTGAAAATTTTTTAATAATTTTTCGTTGAACTGATTTTCAATCATTTAGAGATAAGAAAATATTTTCCTATTGTTAGGAGGTGTTTTTTTCGTATCTTGCGCATCAAACTCGTGTTACAATGTCACCTGAATCCATCCATCTGATTGACGGAATAGACGTGACCCTGAATGCCGGCGGCATGAACACCATCAACATCGTGCTGGCATTCGTCATGTACGGTGTCTCCCTCGGCATCAAGCCCGGCACCTTCGTCAAGGTCTTCACCAAGCCCAAGTCTTTGATCCTCGGATTAGTCAGCCAGCTGGTCCTGCTGCCGCTCTTCACCTTTCTGCTCACGCTTGCGTTCGGCACTTCCATCTCCTGGACGATGGCCCTCGGCATGATCCTCGTGGCCTCCTGTCCCGGCGGAAACATCTCGAACTTCATGAGTTCGCTCTCCAACGCCAACGTCGAGCTCTCCGTCAGCCTGACCGCTGTCAGCACATCGCTGGCCATCCTGATGACCCCGTTCAACTTCTGGCTGTACGGCAACCTGTACCTCCATTACGCCAACGTCGCCGGCGAGGTCCCGCAACTGGTCATTCCCCTGATGGACGTGCTCAAGACCATCTTCATCCTGCTGGGCATTCCCCTGATCGCCGGCATCCTGACGGCCCGCTACCTCCCCAAGGTGGCTGCCTGGCTCAAGAAGCCGCTCCAGTGGCTGAGCATCCTGTTCTTCATCGCCATGGTCGTGCTCTCCTTCATGGGCAACCTCAAGGCCTTCATGCAGTGCATCAAGTATATCTTCCTGATCGTCCTGATCCATAACTTCCTGGCCCTGAGCATCGGATTCAGCATGGGTTCGATCTTCCGCGTCCACCGCAAGGACCGCCGCACGCTCACCATCGAGACCGGCATACAGAACAGCGGCCTGGGCCTTGTGCTGCTGCTCGGCACCACCCTCTTCGCCAATTTCCCGCCCCACGGCGGCACCCTCGTGATCACGGCCTGGTGGGGCGTCTGGCATATCATCAGCGGCCTGACCGTCAGCACCATCTTTAATCTCCACGACAGGCGGATCGCACACAGACACGACAACGACATCGACCATGAATAAACTCTGGGAACCCGACCGCCTCTACGACCGGCTCCACGCTTATTCCAACGTAGCCGTCCGCACCTGTTTCCGTTCCCTGACCGTCGAAGGCCTGGAGAATATCCCGACGGAGGGAGCCGTGATGCTCGCCCCCAACCATGTCGCCACACTGATGGACCCGCTGGTCTGCCTGTGCATCGACGGCAAGCCCATCGGTTTCGGCGCCCGCTCCGACATTTTCGCCAACCCCAAGACCGCACGGATCCTGCGCCGGCTGCGCATCCTGCCGATTGCGCGGGAGCGCAACGGCCTGCAGGAAGTCACCAAGAATTACGAGATTTTCGACGAGATCGTGGACTGCATGGACCACGGGATGCGTTTCTGTCTCTATGCCGAGGGGACACACCGCCCGGAGCGCGGGATGCTCCCGGTCAAGAAAGGCATCTTCCGCGTGGCCAAGCTGGCCTGCGACCGCCTGGACCCCGCCAAGCCGGTCTACGTGGTCCCGATGGGCCTGGACTACGAATATTTCTTCCGCGCGCAGGGGCGCGTGGCCGTGCGCGTCGGCAAGCCGATCGACATCCGGGCCGAGTTCGCCCGCCGCGAGGCGGCCGGCATGCCCGAAGGCGACATCTACCGCGAGCTCTGCCAGATGCTGCGCGAGGCCGACCTCGCCCTGATCGGCCGGCTCCCGGAGCGGCGCCACGACCGCAAGCTGCTCCGCTGCCTGCTGGGGCTGCTCCTCCTGCCGCTGTTCGCAGTCTGCGCCGTCGGTGCCCTCCTGATCTGGCTGCCGCGGCTGATCCTCGTGTCCCAAATGAAAGACAAGGCCTGGACCCACACCGTCCGCTACCTCCTCCATCTGGTCTTCCCCATCCTGTGGCCCTTTGCCATCGGATTTGAGCGCATGCTCAACCTCTACCGCAACCTGATTGAGGATTTCCGGAAATAGGCGCCGCCTGGCCTGGATACATAAAAAATGCGGAGACCGTCACGGCCGCCGCATTTTTGTTAGGTTGTAGTACAGTTTATTGTTTAATATCAATGCTTGATATAGATTTCCATTCCGGTTTTATCACTTATCCAAAACCGTGCCACGAATGTTCTCCGCGACTTGATGAACGAGCCGGGCGAGCGCTTCGCGGCTGGCCCAGGCCGTGTGCGGCGTGAAGCGGAAGCGCTCCGGATGGGCGACGCGGAGCAGCGGGCTGTCGGCGGGCAGCGGCTCGGACGCGAAGACGTCCAGCGCCGCGCCGGCGATCCAACCTTCGTCCACCGCCCGGGCAAGGGCGGCTTCGTCCACGATCCCGCCGCGGCCCAGGTTGAGCAGCCAGGCAGAAGGCTTCATCTTCCGCAGTTCGCGTTCGCCGATCAGCCCGGCCGTCTGCGCGTTCAGCGGGGCATGGATGGAGACGGCGTCGGATCCGGCGAGGAGATCGTCCAGCGGGACGCAGGGATAGTCGGCGCTGTGGTGCGTGCCGGAAGTGGAATAATAAACCACGCGCATGCCGAAGGCGGTGGCCACGGCGGCGACGCGCGAGCCGATGGCGCCCAGGCCGATGATGCCGAGGGTCTTGCCGATGAGTTCGGTATAGGGGTGGGAGATGTCGCAGAAGAGCGTGCCGGCGGAGTAGCGGCCGCTCTTGACACAGTCGTCGAAATAAGGCCCGTAGCCCGCCAGCGATAGCAGGTGGGCGAAGGTGGACTGGACGACGGCCTCCGTGGAGTAGCCCGCGACATTGCGCACCGGAATGCCGCGGGCGGCGCAGGCATCGAGGTCGATGTTGTTGACGCCCGTGGCGGACTCGCAGACGAGCCGCAGGCGGGGCGCCCTGCCGAGCAGTTCCGACGTGACACGGACTTTGTTGACAATCAGCACGTCGCAGTCGCCCACCCGCTCCAGGGCTTCGGCGGGCGTGCTCGACGGCCAGGCGACGAGCTCGCCCAGCGCGGCGATCTCATCCAGCGGGGTATCCCCCAGCGTGGCTGCATCCAGGAAAACGATTTTCATACCGGACATAAAGATATGAAAAAAACGCCGGGAATTTGTTAATTTTGCATCCCATGTCCGAAGAACTCAATCTTGTGCGCGACCTGGAGGTCCTCCTCGTGTCCGCCGGCGTATTCAACATCCTCTCCAAGGCCCTCACGCAGCCGCTGGTGCTGG
>JAEEGL016203664.1_pt1 | contig 10210 bp, 3 predicted proteins | sample 9134231 | NCBI WGS metagenome assembly JAEEGL01 (sample SAMN16246548, study PRJNA631951) | gut metagenome | biome: gut microbiome; feature: rumen; material: fiber-attached | host: Bos | place: Iran: Karaj | collected 2018-10 | reverse complement strand
TGTCGGCATCGCCGTTGAAAATAAGAATCCATGGTCGCCAATCCTTGGTACGGCGATACGAGGAATCTTTTCGGCATTCAACCATGGTGGAGAACTGCCCTGGACACCGAAATATACGGTCTGTTTCGCCTCCGCAAAAGCTGGGTGGAAGGAAAAGCTGAATTGGGAGAATACCGAGAAGATTGAGAATGATCGAGGTTATCGCGTAGATTGGCAAGATGGAGACTGGAATCTTTGTCAAAGCGATTGGGATGCGGTGCTGATTCCCGTCAGGCGAGCTGAGTCGTTGGCGCGTAGCAAGGAATGGGAGGGCGACGTTGATGGTTTTCTGGCTACATACGCTGAATCGGTTTTGAGGGTGCCACGTACCATGATGACGGCAGGTGCTGGCAATGACGGTTTGGATGTCGAAAAGTTTTACAATGGACGCAATTTTGGTGACGAGTATCGGTTCGGAAAAATAGAAGGGGATTCTTTGGGTTTCTGGAGGGGTGCAAGCTTGCCATTAGCTCAAGAGTCTACTGGTAAGGTAAAAGCGAAATGGCGGATTGGTAAGCCGAACAATCCGATTAAATGGGAAAATCTACAGAAAGTGATGTTCCACTAATGAAAGCCAATCGCCATAGTCGCGGAAGCGTGTTGATGGAGTTTATCATCGTGTTCCCCATCTACCTCGTGCTGTTCGGCGGCGTGTTCATGATTGGCGATATGGCAATCAAGACCACGCGCCTCGCATCTGCCGACAGAACAAGAGCATTTGATGTGGCGGCAACGCCACGGACTGGTCAAGGGGTTGACAATTCTTTAGGATGGTATCAGATAAAAGACAAACTTTTTCCGCCTAGTACAGTTCATGTGGATGACGTCAAGAACGAATGGTATCGTCACTACGGCGATCCGCATAAAAGTTTTAAAGGTCCATGGACGGTGACGGTTGGCGCGAAGGTAAGGGATGAGTATAAACTTGCACCTTGGACGAAGGGATGGCTGGCCTTTGCCAAGTATTTCTTGGGGGATGCGACGAGTACGGACTTCTCACATCTAGGTGAAATCGGAAGCCTAATGGATGGTGGACAGGTAGCCATGTACGCCAAGGATATAAATACCCCAATTTTTAAGAACTATTCCTCTTTTAGGCGTACCCGCTTTTATGATAGTGCAAAATTGAAGCAAAGATACAGAGCCATGCCCTTGCAATTGCGTGATGCGGGACGGCTGGTGGACGGAGTTGCCGGTTCGGCGTCCTGGAACACGATGGCAGGGGAAGAGTGGCCGGAGGTAGGCACGGGAACGGATGCCTGGACGGGGCGAATGCCGAGCCTGTCGTCTCGTGAATACACTCGCTACTCGAAGTTTAAAACCTGGAGCGAGTGATTTTTGAAACGATCTCAAGATCTCTAACAAAGAACAAAGGATAGCAAAACGATGAAAAGCACGAGAATGTTGTTATGGACTTTGGCCTCACTGGCGGCATTTACGTCATTTAACCTCTGGGGTGTGCCTGCATGCCCCGAGCCGGTGGAAGTGACGCAGTCTGATGGCACGAAGGCAACCATCCATATCCGCGGCGACGAGTTCCTTCACTGGAACGAAGATGTGGCAGGGTATACGGTTGTGCAAGATGCAGTGTCGAAGGATTGGGTCTACGCGGAACTGAATTCCGATGGTACGGAGCTTGTGCCTACGTCCACGCGAGTTGGTAGCGTCAGAGCCGAGTCGTTGTCCGTGCCGAAGCGGCTGATGCCCGCCCAAAAGATCGAGAAGGCGGCAGCACAGAAGGCAAGCCAGATGGAAGCCACCGTGTCACGTACCGCATTGAGAACCTCCGGGACCGTGCGCCAGCTCGTGCTGCTTGTTGAATTTTCCGATCTGCGCTTCACGAAAACCAAGCAGAATTTTGAAGACCTTTTCAATAAAGTTGGATATTCAGGTGAGGGCAACGCTGGTTCGCTTCGTGATTTCTACAAGGAAATCTCATACGGGAAGCTGACGGTCGAATCTACAGTCATGGGACCGTTTCGACTTGATAATACATATGCCTACTACGGTGCGAACGGCAGTGACGGCGATGCCAAGGCATACGAGCTTGGTGCCCACGCCCTTGCGAAACTGGCTGCGCAGTACCCGAACTTTAACTGGTCTCAGTTCGACATGGACAATGATGGCTGGTTTGATGAATTGGACATTATCCATGCCGGTTGGGGCGAGGAGTATGGAGGCAACAGTTCGGACAACATCTGGTCGGCTCGTTGGAGCTGGAGGGCAGGTTACTACTATGCACAATACGGCGGTTTGAAGTTCGGGTCATTCCATACCGAGCCGGAACTGCGTGGACTTGAAACGGCAACGACGAAGAAGATCATGCAGGTCGGCGTTGTCTGCCATGAGTTCGGTCATTCGCTGGGGCTCCCCGACCTCTATGACACGTCGTATAACAGTGAGGGGGCGGGCAACTTCTGCCTGATGGCCGGTGGTAGCTGGGGATATGCGAGCGGGGGCGATCAGGGAACGTGTCCTGTCCACATGAGTGCTTGGTGTAAGGAAAAACTGGGGTGGGTGACGCCGACCGAGATATCAGCTGCGGGAACGTATACCTTAAACCGGGTGGAAGACAACTCTACTATATTCAAGTTGCGCGGCAATTTCCCGTCAACGCAGTATTTTCTCCTTGAAAACAAGACGGGAACCGGATTTGACCGGGCTCTTCCTGGTACGACACGCGGCATGCTCATCTGGCATGTCGACAACACAAAGTCGGCCAACTCGGACAGGACGCACTACATGGTTGACCTTGAGGAACCATCATCCACGCAGCATCTGGAAACAAGGTCGTACGGGCGCGGCAATGACAGCGACTATTTCCGTTCGGGCACGATGACTTCCTTTACCGGTTCGACCAATCCCAACAACAAATCGTACAGCGGAACGGCACTCGGCTTGGACATTACGCAGATATCAGCGGCGGGTTCGACGATGACTTTCTTAATAAACGGAGGCGGGGTCTCCGTGCCAGATGCACCGACGGTAAGGATTAACACATGGGGACCGTACGCGAATACTGATTCTATTGATGTGACGTGGAATAGCGTGTCGGGGGCAACATCGTATGACATCTACCGTTCAACGTCAACCACACGCCCAAGCGCGCCGATTGCCCGTAACGTGTCGTCGCCTTACTGCGATCCCGTTTCCGGCGGTTTGCAGCCCGGCGTCAAGTACTACTACTGGGTTTCCGCAGCCAATTCAGCGGGTACGAGTTACAGTAGTTCGGACTGGGGAAACATTGCAGTTTCCCTGACGCTCGGCGAGGATACGTTGGCCTTCCGCGCATCGGGTGGGACGATGAACGTACCCGTTACGGCAAATACGTCCTGGTCGCTTGTCAGCGAAGGTAGCTGGATTCACGCGACTACGCCCAACGGCATGTCTGGGAATGGAACTGTTGCCGTTACCGCCGACGCAAACAACGGGGATGCCCGTAGCGGTTCCATCTCGATTGTCGCGGGTTCTGGAACAACATATCCCGTGACGAAGACGATCACAGTTACACAAGACAAGAAAGAAGTTGTGGAGTTTGTTGTAGAGAATCATGTACTTGTTGGATACAACGGCAACGGAGGCAGCGTCACAGTGCCACAAGTTGAGCCGACGACGAGCCAGGTAATCAGGGAGATCGGCGACGAGGTGTTCAAGAACAATGTGTCTATAACCTCCGTCTCGCTGCCGAACACCGTCACCAATATCGGCAAGTATGCATTTTACGGATGCGCCAACATGACTTCCGTGTCATTTGGCACTGGCGTAAAGACAATTGGAAACTGGTCGTTCCAGAACACGGGGTTGACTTCTGTCTCCCTGCCAAACTCCGTAGAAACCATTGGTACTGCGGCGTTCTTCGGTTGCGAGGCACTTGAAACTGTGAATCTCGCGAGCGTGAGGAAGATCATGTACGGGGCGTTCTACGGCTGTACGTTATTGCGGTCGATTTCCATTCCGAATACTGTGACGAACATGGGCGAGGGATCGACGTTCTACGATTGCGTTGCACTTTCCTCGGTCTCAATCGGCAGCGGGCTTAAGACGATTCCTCAGAATTGCTTTTACTGCTGCGCGGCTCTGAGGAATGTGACGATTCCATCCACGGTTTCCAATTTGGAATTCCGTGCGTTCTTCGCTTGTACGAACCTTGTAAATGTCACGCTGAACAACGGCGTGAAGGCACTGGGGAACAATGCATTTGACGAGTGTACGGCATTGAAAGAAATCACAATTCCGGCATCCGTCAAGAGCATGGGCAACTATGCGTTCATCAAATGTTCCGCCTTGACCAATGTGACGTATCTCGGAAATGCGCCTTCGGTGGAGCCGGGCATCTACCGCGCCAGCAATGAGGCACTGGTCTCGTATGTTTCCCGTGATTCAACGGGGTGGAATGGTACACCGGGTTCGACGGTGCTGCCATCGCGGTTCCCGTCAAACGGAGGAAATGACGCGCGCGCGATTGTGCGCGACATGGGCGATCCACCCGGTAAGCCGGTCGTGTATATTGCGACTCGCGGCGAGAACGCCAACTACGACAACATAACGGTTACATGGACGGCGGCGGCCGGGGCTGTGTCTTACAATCTGTACAGGTCATCGACCGAGACTCGTCCGACGACTCCAGTCGGGAGCGGTGTCACCTCCCCGTATGTCGATGCAAAAACCGCAGGGCTGCAGCCGGGCGTACGCTACAACTACTGGGTTGAAGCCGTCAACGAGGCGGGTTCAACCTACAGCGAGCCAGAGTGGGGTGAGATTGCCGTCGAACCCGAAGTCGTCCGCCCTGCCGAGCCTGTCATTACGGCGATCTCCGGCGATGAGAACGGCGTGTGGTTGGAATGGAATGAGGCGGAAGGCGCCGAGACCTACTCCGTCTATCGGTCCACCAGCGTTGGACAGACAGGCGAGTTGATAGTCAACAGTCTCAGCGGCCTTACCTATTTTGACACGAATGCCGAGCCGGGCGTCGACTATTTCTACCGGGTGGCGGCGGCCAATGGAGCCGGCGAATCTGTAAGCATGCCGGCGACGGACTATCGGCGCGTTGCGTTGTCGGTCGACAGGTCGAACATCTCGCTTTTGGCTGACGGCAGTGTTGTTGCCCTCTCCTTGGAGGCCAACGGAAGCTGGATGATGGCGGCATGTGACTCTTGGCTTGGCGTGACTCCGGATACCGGCAGCGGGAACGCTGCGTTGTCCGTCTCCGCAGAGGAGAACACGGAAACGTCTTCCCGGAGTGGTTCAATCACTTTCCTTTCCGCAGTAAGCACCGCGCATCCGAAGATGGTCACGGTCAATGTCACTCAGGCCTCAGCGGAGCGCAGGCCTCCTAGCGGGTCAGGCTTGATCAATGACCTTCAAGTCCGTCGCTATTGGCCGGATGCCAATGAGGGTACGCTCGATTGCACGTTCTCCTTGGTTCTGGCCCAGGGCGTATCCGAGTTGCCGCTTGAAATTGCTGTGGTTGACACCGACTACGATACGGACGTCACGGAGAACTGCAGTATGTCTGACATTACGGACTCTGATAACGTGGTGTATTTTTCAGATGGGGATGAGCGTACCGCAGGATCTTATCGGTTCAAGATCAACTATTACGGTTTTGGTGGCACCAAGGGACTTAAGGTATGTGTTCGCGTACAGGGGGGGGAATGGGAGATGGCAGCCCCCGTGCGCGTCGCGTTCGGAGATCAGTTGCTGGCAACGGGCATTGAGCCGTGGTGGAACGGAACATTAGGCGGCGAGACGAACACAACGCTGTTGGCAAACGGGTTGTATGACTTTGGTTTCGCGCCAATTCCGGCCAATGAGGACGTGCCGAGCCAGTTCCTCCGTATCTACAATTCAGAAACGATGTTGGTGGAGGAGGGACGCCTGTCGTCCAATACCGTCTGGACGGCGGAGAAGGTTCATGTCCTGCGCGGCGACGTTGTCGTGCCGCCGGGCGTGACCCTCACGATCGGCAACGGAACATGCGTGAGGCGGTTCGACGGCAATTCGCTCATCTATGTGGAAGATGGCGGTGCTGTGCGGCTGCAGGGCGTTGAGTTCCAGGATTTCACGCTCGGGGAAGAGGTGCCTGATGTAAGGGGCGCATCTGGAGTGTCTGCCGAGGATTTTGTTGAATATGAGAATGGAAATGGCACTTTGGGAGGTGTAATTACGGGTACTGATTTCGATACGGACTTTTCTTTCTATTATTCCTATACGTTGGGAGAACGGGTCGAGCGGTTGCCTGAACCTCCGTCCGGTAGCGTGCCTGATGCTTTTGGCGGGTGGACGTGGTTGGACGAGAACGCTAGTAATGTCGTGGTCGATCCGCAACTGACGATACAAGATGGCGTGTTTGACACGGCTGAGATTCCGTTTGCCCTATCTGTTGATCCCAAATGGATTCCCGCCATGCCGACGAACGTCTGTGCATACGTACGTGGCGCGGGAATCCTCGATGCCGACGTGGGACATCAGGTTGTGATCGAATGGGATCCTGTGCTCAGTGCAATGGTCAACGGATATGAGATCGTGTTCTTGAGGGAAGGTGAAGAACCTGCCGAAGGAGCTTGGGAGTCCGTGTCGGAGAGCCCGTACACGTGCGAAGACGTACCTGATGCATGGGGAATTTACGGCGGGGAGACGGTGTACTGCCGAGTCCGTGCTGTTACTGGAGACGGGGAGAGGGGGGCTGCGGCGGAATTCTCCTTTACGTTGCCGCTTGTGCTTGATTTGCGCCAGCCGTCTGGAACTGTGTCGGAATTCGGCGGGTCTGAAGACGTTTATCTTGAGAGGGTGAATGTCAAATGGCGTGCAGAGAGCGATGCGAGCTGGATACATGTCACTACGCAGTTTGACGAGAACGAGATCCGTACGTATTTCTCGTATGCCGCGGACCCCACAGACCAGGCGACCACTCGTACGGGACGCATCAGGGTTATTGGCGGCGGAGCCGTTCGTACGTACACTGTTGTGCAGGGCGGCGATCCTGTACTGGAGACGAAGGTGGCCACGCCCGTGATCCTGCCAGCGGATGGCGCGGCGTTCGATTCCGAAACGTGCCCTGTGACGATCGAGTGCGATACGGTTGGTTCAACGATCTACTACACGTTGGACGGATCTGTGCCAAGCAGGTCAAGTACTCAATATGCTAACGGTTTCAACATCACGAACACAACTACCATCAAGGCGATTGCGGTTGCTGATGATAAGGAGGACAGCGACGTAGTGGTCTCCACGATTACGAAGACACCGCCGCTGACATTGGCCGATGCGCTTGATCTGGCGGCGGGCATGGCGGTAACGACGACGGGGACCTCTCGGTGGATGCCTACGCTGGACGGTACGGCCGTCGGTGGATCCTCGGCGCGTAGCGGTCGGATTGGCACGGGCGATTCAACGGCGATGTCAATTACGGTCTCCGGTTCGGGAACGTTGACGTTCAAGTGGAAGTCCGACTGCCTGAGCGATCCGAACGGAAGTTACACGAATGACTATGGATCGGTGGCGGTCGATGGGGGCGTTGTTCGCCGCATTGACGGCACGGTCGGTTGGCAGACGGTGACGGTGGAGGTCAGCGGAAGCGGAACGCATACAATCCAGTGGGCGTATACGAAGAACGCCCGGAACGAGTACATCGTCGTTGGCGAGGACTGCGTATGGGTGGATTACGTCGTGTGGACGCCAGGGGGTGCGGGCGGTCAGGACGTGACGATCGACCTTGGCGGTGGCAAGAGCATCACGATTCCCAAGTCCTGGTTTGAGCAGTATCCGGCGTTGCTTGCGCGTTATGGCAACAGTTATTCGGCGATGGCGCTTGCTGCTAGCGGCAAGTATGACAGAAGGGGCAATGCGCTGTACATCTGGCAGGACTACGTGGCGGGCACGAATCCGACCGACCCGAATTCCGTGTTCAAGGTGAAGTCGTTCAAGTACGAAAATGGGACGATCACGATTACGTGGGATCCCGACCTGAACGAAAACGGAACGAAGAGCTTGCGCCGCTACAAGACATACGGTGCGGAGTCGCTGAACCAGGCACAGTGGGATTTGATCGAGACGAATCGTCCGAATGCCAAGTACAAGTTCTTCGCCGTGGAGGTGGAGATGCCGTGATTCTGCGACAGACATGTTGTCTGGCACTGTTCATGTGCGCATGGGCAGCGGTTGGAGCGGACGCGCGGGAGCGCGTCCCTCCCAGCGGCGGTCGCGGGGCGGCCGCCCTGCCGTTCACGCTGCCCGTGCGGGCGAAGGTGACCGAGACCGCCGCCGACGGCAAGGGTTGGAAGGCAAACGGCAGGGTGCCGGTGTCCTTCCAGCAGGCGAAGGCGCAGTTCGGTGCCAAGATCGCCGCCGCCGGATGGGCGCATCTGCACACGATCCAGCTGGGCGGCGGGCGCGTGCTGGAGGCGTGGAGCAGGGGTTCGGAGGAGCTCACGCTGATGGTCTGGCGGATTTCGCCGGGCGTGAGCGGGTTTTCGTACGGTTTGAGTTCAAAGGCGGGGGCTGGAGCGGGTAAATGAAGAGATTCGAGCATGTTCAGTTCGCCGCGCGCACGGACGTAGGCAGAAAACGCAAGAACAACGAGGACGCGCTGGGAACGTTCCCCGACGCCGGGATCTTCTGTGTCGCGGACGGCATGGGCGGCGGAGACGACGGCGAGATCGCGTCCGCCGCCGGGGGCAAGGCGGTGGAGGACGTGGCGAAGATCGGCGTCCCGCCGGACGACGGCGGCTATGCCGCCGCCGACGTGGCCGACGAGCTGGAGAACGGCCTCAACAAGGCGTCCAAATGGATATTCTCCCGCACGGCCGAGAAGAAGCTCAGCGGGTGCGGATCCACGTTCGTTGGCGTGGTGCTGGACGCCACGCACCCGGATTCCGCACTCGCGGTACACGCAGGCGACAGCCGTCTCTACCTTCTGCGAGGACGCTCCATCAAGCAGATTACGCGCGACCATTCGGTGGCGGAGATGCTCGGCGCCAAGGACGAGAGCAAGCTCAATCCGCTCTTCCGCAGCATGGTCATTAACGCAGTCGGCGTTCGCGAAAAGGTCGATCCGGAACGTACGCCGTTCAAGATCTCCCCCGGAGACCGCATCCTGATCTGCAGCGACGGCCTTTCGCGGATGGTCCCCGACAAGAAGATCCTTGCGATTTCGCGGCGGCATGCGGATGTCGGCGAAGCCGTGGACGCCTTGATCGCCGCCGCGCTTGAGGCCGGCGGCGTTGACAACGTCACCGTGGTGCTTGCGGAAATCGGGAAACTGCCAGAACCTGCAAAAGCTCTGCCGATGGCCGAGTCCGCCGTCGATTTCATAAATGGTGATTCCGACTCGGGGACGACGGAGGGCACAGAGGAGGAGACTGCGGACGATGGGCAGACTGTCCAGACGGTGCAGCCGATTATCGTGAAGGCCAAGCTCGACTTGGATGCAGAAACTGTCAACGCACGCACTGATGCTCAAGCAGGGAACTCGCGAAAACGCTGGATCGCCGTCGCGGCATCGGCTGGACTTCTTCTGGCTGTCGTAGCCGCCGGACTTGCGGTGAAACTTCGGAGGGGGCCAGCCCGGACTCCGGCACTTGAGGCGGGAAGCGCGCAGCCTGCAACGACCAACGTCGTGCCCCTCGCGCCCAAGGTGGCCGCGGAGCCTGCCACGAACGCAATTCCCAAGGTAGGTGCCGCCGCGACCAACGTCGTGCCCAAGGTTGCTCCCGCAGTGACCAACGCCGTGCCCAAGTCGGTCGCAGAACCTGCCACGAACGCAATTCCCAAAGTCGCTGCCGTTCCTGTCACGAACGTCATCAAGGCGGCGGTTTCACCCATGGAAGTGCTTCGGCCAGCTGTGACCAACGCAGTGCCAAAGGTTGTGCAGGAATCCGTCTGCACGAATCTCTTTATCGCGTGCGAGGTGACGCACATCGGCATATTCACGGCCAAGATGCGGCGGTTGTTTCCAGATGGGAAGCCACCTTACGACTATATGGATCAGGTCAAGCAACTGGAGAAGAACGCCAGGGAATGTTCGCGGATGCATTCCGCCAAGACAATTGAAGCGGTCGCCGTGGACATGAAGATCATGCTACAGACGGCAGAGGCCGCAAGGTCAGCATTTGCGTTACGGGCGAAAACGCCGGAAGAGCTTCGGTGGCTGTCTGAATGGGATACGATCGTT
>JAEEGL016066144.1_pt1 | contig 10210 bp, 7 predicted proteins | sample 9134231 | NCBI WGS metagenome assembly JAEEGL01 (sample SAMN16246548, study PRJNA631951) | gut metagenome | biome: gut microbiome; feature: rumen; material: fiber-attached | host: Bos | place: Iran: Karaj | collected 2018-10 | reverse complement strand
TTATTCATGCGGGTGTAGCATAGTGGTAATGCTCCAGCTTCCCAAGCTGGCTAGGAGGGTTCGATTCCCTTCACCCGCTCCAAACTTTCTCAAGCCCAGTCCCAGTCACGGGACTGGGCTTGTTTTGTACTCAAATCCACTGCTTTCAGCGGCTGGAGCATTACCACTATGCTACACCCGTATGGGCTGGAATCGGCGCAGAATCGGCACGGACATTGTTGATCGTCAACTAAACGTCAACAGTTTTGAGGTGTCGAATGCACAGAAGAGGCAACGGAACAGGGACTTTGTATCTGAAAGATGGATGGTTTCGGTATAAATATACCAATGCTTTAGGGAAAAAGCAAACCGTCACGTTGAAGGATGATGATGGGCATCGTGTCAGTAAACGGAAAGATACGGAAAAGCTGATTTCCGATTTGACAGCAAAGACGCTTGAAGTCGATGCGTTGAAAACCAAAACTCAATTGCTTGAACGCATCGCCGTGGCACATGGCTATACTTGCCAGATTCCCATTGAATGATTCTGGGAACGGTTGCAGACACACCCGAATTATGACAGTGAATCCGATGGCGTTAGTAAAGCCCGTGTTGTCGGTTCGTTCCTGAAATGGTTTGCTGCAAAGCATCCAGACCTGAAGACAATTGGTGAAATTACCGTTGAAATCGCGGGGGAATATTTAAATAAGGTATGGCAATCAGGCATCACAGGATTAACTTACAATGTCAAACTGTGGCTTTTGAGAAATGCACGGTAGTGTCCTGTATTTTGCGCACATTTCTTTGATTGATTATTAAATCACATGTGCATAACAAATATTGTATCACCAGTATTCCATTTTGCAAGAGAGATACTGGCGTGTGCCTCATTTCGTGGCGGATATGTGCCGCAGCCTGGTCCCGACGAGCATCATGGCCGAATAGCCATCGGGAAGCTGCCGACGATGCGCGTCCGTCGGCGGATATCCTTCATGATCCTCTCCAGGCCGTTGTTTGTACGTATTTTGAGCCAATGCTCGGGCGGGAAGTCCATGTAGGGCAAAGTCTCCCCGACACTCTCCTCGACGAAATTGGCGACAGTCTCCAATTTCATTCCCCGAAGTTTTTTGGCCACGAGGGCGGCCTTTTCCCAGGCGGCCTCCTTGTCCTCCTGCGCGTGGATGGCCTTCAGCATGGTCACGACCGCCCGTGCGTGCCTCGCGGTGCATTTCCCGAAGGCGTTGCGGTACCAGTGCACGACGCAGCACCGCCATTTTGCGTCGGGGAAGAAGTCGCCGAGGGCGTCAGCCAGAACGGAGGCCTTGTCCGAACCCACAAGCCTAACGCCTGCCAGACCCCGCTCCTTCAGATACCGGAGGAAGTTCCTCCATGACTCGCCGTCCTCGCGGCTCCCCTCCGCGACACCGAGGATTTCACGGAAGCCATTGGTATTCACGCCGACGGCCACGAGAACCGACACGTTCTGCACCTCCCCGCCCCGGCTGCGCTTCAGGTACACGCCGTCGACGAACACGTAGGGGGGCTCGCCCTCGATCCGCCTCATCCGCCATGATTCGATTTTCCCGTATATCTTCCGGTTGAGCTCGCTGACCGTGCCGGAGCCGGCCTTCGCGCCCCGCAGCGCCTCCGTGATGTCCTCCACGCGGCGGACTGACACGCCGGCAAGGTACATTTCAATCAGGGCCTCCTCGACCGGACTCTGCCGCGTCTGGTATTTCCTGATGATCTGCGTCTCGAACGGGAGCGTCCGGAGCCGCGGGACGGTCAGCTCGACCTCGCCGGACGTCGTCATCAGCTTCCGTTTGTACGAGCCCGCGCGCGTGTCGAGGCGGTCCAGGCTGCACTGGTACCGGCCTGCGTTGCATATGGCGTCCGCCTCCGCGTCCGGAAGGCTGTTGAGCGTGTCCTCCACTGGCTGACGGACAAGGCGGTTCAGATGGTCGCCCACTTCCTTTTCATTGATCTTGATGGCGTTGACGATTGACTTTTCCGTTTCCTGCGCTACTTTTTCCATGGCCTGATTCCTTTGATGATTGGTTGTCTTTGTGGTGAATATAATCAATCACGGGAACAGGCCTTTTTCAAGTCCTGTCTTCAAATGTGCGCAATTTTCGGACGTTATCTTGATTCCCTTGTCGAATAAGAAACTTACACCCTCGTTATCAAAGATTCAAAAGTTTTTAATTTCAATTTTTTTGAATAAACATAGTATCCTCTGTATTTGAGCTTGTGTTTCTTGTAAATCACGCATAATTGAGAATCAATTACTTACTGTTAGCACTGCTTCAAATAAACACTTCTATAGGTTTCCACACATTCCGATTAGTCACATTTTCTGTCCATTCGGTATTGGAAAGATATAGTTGAGTGCCGACTGCACGGACAAATCCCCACTTGATTTCCGGATGACGATCTCCATAATCTTTTAGTGCATCGAACTTCTTTGCTGCATAGCTATCAATATTATTGGATTCTCCATCAGCAGTCATGCCGCCTTTGGCTTCTATAATCCATATATCGCCGTTTGCAAGACCAATGATATAGTCAGGGTAAAAATTGTTGCGGCGGAAAGCACGGCGATAAACAAGGCTAAAGAATTCATCACCTTTGTCACCATTCTTATAATACCACTTTACAGCATCATAGCTTTCACACCAACGCTCCAATTCAACTTCCGTAACAGTACGATTCGGAGGAAGAAGGATGTTGTTACCGTAATTCTCAAACACATTCTTTGAAAGAGTTGCTGTCGGTGCAATCTTTTTGTGCTGTTTATAATACTGATACGACGGAATGCACCAATCGGAAACGCGGATGTCGGTTTCTTCGATATCCGCGATCTGATTGGCACTGATGCGTTTGAATACTTCGATTAAGCGGTCACGATTATTAACTAAAAATGCATTGTATTCACGAAGAGAAAGTCCACTGATCAACTTGTGTTCTCTTGCGAAGTCCTCTTCTTCTTGCGAAAGCAATGACATTTGCATATCCTGCGGACCAAACAGAACATAGAGTGCATTGTTTGATATGTTTTCATCGATGCCGATAGCCAGTGCGATTCTACGCTTTGCATCACGAATAATAAAACCGTCATCATGGTTGTTAATCTGGTGTTCACCACTGAACACGGAATTCAATTTCATCATATCGTGGGTAGTTCGCGCAACACCCTCAATGGCTTCGGTCTTCAACTTCGTTCCGAAAACATATCCTTTGGATACTTCAAGTTCATGCTTATTTAATTTCCCATTATGATCAATGTCACATTCTTCAAGCATAGCATTTCTAACCACTTCCACAACAGCGCGGGGATTTACGGCAAAACGGTCGCTGCCATTAAGTGCCTCTTTCTGCAAACTCAAATTCGGGGCAGTAAATTTGCGCTTGTACTGATAGGTATAGAACGAATCTCCTAGGCTGGAAGTAAGTCCTTCAGAGAACTGACTATCCAATGTATAAAGATAGCAGTTATCAATCAAATCACTGTTATAGTGCTTGCGCTCTGGCATTCTACGTATACGTCCAACCGTTTGAATATTGAAACGCTCGGTTCCGCCTTCACGCAGTTTGACAAGGATCTTTGCTCTTGGACAATCCCATCCGGTAGCAATTGCCTGTTTAAATAGCAGAAATGCATAGTGTCCGTTTAGTTTTCTGATTTCTTCAGGATGTTCGGGATGATCTTCGCTGAACCAAGATGTTGAAAGTCCAGAGCTTTCAGGATATCCCATATTGTCAAGTGCCTGTTTGACACGACTAATCCATTCTTCCGAACCATTGGGAAACTGTATTAGAACGAGCGGACGAATATTAAGACCGAGCAGATCATATTCCGATTGAATTTCCTTGCGCTTCTGATCAGCAAGTTCAAGCAACAACAGATCATCGTCAAGTTTGTTGTTTTCTTCAACAGCAGTAGATACACCTTCGTTGATGGAAATACCGGTAGCAATAAGTCCAGCAGAAATGACTTCATCATCGGTGATGGTTTCGGTATGATCCCCTTTGCTGACCGGAGTAGCGGATATGCGGAGAACATGCCGTGGCTGAATGTTACCGACATACTCATTTGCCGTGTCTTTGTATTTGTGTTCTTCATCAATGAGCATAAAGATTTCAATTCCGTTATTGTGACAGAAAAGCACCTTGCTCATCAGGTCTTTATGTTCACCCTCTCGAAGAACAATATTGGAGGATTTGTTGATTTTATCCCAGTTGATAAAAAATACTTGTCCTCTAGGATCGAGTTCGGTAATAAAATTGTACACGTCACCGTAGGAAATGCCGGAAGTTACTTCTGCAAAACTGTCCTGTGACTGCTTCTGCAATCCCCCCGCACCGGGACAGAACCATAAGAATACAGTGTTTGGATTTTCGTCAAGATAATCGTCAATGAATTTGCATACCAGCACAGTCTTACCGGATCCGGTAGGCGCGGAAAGCACCATTTCATCATGGTTGGCGCATTTATGTAAGAGACTTTCCTCGTGCTTTGCCTGAAATCTATATAACGTGGCATTAAACATTATTCAGCAGCCTCCTTTAATTCCTTACCAAAGAATTCGCGCGGAATATATTTATATTTCTTCTCTCGAAGCATAGCTAACTCGTTCGAATTCAAAATCATATTCTGATTTATCCACACATTTTCGATCTGCTCATATGTTACCGGGTTCATGATGATATTCTGAAAATCATCCTTATTGAGCAGAAGTACATTCTTTATATTATCAATTTCAATGGCATTCTGTATTTCAATCATTTCCTTGATGTGCAGGCAAAGCGCATTGGAAAGTAAATAGTCTTCTGGTTTACGCGGAATCCAGTCACATTTAATGTATTTTGCATTTATTGCCAATCCATCTGACATTTTAATTGATGATAATTCTGGATATAACTCAAAATCTTTTTTGACATATTTTCCTTTGCTTTTTTCGTCTGTTTCAAAAGAAGTGATAATAACTCCATACTTTCCTTGCAAAGAATTGCCCAATGAGTCTTTCCCATAAAATAATGCCTGCACTCTAGGCCATGTAACATATCTGGAAACCCCAGTGCTTTCCCATTCATCATTACCTGGAGAAATTCCTCTTGACAGATAGTCATCTTCTTCTTTTGCGGAATGTTCATTATTGGTAACAAGTATGCAATTTCGTTTTCCGCCATCAGAAGCATTGAGCATGGCTACAGCTTGTAACGTTGTTCCTGATCCAGCAAAGAAATCTAACACTGTCGCATTTGGATTGGTACCAACAACAAATTGCAAACAATCATACACCGCATAGATAGATTTGGGATATGGGAAGTGACGATCAGGTAATAGTTGAGATAGGATGTTCGTTCCAAATGTTTCCGCATTATGACTTTTCATATTCCAAACACGTTTAGGAGGTGTGGTACCTTCTTCTTCATAGTAGGCTATTATTGTTCCATCAGTGTCATAGCCATTAGATATTGCTTTTCCCGTTTCAATATCTGTTATAGTTCCGCTTGGCAAATAATATGGTGTTCCAATCCCTTTTTTTCGATCCCATTTTATCTTTACATATCCCTTTTTGTGATTTTCTCTCAGTATTTCGGGAGTAAGTCCCCATAGAGTTTCTCTCCCTCTACTATCTAATGGCCATACAGCTACACAACCATCATGGATAGGAACTGTGTTTCGATCAACGTCATCGGGAAGTGCATCACCAATCTCTACTATATGCCCGTCCTTATTATCAATAAAAATTGGGTAAAACTGATTTGGACGAGCACCTCTTTTGCTCGTTGGTTCACGTCTTCTTAATCCCAACCATTCTATTGGTCGTTGACTATCCTTTTTAATGCTTTCATCTAGCATATTTACGCGTTGTTGTTTTATAAAGGAATTGATTCTAACAAAATAAATATACTCTTCCACGCGAGAAAATTGTCCTACTCGATATACGCCTTTTGCGCTAATTACACTTGTTATCATTTCTATTTCTGCATTTGGAAACAGTTCTTCAAGCATACAACCAAGATGCAAATACTCTTTTTCATCAATGGTGACAATTAAACTTGATCCATTCGGGTTAAGAAGTTTTTTTGCCAAACGCAAACGCGTTGCCATTAGTGACATCCATTTGCTGTGCAAATATGTATCTTTATTATCAACAAAATCATTGTTATATTTCCAGCTTCTATTACGGTTATTATATGGTGGATCAATATAGATGCAGTCAACCTTGCCTCGATGCGTCTTCTCTAAAAGATATAACGCCTGCAGGTTATCACCCTCGATAATGAAATTCCACGGAAGAGAGGGATCCTTGCAAAGTCGGCGCTCCGAATCGGCGCAGAATACGGGAATATTCTCCTCCAGCTTTTCGTCCACCGCTTCGGAATGTTCTTCCCATACAAGCCCGTATTTTTTGTCACGGAGTTGGTTTTCTATTTCATTGAACGCGCGGATAGATTCGTCATCGGAGTGCTGTTCTTTCAGTTGCTCCAAAAATGCAATCATCTTATCTCGCTTGATTTTCGATAGATTAGCCATTATTCTTCCTCCGTTATCGCAGAAGATTCCTCGATAACATCAATAGTTCCAACTACTACTGTCCGCTTAAATTTTTGAAAACTATACAATGACTCAAGGATGGATTAAATAAAGGTATCGCCAATCACCGTAATTTAAGCACGAAACCTTGAGCCATGCAATACAATACCATCTTTTCACAGCTTTTCCACTTCATTTCGAGACATCGTTTTGAAAAAAGTCAGGGAGCTGAGCAGCGACCGCTACAGCAAGGGCTTCTTGCCTGGATCCAGTTCGCCACCTGTCTGTACGACAGATAACGGGGAAGGAGTTGCTGAGGGAGATCAAGCAGGGGCTTCTGGTTGAACGGCAGGAGGAACGTGGTCATGACGCAGATATGGGGGGGCGCTGACTCACTATCTTCTCGTCTCATACCTTACATTTCTTAGCTGTACCAACTTTAGCCTTACAATGATCACGAACAAGCTCAAGTAGCTGCTCATGGGGAATTTCAGCATTATAGAGCTGCTGAAATTGGACCGCAAGACTTCGGAGAAGTCCCCCGACTGGAACAAAACGTAGCAGTTGATGCTTTTTGTGATTTTTTTGTCATGAAAATTTTAGCGGACAACAGTGACTGGGTTACTAAAAATTCACAGAACCATTTACAACACCACGAAGATTTATTTAAAGATATTTTTTCAATTTATCTAATTTCTTGAAAAGAGTTGTATGGTCTTTTATCTCTATATCGTATTAAATCAAAAGAGAGTCAAGATATATCATCTTGTGTATTATTATGTTTTTATTAAAAAACATGAACCAAACCAAGTTCATACATAACATTAGCAATTAACCCAGTCAAATCAACAATGACAATGTATGCTTCATATAAAGGCTGAATAATATCTTTTAGAACATTTTGCTGATTTTCTTCTTCTCTGGCATTGCCGAATTAAAATTTTTCAGAAAACTGCATTTTAAGCATTTTGTATACTTCAAAGAATTCATCTTTAATGGCATAATCACAAAAACTTTTTCCTTTTCCATTGCAAAAACTCCCGCTGTTATTTTTTGCATAATAGATACTTTTTGTTATCGCCTCGGCCAACTACTTTTATTAATCCGAGGTTCCGCATTTGCTTTGCAACGGTAAATGTGCGTGTTTTTTTCAATCCAAGCAGGTCGCTGATTTCTTTTTCGGTGATTTGGCCGTTTGCTTTGATGTAATCAAGCACCTTCTTCATCTGCGGAGTTATTGCTGGAATGCGCTCTGGCTCTGCCGCAGAAACGGCATTCATATTTGGCAAAATAATTTTGAACGTATTGGAGGTCACTTCGATTTGCGGCTGCTCTGGACAATCGGCATACAGATAGAAAATTCTGCGAATGCCGGTACCGTAACTTTCAATCAGGCGCAGACGATGGAATACTTCGGCAAGATTCTTGTTTCTCGGTTGAGAGATACCGGAACGAATATCATCGGGAGAAAGACCAGGAAGAAGACCACCGAGAGAAAGGAACTCCATTTTATGGTCAGTGACATTGATTATGATACTTCCACTGAAACTGTAATCACGGTGGACAATCGCATTCAATAATGCTTCGCGAATTGCTTCTTCTGGATAATCCTGCTTATCCGTCCGTACCACACCTTTTATTACAGAGCTTGTCTTATTGCAAAGTGCCAAATAGTTTACGGCGTCTTCAAATTGCTTAAATATCGAACCTGCAAACTCCTTGCTATCGCGGAACACAGTACAGGCATCGTCGCTGAACACGGCAATTTTTATTGTATGTTTGCACTGGTCAGAGAGGAGCAAGGCAAGATTCGTATAAATGCCATCTTTCTTTTGTGTAATTCCAAGAGACAGATATTTCTCCACGTTGAATTCCACACCGTAGAAATTGAATGCTCTTTGAGCCGCTTCAAAGGTCAGCTCCTGCTCAAGAGAACGGTTCTCTTCGAAAGTATCGCCGTCGCTTTCCTTGATCATCTGACGGATTTGCTCGGGAGAAGCAGGAACGCTTGATGTCCCCTGACGCACGTAAACACCGCTCGGCTTCAAACCCTTTCCCTTGAGATAGTAGGGTTTGTTCGTACCTTCACTTACTGTAATGCGTACAATTTTGTTGTCTTGTATCGTAAAGCGTACGAACATGGTAACATCCGGCATGATTGCATCGCGGATGCCGTTGGTAATACGGGTATATTCTTTATCAACATCGGTCAATCCGACAGCATTCCCGTCGTTATCTATTCCAACATATACAACGCCTCCGTCAGTATTGGCAAAAGCTATCACTTCTTTATATATTTCCTCAGTAAACTGAGATTTAAATTCAATATTCTCGGTTTCAAACTTCATTGGAGCGCCTCCTTATAATAATCCTGACTATATTATACTCGCAAAATTCACTATGTCAATTACGAATAGCGAATTTTCAGCGAATATTCGCTATTGTTGGCGAATATTCGGTTTACGGCGAATGTTCGCTTGAATGAACGAATATTTGGATTACTGCGAATAATCTCTGATACAAATTAGCAGCCAGATACACAAATACTATAATGCCCCCCCTTATTCAGGGGGCATTACAATGTTGTTTATTGTTAATTACTAAAGTTAAAATTTAATAACCGTCAACGCAAGTCCAATCAAGATGAGCGCGACGCCGACGTATTTCGGCGGCGCGCTTTTCTCTTTCAGGACGATGATGCCGAGCGCCATACCGATGGGCAGGCCAAGCTGTCTAAATACTTGAACATAAGAGACATTCGTCACGAAATTCATCGAGAAGAGCACAAGAATGTAAGTGACGGAGACGATGACGCTTGCGACGGCTGTGCTCCATTGGCGCTGCGCGATGATTTCACGGGCGTTGGCGCGGAAGGACGGCGTGAAGGCGATGATCGTCCAGAGGACCGTCGTCAGGACGATGCAGCGGACGGAATAGATCGTCATGGAGCGGATGTACGGCTTGACCTGTGGGACGAACTCCGCGATGACCTTCTGGGCCTGGCTGTCGAAAACCGTGTATCCTGTTGTGCCGCAGGCTACAAGCAAGATGAACAACATCTCCTTTCGCAGGTAGTTCTGGATGCGGAAGTCGGAGAACTTGTTCAACGGCATGCAGAGGCAGCCGACGAAAACAGTGAACATGCCGATGATGGCCGTCGGCGTCAGCGGTTCGCCCCAACCGAAAATCTTCGTGACGATGATGATGAGCAGAATGGGCAGGGAGCGTTGGATGGGATAGGACGTGGACATGTCGAAATGGCGGTATGTCCACATGAGGCCGAAGCAGTAGCATGCGTCCGCGGCGATGCTGGCGAAGAGGAAGATCCAGAAACGCGTCGGCATCTTGAAGATCGGGATGGGCGTCCAGAAGACGACATGCGACCACACGATGGCGCATGTTACGCAGAGGCATGCGTAGAAGACGACGGTCATGTGGTTTTTCTTGGCGATGAGATTCCACGTGGCGTGGAGCACGGTGGAGGCGAGAATCAGAAGAAAGGCAAAAAGTGACATGGTTGTAATTTATTACTTAGCAATGGTTAAGGTACAGATTTCGAAGCCGTTTCCTTCGCTGCCGGCGTTCTTTTCATCCATGATTTCAATCGTGATGACATGCTTGCCGGGCTGGTTGCGGATGATTTGGTGGTGCGGCGTGTAGCGCCATGTCTGGTTGAACCACGCTTCC